>MRWG01001652.1_pt1 | contig 13406 bp, 13 predicted proteins | sample 1013341 | NCBI WGS metagenome assembly MRWG01 (sample SAMN06117577, study PRJNA244670) | biofilm metagenome | biome: Water; feature: Cathode Biofilm; material: Biofilm; isolation source: microbial consortium enriched at the cathode of a solar microbial fuel cell | place: USA: District of Columbia ... | reverse complement strand
GCGCCTTTTGGACATGGGCAGCAAGCTGATCGTAGTCGCCTGCAATACCGCCACCACCAACGCCATCGATTATTTAAGGGCGCATTTTACGGTGCCGTTTATCGGGATAGAGCCGGCCATAAAACCGGCTGCCCTGGGTTCCCGGTCCAAGAGGGTGGGGGTGCTGGCTACCCGTGGCACCCTTAGCAGCCACCTATTTCACTCCACTTCCAAAATGCACGCCCGGGGGATCACGGTCCTTGAACAGGAGGGAAGGGGGCTGGTAGAACTCATTGAAGCCGGCAAGCAAGCGGATCCGGAAACCAGGCAACTCCTGCAAACCTACCTCCAGCCCATGCTGGAAGCCGGGATTGACCACCTGGTATTGGGTTGTACCCATTATCCCTACCTGCTACCCCTGCTAAAGGAATTGCTGCCGGAAGCAGTCAGGATCATCGATTGCGGGGAGGCCGTGGCCCGGCAGACCTACCACGTACTCCAACAAAACGGGCTGTTGAATGAGGGGGCCCAAAACAGTATTCAGGAGTTTTATACCAATGGAGATGTGGCGATCCTCAGGAGGTTTGTTGGGGATCCCGATAACGCCATGAAAGTGGCTTATTTGGACTTTTAACCGGCAACCTTTTTAATCAGACACGCGGCGGTACGTCTGATAGGTAAAGGCATACGCGTGCCGCTCGTCTTTTGGATGGAACTCTTCCCATTCCAGCCGCCACTGTTCCGCGGGGATCTCAGGAAAGAACGTGTCGGCTTCAAACTGGCCGTGCACCCGCGTCAGTTCAATGGTATCGGCAACTTCCATGCTTTGCCGGTAGATTTCACCTCCCCCGATGATATAGGCCGTTCCCGGGCCTTCCACCTTTTCAATGGCCTCTTTCAGGCTGTGAACGATACTACAGTCCCTGTGGGGTATCTGGTATGACGGGTCGCGCGTAATGATCAGGTGGTGGCGGTGGGGAAGGGGGCGGGGAAAACTCTCAAAGGTCTTTCGGCCCATGATGATCGGATGGCCGGTGGTAAGGCGTTTAAAGCGCTTGAAGTCATCGGGTAGGTGCCAAAGTAATGCGTTGTCTTTGCCCAGTGCTCCATTTTCAGCGGCTGCCGCAATCATCACCAGTTTCCCCATCAAGGCTTTTTTTTGTTGATGTTGGACGAAGGAAATTCTGTTTCGATCTCTTTCTGGAGGGAGGCTATTTTTTCCCGCTGCTTTTTTACCAACTTTTCCCTTTGGCTGCGTTCCCATTCCTGCCCCATAAATTTCTGGGTCACAAAGACGTTTACCAGGTGAAGCACAAAGAAAAAGGCCCAGAGGGTAATCGCCCAAAGGAACCAGTCATAAGCCTCCCCGTATTTGAAGATCTTGTTGATCAGGATCAAAAAAACACTGCCGATCAGGAAGACCACAAAATGGGTATACAGCCGTTTTTTCTGCCGTATCCTCTTTTGGGCATACTCCAGTTGTTCGTGCTGTTCCAAACCAATTTCAGATTCCTTTTTCTTAGCGGAGAACATCTTATGACTATCTTTAATGACAAAGATAAAGTAAATCCTCCTGATAAAAACCATTCCCCATGCCCTGGTTACGTGAGCAATTTCCGCTGCTGGAAGAATGTACTTATGCCAATACCCCGGCGACGGGCCTGCTTAGCCAGGGGCTTTTACATTGGCGGCAGGCGCATGATGAAGCCTATTTCACAGGGGGCAGTATGATGAAAATGGAGAGCTTCGAGCTGCTGCCCGGGACCAAACAGGCGTTGGGCCGGTTTTTTGGCTGCGACCCCGCCCGGGTAGCCCTGGTACCCAACTTTTCGCTGGGCTTCAACCTGCTCCTCGAAGGCCTTGCCCCCCAAAGCAGCGTCCTTTTACTGGAAAATGAATACCCATCGGTAGATTGGCCATTCGGGTCCCATGGCTTCACAGTCCACCGGGTAACGGCGGACGAGCACCTGGAATCCCGTATTCTTGAATACCTGCGTAAGCACCGGGTCGACGTGCTGGCACTCAGCCTTGTACAATGGGTGAATGGCATTACCGTTTCGCCCGTTTTCCTAAGCCAGTTGAAAAAAGAATACCCGCAATTGCTCATCCTGGCAGATGGCACACAATATTGCGGGGCCCTGGCCCTGGATTTTCAGGCCAGCGGGATCGATGTGCTGGGGGCCAGTGGCTACAAATGGTTGCTGGGGGGCTATGGCAACGCATTCTTCCTGTTCCGGGAGGGGGTGGAAGCCCATATCAGGCCCAGGGCGACCGGGTTTAACGCAACCGGAGGCGATTTGAGCGGTGCCCCGAAGATTCCCCTGCCAAAACACCTGGAACCCGGGCACCTGGACAGTTTCAATTTTGGAAGTTTGAAATACGCCCTGGAACAACTTATGGGGATTGGAATGGACGCGGTAGAAGCCCATAACAGGCAATTGTCGGCATATTTCAGGGAAGGCCTGGAGGCCATGGGGCTGCTGGAGACGGCGGTGTTGAAACGCCGGGAACACGGAACCATCTTCAACCTTTGTGGGGGAGAAGCGCTGTATGACTACCTGGAGGGCCATAAGGTCATCTGTTCGCGCAGGGGGGGCGGGGTACGCCTGGGTTTTCACCTCTATAATAGCATGGAGGACGTGTCCAGGGTTTTGGAATTGTTAAAATGGCGACCATTGTAGTTGCCTGCTTCTGAATATATTCCCCTAAATTTTACTGAAGCAGCTACGGGTTACCAATAATTTTATTAAATTCATAAATATTGGTTAACTTATTGTCTATTAGTTCATTTATGACTTTTTTTGCCGAAAATTTAAGAAACTATTTATATATTAAAATAACATAACATGGCAATCTCAAAACAGTATCTCAAATCAAAACCCGTGTGCAAGGTAACTTTTACCGTGCCGGCGGAAGAAGCCAAGAAGGTAGCAGTGGTGGGGGACTTCAATAACTGGAACCCTAAAGGAAGCGCGCTCAAAAAGCTGAAAAACGGCAGTTTTAAAGGATCTTTTGACCTTCCCAAAGACAGTGTTTATGAATTTAAATATTTGATCGATGGGGTGTATGTCAACGATACCGAGGCAGACCGTTATCAATGGAATGACTATGCAGGTGCAGAAAACGGCGTGATCGAGGTGTAAGGATCATCACCGCAACATACGATAAGCCGGAGCCCTGGGGTTCCGGCTTTTTGTTTTAAGAGACCACCTGGACGCCTTTCCAGAAGGCTACCCGGTCTTTTATTTGTTTGGCCCCTGCCTTGGGGTCCGGGTAGTACCAGGCCGCATCGGGGTTGACTTTCCCTCCCACTTCCAGGGTGTAATAGGAAGCTTCCCCTTTCCACGGACAGGTAGTATTGGAGCTACTGGGTTTAAAGTATGCTTCTTTAATACTGTCTTTCGGGAAGTAGTGGTTGTTTTCAATTACAATCGTGTCCTCGCTTTCCGCAAGAATCGTATCATTCCATATTGCTTTCATCTCCATTCTTTTTAAACAGGTAGTTTTTATATTCGTGATCGGGGTCGGCATACTGTTCAATAATCCTTAGCCCGGCTTTCCCGGCCAGCCATGCTACCGTGGCGTCATCGTATTTCTGGGAAATTTCCGTATGGATGCTTTCCCAGGCCTCAAAGGAAACCCTGAGGTCCAGGTCTTTGATCCATACCTGGTGTTTTATTTTGGCGACAAGGTAGCTCTTGGCGGTACCGCTCTCCGGGTCATATACCTCCCAGTGCAGGAAATTGTCCGGGTCAAAATCCCCCCCGAATTCGCGGTTGATCCGCAACAGCAAGTTCTTGTTGAAGGCCGCGGTAATGCCCTCCGGGTCATTGTAGGCATCCAGGATTTTCTGTGGATGTTTTTTCTGGTCGAATCCTATCAATAGCGAATCGTCTGCCTTCATCAGTTGCTGAATCGCTTTCATGAATGCTACGGCCTGGGGGTGAAGCAGGTTGCCTATATTCGACCCAAGAAAGAGCAGGACCTTGCGTTGCCGGGAACTGTCATTGAGCAGGTCCAGGGTTTCAAAATAGGTGCCCTCGTTCGTCTTAACGCTTACCCCGGGAAGTTCGCGCCTGATGGATTGTTCCAGTTGTCTGAGTACGTTGCCGCTAATATCCACCGGTTGGTAGGTAAAAGGCGCCCCATGCCCGGACAGCTGCCTCAGCAGGATTTTTGTCTTTTTACCATCGCCCGCGCCCAGTTCAATAAGGTTAAAAGGGTCGCCATCACCTATGAAATGTTCGCAAATGGCCTCTTTGTGCTGCTCGAGGATCGCATACTCACTGCGCGTCAGGTAATAGGTGGGCATGTCCATAATCTCCTGGAACAGGCGGTCGCCCCTTTCGTCATAAAAATACTTGGAGGAAATATGTTTCGGATGGTCGGTAAACCCTTTATATACGTCTTTCCCGAATGTGGTCCGGAAGTCTGTCAATGTTTTTGGCTGCATAACTCCTTGGTCGTAATTACCTGGCCAACCTTAACCCGGTATATTGCCATCGCAAGTGCGGATGGAAAAAATTCCGGTACGTGGGGCGGGTATGGTGGGTAGGTGTCGCTACCGATCCCCCCCGCAATACTTTCTGGTTTACCATGAATTTTCCATTGTACTCCCCCAGGGCACCTTCGGCCCTGGTGTATCCGGGATAGGGCAGGTAGGCGCTCTCTGTCCACTCCCATCGCTTTCCCCAGGGGAAATGTTCCTGTGCCGCTTCCCACTCAAATTCCGTAGGGAGGCGACAGCCTTTCCATTGCGCATAGGCAAAGGCTTCATAGTAGGAGAGGTGTGCCAGGGGGGCATCGGGTGACACCAGTTCCAGGCCATGCAAGGTGTAGTGGTGCCATTCGCCTTCTATCAAATACCAATACAGGGGAGCATTTACCTGCTGCCTTTGTACCCAGTCCCAACCTTCGGCATGCCAGTGCTCAAAACGTTTGTATCCGTCGTTTTGCATAAACTCCAGGTATTCCCCATTGGTGACCAGTCTGGAGGAAACCTCAAACGAATTCAGGTATACTTTGTGCCGTTGCCGTTCATTGTCATAGCAGAAGGAATCGGCATCATGGCCAATGGCATAGATCCCCTCGTCCATCCTAATCCAGCCGGGTGCCTGGTCCTCTGCCTGGTGCTCATCGGTCCGGTCTGAATAGGAGGGTAACAGGGGGTTGTTGCCAAGGATGTATTTGATATCGGTAAGCAACAATTCCTGGTGTTGTTTCTCGTGGTGGATCCCTATTTCCAACAACGACTGCAATTCCGGAGCACCTTGTCTATTTTCAAACAGGGCCTTGATGGCTTTGGTAACATACTCCCTGTACTCGTAGACCAGTTGCACAGAGGGCCTGGAGAGGTTGCCCCGTTCCGCGCGTACCACACGCCTGCCAACGGCTTCGTAATAACTGTTGAAAACAAAGGAAAAATCCTGGTGGAAGACGCGGTAGGAAGGGGCATACGGTTTCAGGATAAACTCCTCAAAAAACCAGGTGGTATGGCCCAGGTGCCATTTGGGCGGGGAAACGTCTTCAATGGGTTGCACCACGTAATCTTCGGTCTGCAGGGGTGCGCAAAGGCTTTCGGTATGTTTCCTGGTGGCCAGGAAAAAATCCAGCAGGGTTTCGGTGAAAATCATTGTTCGCTTTTGCCCTAAAGATAAGGAATTTACCACAGCCCTGTTTTAACGCATTGTTATCAATGCGCGGTGGTTGCTGCCCTGGCAACCTTAAAAAGCTATACCAGTTGGGGGAACCAGACGGATGGGTAGCGGACTTACACCGCCACCTTGCCTTTGATGGCCGGGTAGGGGTCGTAATCCAGAAGGGTGAAGTCCTCGTACGTAAAACCGAAGAGGTCCTGTACCTCCGGGTTGAGTTGCATTCTTGGCAACGGGCGGGGTTCCCGGCCCAATTGCAGTTGGATCTGCTCCAGGTGGTTGCTGTAGATATGCGCGTCCCCAAAGGTGTGGATAAATTCGCCGGGTTCATAGCCGCAAACCTGTGCCAGCATCAGGGTGAGCAAGGCGTAGGAGGCTATATTAAAGGGGACTCCCAGGAAGATATCCGCGCTCCGCTGGTACAACTGGCAGGAGAGTTTCCCCCCGGACACGTAACACTGGAAGAAGGCATGGCAGGGCGGGAGGGCCGCTTTGCCCCTGGCCACGTTTTCCGAAAACGAAAGGGAGGTGTCAGGCAGTACGCCCGGGTTCCAGGCCGTAACCATCATCCGCCGGCTATCGGGGTTGTTTTTCAGGTTGTATAGCAATTCCTTGATTTGGTCGATTCCTTCCCCATTCCAGTTCCGCCACTGCTGGCCGTATACGGGCCCAAGGTTTCCTTCTGCATCGGCCCATTCATTCCAGATGCGAACCCCGTTCTCCTGTAAATAACTGACATTCGTATCCCCTTTGAGGAACCACAGCAATTCGTGGATGATGGATTTAAGGTGGAGTTTTTTGGTGGTGACCATCGGGAAGCCCTCCTTGAGGTCAAAGCGCATCTGGTAGCCAAAAACACTCAGGGTCCCGGTCCCGGTGCGGTCGCTCTTCAGGCTTCCTTTGTCCAGAACGTGCTTCAGTAAGTCGTGGTATTGTTTCATAGGGTATATTGCTATTGGGTACAGGGGCTATCTCCCTGGCCTGCATAAAGGCTTTGGGCGCATGATGGCTAAAATAGGAAAGCCAGCGAAATATTGCGGCTGGCGGGGGCAGGGAGTTATAAAAAATTATTAACGAAAGTCGAATACCCCACCGTAAAATGCCCTTTCAGCCGAGGATCATCCCGGCGATGGTAGCAGAGAGCAATGAAGCAAGGGTGCCCCCCAAAACGGCCCGCATCCCGAATTCGGACAGCAATTGCCGTTTGCCGGGGGCGAGGGAGCCTATGCCCCCTATCTGTATGCCGATGGAGGCAAAGTTGGCGAAACCGCAGAGCATGTATGTCGCCATGATGATAGACTTGCTATAGCTGAAATGGGTAGCATTGCTTAGGTCCTTGAGGTCTGCAAGTTGTATATAGCCAATAAATTCGCTGGCGGCCAGTTTTATGCCCAGCAATTGGCCCATAAGCATGATGTCTTGCTGGTGCACCCCTATCAGCCACATCAGGGGGGCAAATAGCACACCCAGCACCGCTTCCAGCGAAAACTTCTCATAAGGGGAGTTGGAAAGGATCCATTCGTTCAGGGTGGTCACCTCGCCCACCCAGCCCAGGATGCCATTGATCATGGCAATAAAGGCCACAAATACCAGCAGCATGGCGCCCACGTTCACTGCCAGCCGCAACCCCTCCGTAGTCCCATTGGCGATGGCATCCAGAAGGTTGGAACCTATTTGTTCATGGGTAATCTGTATGTCGGTGTCTATAGCCTCGGTTTGCGGGTAGAGTATTTTGGATACGATAATGGCCCCGGGCGCGGCCATCACCGAGGCAGCCAACAGGTGCCGGGCGAATTCGAGTCGCAAGGCCGGATCGGTCCCCCCGAGGAAACCGATATAGGCTGCCAGTACCCCTCCGGCCACGGTGGCCATGCCACCTACCATGACCAAAAGGATCTCCGATTTACTCATTTTCTCGAGGTACGCCTTGATCAGCAGGGGCGATTCGGTTTGTCCCAGGAAGATATTGCCTGCCACCGAAAGGCTTTCGGCCCCGGAGATTTGCAGCGATTTGGTGAGTAACCAGGCCAGGGCCCTGACCACCTTCTGAATGATGCCCAGGTAAAAAAGGACCGATGTCAGGGCAGAAAAGAAGATAATGGTAGGGAGGATCTGGAAGGCGAAGATGTAACCGATGCTGGGGTTGTTAACATCCATCAGGTTCCCCAGGAGGAACTGGCTGCCTGCCAGGGTATAGTCGAGTATATTTACAAAAAACTGGCCAATTTGCCTGAAGATAAACTGTATGGCCTGGATTTTCAGGATGCCGATGGCCAACAGCAATTGCATACCCAGGCCGATACCCACGGTTTTCCAATTGATGGCCCTGCGGTTGGCGCTGAAAAAAAAGGAAATCAGGAGGAGGACGCCCATGCCCAGGACCCCTCTCCATAAGGTATTTACAGAAAACCCCTGATTGGGCGCGATGGTGGCCTGTGCAGGGGGTTCCGGTGAAACCGCCTCAGCGGCAGCAACGAGGGTATCGGGTTCCAATGGGGATTGGGCAGCCAGGATACAAGTAACACATAAAAATAAGGGAAGGAGCCAGTGCCTGTGGTTCATGCAGAGGTTGCTAGGTTATCGCTTGCGTTTCGAAATTTCATCTCGCAGCTTGGCCGCTTTTTCATAATCCTCTCCGGCAACGGCCTTTTCCAGTTCCTTATGGAGTTCATCCAGGCTCAGCTCTTTATAAGGGGCCGCAGAACCCGAATCTATTTCCACGGTTTCACCTTCCTGCAGGATTTCATCAACCACAATACTGTCATCGCCCTCCTCTTTTTCCTTGTCCTTGGAAGAAAATTTAAGGAAGATCCCGGCCTTGTCCAAAATAGTCTTATAGGTAAATATGGGCGCGTTGAACCGCAGCGCCAGCGCAATGGCATCGCTGGTACGCGCATCGATGATCTCCTCGATCTTGTCCCTTTCGCAAATAATACTGGAGTAAAATACCCCATCCACCAGTTTATGGATGATCACCTGTTTGATGACAATATCAAAACGGTCTGCAAAATTCTTAAAAAGGTCATGGGTAAGCGGGCGCGGGGGCTTAATCTCCTTTTCCAAAGCGATGGCGATGGACTGCGCTTCAAAGGCCCCGATCACAATCGGGAGCTTCCGGTCGCCTTCCACTTCATTCAATATCAGGGCATAGGCGCCGTTCTGGGTTTGGCTGTACGAGATCCCTTTTATTTTTAACCTTACTAAACTCATATCCATCTATAACACAAAGGGCTGTATAAACAAAGGGGTGCCCCAGTATTTAAACAGCCCCTTAAAGGCACAAATTAACAAAAATTAAGCGTTTTGGGCCTTAAATTCCTTTAATTTTTCGATGAGTTCAGGGACTACTTCAAAGGCGTCTCCCACGATGCCGTAATCTGCCGCCTTGAAAAATGGCGCTTCGGGATCAATATTGATCACCACTTTGGTCTTGGCTGCATTGACTCCCGCCAGGTGCTGTATGGCCCCGGAGATGCCTATGGCAATATAGAGGTTGCTGGCCACGGGCTTCCCGGTTTGCCCCACGTGTTCTGAATGTGGCCGCCATCCGAGGTCGGATACGGGTTTGGAACAAGCGGTTGCGGCACCCAGTACGTCGGCCAGTTCTTCAATCATGCCCCAGTTTTCGGGGCCTTTCAATCCGCGTCCGCCCGATACCACGATATCGGCATCGGCAATCGTGGCCTTCCCCACCACCTTATCGACTTCGACCGAAGCAGTGCTGAAGAGCGAGGAATCCAGGGAGGCAGAAAAGGCTTCCACCTTTGCCTCCACTTTATTTTCCACCACGCCAAAGGCGTTCTTGGAAAGCCCGATGATCTTGATATCGGTGAGGATTTTGGTGTTGGCAAACCCCTTATTGCTGAAGGCGGTCCTGCGGACCACCAGGGGACTGGTGCTTTCCGGCAAACCCACCACATTGGGTACATAACCCGCCTTGAGCTTGCCCGCCAGCAGCCCGGCCATGAACTTGGCATCGGCGCTGGAACTGAGGATAACTACCTTGGCACCTGCCTGAGCTGCCGCATCGGCGACCAACTGCGCATAGGCGTTGGCATTAAAAGGGTCCAGGGCCTCATCGGTTACTTCCAGGACACTGGCAATCCCATAGTCGCCCAATTGGGAAGGGTTTTCGTTATTGATGGAAAGTGCCGTCGCACTGCTGCCCAGCAGGCGGGCCACCTCACTGCCATAGGAGGCTACTTCCAGGGCGTTCTTCCTGAATTTTCCATTTTCTGATTCGGTATATACGAGTACTGACATCTTGCTGTTTTTTCCCGGACCGGTATCCGCCGAAAGCGGTGCGGCCCGAATTTGAATTGTTATTTGGTGTTATATGACCTTGGCTTCGCTGTGCAACAAGCGGACGAGTTCTCCGACCTGGGTAGCGTCTACCAGGGTAACCGCGCCCTTGGGGGCCGGTTTTTCAAAGCGGAGGTCCTCACTGGCCGGGCTCGCCTCCACGGGGGGCACTACGTTGAGTTTTTTCTGCCGCGCCATCATAATACCGCGCATGTTCGGGATCTTAAGGTCACTCTCTTCCACCAATCTCTTCTGCCCCGCAATGATCAGGGGGAGGGTAGTGCGTAATGTTTCCTTTCCCCCGTCTATTTCCCGGACAGCAGTGGCCTGATCCCCGTCTGCCTCCAGTCCGATACAGGTATTCACAAAGTTCATCCCCAGCAGGGAAGCCATTATACCGGGAACCATCCCCCCGTTATAATCTATAGACTCCCTTCCGCATATGACGAGGTCATACCCTCCCTGTTTCACCACCTCGGCCAACTGTGTCGCCACAAAGAACCCGTCTGTAGGCTCGGCGTCTACACGGATAGCTTCATCGGCCCCTATGGCCAGGGCCTTGCGTATGGTGGGCTCGGTGGTTGCCTCCCCCACAGTGGCCACATGTACCGTGGCCCCGCCTTTTTCCTTGAACCACATGGCCCGGGTTAACCCGAACTCGTCGTTTGGATTGATGACAAACTGTACGCCCGAGGTGTCAAACCGACTGTTGTCGTCCGTAAAGTTGATCTTGGAAGTGGTATCGGGAACATTGCTGATACAAACTAAAATCTTCATATATAATGGTGTTTTTCTATGGTTGAAAGACGGTGGCTAAGATAGCCATTAATTTTGAAAAATACTATGCATGCATAATAAAATTCATCAATTTTTTTAGGGGGAGCAACCCCGGTTTTGCGCATTATTTTTCTATTTTTGTTCGCATTCAAACAAGCAGTGATAAGATGAAGACAATACAGTTCAGGGAAGCCATAGCCGAAGCTATGTCTGAGGAAATGAGAAAAGACGAATCGATTTACCTGATGGGGGAGGAGGTTGCCGAATACAATGGCGCTTATAAGGCTTCCAAGGGCATGCTCGATGAATTTGGCCCTGAACGGGTGATAGACACCCCCATATCGGAATTGGGTTTTGCCGGCATCGGAGTGGGTTCGGCCATGAATGGCAACCGTCCCATCATCGAGTTCATGACGTTTAACTTTGCCCTCGTGGGCATAGACCAGATCATTAATAATGCCGCCAAGATGCGGCAGATGTCTGGAGGGCAGTTCAATATCCCTATCGTATTCAGGGGGCCTACGGCATCTGCAGGCCAGTTGGCGGCCACGCATTCCCAGGCCTTTGAGAGTTGGTATGCGAACTGTCCGGGGCTGAAGGTGGTGGTGCCATCCAACCCCATGGATGCCAAAGGGTTGCTGAAATCGGCCATTCGGGATGACGACCCCGTCATTTTTATGGAGTCGGAACAAATGTATGGCGATAAGGGCGAGGTGCCCGAGGAGGAATATACGCTGCCATTGGGCAAGGCCGAAGTAAAACGGGAAGGTACTGATGTCACCATCGTTTCCTTTGGAAAGATCATCAAGGAAGCCTATAAGGCGGCAGAAGAATTGGAAGGTGAAGGGATCAGCTGCGAGATCATAGACCTGATGACCGTGCGCCCCATGGACCACGACACCATCCTCGAATCCGTCAGGAAAACCAACCGGCTGGTAGTGCTGGAAGAGGCCTGGCCTTTTGGCAATGTGGCTACTGAGATCACCTACCAGGTACAGTCCAGGGCGTTTGATTACCTGGATGCGCCCATTGTGAAGATCAATACAGCCGATACCCCAGCCCCCTATTCCCCGGTACTTTTGCAGGAATGGCTGCCAAACCACGAGGATGTGATCAAAGCTGTTAAGAAAGTGTTATATAAATAATCGATCCCGATTGTAAGGGTATCTTAGCTTCGTTGACCAAAAGTGCGCGAAGCTTTTTTTTTGCCCTGCCCTCCCGGGCATCAACAAGTGTCAACCTTAAACCCATGTTATGAACGGTAGGCATCTTTTGCATTCAACCCCGAGTTTCCGGGAAACAAGCCCGCGACGTCCATGAAGCACCTCCTGTTAACCGTATGCATTTCCATAGGCCTTCAGACCTTTGCCCAAACCAAAGTAGGGGGGCAGGTAAAGGACGAATCGGGGGCGCCGGTGGCCTTTGCGAATGTGCTTTTCAAGGATTCTTCCGAGGGTACCATTACCAATGATGACGGACGCTTTTACATGGAGTCCGAGAATACGCATGGAGCCCTGTTGGTCTCCTTTGTCGGTTACCAGAGCAGGGAAATCCCCCTGTCCTCCAGGGTCAACTACAACCTGGAGGTCGTGCTGACCGAGGGGGAACAACTGGACGAGGTCGTGGTCTATGTGGGAAAACGTTCCAAAAAAGACAACCCGGCCATTGATATCTTACGAAAGATATGGGCGAAAAAACGGGTCAACGGGCTCAGGATGTTCAAGCAATATCAGTATGACAAGTACGAGAAACTGGAATTTGACCTCAATACGATTGACAGTGCTTTAATCAACAGCCGGGTATTTAAGGGGTTGGAGTTTATGTTTGAGGACCTGGATACCTCCAGGATTACGGGGAAGACCTACCTTCCGCTCTTCCTCAATGAAACCTTTACCAAGGTATATGGTGATAACCTGCTCAATGAGGAGCGACAGGATGTGCTGGGCAACAAGAATTCCGGGTTCAGCAATAACCAGGCCATCATCGCCTTTGTCGAAGACCTCTATTCGGATTACGATATCTATGACAATTACCTGAAATTTTTCGACAAGAGCTTTACCAGCCCGCTGTCGAGGACCGGTATAGATACCTATAACTATGTGCTTTCTGACAGCGCCTATATCGACAAGAAATGGTGCTACAATATCGTGTACTACCCCAGGCGCAAGAACGAACTCACCTTTAAGGGTGATTTCTGGGTAAACGACAGCACTTTTGCGATCAAGAAAATCAACCTGGAAGTCACCAAAAGTGCCAATATCAACTGGGTCAAGGAAGTCTATATCGAACAGGATTTTGAAGTGTTGAACGATTCGGTTTTCCTGTTAAAGCGCGACTATATGCTCAGCGATTTCAGCCTTCGGAAAAAGGAGGCCTCCAGAGGCATTTATGGCAAGCGTACCACGGTTTATGACCATTACCTGTTTGATGAGCCCAAGCCCAGGGAATTCTACAAATCGGAAACAGACCCCTATGACCCCCGGGTGTTTGATCGGGACAGTACCTTCTGGTCCGCTAACCGGCTCGAAGCCCTCAACAAAGATGAAAAGGGGATTTATACATTGCTCGATACGCTGAAGACGGTGCCCAAGTTTAAAACGTACTACAACCTGGTCAGCATCCTGGGATCGGGATATGTGGAAATTGATAAATGGAACCTCGACATAGGGGACATTTACAGCACCTTTGGTTTTA
>MRWG01002641.1_pt1 | contig 13408 bp, 15 predicted proteins | sample 1013341 | NCBI WGS metagenome assembly MRWG01 (sample SAMN06117577, study PRJNA244670) | biofilm metagenome | biome: Water; feature: Cathode Biofilm; material: Biofilm; isolation source: microbial consortium enriched at the cathode of a solar microbial fuel cell | place: USA: District of Columbia ... | reverse complement strand
CCGGCCATACAGTCGGCCTACCACCCCATCCATGAACGCTTCATCTTTTACGATCTGATCTTCGTCAGCATCTTCCTGACCGAGTTCTTTGTTCGCTGGGGTTACGCCATAAAGGCAAAGGTCTACGACCGCTGGTACTTCTACCCGTTTATTCACTGGTATGACCTGGTGGGCTGTATTCCGGTGGGAAGCCTGCGCTTCCTCCGTATCCTGCGGGTGATCTCCATCATCTATCGACTGCACCAGTACAAGATCATTGACGTTACGAACACCAAGATCTACCGCTTCGTGAATTTCTATTACGAAGCCTTTATGGAAGAGCTCTCTGATCGCATTGTGCTGAAGGTGCTGAGCGGCGTGCAGCAGGAGGTCAAACTGGGCTCTCCGCTGTTCGACAAGATCCAGAAGGACATTCTCTATCCCCGACGGGACATGCTCTCCGACTGGATTTCCAAACGGGTTGCCGAGGCGGCCCAGGAAGGCTACGTACCCAATCGCGGAGCCCTCAGGAGCTACCTGGAAGACAGGGTGGATAATGCCCTCAAACAGAACCTGGAGCTGTCACGACTGAAATATCTTCCGGTGGTGGGCCCCACCATTCAGGAAACCCTGGAAGAAGCGGTCGGCGACATCGTTGCCCACGTGATCCACCAGATCCTCGAAGACCTGGCCTCAGCCTCCAATCATGCCTTCATTGAAGACATCGTGAATGTTTTCCTGCCGACACCCGGTGAAGTGAAGGCCGACGACGCCCAGAACGAGGCGTTGATTAACCTGATTATCGAAATTATCGACGCAGTCAAGGACCAGGTGAACGTAAAACACTGGCGATCAGAGCTGCCGTGACTCGCTGGCGACAGGCCTTAAGACCAACAAAAAAAGAGAACATCCATGGATGTACAAGACACCCCGACTCATTATCAGCCGGCCCATGAGCTCCTGAAACAACTGGAGGCCGGCACCCTGACCAGCGAGGCACTGATTACCGCCTTACTGGAAAGAATCCGGGACCAGAACCCTGCCATCAACGCGATTGTGGCGCTGGATGAACACAGCGCACTGGCCAGCGCCCGCGAAGCGGATAAGCAACGCGCGCTCGCTGGTTTCCTTCCGCGGCCACATCCCCGGCCCGCCCGGCACCCAGTCCCGACCGGATCTGGTCGAGGGCGGCCCCATGGCCCGCAATGCCCGGGTCGGTTTATGGCTGGAGGATCCGCTGTGCCCGGTGGAGCATGAGCTCACCGGGGGTTATCGCACCCTGGGCAACTCCCTGGCCGACAGGGGCGCCCTGGTGAACCTGGATATCGATCCGGGCCGAAGTAAGCCAAGATCATCCGGAAATACAGGAGTACGTCCGGATGGCCGGAAAAGACTTCCATAGTTCCGGTAACTCCTGCAAGCGTCCCAGTTTCCGATAAGGTTTGACGAACAGCAGTTGCCTAATAAATGATAGTCCACCTACTTTTTAACCCACTGAAACTTGCTGGGAACAGCGTAAGGATGGAAAGGCATGAGCAGGGAATCCTTGCCGGAAGGCGGGCACCTGGGGTCCCGGGAAAAGCCAACGGGAAAGACGAGCGCAATTCACCGTAATCTTTTCCTGCAGGCGCTGAAATCTCTTCAGTTCGGTTCGTTATCGCTTACATGGCCGGATGGAAAGACGACCCGCCATGAAGGAAAACAAGACGGTGTGCATGCGGAAATGGCATTGCTGCAGTGGGATGTCATCGATCACCTGATCACCCACGGTGACGTGGGATTGGGCGAAGACTACATGGCAGGCAAATGGTCCACACCCGACTTGCTTGCCCTGATGCGCCTCGCCGCAGGCAATATCGTTGTTTTTGATCGGGTTTTGCACACCAGCGTATGGCTCAGGTTATGGCACTGGTGCAGGCACCGGTTGTCTTCCAATACACTGAAACGCAGCCGTAAGAACGTCCAGGAGCACTATGATTTAGGCAACGACTTTTATCAGCTCTGGCTGGACCGGAGCATGACATACTCCTGCGCCCTGTTTGACGGCAATACGTCCCTCTCGCTTTACGAGGCCCAGAAAGCGAAATATGAACGCATCCTTCAGCGACTGGCACCGGAACCGGGAAGCCGCATTCTGGAAATAGGCTGTGGCTGGGGTGGTTTCATGGAAATCGCAGCCACACACGGATGCCATGTGACCGGTGCGACCCTGTCCGGCGAACAGGCGGATTATGCCCGCCAGCGACTCGAGTCCGCCGGACTGGCGGAAAATGCCGAGGTTCGTTTACAGGACTACCGGGAGCTGTCCGGCCCCTTTGATTACCTGGTATCAATCGGGATGTTTGAGCACGTTGGCGAATCGTACTGGCCCGCCTACATGAGGGATGTGCACGACTACCTGAGACCTGGCGGCAAGGCAATGATACAGACCATTACCATTGCCGAGGAGCGATTTGAGCGATATCGCTCCGGCAACGACTTTTTGAGGGAACATATTTTCCCCGGTGGTATGCTGCCTTCCAGAAAGCGTTTTGAAGCTGTTGCCGCCGATAGCGGCCTGGTGGTGAACGATGTGTTCGAATTCGGGCAGGATTACGCCATTACGCTGGAAAAGTGGCTGGCGAACGTCGACGAACAGATACCGGCGATACGGGCGCTCGGGTACAGCGAGATGTTCGTGCGAAAGTGGCGGTTTTACCTGGCCAGCTGTGCCGGTATGTTTCGCGCCGGAGGTATCAATGTGATGCAGGTGGAGTTAAGCCGGGAGTAGCGACCCGGCTTTTCCGCAGCGACGAGCGTTATTGGCTGCAGGCATGGGAGCCTGTAGCCATGGGAATTATTCTTGACTTCGGGTGGGGTCCGCGGTTGCCCCCCAGCGCCATTGGGTAATCTCCGGCATATCCACGCCGTGCTCGATGATGTGATGCCGATGCTCGATCAGCCGGTCACGCAGCCATTGCTTGAGATAGGCGGCCCGTGACCCCAGTTGCGGAACCCGATCAATGACATCCGCCACCAGGTGGAAACGGTCCATGTCATTGCGCACCACCATGTCGAACGGCGTGGTGGTGCCTTCCTCCTTGTAGCCACGCACGTGGAGGTTCTTGTGATTGATGCGCCGGTAGGTCAGGCGATGGATCAGCCAGGGATACCCGTGATAGGCGAAGATGATCGGTTTATCGGTCGTGAACAGGGTGTCGAAGTCCTTGTGTGACAGCCCGTTCGGGTGTTCCGCCTGGTCCTGCAGGGTCATGAGATCCACCACGTTGATCACACGCACCCTGAGCTCGGGCAGGTGGCGGCGCAGGATATCCACCGCCGCCAGGATCTCCAGAGTCGGCACGTCGCCGGCGGGCTCGGCCCGGCACTGGCTTGTTCGGTTTGTATAGGTTTTTCAAGATCAGGTCCTCCACAAAGTCAGGGATAGGAGTGCTTCAGGTCAGGCTCAGGTTTCTGTTGCGGCCGGATGACCTGCAGGCAAGCCCAAACTTCCCAGACCAGGAAAACCGCCAGCGCGACACGCTCCGCCAGGCCCGGCGCGATATCCAGTTGAATGGCGATCACGAACGCCGTCACCGCCGTCGCCGCGATCACCGACAGCACCAGCGAGGCGGCGCGCTGGCGGCGCCAGTCGAGCTGACGGCGAAAGGCCGCTGAAAACACGAACAGCGCGGCGAGTTCCAGTGCAAACGCCAGGCTGGCTGCCCCCCGGTGTATCTGCCCGGGCAGGTTCGGCGCCTGGCCGGGTGCCTCGATGGGAAACAACGCCGCCAGCAGGATACCGACCGCGGCCAGGCCGAACAGCAGTACCGACCAGGTCCGCAGCGGCCCCGGGCGCAGCGCGCCGCGCAGGGCCAGGGTCAGCGCCAGGTTACCCCAGCCATGCACGAAGGCGCCAACCATGAACAGCCAGCCAAACGGCTGGTTAGCCAGGTCGCTGACATAATCGCTGGTCCAGTCGACCCCGCTGCCGGTCAGGTGCAGGGCGATAATTGCCGCCCCGAACACCGCAACCCCCGCCAGCCCCAGCAGCGCAAGCCTGCGCACCGGCCATGAAAACCTGTGTTCCCTGGTCATACGTGCTTTCATCTCTCCTGAGTGTCTCCTGCGCGCCAGGACACCAACCCGACTCGCGATCTTCCTGGATGCGCGATACCCGCCCGCTCACCGTTGCCAAAGGATGTGAGCAGCTTCCAGGGGGATCGCCACACCATTGTGATGCGGCATGAGTCGCGCGGTATAGTCTGTCGCCGGGCGGGCCGCAGGGGCTGCTGCGCGATAGCTGTAGCCGCTTTCGCCGTCCGTCGGTTGCCGCAGGCGCTGCATCTCCACCCGTTCAGGTGCGCTACCGTCCCTGCCGTCGGCGTAGAGCTCAACCCGCACGGCCTCCGGATCAAGGTCTCCGAGGTAGACCTGAACCTCGAAGAGGTGTTGTTCACCGTCAGGCTCGACCTCAACGTCGCCGAAGCGTATCGCGGCCCATTTGTGATCCAGCGCGTGCCGCCATTCAACCAGTTCCGCGCCGACTCCCCCTTTGCCAGCGGCCCGCTCACGGTATGCAGCGGCAGCCGGGAGGTAGTGTTGCTCGGTGTATTCGCGCACCGTACGGTTGGTAGAAAAGCGCGGTGTCAACCGCGCCATGCTCTCGCGCATCCGGTTCACCCAGGCGGAGGGAATGCCTTGTTCATCACGCGTATAGAACTCGGGGATCACTTCGCGTTCGAGCAGGTCGTACAGCGCATCGGCTTCAGCCGCATCCCGGAACGGATCATCGCCATGTTCCTGGCCGTCCCCCAGTGCCCAGCCCACATCCGGAGTGTAGGCTTCCGCCCACCAGCCGTCCAATTCCGACAGATTGATACCACCATTGACAAGCACCTTCATGCCACTGGTGCCACTCGCCTCCCAGGGCCGGCGCGGCGTGTTGAGCCAGACATCCACGCCCTGCACCAGGTGCTCACCCAAGTGCATGTCATAGTCGCTCAGGAAGATCACACGGGCGCGCACCTCGGGCCGCTGGATGAATTGCATCCATTGCCGGATCAGGGCCTGGCCCGCCCGGTCCTGCGGATGAGCCTTGCCGGCCATAATGAGCTGCACCGGGCGCTGCGGGTCAGTCAGCAGGCGCAGCAGGCGCTCCGGGTCATGCAGCAGCAGGTTCGGCCTCTTATAGGTGGCGAAGCGGCGGGCAAAACCCAGCGTCAATACCCCGGGATCAAACAGCTGGTTCGCAGTATCAGCGGCCTCGGGCGCCTCGCCGGAGGCGGCCAGTTGCCGGGACAATCGATCACGGACGTAGTCAACCAACGCCTTACTGGCCGCCGTGCGGAATTGCCAGAGACGGGCGTCAGAGAGGGCGCGAATGTGCTGCTCATGGGTTTCCGTGGTCCCCAGCCAGCGTTCCTTGCCACAGGCCTCGGTCCAAAGATCATCCGCCGCCGCCGAGTCCCAGGTCGGCATGTGAACGCCGTTGGTCACGTGCGTAACCGGCACCTCATCCACGGGCCAGCGCGGGAACAGCGGCGCAAACAGGTGCCGGCTCACCTTGCCGTGCAGGCGACTTACGCCATTCACCGCCCCCGCTGCCGCGGATCGCCAGGTACGCCATATTGAAATCCTCGGCCGGATCGTCCGGATTCCGGCGGCCCAGCGCCAGCAAATCGTCGAGCGTAATGCCGAGCTGGTTGCTTGCGTAGCCACCCAGGCAGTGCTCGATGAGGCCTGGTGGGAAACGGTCGAAGCCAGCGGCCACCGCCGTGTGGGTGGTGAAGAGATTGCCCGCGCGCGTGGCGGCCAGCGCAACGCCGAACGGCTGACCGGTCCGCTGCATGAAGTGGCGGGCGCGCTCCAGCACGGCCAGAGCCGCATGCCCTTCGTTCAGGTGGCAGACTTCCGGTTCGATACCGAGCGCGGCGAGCAACCGCCAGCCGCCAATCCCGAGGATCACCTCCTGCATCAGGCGTTGATCCGGCGCGCCCCCGTAAAGCTCACTGGTTATTCCCCGGTACGGCGGGTAGTTCGCCGCATCGTTGCTGTCCAGGAGGTAAAGCTTCACACGGCCCACCTGGACCTGCCAGGCGCGCAGCCAGATCGGGTGGCCGGGCAGGCCGAGCTGTATCCGCAGCCACTCCCCGTTGGAATGACGCAACGGCATGATTGGCAACTGGCCGGGATCGTTATACGGGTAAAGCGCCTGCTGTGCACCGTCCCGGTCGATCAGCTGGCGAAAATAGCCTTGCTGGTAGAGAAGCCCCACGCCAATCACCGGAACACCCAGATCGCTGGCGGCCTTGAGCTGATCGCCCGCCACGTTGCCCAGCCCGCCGGAATAAATGGGCAGGGCCTCGCTCAGCATGAACTCCATGCTGAAATAAGCGGCACAGGTTAAAGGCGGCCGCGGGTAGGTTTGCTGAAACCACGCCGGCGCCCGAGCGGCATCTCGCCTGGCCTGCACCAGGTCCCCGACGTCTTTACGGAACGCCGGATCGGCCAGAAGTCCCTGGAGCTTCTCCCGCGAGACCGTCTGCAGAACGACCCAGGGGTTACGTGTGGCTTGCCACAACTCGGGATCCAGCTGCCGCCACACCTGGTCGGTCGCATGATTCCATGACGAACGCATATCCAGGGCCAGCTCGGCCAGGGCATCAAATCCCTCGACATCCGTATGCAGCGGGCCGTATAGCAGCTGGCTGACAGGGGTTTCATTGTTCATGGGGTCTCCTTCCTTATTAAGACCGGGGCCTGCGCCCGTTGATAGCCCTTGCGCCGCCGCTCACCTGCGCCGCGGCTCACCAGAGTGGTGCCCCTGCCAGGGTCAGTTGTGCTCCGGGGGATTAAACCGCGGTTGCGTGGTCTTCATCAGGACCACCACGCCGACAACCGCCGACAGCAGCGAGCCTGCAATCACACTGAGACGGGCATTGCGAAATACCTCCGGATCGGGAAAGGCGAGGCCGGCGATGAACAGGCTCATAGTGAAACCGATGCCGGCGACAAGGGCCACGCCGGCGAGCTGGCCCCAACTCACCGACTCTGGAAGTCTTGCCACCCCGAGTCGCACCGCAAGCCAGGTGAAGCCAAAAATACCCAGCGGTTTCCCGGCGAACAGCCCTAGCAAGATCCCCAGCGACGTCGGAGAGGCAAGCGTGGCTGCACTCGCCAGCGTTAGCACAATGCCCGAGTTGAAGAACGCGAAGATCGGTACCACGCCGAGCGCCACCCACGGCTGAAGCGCCTGTTCCGCATCTTTCAGCGGCGAGAAAGAGCGAGCGCCCTGTCTGGCCCGCATGGGAATCGCAAGACCTATGGCCACCCCGGCGAGCGTCGCGTGAACGCCGGACTTAAGCACTGCGACCCAGAGAAACACACCCACGACGACGTAAGCCCCGGTACGCGTGACCTTGAAGATATTGAGCGTTACCAGGGCCACAATCCCCAGGGCCGCCAGCACCAGTGATGTTGTGGCAAGCTGCTCCGTATAGAACAACGCGATGATGACGATTGCCCCCAGGTCGTCGAAAATCGCGACCGCCGTCAGAAACACCTTGAGCGAGACCGGCACACGCGGGCCAAGCAGTACCAGCACGGTCAGCGCCAGCACCGCGTCGGTTGCGGCGGGAATCGCCCAGCCGCGCATGGCCTCCGGATCGCCGGCGTTGAACGCTGTGTAGATCAGCGCAGGGACAGCCATGCCACCCAGGGCGGCGAAACCGGGTGTGGCAATCGCCTTGGGTGTCGCCAGTTGCCCTTCCAGCACCTCACGTTTCAGCTCCAGGGCAATGAGCAGGAAAAAGAATACCATCAGCCCATCATTGATCCAGAGGATGATTGGCTTGTCGATGGCAAACTCACCCACGCGCAAGGACACCGGTAAATGGTGGACTATGTCATACCAGGCTTGCGCGGGAGAATTGTCGATCAGCAGCGCAAGCAGCATCGCCGCGAGCGTCATCAGGCCCGCGATGAGCTGCAGGCGCGACGAAGCACCGGAACTCACCGGCACCCCCCCGACGTGCTCGCAATCCGGGCAGGCACGAACTCAGTCCCCACTTTGCTTGGCATCGAAGTAACGGTGAAGTCGATTGTAGATCGGGCAGAACACCAGCCCGGCATAGGCGCCATATAGGAAACTCTCAATCAGGCCGACCACAAATCCCCACCAGGTCAGCCACTTGAATCCCGGCAATACCTGCTCAAGAAACGCATGCATATGCAGGCTTTGGGGCGTTACCAGTCCATAGATAACGCAGACAATGAAGGTGACCGCTGCGAACAACCCCAGCGCCCAGGTAACCAGTTTCGTGTTAAGCATGTTCCACTCCCATCAATGGCGATGACCCGAGGGTCGGTCCTGATTGCTGTCCGGTTTGTCCGGCTTGTCCGTCTTGTCGGACGCGCCATGTCCGCCGTGCCCGCCTCCGCCGTGACCACCATGCCCACCGTGACCGAACATGTGCATGGCCACGAACAGGATGCCGATAACCACCCAGAACCAGTTTTCCGCTAACCATTCCATATAACCCTCCTCCGTCTGCGGTTGCGCCCGACTGCCATTGTGTGATCTCCGGAGCGGGCATGCATCTCCAGCGAGATAAGCAAACCACAGTCACCTGAGTTCAGTAGCGGGGGCTGGATTCGAACCAACGACCTCCGGGTTATGAGCCCGACGAGCTACCAGACTGCTCTACCCCGCATCAAACTGGTTGTTGCTCAGGGAACCCCTGATCAACGTGGCGCGCATGATAAGGGCTGAGCCTGGCACTGTCAAAGGAAAGTTCCGGTTTTCCGGAAACTTACCGCTCCAGAATCGCTGTTACCCCCTGCCCGCCTGCGGTGCAGATGGAGATCAGGCCGCGGCCACTGCCCTTTTCCTCCAGCAACTTGGCCAGGGTCGCAATGATGCGCCCGCCGGTGGCGGCGAACGGATGGCCGGTGGCCAGGCTGCTGCCTTTTACATTGAGTTTGTCCCGGTCGATGCTGCCCACCGGCTTGTCCAGCCCCAGACGGTCCTTGCAGAAGGCGGGATCCTGCCAGGCTTTCAGAGTACACAGCACCTGCGAGGCGAAGGCTTCGTGGATCTCGTAGAAATCGAAATCCTGAAGTGTCAGCCCCGCTTTTTCCAGCATCCGGGGTACGGCGTAAGCTGGCGCCATCAGCAGCCCCTCTTTCTTGTCCACAAAATCCACCGCTGCCACCTCGGAGAACGTCAGCCACGCCTTCACCTCATGGTTATTCTCTTTCGCCCACTCCTCACTGGCCAGCAGCACGCAGGAGGCGCCATCAGTCAGCGCCGTGCTGTTGGCCGCCGTCATGGTGCCGTTGTCCCGGTCAAACACCGGCTTGAGCGTCGCCAGCTTCTCAAGGGTTGTATCCGGCCGCAGAATATTGTCCTTGTCCAGCCCCGCCAGCGGCGTCAGCAAATCTTTAAAGAACCCCTCTTCATAGGCCTTGGCAAGCTTCTGATGACTCTCCCAGGCCAGCCTGTCCTGATCTTCCCGGGGAATGTCCCACTCCCTGGCCATCACCTGGGCATGCTCCCCCATGGACATGCCGGTGCGAGGCTCCCGGTTCTCCGGAACCAAGGGCACGAGGTGCGCGGGCCGGAACCGCGCCAGAATCTTCAACCGCTCGCCGGTGGTTTTGGCCCGGTTCAGATCCAGCAGAATCTCCCGAAGCCCCTCGCTTACACCAATCGGCGCATCGGACGTGGTATCGGTACCACCGGCAATACCACATTCGATCTGCCCCAGGGCAATCCTGTTGGCCACCAGAATGGCTGCCTCCAGCCCCGTCCCGCAGGCCAGCTGAATATCATAAGCCGGTGTCTCCGGCGCCAGACCACAACTCATCGCCGACTCCCGGGTAAGGTTAAAATCCCGGGAATGCTTGATCACCGCCCCTGCCGCCACTTCCCCGAGGCGCTTGCCCTGAAGACTGTACCGATCCACCAGCCCCCGCAGCGCGGATGTCAGCAACTCCTGGTTACTGATCTTGCTGTAGGCGGTATTGGACCGCGCAAACGGAACCCGGTTACCACCCAGCACTGCTACGCGGCGAATACCCGAAGGGGCTGTGCTGGTCTTTTTTGAAGTAGCGGTTTTCTTGCGTGGAGTTTTCGATGCTTCTGCCATGATCAATCCAATCCTTTTGCGGAAAATTTCATTGCCGGATGGAGCATTGGGGGCTGGCCTCCCAAAACCGTGCGGAGCCATGGATGGCGGAGCCGAGCGTACAAGGACGTATTCACAGCGTGTTTTGGGAGGCCAGCCCCCAATGCTCCCTGCACCCAGGCTGGCAACAAGTGTAGCGACAACGCACAATGCCTCATTGGCACCCCTGACAACACCCTACAGGCATTGAGTCAATCCAAAAACTGTCCGATTCTTTACCCTGTAGACAATCCGCATCCAGAGAACCGATTGCAACCACAAGGAAGCCCCCATGTCCGACCTCTATCTTAGACTGGTAAACACCCCCGTTGGTAGAACCGCCGCACAATCCCTTGGTCTCCCCGCGCCCGCGCCACTGAAGCGCCTGAAGCGCACCGACCAGCCATTTATCGAAGGCAAGGTGCTCATCGGCGCCGCCAACGGCGGAAAAGCCATTGCCACTTTAGGCAGTATTCTCGGCGCCAGCGCGGCCACCCTTCATCACGCCAGCGAAAGCAATCGCCTGGCGGACTCATCGAAAGCCGGCAACAAAGCCCGGCCGCTGGACCTGGCCTCCGACATCAACCAGCAGTTTTCGGCGCTGGTGTTTGACGCCACCGGCCTGAAAGGTCCGGCCGACCTGCGGGCACTATACGACTTCTTCCACCCCACCATCAAAAAACTGGGCAGCAACGCCCGCGTTCTGGTAATCGGCCAGAATCCCGCCAGTTGTCGCAAGGCGCCGCAGGCCGCCGCGCAACGGGCACTCGAAGGCTTCGTACGCAGCGTTGGCAAGGAAATCGGCAAGAAAGGCTCCACGGCGAACCTACTGTGGATGGCCCCAGGGGCAGAGAAGCAACTGGATTCCAGCGTTCGGTTCTTCCTGTCTGCCCGCTCTGCCTATGTGTCCGGCCAGGTCGTGAAGGTCGGCAAAGGCAACGCTGCCCCTGCCACCAATCCCGTCGCACCACTGACTGGAAAGGTGGCACTGGTCACCGGAGCGTCCAGGGGTATCGGTGCTGCCATTTCTGAAACCCTCGCCCGGGACGGCGCCACCGTGATCGGCCTCGACATTCCGCCGGCCATGGAAGAACTGGAAAAGGTCACATCCGCTATCAACGGGAAGGCTCTGGCCTGCGACATTACCGACGACAAAGCACCAAAGTTGATCGCCGACTTCATCGAAGAGCATTTCGGCGGCGTCGACCTGGTCATTCACAATGCCGGCATCACCCGCGACAAGACCCTTGGCAACATGCCGGAGCACTTCTGGGATATGACCATCGCAGTCAATCTGACCGCGGAGGAGTTGATCGACGAGGAACTGGCAAAGCGGGAGCTCATGAAAGAAAACGGACGCATTGTCTGTATTTCCTCCATCAGCGGCATCGCCGGCAACTTCGGACAGACCAACTACTCAACCGCCAAGTGCGGAGTGATCGGCTACGTGGAAGCCATGGCCCGGCAACTGAAAAACGGCATCACCATCAACGCCGTCGCCCCCGGGTTTATCGAAACCCGGATGACCGCCGCCATGCCGGTCACCATCCGAGAGGCCGGTCGTCGGATGAACAGCTTGTCCCAGGGCGGGCAACCGGTGGATGTGGCCGAGGCCATCGCCTGGTACTGCAGCCCTGCCTCCAATGGAGTGAATGGCAATGTTGTGCGCGTTTGTGGGCAGTCTTTGATTGGAAAGTAAAAAAGGGCCGATCCTCGCGGATCGGCCCTTTTTTGGAATTTTGGTGGGTGGTACTGGGATCGAACCAGTGACCCTCGCCTGTGGGTGGTACTGGGATCGAACCAGTGACCCTCGCCTTGTAAGGGCGATGCTCTCCCAGCTGAGCTAACCACCCACTTTCAAGCCTTCCTATCTAATCTAAAAAGGCATTCACTTGCTTGCCAGCCGTGCTGTCTCAACCAAGTGAGAGGCGCATTTTAAGCATTTGGCTGACGGTGTCAAATATTTTCCGGCAATTTTATAAAAAAACCTGCAAGCCATTCAAAAGCGTACAGTTTTTAAGCAAATTCAGTTTTTACCCGAGGTCTTGCTAGCGGTTTTGACTGCCCGTATGGCCGGGCGATTCTGGCCCGCCTGCTGAGCCTTCTCCTGCAGGGACAATTCACTGACACGACTGCGCCTGTCTTCCGGAACCGCCCGATTGGCCAGGGAGCAGTTCAGGTCATCAAGCCGTTTCTGCAGATCGCCCCAGCTATCGAGTAGTTGGGGGACCACATCATCGGCCAGTTTTTCAAATCTGAGTCGAAGAGAATCCTTGAGAGCCATTGTTTTAATTTCCCGAGTCCTTCACCTGCCGTCAGTGTAGTCAGCACTCAGAAAATCCACCAGCCACCACCGGATTCTGCTTCTTCCCGACGCTCACGTTCCTGCTCCAACTTGGCGTACTCACGCTCCAACCTGTCGATTTTCCGATCCGTTTCCAGGGGAACCGTGGGACCACCGCCGAACGGCCAGAACCAGGACGTGGATTCGTACTTGCCCTCCTGCTTCAGGCGCTCGATCTCGAGCTCACGCTCCTCCTCCAGCAGCACNNNAGCCAGGTGAAGCTGTCGTTGCGAATGTTGAAATAGTGGGTGTCATCTATGTAGACACTGGGCGCTTCAATTTCATCAGCCGCCCATTGGGAGTGTGTCCTGTAGAAGTACAGCACCGCGTTGCGCCGATCCCAGCTATCGTTGTCGATATGAACGAAGTCATGCCCGGAAACCGGATGCAGGAACGACCCGACGCTTTTGCCGATGGACTGATAAACCGTACAGCCCGGCAACGCCAGCAACAGCCACATCGCTGCCAGAAGCCGGGGAACAAGAAAAACGGAAGGCACTCGGGTTTTCATTGTTGTTAACTCTTCATCCTGATTGCGAGTTGCCTGATCTTAACAACTGCACAAAAACAGAAATGAGAGCTACCGCAAGGGATGGCTACAAACCGTTACAAAACCCGAAATGCCGATTGCTGGACCACGCTACGGGCAGTTACTGCCCGCTGATCTGGCTCCGTAACTGATTCACCTCTTCAGACAGCCGAACCAGACGGGAGGTCAGTTGTGACCGCGAGGCATCGATAGACTCAACCGTGCGCTTGAGACTGGCCACCTCATTACGGAGCGCCTGAACCCGGCCATCATCGGCCAGCTCATCGGTCTCCCGCTCCAGGGCCGAGATCCGACCCTCCATGCCGCTGATTCCCAGCTTCTGCTCCTGCTCAAAACGCCGGATACGGCTCTCGATCACCTGATCCACATCCGCCAGCTGCTGGCTCA
>MRWG01001651.1_pt1 | contig 13409 bp, 16 predicted proteins | sample 1013341 | NCBI WGS metagenome assembly MRWG01 (sample SAMN06117577, study PRJNA244670) | biofilm metagenome | biome: Water; feature: Cathode Biofilm; material: Biofilm; isolation source: microbial consortium enriched at the cathode of a solar microbial fuel cell | place: USA: District of Columbia ... | reverse complement strand
GCGGCGGACAGGGCGGCGGAGAAACTGGCGTTCAGCATTCCCGAGGGTACGCGCGTCTATGTCGACGGCCGGTTCGTCGACACGCTGGACGGCAAGTACCTGCTGGCGAGCATCCGCGACAAGGTGCTGCGGTCGGGCGGCCGGATCGCGAACCTTCGGGGCGAGGCGGATATCGTGTTCGAGCCCAGGGTCGGCGCGCTTTCGGTCGACCGGCGTGCGATCGCGCTGGGCGTGCCGGCGATCCCGATTCCGCTGACATCGGACGAGGTGCCGGAACTGCCGCTCTTCAAGCGGGACCGCCGGCAGGGCGTCGTCAAGCTGGCTCTGGTCAGCTACGACGCGGAGACGGGCGAACTCGCCCAGTCGCTCGATCCCGTCTATGCCTTTTCCGAGCGGACGGAATGGACGCTGCTGCTGTTTATCTCCTGGGAGGAGAACGACCTGATCCCGCCGCCCGAGGACGATGCCTGGATAAACGACGGGACCTTCGACTGAGACGGACGCCGCCTATCCGGCGAAGCTGGCGGCGATCTGGTTCACGAAAAGGGCGGTGAACAGCAGGATGACCATCAGGAGCGCAGCGGGCGGGCCTTCGACCTCGAGCGCCGACTTCACGATAAACCAGTCGTAGACCAGCGACCAGAAACCGACGACGACGACCCAGAAGCCGTAGGCGTCCGATGGCGCGCCGAATATGCCGAGCGCCGCGATGCCGACGGTCAACACGCCGCCCTGAACCAGGGCGGCCCAATTGTGCGCGATGACGTAGCGCGGCCAGAAATCCTGGCGCTTCATGTGACGCGCGAACTCGGCCGCGATGTTGAGCGCGAGCAGCCAGCCCACGACCAGCCAGCCGGTGGCGAGCGGCGCGCGGCCGATGCCGCCGCCGTCTTCCTGAAAGGCGCTCACAGTCAGGCTCGAGACGAGCCAGTCGAGCGCCATCACGATCGGCAGCGCCCGGAAGGACCGCCAGAAGGCACGATCGTCGTCCTCGAAGTCGCGCGCCGCCGTCGCGTCGAACCGGGCGAGCCGCCAGGCGATGCCGACATTCCGGGCCGCGTCCGCGAACATCGGCGCGCTCAGCCCGCGAAGAAGGCGCGCAGGATGCGGAGATAGGTCTCCGCGAGCGCACGCACATCGTCCGTCGCGACGTGCTCGTCGACCTGATGGGCGGTCGCGCTGATCAGACCGAGCTCGACGACGGGGCAGTAGTCCTTGATGAAGCGGGCGTCGGATGTGCCGCCGGAGGTGGAGAATTCCGGCCGGCGGCCGGATACGGCCTCGACCGCCGCCGCGACGATCTCGGTCAGCCGCCCGGGCGCCGTGACGAAGCTTTCTCCGGAGACCGACGTCTGGAGATCGTATCGACGGCCGAGCGCGTCGAGCCGGCGGCGGAGCTCCGCTTCCAGATCGGCGCCCGTGAAATTGGCGTTGAAGCGCACGTTGAAGCGCGCTTCCGCCTTCGCCGGAATCAGGTTGGTCGTGGCGTTGCCGACGTCGACGGAGGTGAGCTGCAGGCTGGACGGCGGGAAGTGCGGGTGGCCGTCGTCGAGCGGCTCATCGGTCAGCGCCTGCAGGAAGGGCAGCAGCGCGTGGATCGGGTTGTCGGCGCGTTCGGGATATGCCACGTGGCCTTGCACGCCGCGGACGGTCAGCACGGCGTTCAGACTGCCGCGCCGGCCGATCTTGATCATCTCGCCCATCGCCGCCGGATTGGTCGGTTCGCCGACGATGCAGGCGTCCCAGCGCTCGCCGCGCGCCTGCAGGGCGGGGAGCATTTTCTTGGTGCCGTTGACGGAAGGGCCTTCCTCGTCGCCGGTGATGAGGAAGGAGATCGCGCCCTTGGGCTCGCCCGACGTCTCGTCCAGATATGCCGCCGCCGCAGCAGCGAACGCCGCGATCGCGCCTTTCATGTCGACCGCGCCGCGGCCATAGAGCACGCCGTCGCGGATCGCCGCGGCGAAGGGCGGGTCGGTCCAGTCGTTCGGGTCGCCGACCGGCACCACGTCGGTATGCCCGGCGAAGCAGATGTGCGGCCCGGCGTTCGCCGAGCCGACCCGGGCATAGAGGTTGTCGACGTCCGGCGTGCCCTGGTCCGTGAACGGCATGCGTTCCGTCGCGAAGCCGAGCGGCTGGAGCCAGCCTTCGAGGGCGGCGAGCGCGCCCCCTTCAACGGGGGTCACGCTTTCGCAGCGGATCAGCGCCGCCGCCGCGTCAACCGGGTCGAGCGGCCAGCCCGCCATCAGTCGCGCAGCAGTTCGTTGATCGAGGTCTTGGCGCGCGTGCCTTCGTCGACCGTCTTCATGATCACGGCGCAATAGGTGCTGGGGCCCGGCGCGCCGTTCGGCATGGCGTGGCCGGGCAGGCTGCCGGGGACGACGACCGAATAGGCCGGCACGCGGCCGACATGCACTTCGCCCGTGTGACGATTGATGATCTTGGTCGAAGCGCCGATGAAGACGCCCATTGAGAGGACGGCGCCTTCCTCGACGACCACCCCTTCGGCGACCTCGCTCCGCGCGCCGACGAAGCAGTTGTCTTCAATGATGACGGGCGTGGCCTGCATCGGCTCCAGCACGCCGCCGATGCCGACGCCGCCGGAGAGATGGCAGTTCTTCCCGATCTGAGCGCATGAGCCGACTGTCGCCCAGGTATCGACCATGGTGTTCTCGCCGACATAGGCGCCGAGATTGACGAAGCTCGGCATCAGCACGGCGCCCGGCGCGATATAGGCCGACCGGCGGACGATGGCGCCCGGCACCGCGCGGAAGCCGGCGGCCGCGAATTCCTTCTGGCCCCAGCCGGAGGTCTTCGGCGGCACCTTGTCGAACCAGGCTGACCGGCCCCGCGCGGGGTCGACCGCGCCGCCGGCCATTGGCGCGGAATCGTGCAGGCGAAAGGACAACAGGACCGCCTTCTTGCACCATTCGTTGACGCGCCATTCGCCGCCGACCTTTTCGGCGACGCGCGCCTTGCCCGAATCCATCGCGTCGAGCGCCGCCTCGACCGCATCGCGCACCGGGCCTTGGGTCGCCGCATTGACGCCCTCCCGCGCGTCCCAGGCTTCTTCAATCGTGCGGGCAAGTTCGGCCACAGACATGCTCGTGCGCTCCGTCGGTCAGGCTGTTCTGGCAAATGCTGGATGTGACGGGACAATGTGCGCGGCGAGGCCGGCCTGTCAACGCAAATGGGCGCGGCGTCAGCGCGGCGCCGCCCATGCGCCGGCGACCGTCGAGCGCGGCGAGCCGGGCGCATTGATGACGCGCTGCGGCCGCTCGTCGGTCATCGGCGCGTATTGGGTCGGCGCCGGCGGGGGATCGATCGTCGCCGCGGCCGGCGCTTCGCCCGGCTCTGGTCCCGGCTCCGGCCCCGGATCTGGCAGGACGGCGGGGGAGGGGACGTTGGGCAGCCGATCGAGCGGCCGCGCGATCGGCGCCGGCGGCGGCGCGGGTTCGGCGCCGGTCCGCCATCCGGGCAGGCCTTCTTCCAGGAAACGCTCGATGTCGTAGCCTTTCGGCGACGCCGACGCGCCCGTGGCGACGGCGGCCGCGATGGCTGCGAGCGCGATTTGACCGAGGCGGCGCATGCCGCGTCTCCCATTCTCGACGGCGACGCGGTCAGACTAGCATGGGAGGCGGCGGGCCTCTAATCCCGCATGCGCATCCGATTTACGATGACGTCGATGTCGAACGTGTCCACGTCGGGCCCGAAGTCGTCGATCCGGCTCAGGATTCGTTCGAGCATCCGGCTCTGGAAGCGCTCCACGTCGACCGTGATGTCTTCCGCCATCAGGCTGGAATAGGTTCCGAGCGCCACTTCGATGATGCTCGAAACATGCTCCTTGGCGCCCATGCGGCGCGAAAGCTCGCGGGCGCCGAGCGCGCCGGCGTCGTAGGCGAGCGTGCAGACGCCATTGCGCGGGATGCCGGTGAGCCGCATGGCGGCTTCCTCGAAGAAGCGCATATCGCCGCAGACAACGGCGCGCATGGCGAGATTCGGCGTCAGCCGACCGAGGTGCCGCAGCCGTTCGGCGAGCTCGGCCGGGTTCTGATGCTCCATCGAAAGCTTGAGGTAGGCCCGCTCTTCCGCCTGCGCGACGATGTCCTGGGCGAGGTCGGCCGGAATATCTTCGCGCGCGGCCAATTCGTGCAGCACATGCTCCGACACGACCGCGACCATCCGGGCAAGCACTGTCTGCGGCAGCGCGCGGCGGCGCGCCAGCGGCGTCTGCACCCGGTCGTCGTCACCGAAGCGGTCGACGGCGCGCAGCATGCCCTCTTCGGACGGCGCGCTGCCGGAATTGGCGAACAGGGTGGCGACAACATCCGCGTCGCCATGTTCGATCAGAAGATCGGAAACATAGGCGCTGACTTCCAGCCGGGCGGCGATCGCGCTCTGCTTGGCGGCGCCGTTCTTCACGACGATCTCGGCGAGGTCCTCGTCCGAAAGCGCGCGCGAAAATTTGAGGATCGGGATCGCGACGTCGTCGACATCGTTGGCGAGCGTCCGCGCGACGTCGGGCGGCAGGTCGGGGTCGTGCTTCAGCTGTTCCGCGACCGCGGCTCGCACCCGGATGGCGGCGTCATGGGCGAAGATTCGGATGATCTCGTCGACCACCTCCGCCGCCTTGCCCTCCATCGCGCGGGATTTGAAGATTTCGGTGACCTGCACCGCCGTCTTTTCCCGCGATTCGGGCGACGGATCGCGGAAGAGCGAGCGGATGTCCAAATTGGAAAGAAACGGCATCGGGATCGGCCTCGCGCAAGACTGAGGGGCCATTATCCCGAACGGAGGTATCTCCAGCGTTAAATTCCGTCGCGAGGAAGCGATGAAACTGCCGCGTCGACCGCCGCCGCCACTGTGGAGACGATCGTGTCGATATCGACGTCCGACGTGACGTAGGGCGGGGCGAGGACGATATGGTCGCCGAGCACGCCGTCGATCGTGCCCGGCATCGGATAGACCATGACGCCCGCCGCCATCGCCGCCTGGCGGATGCGCTGGTTCAGCTTGAGCTCGGGGGCGAAGGGGCGCTTGCTGTCGCGGTCGGCGACGAACTCGATTCCGAGCAGCAGACCCCGGCCGCGAATGTCGCCCACATGCGGGTGCTGACCAAGCGCGGCCTCCAGGCCCGAGGCGAGACGCGCGCCCTGCTTGCGGACGGCCTCCAGCAGATTGTCCCGCCGGATGACGTGCTGCACCGCGAGCGCCGCGGCGCAGGCGAGCGGATGGCCGAGATATGTGTGGCCGTGCATGAACGCGCCGGATCCGGCGCGGATCGCCTCGACGATATGCGCGCCGATCAACATGCCGCCGATCGGCTGGTAGCCGCCGCCGAGGCCCTTGGCGACCGTCACGATGTCCGGCGAAACGCCGTCCGCCTCAAGCGCGAACATCACGCCGGTCCGTCCCATGCCGCACATGATTTCGTCCGCGATGAAGAGGACGCCGTGTTGGTCGCAAATCTCTCGGATACGGGCGAAATAGCCCGGCGGCGCGCCGACCGCGCCCAGCGTCGCGCCGACGACCGGTTCCGCGATGAAGCCGGCGACGGTTTCCGGGCCGAGCCGCAGGATTTCTGCTTCCAGGGCGTCGGCCGCGCGGCGGGCGTAGGCGTCCGGCGTCTCGTCCGGCTGCTGTTCGCGATAGGCGTAGCAGGGCGCGATGTGGCTCGCCTCCATCAACAGCGGCCCATAGGGCTGCCGCCGCATGGCGTTGCCGCCGACGGCGAGCGCGCCGAGGGTGTTGCCGTGATAGCTCTGCCGCCGCGCGATGAAGCGGCGGCGTTCGGGCTGTCCGATCTCCAGGTAATATTGCCGCGCGAGCTTCAACGCCGCTTCGACAGCCTCCGATCCGCTGGAGACGAAGAAGGCGTGAGAAAGCCCCGCCGGCGCGTCCGCCAAAATCGCATCGGCGAGCTCCTCCTGCGCGCGGTGCGTGAACGAGCCAGTGTGAACGTATTGCAGGTCCCGCGCCTGCGCCGCGAGCGCTTCGAGCACGGCCGGGTGCCCATGGCCGAGGCAGGAGACGGCGGCCCCGCCGGACGCGTCGATATAGGCCTTGCCGTCCCGGTCGTAGATGCGCACGCCTTCGGCGCGCACGGCTTCGGGCGGCGGCGGCGCTTGCAGATTGCGATGCAGGACCCGGCTCATGGCAGGCGCTCCCATTGACGGCGCATGGATGATAGAGATTTCCAACGATTGCGCGAGATGATCGAAGGAACGCCGCCCGTGGTCGACCTGCCGCTAGCCGACGCCACGCGATTCGGCCTGCATGCCCGGATTCCCGACCCCGCGGCGGCGCGCGCGCTGGTCGCCCTCGCGGAGGAGACGGAGCTCGCGACGCTTGCGGTCGGCGACCATCTCGCCTTCGCCTTGCCGATCGACGATTCCCTGCTCGGCCTCGGCATGGCGGCGACGCTCTCCGACCGGATCACGATCGCGACGTCGGTCTACCTCTTGGCGCTCCGACATCCGGGGCTGGTCGCCAAGCAGACCAACACGCTCGCCCGAATGGCACCGGGCCGGTTCATCTTCGGCGTCGGCGTCGGCGGCGAGTTTCCGGGCGAGTTCGCCTTCGCCGGCGTGCCGCTGAAGGAACGGGGCGCGCGCCTCGACGAAGGCATCGCGGTGCTGCGCAAGCTGTGGTCCGGCGAGCCGGTCGCGCACGAAGGCCGCTTCTTCCAGTTCCCCGAGACGCAGCTTAGGCCGCCGCCGGAGCCGCTCGGCGGTCCGCCGATCTGGGTCGGCGGCCGCTCCAGCGCTGCATTCCGGCGCGCGGCGCGGCTCTGCGACGGCTGGATCTCCTACGTCGTGACGCCGGACCAATATAGGGAAGGCCTCGAGGCGATATCGCGCGAGTATGCCGCTTCCGGCCGCGATCTTTCGACCTACGGATCGGCGCATCTCTTATTCGTGCGGCTCGGCGCGAGTTACGAGGACGCGTTCGAAAAGGCGAATGCGCTCCTCTCGGAGCGCTATGCGATGGACTTTTCGCGGGCGACCCGGCGCTATGTCGCGCTCGGGGCGCCGGCGGACGTCGCCGAGACCCTGTCGGCCTTCCACCGGGCAGGCGTCAGGCATTTTGAATTCGACTTTCTCGGCGACGCCGACGAGCGGGCGGACCAAGCCCGGCGGTTCGCGGCGGAGGTCAGGCCGCTTCTGGACTTCGATTGGACGACGAGATGATCTTCACGATACCCGCTCCGCTCAGCCCCGATCTCATCGGCCGCATGCAGGCCGCGTTCGACGCGGGCGAGTTCGTCGACGGGACGCAGACGGCCGGTGGCACGAACGTGCGGCGGAAGCGCAATGAGGAGATAAAGACGTCGACGGCGCTCCGCCAGGAGCTGGCGGAGGCCGTCCGCGCCGAACTCCTGGCCAGCAACGATTTCCGGCTGATCGCGCAGCCGAAGCGCCTCGGCGACGTTCTGTTGAGCCGCTATCGGGACGGCATGTTCTATGGCGACCATGTCGACAACACGATCATGGGCCTGCGGCGCGGCGATCCCTGGCGCTCCGACATCTCCTTCACGATCTTCCTGGCAGATCCTGCGAGCTACGACGGCGGCGAACTCGTCCTGAACACGGACATGCGGCCGGAGGCGATCAAGCTGCCGGTGGGGCACATGGTGATCTACTCGACGCTCGTCCTGCACCGCGTGAACCCGGTGACGCGCGGCGAACGGCGCGCGGCGGTCGGCTGGGCGCAAAGCATGATCCGCGATCCGAACCGGCGGCAGATCCTGCTCGACATCGCGCAGACGCTCGGGTTTCTGCAGAACAGCCTGAAGCAGGGCACCGAGCATCCGGAAGCGATCCGCCTGCAGAAGGCCTACGCGAACCTCTCCCGGATGTGGTCCGAACTCTGAGGCCCGGTCAAAGACCGAGGACGCGCTTCGCGATGATGTTGTGCTGGATCTCGTTCGATCCGGCGAAGATCGAGTGCTTCCGGTTGTTGAGATACTGCGGCGTCAGCGCGTTCATGTAGTCCTCGCCGACCGGCTCCTCGTTCCAGCGGTCGTCGACCAGCGCGTCCTTGATGTAGGGCTGGCCGTAGTATCCGACCGCTTCCATCTTCAACTCGGACAGCCGCTGCAGGATCTCCGTCCGCCGGATCTTGATCATCGACGCTTCGAAGCCCATCTCGCGGTCGGCCGACATGGCGGACAGCAGACGCATCATCTGCACCTCCAGCGCCATCAGCTCGATTTCCGATTCGGAGACTTTGCGGCGGAACGTCCGGTCGTCCCAGAGTTTGCCGCCGAAGCCGCCTTCCTCCTTCTGGGCGATCTCCTTCAGCTGCGAGAGCAGCTTCTTGACGCCGCCGAGCGCGCCGCCGCCCATGCGCTCGTGACCGAGCAGGTATTTGGCGACGGTCCAGCCCTGATCGACGTCGCCGATCACGTTCGCGGCCGGCACGCGGACGTCGTCGAAGAAGACCTCGTTCACCTCATGGGCGCCGTCCATGGTGATCAGCGGCTTCACGGTGACGCCGGGCGTCGCCATGTCGACCAGGATGAAGGTGATGCCTTCCTGCCGCTTGCCGGTGTTCGAGGTCCGGACGAGACAGAAGATCCAGTCGGCCATGTGCGCCGACGTCGTCCAGATCTTCTGGCCGTTCAACACGAAGTCGTCGCCGTCGCGCTCCGCCTTCATCTTCAGGCTGGCGAGATCGGAGCCGGACCCGGGTTCGGAATAGCCCTGGCAGAAGATGATCTCGCCGGACGCGATCTTCGGCAGAAAGTGATTGCGCTGTTCTTCGGTGCCGTAGCGCATCAGCACCGGGCCGCACATGGTGATGCCGAACATGATCGGCCGCGGCGCGCCGGCCAGCGAGCTTTCCTCGTCGAAGATATACTTCTGGCTGACGGACCAGCCGGGGCCGCCCCATTCTTTCGGCCAATTCGGCGTAATCCAGCCCTTTTCGTGCAGCGCCTTGTGCCAGGCCATGATCTCGGGCCGGGACACGTGGTAGCCGTTGTGCACCTTGTGCGCGACGTCCTTCGGCAGCTTTTCGGCCAGGAATGCGCGCACCTCGGCCCGGAATGCTTCGTCTTCGGCGGAGAACGACATGTCCATGTGCGGCAAGCTCCCGTTGGTTCCGTCAAGCCCCGAACTTATGCGCCGGCGACGGAAGGCACAAGCAAGGCGTTTCGTCCATGCGGCCGTCTCGCCAAGACCAAACGGCGCCGAAATAGTCGGCAGATAGCTAAAAAGTTGATCTAAATTAAGTTTTCTTTGCGATTCGGCAAAAAAGCTTGCATTGACGGGGTGTCGCGCCCATAATAGTAATACATTCGCTTTTGGGTCTGGCGGTCGAAGTGCAAGCAGCGATCGGCGATTGGGCGGTCCCTAAGTGAGAAAAGCTAAAGCCGGTCGCATCGGCATACCCGGACGTCGGAACGTCTGCGAGATACGTGGCTACCGAATAGCGAAGAATTGTGCCCGGCGGGAGCATCGTCGGGGTGTGTTTAGTCGTGTGCGCCCAGCGCGACGATGGAATGGGCGATTGCGCGTTTCGCCCGTCAGGCGCCGGCCGGGCGTCAAGTTTGTGGAGAGAGTAGTACGACAATGGCATTCGAGGACGATCGGCAGGAACCTACGGCTGTAGACGTCGATGTGACCGTAAAGTGGTTCAACGCCATCAAGGGGTACGGGTTCGTCACCACGCCAGAAGGCGAAGACGCATTCATGCACGTGACCGCGCTTCAGGCGGTCGGGCGGGACTCGATCCCGCCGGAATCCCGAATTCGATGCGATCTGGCGCCGGGGCGGCGCGGCCTTCAGGTCTCGATGGTCAAGGAAATCCTGGAGCTCGGCGAGGAGCGTGAAGCGCGGCCGCGTCCGGGCGGGTTCGGCGACCGCGGCGGCTTCGGCGGCGACCGGGGCGGCTATGGCGGCGGCGGCGGCGGTTATGGCGACCGCGGCGGTCGCGGCGGCGGCTATGGCGGCGGCGGCGGTTACGGCGACCGCGGCGGCTTCGGCGGCGGACGCGAGGAACGCGCGCCGCTTGAGACCAAGCAAGCCCGCATGAAATTCTACAATCTCGAGCGGGGCTTCGGCTTCGCGATGCCGGACGACGGCGGCCCGGACATCTACGTGCCGGCGCGCGTCGTCGAGCGGGCGGGCCTGATGGACCTGCAGCCGGACCAGCCGGTCGAGATCGACGTCCGTCCCGGCCCGCGCGGGCCGATGGCGGCGCGCATTCGGCCGAGCTGACCGGCGGACCGCAAGCGCATTATCGCTTCTGGAGGCGCCGTCCGATTCCGTTGCATGCGGGGTCGGACGGCGTTTTCGTTTGCGCTACAGGCGTGATTGCGTCCAGTCGGCCGGCGGCTCCGCGGGATCCGTCGCCAGTCCGGCGGCCTTGCCGCCGGCGACCGCGCAGACCTCGTCCTTGTCCGAGGTGTCGCCGCTGACGCCGACCGCGCCGACGATATGGCCATCCTCGCCCTTCAGCAGAACGCCGCCCGGCACGGCGACGAAGCGGCCGCCCGACGCGGTCGCCAGGGCCGCCTGAAAGGCCGGCCGGTCCGCCAGCCGGTCGCGCAGCAGCCGGCTCGGCACGCCCATGCCGAGCGCGCCCCACGCCTTGCCGATCGCGATATCCGGCCGGAGGATGCCGGAACCGTCTTCCCGCTGCAGGGCGACGAGACAGCCGCCCGCGTCCAACACCGCGACGGTCAACGGCATGAAGCCGTGCCGACGGCCTTCCGCGAGCGCGGCGTCGACGATCTTGTTCGCCTGATCCAAGCTCAACCCCGACCCCATGCCGCCTCCTATTCGCGCGCCCAGCGTTCGGCCGCGGCGTCGTCGCTCGACCTTGCGGCGACCCACCGGCTCCCGGACGCCGTTTCTTCCAGCTTCCAGAACGGCGCGCGCGTTTTCAGGTAGTCCATCAGGAAGGCGCAGGCCTCGAACGCGGCCTCCCGGTGGCTGGAGAGCGCGGCGACGAGCACGATCGGATCGCCCGGTTCGAACCGGCCGTAGCGATGCACGATCAGGCAGTCCAGCAGCGGCCAGCGGTCGCGCGCCTCCGCCTCGACTGCGGCGAGTTGCTTTTCGGTCATGCCGGGATAGTGCTCCAGCGTCATTGCGATCACTGGCTCGGCGCCCTCGTCGGGATTGTCTTCCCGGGCGATGCCGACGAAGCTTGCGAGCGCGCCGACGTCCGTCCGGCCGGCGGTCAGCGCGGCGGTCTCCGCGCCAAGATCGAACGCCTCGGCTTGCACCCGGACGGCCATCGTCAGCCTCCCGTAACCGGGGGGAAGAAGGCGACTTCGGCCGCGTCGGCGATCGGGTCCGAGGGGTCGGCGAAATTCTGGTCGATCGCGATGCGGATGCTCGCTTCGTTGGCGAATGCGGCGTGATGGCCGGGGCTGCGCTCACGCAGCCAGCCGATCAGGTCGCCAACGGTGACGACGGTCGCCGGCGCGTCGATCGTTTCCTCGGCCAGCCCGACATGCTGGCGGAGCCAAGCGAAGTAGAGAACTTTCAACCTTCTGCCTCCTGCCGCCCCGCCGGATGGGCGATGCGGTCCCGGATAAGACTTGCGGCGTCGGCCGGACGGTTCAAGGGGAGGAGCGGCCGCCCGGCGAGCGGCGCCGGCAGCGCAGCCTCCGCGACGTCGCTCGCGACTGCGATGATGCGCGGATCGGCGGCGTAAAGCGGCGCGCCGCCCCGGGCCGCCCGCCAGACCTCGATCTTCTCCGCTTCGGCGCCCCGGTAGCCCTCGACCAATACGACATCGCAGGGATCGAGCCGGGCGAGCGCCCTGCCGAGCGACAGGCCGTCGCCGTCGTCCGGCGTCTCTGTCAGGAGGGCCCAGCGGTCCGGCGACGTCACGAGCACCTGGCGGGCGCCGGCGGCGCGATGGCGGTAGCTGTCCTTGCCCGGCCGGTCCATGTCGAAGCGCTTGTGCGCGTGCTTGATCGTCGCGACGGAGAGGCCGTCCGCGACCAGCGCCTTGATCACGCCTTCCAAATAGGTCGTCTTGCCCGACCCGCTCCAGCCGACGATGCCAAAGGCGCGCATTCGGCTAGTCCGCCTTCGAGAGCGAGCGCAGGGCCGCGCGCAGATAGTCGAACCCGGTCGTCAGCGACAGACCCGCGGCAAGCCAAAGCGCCACGATGCCGCCGTGCCGAAGCCATTCCGGCCCGGTCGCGCCGCCCGCGAGCAGCAAGGCCAAGGCCGTCATCTGCACGGTCGTCTTCGCCTTCGCGGCGAAGGAAGAAGGGATCCGCGGCGCGCCCGTCTCCGCCATGGCTTCACGCAGGCCGGAAACGAAGACCTCGCGCGCCAGGATCAGAAGGGCGGCGGCGGCGTGCCAGCCGGGCAGGGCGCCCAGCCACAGCACGACGCCGAGCGTGACGCCGACCTGAAGCTTGTCCGCGATCGGATCGAACATCGCGCCGAGCCGGCTGGTCTGGCCGAGGCGGCGGGCGAGAAAGCCGTCGAGCCAGTCGGTCACGGCGGCGGCTGCGAACAGGGCGGCGGCGGCCATGCTGCCGGCCGCGCCGCCGTCCGCGGCCAGAAGCGCGATCGCCGGCGTCGCCGCGATGCGCGCCGCCGTCAGTGCGTTCGGGATATTCACAGGACCTCGAAGACCGCGATTTCAGAGCCGCGGGGCCGGCGGGCGGCGGTCGCGACGGCGACGACGCTGTTCAGCCAGAGATACTGGGGGGCGCCGGTTTCGAAGGTCGGCGTGGTGCGAAAGCGATAGCGCGACGGATCGACGTCTTCGCCGTTGTCGAGCATACGGCTGACTTCCGGATCTGCAACTCTCACGCCGCGGTTATAGACGAAGATCAAGGCGTTGTCGCCGGTGCGCAGCATGAAGCGCGACTCGAGATCGACGACGCCGTCCGGCCGGATGAGCTGCCAGTCCGAGCCGCCGGGCAGGACTTCGCCGGACAGGTTCGGACCGTCGAACCAGCCGCCGGTGATCTCGATGACGCGGCGAACGCCGTGCGGCGTTTCGCCGATCAACTGCGGCGGATTCGCGTGGAGCACGCAGTCATAGAGCAGTCGGAAATTCGGTTTCGGCAGGTTCGACATCGTGTCTCCGGAGGCGGCCGCGCCGTCGAGAATCCGGCGTATCCGCAGCCTTGCATCGCTACACCGTTCCGCGCGGCGGGCCAAGGCCGACCGTATTAATCACCGGCGAAGCCTTGCGCGCAGCAGCCGACGCGAACATTGTACTGCGTGCGAAAGGCAATGCCGGAGTCCGATCAATGCGCCATCTCGCGCTGACGCTCGTCGCTATACTTGCTTTCGGGGCTTTCGGCGCGACGCCGGTTCTGGATGCGCTGGCCGCAGACGGATGGGCGGCGCGCGCGAAGCGGGTTCGCGGCGACGTCCAGGTGGAGCGGGCCGGCGCCAGAACGCCGCTGCAGGTCGGCGACCGGC
>MRWG01001650.1_pt1 | contig 13418 bp, 10 predicted proteins | sample 1013341 | NCBI WGS metagenome assembly MRWG01 (sample SAMN06117577, study PRJNA244670) | biofilm metagenome | biome: Water; feature: Cathode Biofilm; material: Biofilm; isolation source: microbial consortium enriched at the cathode of a solar microbial fuel cell | place: USA: District of Columbia ... | reverse complement strand
ACCCGCAGCGCGCGGCCGTCGGTCAGGCTTTCGTTGCCGCGCACCACCACCCGGTCGCCGGCGGACAACCCTTCCTTCACGGTGACCAGATCGGCCAGCCCGTCGCCGATACGGATGCGCTGCTCCCGCGCCACCAGGCCGTCGTCGCCTTCTTCCGCCAGCCACACCGACACCCGGCCGTCCGGGTAGCGCACCAGAGCGTCGCGGGGCACCGCCAGGCTGGCCTCGTCACCACGCAGGAAGAGGGTGGCGCGCACCGACATCCCCGGCGTCAGCGCCGGCGGCGACGCCAGCTGCGCCCGCACCAGGAAGGTCCGGGCACTGGGGTCGTTGACCGGCACGATGGCGGAAATGCTGGCCGGGTAGGCCGGGCCGGTGTCGCCGCCCAGCCGGACTTCCAGCCGGTCGTCCTTGGACACCCTGGGAAAATACTCCTGCGGCACCGCCAGATCGGCGCGCAAATCCTCCAGGCTTACCAGTTCCAGCACCGGGGTGCCCGGCGTCACCCATTCGCCCACTTCGGTCTGCTTCTGGCTGATCACGCCGTCGAATGGGGCTTTCAAGGAATGGCGGGCGAGCAGGGCGCTTTGCCGGCGCGCCTCGGCGCGGGCGCCGGCCAGAGAGGAACGGGCCACCTCCACCTCGGATTCCAGGCCGCGCACCTGGGTGGCGGCGATGCTCTGGCGGGCGGCCAGAGTGCTGGCTTCCTCCAGGCGCCGGCGGGCGTCCGCCAGGGTGGCTTCCGCCTCCGCGGCGGCGGCGCGGGCGCCTTCCAGGGCCAGGCGGTTCAGCTCCGCGTCCAGCTCCAGCAGCACGTCGCCCTGTTCCATGCGATCGCCCAGGTCCACATTAAGGGTGGTCACCAGGCCGGACACCGACGTCGAGAGCAACGCCGCGCGGCGGGCGGTCAGGGTGCCGGTGAGCGGCAGGCGTTCTTCCAACTGGCGGGATTCCACGGTGACCAGCGTCACGGGCTCTTTAGCCCGAACCGATTCCGTCAGCAATAGGGCCGCCAATCCCAAAACCCCGCACCAGACGGCCGGGGCCGAACCTCGCATCAATTGCATGCTACACACCCCACACACCCTGAAATGATTCGCTTTTACGATTGGACGCATTAGGCCCAAGTGAAGCCGGGGCGGTCAAGGTCGAGCTTACACACTTTAAGAATTTGCACGGTGTTATCACGGTTGGCGAAGGGAGACGTGAGGACACCCGGTGATCATCCCCAGACCGGATCAAGTAACGGGAAATTCATATATTTTCTCAGGGTTGGGTATTGAAACCAGGAAAATTGTTGCTTATTGTCCATTTTATCGAAAATGGGGGTTCCAGGGGTTGGAACATAACGATAATTACAGCAGTGCGCTGTAAGAAGGGATGCAACGCAGGATGCGACAGCACAAGCTTCTATCCATGGCGCTGGCCGTGGTGCTCGTGGCGGTTCTCACCGCTGGCTTTACTGGCCGGTCGAGGCCGCATTATGTGACTTGGCAGAGCCTGGAGCCTGACATCTGGGCCTCCATTTGGCTGATCAAGACGCATATTGACCCCAACGCCAAAATCTCCCTTTTGCCCCCTGGAAGTAAAATCACCTCCGGCGTTGCATTCGGTGTTCCAGAAAGTCGCTACCGCCGAGACCAGCAATCTTCCGCCTTTGAAAAACTCCTTTCCCGCCTGGATGCCGATAACCCGGATCTTGCCCGCATGGGCTCGATTATTACGTCCTTGGAAACTCTGTCGTGGTCTGCAACGGAAGATCCTCTGCCGCCCGTGATCGAAGCGGTTTATCGGCAGCTTCAGGAACGTTTTGACCGCGATTATGTGCCCGCCACCTGCTACGGCCAGTTCTTCTCCGAGGTGTATGGCGGTGTGGCGGTACAGGCTGGCCCCGATGTCATGATGACTAGACTCTCTGAGTTCCTTCAGCAAGCGGAGTCTGATTGTCAATGGGACGGGGCCTATGCCGGTGGCGGGATGCTGGACTCTCGCCATAACGAAATTGATCTGCTGCCTGTGGCGTCGGTTCTGCAAGCCATTGATGCAGGCAAAAAAGTCGTATTTATCGATACCCGGGAAACTGACGAATTCGAGGCCGGGCACATCCCCGGTGCGATCAACCTCAAGCTGCGCGAGGTCAATGAAACAGCGGCGGCGCCGTTGATGGATGCCGACATTGTCGTCAGCTATTGCCTCAAAGATTTTCGCGGGTATGAGGTGGCCAGAAAACTCAAGCAGCACGGCGTTTCCGGCGCGGTGACTATGAAACCGCATGGCCTGGTCGGATGGCACGCCCTGGGGCTGCCAACGGCGACGGTGGAGAACGAGCTGCCTGCCACTCAGGAATTGACGGCTTGTGCCGGGAATGTGGATAGCTGCGTGACGAAGGAGGCTTTGTGAGACAGGGTACGTTCCTCTTTTTGTTGACAGTGACCACAGCCATGCTGGCACTGACTGTCTGGACGTGGTGGCAAAGTGCCCAGCCTACAATGTTGGGCTATGAAGCACTGCCCGCCGGGCAAACCGCTTACCTGTTATCGAAATTGGCGGGCCTGATCAGTGTGCTTCTGCTCTGGTGGCAGTGCATTCTGGCTGTGGCCTTCCCGCCCCGGCACGCCGCTTGGCATTTGAAAGTGCACAGGGTCAGCGCCGTACTCTTCCTGATGGCGATACTGGTGCACTATTCCCTGTTCGTTATCGCTGTCGATGCCCGCCAAGGGCATTTCCCGTTGGCATTGCTCGGGCCTCAGCTCGGTAACTATTTCAAAGTAGCGGTGACAGTAGGCTGGACGGCATTTGTCGGGCTCTTTCTGGTGTTCCTGGCTGGCATTTTGCGGCGGTATTTGAAGAAAGCCTGGAAATATCTGCATCGGCTTGCCTTTGGTTTCGCCGTGATGGCCCTTTTGCATGGATTCATGATCGGCTCTGAGACGGCTTCGGGTGAATACGGCGTTTGGTTTGCCGGAATGGCCGGCACACTTATCGCCGCCATTCTGGATCGCCTCATCAGTGCTTCAGCATCAAAAAGCAACATGAGCCGTGTGCAGCCAGAGGCAGAGGGGGCGCCGTGAAAAGAGGGCTGCTTTCCTTGTTGCTGATGCTGATCATGGCACCGGCGTGGAGCGACTCCTGTGTGGGTCCAAATAGCGGCCTTTTCATTATGGGGTATCACCCGGAGGCTGGCTGGCGAATCTACAAGAAAACAGGCAAAAAACAGTGGTCAACGATAAAGACAGGTCTTGAACCCCGCTTGTTTGCCGCTAACGCAAGCACGGGCCGGGTGGCCTATATCGGTATTGACGGTGACGTGTACTTGAGAACGAAGAGTGGCCGGGAAAACCGGATCATCCTGGCGGAGCCTGCTTTGGCGTTCACTCAGCCCGCTTTTTCACCTGCCGGTGACAAGCTGTATATGACCGGTTTGATTAAGGGTAATAGCCAGGATACGGACCTGTATGTGTTCGATGTCCAGGAGGAGACATTGTCCGTCTTGAGCGACCAGCGGTCCGCTCAGTTCGAACCTGAAGTGAAGGGCGATTGGCTCTATTACTCGAATGTGAGCTGTGTAACAGGCTGCGCTGCCATTATTCAGGATGTCTGGCGGAGACACATTATCAGTGGCGAGGCGGAGCAATTGACCATGACAAAAGGGATTGCCAGAGAGCCGACTTTCTCCGAAGCCAGCAAGACCCTTTATTTCAGTAGCAATCAGGCTGGCAACTATCATATCTGGCGTCTGGCAGGGGATGGCGCCGCTGAGCCAGTCACGACCGGTGCCGTGACGGATACGTCACCGAAGGTGCCCGAGTCAGGGGAGGCCGTTTACTTTCTTCGTCAGGACCGTACTGGCCAGGCAATAATCTGCCATGACGGCGTTCGGGAACGCGGCATAGCCCTTCCTCAAAAGGTAACAAAAATAAGGAATCTGGAGCTATGAAGAAGACGCTGCTCAGGATCGCTATTGCTCTTGCCGGGATCTTGCCGATGGCGGCTGCCGCCAATGTGGTTATCGGTGATTACAAGACACCAACCTTCAACGTGGCCCAAGGTAAACCTTTTCTGATTCCGGTTACCGTGAATGTGGCCGGAACGGTTTCCGTGGCTATTTTCAGTCCAGATGGTGATGAGGTACGGGTTCTGGCGGCCCAGAAGGCCACCAAGGGCAAAACCCTGAATTTTGCCTGGGACGGAAAGGACGCCGAGGGCAAGACGGTTCCCAATGAAGCCTGGCTGCCCAAGGTGACTCTGAAAACGCAAGGCAGGGAATCGGTGTTTGATCCCTCCCGTAAGAGTGGTGGCGAGGTGATTGATGCCATTGAGCCTGACTTTGGTAATCGTGGCGATCTGTCCTTTACGCTGGAAGCGCCCAGCCGGCTGTTGGTTCGGGCGGGCCTGAAAAGCGGCCCTCTGATGCAAACAATGGTGAACTGGGCACCCAGAACGTCAGGAAAGAACCGTGTCGCTTGGAACGGGTTCGATCATGACAACCAGATCAAACTGCTGGACGACCCACGACTAGGCGTATTGGTCACCGGCTATCGGCTTCCGGATCACACCATCATTACGGAAGGTGGCAGCGATAATTATCTTGCCTGGCGGAGAAGCAAGGGCTGGGAATCCGCCATGCCAGACATGAGCAAGATCCCACTTGTCCGGGGCGAAGAGCGCCTGTCCCGGCATTATTTTCTACCAAGATCCATTGAGGCCGAACCGCGGGTCAAGGTGACGTTGTCAGGTGACCTGAAGGCGCTGTCAGATAATCGTTATGTTGTTACAGGAAAAACCGTTGTCAAAGTCGATATGGACAAGTCGTCGGAATGGGCGATGGCGCAGAGCCAATATGAGATCGGTTTTTTCATCAATGGTGATTTTGTGGCCGAGGAGGAGCAGGGCTATGTGCCGCTTTCCTGGCAACTGGATACCGATTATCTGGATCAGGGCGAGCATCTGCTCACGGTAAATGTGTCCGGATTTAATGGCGCGGTTGGAATAAGGTCAATTAAATTGATTAAAGAATAGTTCCAGAAAAACCAGAAAATTCATCGTGAAAATACACGTAGGCAGGGAGGCCAGAAAACAATGAGCGATGCCCCTATAGCGTTGAAATGGAAGCGGACATGGCTGCCACTACCGGCGCTTTTATGCTTACTACTGACTCCACTCTCTGCCAGCGCGGGTTGGTGGGAAGATCTGACAGGCGTGTCCGTATCGCTGGATACGACCATTAATAACCAGGCAACGGCTGAAGTGCCTGGTCCAGTTCTGGTTAATGGTGATCCTCTTGCCTGGTCTTTTTCCATAACCAATACAGGGCAGGTTGAGGTCACCAACGCGACACTGTATGAGCAGAACCTATGGGGCGGTTTCTTTCCTTATTACGAGGAAATATGCGTACTGGAAAGCATTGCTCCCGGTGAGAGTGCGCTCTGTGAGAAGGAAGGGGTTGTGCAGGATGGTCAACGGTCTATTTCGACAATGGTTGTAGCCCGGGGGCCTGGTTTCTGGCGCCGTACTACCGCCTCTGATGAAGGATATTACTACGGGGTCCCCAGCTACCCGGATCTGAACACAACCATACTATTGAATGACGAACCGACAGCCGTGATGCCGGGCCCTTCCATAACGGAAGGAGAAGAAGGTCAATTCCACTACGGGCTGGAAAATACCAGTCAGGTTTCCATTGAAAACCTTCGAGTGACGCATAGCGGGCTTGGCACTGAAAGTGTGGAGATTTGCCAAGTCGAGGAGCTTGTCCCTGCTGGTACGACAAGCTGCTCCTTTGTTTCACCGATCGAAGAAGGAAGCCATGTCACCGAAGTGCATGTCACGGGTGACGGTCCAGTAGGGCTGACGATAGACGAAACGGTAGCCGTGTACTATGTGGGTGTGTCGGAAGACAGGCTGGCCGCAATGCCGAAAGCGGTTCCTCAGTCAGGACAGGCTCCTCTGGACGTGACGTTCTCCCCGGACGTTATTACCAGCAATGCCATTGAACGTTATGAGTGGGACTTCGAAGGGGATGGCACCTTTGAGCGCTCGGAGACCGTGGGACGAAACCAAAACTTCACCTACCGCAATCCTGGTGAATTCGAGGCCTCTTTGCGAGTCACGGATAATCTCGGGGAACAGGCGACCGGTTCCGTCACCATTACCGTCGGCAATACGTTGCCAGTCATCACGATAGCCGAAGCTTCCCCCTCCACAGGGGAGTCGCCCTTGGTCGTTAATTTTACCGTTGCAGCCATGGATAGCGATGGTATTACGGCCGTTGAGCTGGACAGTGAAGGGGATGGCACCTTTGATCATTCCCAGACCGTCAGTGGCACCACCGTCAATGTGAATCTCCAGCAAGCCTACGAGCAGCCAGGGACTTTCAACCCCGTTGTCCGGGTTGTCGATAGCCTGGGAGGCGCGACAATCGCGACATTCCCGACCTTGGAAGTACGTGCTTTGGAGGAAGGCTCGCCCTCAGTTGATCTGTCACTCTCTCCGGAGTCAGGGGATGTACCGCTGGACGTGACACTCACTGCCAGCGCCAGCGACCCGGATGATTTGGGGATGACCCAGTGGGACTGGGATCTGGATGGCGACGGCCAGTTCGACCAGCAAACGACCGGCCCTAGCATCTCTCACCGCTATGAAAGTCCCGGCACCTTCTATCCCCGCGTGCGAGTCACCGCAGAAGACGGGCAATCCGCTGAAGATGTCGCCAAGTTAGTCACCCAAGCGGAGCTGGAGCTGGATGTATCCACGGATACCATTGATTCCGCCCTTGGTGAATCCGCCACGATTAACACTTCCTTAACGGGAACAACGCGAGTCAGCCTAAGAATAGAACGTCCGGACGGCTCGTCTGTCGTGACACTTGTTCCCTGGGTCGAGCGTCAAGCGGGCTCATACAGCGATAGCTGGGGTGGCCGGGATGCGGAGGGCAATATTGTCCAGGAAGGCGAGTACCGTGCTGTCCTGCTTTACGATATTGACGGCGAGATTCGCCGCCTCGATCTGGCGACATCAACCGGGGGTAACCAGTACAACCCCAGTCGCAGCACGATTCCGTCCAGTTTTGCGCCGATCGCGGGTGAGCCACTGGAAGTCACTTTCACGCTCAATAGGGCTTCGGAAGTGACCAGTTTTATGGGGCTCTACAACGTCAATACTCGCCTTGTGACGTTCCACCAGCGAGTTCCTCTTGGGCGCGGCACCCACCGTATTCTCTGGAATGGAGAAGATGACAACGGCAAAACGATTGATCTGCCCACTGGTGAAAGCTTCCTGTTTGGTATCTGGGGCTGGACATTGCCAGACAATGCCATCTATGTGCGCAGTGGCGCCCATATTAGTGGTTTGACGGTGGCGCCTAGAGTGTTGGCACCGAGCAGTCGCCCGGATGAAACCAGCAATAAATTCAGCGTAGCGACATTCAATCTCAGTAAACCGGCGTCAGTCAGCCTCACGGTGGATAACGCGGATACCGGTGTCAGAGTGTATGAGGAACGTGTATCGGGCCTCCAGGCCGGTGAGCAATCGGTAACCTGGAACGGCTATAACGATGACGGGGAACGCGTAGCGCCCGGAGTTTACCGCATTGGCATCACACCGATTGATGAGAACGACTTCCGCTCCACCACCCGCTACAGCCTGCAGCAAGTGTACTACTAGGGAGGGTAGGCATGATGACTTTCATAAAGAGCAGCATGAAGAGAATCACTGCACCAGCGTGCCGCTATCTCGTGTTGGCGTTTTCTTTCTTGGTGTTATCGGTGGCGGCATATGCGGAGACCAGCCTGACGCCGGAGCGGTATGTACTGCTGGATCAGCAAATCAAGCAACACACCGTGGACGGTATGGCGGCGCGGCTGTCTGCTCTACAGCAGGCGCCTTATGACAGAGAGGGGCAGGCCGCATTGTCCAATAGCGTGCAGAGGCAGATACAGAATGCCCTGACAGAGCAGGGGATCACTATGACAGAGTTTCTGAGCTATGGCGCCCAACATGCGGATAGCATCAGCACCTGGCTGGATGAACACGCCGCTTATCAGGATATCTACGATGACATTACCCGCCAGCGTGAACGTCTGTCGGGTCAACTCCAGGCGATACAGGAGTAGCAAGGATGCAATCAATCACTCAAAAAATGACAGGGAACGTCAAGATGCCTCTTCGCCGGATTGGCCAGCCTCCTTGTTGGGCGGTGTTGCTATTCACGGCCCTGGTGCTTGCCAGCTTCACACCCCCGGTCCACGCCTACCATTACCCCTGGGACCAGGGACATGACACCACTAACACTGAAGACAACGACGATCCGCCCGGGCCCTGTGAGGGCGAGCAGTGTGATCCCTGTGACAGCACAGGCTCTCCGATCTATGTGCCCACCGGCCATTTCATCTGGAGCGATACGGATGTCACGCTGGCGGGCCGCCCCAGCCTGTCACTGCGCCGCACCTATAACTCCCATGATCCGCGTGATGGCATGTTCGGCAATGGCTGGTCCTCCAGTTGTGAGCCCAGCCTCTACAAGACCTTGCACGAGGGCAAGGATGAGCAAGGCAATGCCACCGCTCAGGTCTTGTACCAACTGCTGCTGCCCAACGGCAAACGCTATACCTACGAGGAACAGGATGATGGCACGGTCCAATCGCCGGCCACCCGTTACGACACCCTGGAGCCCCAGCCGGACGGGACGGTAACCCTTACCGCCCGCAGTGGCGCCCACCGGGTTTTCGCCGCAAGCGGTGAAATCCTCTCTCGCGTGGACCGTAACGGCAACGCCACCCATTACCGCTATGACCCGTCAAGCCGCCTCACGCGCCTGGAAGACGACAACGGGCGCTATTTGGACTTCACCTATAATGCCAGTGGCCGGGTGAGCGAAGTAGAAGATCACACCCAGCGGCGCTGGTTCTACGACTACGACACCAACGGCAACCTGGTGGCGGTAACCGACCCCATGAACGGGGTGCGCACCTATGAGTACAGTGAGTTCACCAATGCGGGTGATAACGAAGTGTACTACCAGCTTACCCGGGTCGAGGACGCCAGTGGGGTCACGATCACTGCCGTCACCTATGACGGCGTGCGGGCCACCAGCTATACGGAAGGGGAGAACCGCTACACCTACAGCTATGACCCCGACACCCGCACCGTTACCAAGACCGATAGCACCGGCAGCACCTGGCAGTTCGTCTACAACGACGACCAGGTTATCGTGGAAAAGCGCATCCGCACCGCATCGGGCAGTTGGCGCACCACCCAGTACGAGTACGACAGTAATGGCAACAAGACCAAGATGATCGATCCAGCGGGCGAGGAATGGCTCAAGGATTACGATGCCCAGGGCCGCTTGCTCTCCACCACCAACCCTCTAGGTGAAACAACCACCTACACCTATGAAGGTGACAAGCCTTGGCCCATCACCATTACGAGCCCCAGCGGCCGCGAAACCCATTACACCTACAACGCTCAAGGTAACCCGGTCACCATCACTGACCCGATGCAGCAGAACACCGCCTTGAGCTGGAACAGCCAGGGTGACCTGCTCCAGGTGTCCGATCCGCTGGGCCGGACTCTGACGATGACCTATAACGACGACGGCCAGATCACCAGCATCACCGACGGGGCGGGCCGTACCACCGCTTATCAGTACGATGCCCTGGGGCGTCGCATCCAGGCCACCTTGCCTAACGGCGATACCCAGCGTTGGGAATACGATGCCAACAACCGCCTGATCACCCAGATTAACGGACTGGGCGATGACACCGAGTTCCAGTACGACCCGGCGGGCCGTTTAACCCGATTAATCGATGGCGAAGGGCATCCGTTGACGTTTGACTATGATGACCATGGCCGGCTCATCGCGGAGCACCGCCCGGATGGCCAGAGTCTCACCTTTGCCCACCGGGCGGACGGCCGCCTGACCATCAAGACCACACCCAACAACGAAACGATCAGTTTCCAGTATGACGCAGAAAAGCGCCTCACGAAGCAAACACTGCCGAGTCTGAGCTATAGCTTCACCTATACGCAGCGCGGACAGCTTGCCTCGGTCAGCGGCACAAACGGCACCAGTAACAGCTACAGTTACAATGCCGCCGGGCGTCGGACCGGAGAAACCCACCAGGGTCGCGGCATCGGAATCAGTTACAACACGGAAGGGGAGGCCACAACGCTGACCGTGGCCGGCGAAACCCAAACGCTGACCCGCAACGACAGGGGCCAGATCACGGCCCTGAACACGCCCGCCGGCAACTACGGCTTCCAATACGACGATGCTGGCCAGCTTACCGGCATGAACTACCCCGGTGGCAGTGCCCGATACCAGTACAACCAGGCTGGGCAAATAGCCCAGCAACAGCTCGGCGATGCCTTGGGCGCGGCCTTTACCTACCAGTACGACCAGAATGGCCGCCTCGGCCAACGCAGCGGTGAGGGCCCTGACTGGCAGTACGGCTATGATGCCGCCAACCAGCTCATCAGTGGCAACCACGGTACCGACAGCTACAGCTATCAATACGATGAGAACGGCAACCGGCTGGAGCAGGGGCAGCAATACGATCCGTTCAATAAACTACTGAGCAGTCAGAGTGCCGATTATAGCAATGATGCTGGTGGTAACCGCACGAAGAAAGTCGACACTGAAACCGGTGAGATCACAGAGTACCAGTACGATGCATTGAACCGGCTAACCCAAATTATCCGGCGCCCGGCGGAGGGTGAACCCGAAACGCTGACAGCCACCTACCGATATGATGCGTTCAACCGCAGAGTTGAAAAAACGGTCACCGATCATACAGAAGGCAGCACTCAAACCATCGAATTCCTATGGCTGGGCAGCCAGTTGGTCGCGGAGTACGAGAGTGGAAGTAGTCAACCGAGTAAGCGGTATCGCTATGCCCATGGTTTTGCGCCTATCAGTTACACAGAGAGCAACCGCGATTACAGCGTGCACAGTGATCATCTGGATACCCCGAAACGCCTCTCAGACAGCCAAGGAAATACTGTGTGGGAAACTACTCTGAGTCCTTACGGTATCGCCACCGTTGATGCTGACACCAACAACGACGGCACGAAGGTCGACTTTAACTTGCGCTTCCCGGGCCAATATCACGATCGGGAGAGCGGGTTGTATTACAACATGAATCGGACCTATGACCCGATGCAGGGGCGGTATATACAGGCCGATCCGATTGGGTTGGCCGGAGGTTTGAATGCCTACACTTACGTCTATAATAATCCAATCATGTTTCATGATCCCTATGGCTTATGGGCGTGGGGTGATCCGCTTCCTCAAGGCGTCGTCGATTTCTCGGCCGGTTTAGGTGATGCTCTCTTACTTGGTTTTGGTGATGACCTGCGAGGCCTTACTGGCGTCGATGGCGGGGTTAACGAATGTTCAAGCTCTTACCAGGCTGGTGGATGGACGTCTTTTGCATTTGGTGGGGCCAGATTGGCTTATGCTGGGCTGGCAAAAGGTGGTTCCATGCTTGCCTCTTCCGGTACTGCCGCATCAGCTTTTCGGAACAATTTGAAAACTGTATTTAGGGGCGGTGCAGGCAAGAACTGGCGGCCACCTAACCTTGCCGGTAAATCTGATGCACAGCTGCGCCAATCTGCGGGTAGAACAAACTTTGGCGTTAACTCTTACGGTGCAGGTGTGGCAGGTGCGGGCGCAACTGGAGGTGGTGGTTGTGGCTGCGAAAATTAGTCGACGAGGTAGGACTGGCGACAATGAAGACATATCCAGATGAAAACACACAATCTGGCTCTGCCGTTGGTTTTGAGATCGATAATATCTACGTGAGCCTTGGAACAGTGGCTCGCATTCTTGAAGGTATAAATGGAGTCTCCGAAATAAAAAAAAGAAGGTTATTTGGAAAATCGGAAGATATTCATATTTGGTTTAAATATTTTAATTATGAATGTTTTGTTATCGAGCCCTTTGGAGATAACAGCCGCTATTGGATTGGCCCCAAGAATCCGGAAGAGAGGTTTGACATTAGCAACGTTGAAATTGCATTCAAGCAATACCATCCACCTCGGATGATTAAATTTTTTGGTGACTTGGTAACATTAAACTTTAAGTCATTGTTCCGGGGGCACTAAAAACGGCAACCGGCTGGAGCAGGGGCAGCAAATGGCTGGGCAGCCAGTTGGTCGCGGCGTACGAGAATGAAGGTGATCAACCGAGTAAGCGGTATCGCTATACCCATGGTTTCGCGCCGGTTAGCTACACAGAGAACGCCCAGCACTACAGCGTACACAGGGATCATCTTGATACACCAAAGCGGATAACCAACAGCCAAGGCGGCACGGTGTGGGAGGCAATGCTGAGCCCCTATGGTCTTGCTTCGGTGAACGCCGACCCGGATGGGGACGGTGTTGAGCTGGCATTTAATCTGCGTTTTCCTGGGCAGTATCGCGATCAGGAAAGTTTACTGCATTATAACTTGAATAGAATCTATGACCCGGCTCAGGAGCGCTATACCACTAGCGACCCTACAGGGATTCTAGGTGGTTATAACATGTATGCCTATGCAGACTCTAATCCGACCGAGTGCTCCCCCTCAATGGGATCTCCCATCTAATTGTATCTGCTTGGATTATGGTGTTAGACGATGAAAGTAGCGATTGCCGCTTTTTTTGCAGGGGCCCTTTTGGGTGGGGCCTGTATATATTACTACCCAGAATTCGGTTCCAGTGAGACACCATTTGACCGGAATGGTGATGGAATTGCCGATACACAGTACACTTATCGCTCTGATGGCTCGCTGAAATTGTTGAAGATGGATAGGAACCATGATGGTGATATCGATGTTGAGGTTGAGTTCGATAGATCAAGTCTTCCCGTTATAGAGTTTAGCGATGACAACTTTGATGGTGAGTTTGATTCTAGAACAAGGTATGTGTTTGGAATAATAAAAGAAACATTGTCTGATTTGGATAAGGATGGAGAAGAGGATCTTCGTGTCTATTATGATCATGGTGTTATGAAAAGGATCGAGATATTAAAAGAAGGCAGTTGGAAAATCACTTCCATCGAAAAGTAGATTGTTAATTCCAGTGTGGTCGGCGCTTTGTCAACGAAAGGGCGAAGGCGCCGGCTACTTCAAATCAGCCGGCGCCCGGCAGAGGGTGAACCCGAAACACAAAGCCACCTACCAATATGATGCGTCGTGATTACTTAGGCACACCGAGGCGGCTCTCTGCATCCGAGGGGTACGGTATGGGATTTTGTGTGGAGTCCCAAATCGTGTCGGACAAAGCCCGGTAGGGCCATGACCGATTGACAAGCCGGGTGGCTGCTGTTCCTGGTGGGTGCACGTTCATTCTTAACTACGTGTAATGTATATTATGTTAAATAGAGGATATGCGTAGATAGAAGGTTTCAGAGATACGGTGCCCGGCCACGCCGGGCATCC
>MRWG01001649.1_pt1 | contig 13434 bp, 15 predicted proteins | sample 1013341 | NCBI WGS metagenome assembly MRWG01 (sample SAMN06117577, study PRJNA244670) | biofilm metagenome | biome: Water; feature: Cathode Biofilm; material: Biofilm; isolation source: microbial consortium enriched at the cathode of a solar microbial fuel cell | place: USA: District of Columbia ... | reverse complement strand
GGAAGGCGAGGAAATGCCCCCCGCCGAGAAGGCAAGCGAGAAGACGAGAAGCGCGCATAAAAGCGCGCCAAGGCAGGCCGCGAGCGCAATGAGGGAGAGTGATCCCGTGCCGGTGAAGACGACCAAGAGCACGACGGCAAAGCCAGCCCCTGCATTGATGCCCAGAAGACCGGGTTCGGCCAGCGGATTGCGGGTTGCCGTCTGAAGCAGAAGCCCGGCAAGACCGAGCGCCCCTCCCACAATGAGCGCCACAGCCGTGCGCGGAACACGCAGCGTGTTGACGATCAGCGCGGCCTGATCGTCCCCGCCCTGGCTCAGGGCGCGCCAGACCTCTGCGCTGGGTGTGAAGCGAATACCCACATGCAGGCTGATGATCGCCAGAAGGGCAATCACCGCAATCAATATGGCGTGTGGAAGATAGCGCGGCATCCGTCTCTCTTTCGTGCCCGCTGCATCCCAGAAATTGACTGATAATGTCAACTTCAAACTTGACATTTTAACGCAAGATTTGTTGGTCGTGCCGGCAAGACAGCCACCGCGTCAAATCAGGAGACAGATCATGCGCGTCCTTCCCCTCTTACCGGCCATGCTGATGGCGTTGTTCACGACGGCGGCGGGCGCTGCCGGGATCGAGCACGCCATGGGAACGGCCACGGTGCCCGACGCTCCGCAGCGCGTGATCGTGCTGACCAATGAAGGCACGGAAGCCCTGCTGGCGCTGGGCGTGAAGCCCGTGGGCGCGGCGAATTCCTGGAATGGCGATCCCTGGTATGCCCATATCGCGGACCAGATGGAGGGCGTGGAGCCGGTCGGCAAGGAGAGCGCCGTCAATCTGGAACTGATCGCTGCACTTGAGCCAGACCTCATTCTGGGCACCAAGATCCGACACGAAGGAATTTTCGAACAGCTTTCCGCCATCGCTCCGACCGTTGTTTCGGAGCGCCTGCGCGGCGACTGGCGCGAGAATTTCGAACTCTGGGCGAAGGCGCTGAACCGGCAGGAAGCCGGCGAGAAGGTGCTGGAGGACTTCGACGCGAAGGTCTCGTCCCTGAGAAAAGATCTGGGCGAAGCGGTGGACGAGAAAGTCTCCGTGATCCGCTTCATGCCCGGCCACATCCGCATCTACCAGAAGGACAGTTTTTCCGGCTTCATCCTCGACAGGGTCGGTTTTCAGCGCCCTGAAAATCAGGATGTCGACAACTTCATGCTGAAGGCCGGAAAGGAGAGCATTCCGGACATGGATGGCGACCGCATTTTCTACTTCACCTATGAACCCGGCGATGGCGACGCGACCAGACTTTCTGAAGAGGTGCTGGCCGATCACCTGTGGCAGACGCTTTCAGGCGTGAAAGCGGGCAAGGTTCATCAGGTGGATGACACGATCTGGAACACGGCCGGAGGCGTTCTGGCCGCGAACCTGATGCTCGACGATCTTGCCCGCCTTTACGGGCTTCGTTGATCAAGACCGGGATGGCCTGCCAGTGACGGGCCGTCCCACCCTCCCCGTTTTGGGGATTTTTCTCATTTTAAGACGAGATTTTTCATGAAACGATTGCTTATTCCCCTTTTGACCCTTGCCCTGTCCGCCGTGAGCGGAGCCGCTCTGGCCGGCAATGTGCAGCATGCCATGGGCAGGACGACAACGCCCGACAACCCGCAGCGCATCGTGGTGCTGACCACCGAGGGAACCGAAGCGGTTCTCGCACTGGGCATCAAACCGGTGGGCGCCGCCAATGGACGCGCAGTCAATGCGCGTGGCTCCGTCTGGTATGCGCATGTGGCCGACCGGCTTGACGGCGTGGAGCCGCTTGGCGAGGAGCGTGCGGTCAATCTGGAGCAGATCGCGGCGCTGGAGCCGGACCTGATCCTCGGCAACCGCCAGCGTCATGAGGGCGTATACGACCAGCTCTCGGCGATTGCGCCCACCGTGCTCTCCAACCGCCTCAGGGGCGACTGGCGCAAGAATTTCGAACTCTATGCCGAAGCGCTTGGCAGGAAGGACGAAGGGGCTGCGGTGCTTGCGGCCTTCGACAAGCGTGTGGCTGAACTGTCCGACGCGCTCGGCGCGCAGAAGGACGAGACGCTTTCCGTCATCCGCTTCATGCCCGGACAGATCCGCATCTACCAGAGAGACAGTTTTTCAGGCGATGTGCTTGCCCGCCTCGGCATTGCGCGGCCTGAACTCCAGCAGGAAGACAGCTTCGTGCTTAAGGTCGGCAAGGAGAGCATTCCCGACATGGATGGCGACCGGCTGGTGCATTTCACCTATGAATCCGGTGACGGAAAGGCCACCGCGCTTGCGCGCGACATTGCCAGCGATCCGCTCTGGCAGAGCCTGAAGGCCGTACAGGCTGGCTCGGTTCATGCCGTTGACGACGTGATCTGGAACACGGCTGGCGGCATCCTTGCGGCAGAGCGCATGCTGGATGACGTGGCGAAGATCTACGGCGTCGACTGAGCGAAAAGCCCCCGCCCGTCTGCGCGGGGGCCTTCACGGGCCAGTTGCAGAAAGAGGTTGTATTACGTTTACGTTCGCGTAAGCTTGCAGCTGCAACGTCATTGGGAGGAAGAATGATGATTGGCAAACTCTTTCTGGGCGGTGCGGCCCTGCTGCTTGCCGGCGGCGTCGCCATGGCCGACCCGATCGAGGGGAACTGGAAAACGGAATCGGGCGCGACCGCGCAGATCGCCCCCTGCGGCGGTTCCTATTGCATCACGCTGAAAAGTGGAAAGTTCGCCGGCAAGAAGATCGGCACGTTCCAGGCAGCGGGCAGCAACAGGTACACCGGCAAGATCACCGACCCGGCCAAGGACAAGACCTATTCCGGCAAGGGCACCCTCACCGGCAACAATCTGAAGATGGGCGGCTGCGTTCTTGGCGGCCTGATCTGCCGCAACCAGACCTGGTCCCGCATCTAAAGCAATTCCAGGAAAGGTGGGAACCGGTTTTCCGTCCGGAATTGCGCAAAACAATGCCTTAGAGCGCTTTCGCGATTCAGCGAAAAGCGGAAGCGCTCCAGGGGCAGGCAAAACCCTCCAGCTCAATGCCTCCGCGCGCCTTAACCCTGCAAGGCGCGTGGAGGTTTTAATCTGCAATCAGCCCATCGCTGCGCATCTGTGTGAGAATGATGTCGTGCGCGCGCGACTGTAGCGGCTCCCTCGCCTGCCCCTTGGCGGCCAGCGGCTCGCGACTGCAGACGAAATAGGGATACCACGCAGCGCCCAGACCATGATTGATCTGGCCGAGCTGCGCGTAGTCTTCTTCCGACAGCAGGGATTCGGGCACATAGCCCCAGCCCAGACCGTCGCAGATCGCATCCTTGCCGAGTTCAAAACTACTCAGCGCAATCCGCTCGCTGCCCATGGCGTCGAGGTGGAAGCGCTCATGCTGCGTGCTGTCGAGATAGGTGATCTGTGGCAGGATGGAGAGATCCGCATCGGCGACATAGCTCATCGCGGCGAGCGGATGACCACGCGCGACCATCATGCGCATGCCAATCCGCGCGATGACACGGCTGTAAAGCCCGCTGGCGGGGCCGGACCGGCCTGAAGCGATGAAATAGGCAATGTCCAGCTGCCCCTCGCGCACCAGTTCCGGCAGCACGTCGCTTTCCGCGTAACGCATGCTCAGGCGCACATCCGGCCGCGCGCGCCTGATGGAGCGGATTACGTGGCGCCAAAAATTTTCAGAAAGCACGTCGTCGCGACCGATCCGCAACTCCTGGCCCGCAGTCTCCTCGCCGCGCGCACAACGCTCGATGATGCTGTTGGAAAGCGCGATGATACGGGCGCAGTCGTCCAGAATATGCTCGCCGACCGGCGACAGGGTGAGGCTGTTGCCGCGCCGCACGAAGAGCTCCGCACCCAGCTCATCCTCCAGCGCGGCAATGGCCATGCTGACCGTGGAACGGTTGCGGCCCAGCTGCACCGCTGCGCCCGAAATGGAGCCGGTTCGCGCCGCAGCCTCAAAATATTCCAGGTAGTCGAGCCGCATTGGAACGGCCTTTCGTCAAAATTCTTGTCACTCAGCGATTTCTCATACGTCGAAAAGGCGGATATCTCAATCAAGTGACATTAAATTTGATCTTACATCACGAGGACGAAATTGCACTGGTTCTATCTGATCGCTGCGGTCTCCGCAGAAGTTGTCGGGACCACACTGATGAAATTCCTGGTGTCCGCGGGCCAGCTGGCCCAGGGGACGCTTGCCGCAATCTTCATGGTCGCCATGGCCTATCTCTTTCTGGGCAAAGCGACGCTGCGCATACCGGTGGCGCTGGCCAACGCCTTCTGGGAAGGGCTCGGCATGATCCTGATCGCGCTTGCATCGCTCTATCTGCTGGATGAGAGCATCTCGACCATGCAGGCGGTCGGCATCGGCGTGGCGCTGCTGGGCATTGTTATAATCAATTATGGCCACCACCAGCAGGAGCAGGAGCGATGACCATCTATATGGGATATGTGCTCGGCTCAGTGGCGCTCGACATCATGGCCAATCTGGCGCTGGAAAAATCGAACGGCTTCGCCCGCAGGGGCTGGGGCGTTGCGGCAGTTCTGCTGATCATGGCGGCGTTCGCGCTGCTCGCACTGGCTGTCACCGGCATGGATCTTTTCATCGCCTATGCGGTGTGGGGCGTGCTTTCGATCCTGGGAACGGCCATCGCCGTGTGGCTCGTTTTCGGCCAGCGCCTCAACCTGACGAGCTGGGTGGGCGTAGGCATTCTGATCCTTGCCATACTGCTGATCAGGCTTGGCTAACGTCTGAGGTTGGGCTGACGACAAAGAAAAGCGGGCGACCGGGATCGCCCGCTTTTTGCATTCCGGACAGGGATCAGCTTGCGCGCTGACCGAAGAGGACCTTCTGGGCCTCCTTGTCCTCGGCCAGATTGCTGCGATGCGTCTGACCAACCTCGAGCGCGCGAATGACCGCCGGCCGGGCCATGACGGTTTCGAACCAGCGCTTCAGGTTCGGGAAATCGTTGAGGTCCTGCCCCTGCTGCTCATAGGGCTTGATCCAGCCAACGCAGGCCATGTCTGCAATCGTGTACTCATCGCCCGCCAGATAGGCGCGGTCGGCAAGACGACGATCCATCACGCCGTAAAGGCGGTTGACCTCATTGGTGTAGCGCTCGATGCCGTAGGGCACTTTCTCGGGCGCATATTTGCGGAAATGGTGCGCCTGACCGGCCATCGGGCCAAGACCGCCCATCTGCCAGAACAGCCACTGATCGACTTCCACGCGGGCGCGCTCGTCCGTGGGATAGAACTTGCCCGTCTTGCGGCCAAGATATTGCAGGATCGCGCCCGACTCGAAAACGGAGATGGGCTCGCCGCCCGGGCCTTCGGGATCGATGATGGCGGGCATGCGGTTGTTCGGTGCGATCTTCAGGAAGGACGGCTCGAACTGCTCGCCCTTGCCGATGTTCACATAGTGCACGGCATAGGGAAGTCCGGTCTCTTCAAGAAAGATGGTGACTTTCCAGCCGTTTGGTGTCGGCCAGTAATGAAGTTCAATCGGCTTGATCTGGGTGGTCATGCTTGTCTGCCTCCAAGGGTTCAGAGCCACGCGGTCGGGGGAGGATCGTGGCGACATTGGGGCAGGTAAGCACCGCCCGCCCGTTTTGCAACACACGCGCCGATAAACGATCTGTCATCGGGTGTTAACCGCCGTGTTAACGCTGCTGAACGCCGGATGAATGCCCCCATCAGTATCGGTTCAGCCGTCCCCTGCCACATTGATGGCAACAAAGAGGAAGAGCCCGATGCTGATACGCCGTTTTTCGATTGTCTGCCTGATTGCAGCCCTGTTCGGCATGGGCCTGGCGATCCTCGTTGCAGAGGCCGGCCGGTCTTCCGACCGCTGGCAGGGTGGCAGGCCTTTCGCCTGCATGACCGATGACAACGCGTTTTGCGGCCAGACGGTGCGGCGCTGAGCAGAAAAGAAGTGGGGTTGGTGATGTTGCAGACAATGACACATATGGCCAAGGGACTGATGTTCGCGATGCTGATCGGCTCGCCGCTTCTGGCGGTCCAGAATGTACGCGCCGGTGATGAAAACATCATCGAAGGGCGTTATGACAGGTCGAGTGGCGCCGGTCTCGTTCTGATGGTCAGCCTGCAACGCTCGCGCTAGGAGAGCTTCCCCCACCAGCTGGAAGTGCGCGAGCAGACCATGGATGCCGCAACCGGGCCTTGAGAAGACCGGGAAAATCCATATAAAAGGCCATGGAACATAGAATCTATCCTCAGCCCATTCAGACGATTTCAAGTCCGGAGCCCTACGCCCGGAAGAGCTTTACCGATGCCCGCGAAGCCGTCGCGGCGTTGAAAGCGCTCTATGAGCGCAATACCGCATTCCTGCGCGATGCGTTTGCGCAGGTTTCCAAAGAAGGCGAGAGCGATTGCCGCTTCCGCGCCTTCTATCCCGAAGTCAGCCTCGCCACCGCCACCTACGCCCAGATCGACACGCGGCTGGCCTATGGCCATGTGGCGGCACCCGGTGTCTATGCGACCACGATCACCCGGCCCGACCTTTTCGACGATTATCTGATCGACCAGCTTAGCCTGGTGATCCGCAATCACGGCGTGCCGGTGACCGTGTCGGAATCGGAAACGCCGATCCCCCTGCACTTCGCTTTCCTGCAGGACACCTATGTGGAAGGCTCCATCGCCGACCGGCTGAAACGGCCACTGCGCGATCTGTTCGACGTGCCGGATCTGAACGCCACCGATGACCACATCGTCAACGGCACCCATGAGACGCCGGCAGGAGAACCGGAACCGCTGGCCCCCTTCACGGCGCAGCGTGTCGACTATTCGCTGCACCGGCTGTCGCACTATACGGCGACGGCGCCTGCGCATTTCCAGAACTTCGTGCTGTTCACGAACTATCAGTTCTACATTGACGAGTTCTGCGCCCTCGCCCGCGAGATGATGGCCGAAGGCGGCAAGGGCTACACGGCCTTCGTGGAGCCCGGCAATGTGATCACCAAGGCCGGCGAGACGAGCCCTTCGGCCAGCACGCCGGCGCGTCTGCCGCAGATGCCTGCCTATCATCTGAAGCGTGACGGTCACGCCGGCATCACCATGGTGAACATCGGCGTCGGCCCCTCCAACGCCAAGACGATCACCGACCATGTGGCGGTTCTGCGCCCGCATGCCTGGCTGATGCTTGGCCATTGCGCGGGGCTCAGAAACTCGCAGGCGCTGGGCGATTACGTTCTGGCGCATGCCTATGTGCGCGAAGACCATGTGCTTGACGACGATCTGCCGGTGTGGGTGCCGCTTCCCGCACTTGCAGAGGTGCAGGTTGCGTTGCAGGAAGCGGTGGCGGAGACCACCGGCCTTTCCGGCTATGAGCTGAAGCGCATCATGCGCACCGGCACGGTGGCGACCATCGACAACCGCAACTGGGAACTGCGCGAACAGCGCGGCCCCGTGCAGCGGCTCTCGCAGTCGCGGGCGATTGCGCTGGATATGGAATCGGCCACCATCGCGGCCAATGGCTTCCGCTTCCGCGTGCCCTACGGCACGCTGCTTTGCGTTTCGGACAAGCCGCTTCATGGCGAACTGAAGCTGCCGGGCATGGCCACCGACTTTTACAAGCGGCAGGTCTCCCAGCATCTCAAGATCGGCATGCGGGCGGTCGAAAAACTTGCGGAAATGCCGCCAGAACGGCTCCATTCGCGCAAGCTGAGAAGCTTTTTCGAAACCGCCTTCCAATAGCCCAAAAGAACGGCTAGCCCGCGTATCTCAAGGGACACGCAGCAAACAAGGCGCGAGAGATGAAGAAGAGCAGAACCGCATCCGCACTGCCGGCAATTCTGGCAATCGGCGCGGTTCTGATTTCGGTGCCCCTCGTGGCCGGCTATTGGGGCCGGCTGCACCCGGCCTTCGACGCCATGGCGCATTTTCGGATGCATCTGGCGGTGCTGATCGCCATTCTCTCCCTGCCGCTGATCTTCATACGGGGCTGGCGGCAGATCGGTGCGGCGGGAACCGTGCTCGGCCTTGCAGCCCTGAGCGCCACGCTTTTGCCGGGACAGAATGCGGCAGGAACGGCCAGAGCCGAAGCCGCCGACATGCCGGCTGCGCGCTACCGGCTCCTCCAGATGAATCTGCGCTACGACAACCCCACCCCAAAACAGGTGTTTTCACTGATCGGCCAGACCCGGCCGGACATCGTGACGCTGAACGAGGTTTCGAGCATGTGGGTGGAGGAACTGAAGTTCCTTGAAGCCACCTACCCCTACCGCGTGATCTGCCCGCCGCCGGCCCGGATTGGCGGCGTTGCCATTCTCTCCCGCCGCCCCTTTGCCAGCTCATCCGCCTATGCGTGCTATGATCGCGGCTCAATGGCGGTGGCGACGGTGCGCCTTGGCGCAGATCCGGTGGAGATCGCCGCGCTGCATCTCGGCTGGCCCTGGCCTTATGAACAGCATCGCCAGGTGGAGCGCGTGACGCCGGTTCTGCAGCGGCTCGGCAAGACGGCGATCCTTGCAGGCGATCTGAACGCAACGCCGTGGAGCGCAACGGCGCATCGTGTTGCGGCTGCCGGTGAGCTGGATCTTGTGCCGGGCGTTGGCCCGACCTGGCTGAAGCGTCTGGTTCCCGAACCCGTTCGCCGGGTTGCAGGCCTGCCCATCGACCATGTGTTCAGCAAGGGACGGATCATGCCCATTGCCATCTCGCGGCCGCAGGATGCCGGTTCCGACCACCTGCCCGTCCTGTTCGAATTCGGCATCATGCCTGACGCCGAACAGAACATCCTTGAGGTAAAGCTGGCGCAAAACGCCGGTTAGAGCGACGTGCGGCCATCCGGACGCACAAAGGACGCCCTAACCTGTTGAAAGCACGGTGCGCTAATCGGCTTTCTGCTTTCGGGCGATGACCAGATGCCCCGGCACCGGCTGGCCCATTTCATGCCGCACCACGATGTCGCCAATCGCCAGACCGGCGAAGCCGTGATCGGCAAGCATTTTGCCGAGATAGGCCTGCGCATGGGCAAAGCGCTGATGCGGGCCAACCATGAAGGAGCGGCCGGCAAGCGTTTCATCCGGCAGGGTCTCGCTTGAGAAAGCCAGAACCGCGCCATCCGTGGCGAGTTCCGCAGCGCCTTCGAAGAAGGCTTCCAGCTCACCGAGATAGGGCAGAACATCCGTCGCCGTGATCAGGTCGAAGGGTTCGATATCCGCATGCTGCAGAAAGTCCACCGCATCGCCCACATAGAGGGCGTCGTAGAGCTCTTTCTCGTCGGTGACCTCGATCATTGTTTCGGAGAGATCGACGCCGGTGATGTGGGCTGCCATATCGCGCAGCACCTCGCCGGCAAGGCCGGTACCGCAGCCAAGATCGAGCATGCGCTCATAGGGACCGGGCGCGATCTCTTCCAGCGCCTGACGCACGAGTGCGGGCACATCGTAGCCGAGCTGGTCTACGAGGATGCTTTCGAATTCACCGGCGTGCTGGTCGAAGAGCGTCGCGACATAGGCCTCCGAGGCGCGTGTCGGCGTTTCGCCGCGCCCCATGCTGGCGAGCCGCACGGCTGCCCCGCCATGATCGGCGGGATCCAGCGCCAGAACTTCCCTGTAGGCCTCGGCGGCGGCGTCGAGATCGCCCGCCTTTTCCAGTGCAAGCGCGCGATTATAGGCTTCGGCCAGCGCCTCTTCATCGACGGGGCTGGCTTCGGCGGCGCCGGTTTCATGATCGGACAATGCGGTTACATCCCGGTGTAGACGGGCCCTTCGCCACCCTGCGGCGGCACCCAGTTGATGTTCTGGTTCGGGTCCTTGATATCGCAGGTTTTGCAGTGGACGCAGTTCTGCGCGTTGATGACAAAACGCGCGTCAGCCACATCGCTGCCATCGGTCAGCGCGTTGCCGTCGGCATCCACCCATTCATAGACGCCCGCCGGGCAATAGCGCGAGGACGGGCCGGCAAAGACGCCGTATTCCGAAGTCTTCTGCAGCTCCATGTCCTTCACCTGAAGATGAACGGGTTGCTCTTCCTCATGGTTGGTGTTGGACAGGAAGACCGAGGAGAGACGGTCGAAGGTGAGAACGCCATCGGGCTTGGGGTAATCGATGGGCGCGTGTTTCGCGGCCGGCTCAAGCGAGGCGGCATCGGTCTTGCCGTGCTTCATCGTGCCGAAGGGCGAAACGCCGAACAGCGAGTTCAGCCACATGTCGAGACCGCCGATGCCGACGCCCAGAAGCGTGCCGAAGCGCGACCAGAGCGGCTTGACGTTGCGGACCTTCTTCAGGTCCTTGCCGATGTCTGAGGAGCGCCAGGCGGCCTCATAGCCTTCAAGCGTGTCGTTGGTGCGCCCTGCCCCGAGCGCCTCGACAACGTGTTCGGCGGCGAGCATGCCGGACAGAACCGCATTGTGCGAGCCCTTGATGCGCGGCACGTTGACGAAGCCTGCTGAACAGCCGATGAGCGCGCCGCCCGGGAAAACGAGCTTGGGCACGGACTGCCAGCCGCCCTCGGTAATGGCGCGCGCGCCATAGGAGAGGCGCTTGCCACCCTCGAACGTGTCGCGAATGGCCGGATGCGTCTTGAAGCGCTGGAACTCCTGGAACGGCGAGAGGAAGGGGTTCTTGTAGTTCAGGTGAACCACAAAGCCGACCGCCACCTGGTTGTTTTCCAGATGATAGAGGAAGGAACCGCCACCGGTTTTCATGTCGAGCGGCCAGCCAAAGGAGTGCTGAACGAGACCGGGCTTGTGGTTCTCCGGCTTGACCTCCCAGAGCTCCTTGAGGCCGATGCCGAACTTCTGCGGCTCACGCTCTTCGTCGAGACCGAACCGGGCGATGAGCTGCTTGGCGAGCGAGCCGCGCACGCCCTCACCGATCAGCACATATTTGCCCAGAAGCGCCATGCCCGGCTGGTAGTTGGGACCGTGCGAGCCATCACGCTCGACGCCCATGTCGCCCGTGGCGACGCCGATGACTGCGCCTTCGTCATTGTAGAGAACTTCGGCTGCGGCGAAGCCCGGATAGATTTCGACGCCAAGCGCCTCGGCATGGCCGGCGAGCCAGCGGCACACATTGCCAAGCGACACGGCGTAATTGCCGTGATTGTTCATGAGCGGCGGCATGAGGAAATTGGGCAGGCGGATGGAGCCTGCCGGCCCCAGCACCAGAAAATGGTCGTCGGTGACCGGCGTCTTGAACGGATGGTCGGGATCTTCACGCCAGTCGGGAAGCAGGCGGTCGATGCCGATGGGATCGACAACAGCACCCGACAGGATGTGCGCGCCAACCTCACCGCCCTTTTCGAGCACGACGATGGAAAGCTCGGGATCAAGCTGCTTGAGCCTGATGGATGCGGCCAGTCCTGCCGGCCCTGCGCCGACGATGACCACATCGAATTCCATGCTTTCGCGTTCCATCTCGCTCATTTAACCCTCCGCAGTCTTTTTCTCTAGCGCACCATGGTTTCGACCCGAATATGGGCCGGTGCGGACCGGATACAAATCAGCCCCGCATAGCGGTTTCAACGCCGGGCTATAGCGCATCCGCGCCCCTATCGAAACCAGAGAAGTTGCATCAACCCATTCCTGATTGCTGCAAGCACAGTACTTACTTTAACGTAAACGTAAATATTGGGCAATCTGGTGGTGGGCAATTCCTGTTTGCCAGCCTTCCCGAATCCCATCAGTGTCGCGCGGTTTCGAGAGCGTCAGGCAAGAATGCAATCCGGCTGTCAGCTGGATCTTCCGAATTGAGCCCTATGCTCCAATTGAGAAGGAGATCGTGCGCGTGAATGCGAGTGAAAATGCGCTTCTGAGAGCATATCGGCAAAGACCGGTTGCGATCACCGCGTTCTGCGTTCTCGGTATTCTGGCGATACAGGCGCTGTTTCTGAAGCTGATGGGGCAGACGACCATCTGCGACTGCGGCACGGTCAAACTCTGGTATTCGGATCCGTCGGGACCGGAAACCTCGCAGCATATCGGCGACTGGTACACCTATTCGCACTTTCTCCACGGCCTGCTGTTCTATGCGCTGCTCTGGCTTGTCGCGCCACGCCTGCCGATTGGAATTCGCCTCGCGCTGGCGGTGGGTCTCGAAGCGGCATGGGAGATGGCCGAAAACACGCCGATGGTGATCAACCGCTATCGGGAATCGGCGCTGGCGGAGGGGTATTACGGCGACAGCGTGCTGAACTCGCTCTCCGATACCGCCGCGACGATTGTTGGCTTCTTCGTTGCCCGCATATCGCCAGTATGGCTGAGCATCGTTCTGGTGGTGGCGACCGAGATCTTCATGGCCGTGATGATCCGCGACAACCTGACGCTCAACATTCTTCAGCTGGTCTACCCCTCTCAGACGATCTCGAACTGGCAAGTGGGCGGCTGAACTGGGCAGCTGAATTGGGCTAACGCCATTCCATTTCGCGGAAAGTACCGATGGCGCTATAATGCGGCAGGAAGGGAGGTGTTATCCTGCCTCGCGCCGCAACCATGATAGCCCTGCCCCTGCTCGCATGCCTGCTGGCTGCGGAGCCGGGAGATGACGGGCGCTGGCAGGCGGGGCCATACGCCTTCTCGGACGAGAGCGGCGGGTTTCGCATCCGCGCGGTTTCCGGCAGCGGTTCGCGCGGTGATCCCGTCATCCTTCAACAGGAACTCTACACCGCATCGGCGGTGGTGATGGTCATTCGCCTCATCGGAGAGACGCCGCGCTATGCCTATGACGAGCGCGCGGGCGCGGGCTATCTCTTCATCGAGATCGAAACGCTGAATGCGAGCAATCTGCCCTGGGTGGAATTCGAGTTCGAACTTCAGGAGAAGCGCGGGGTTTCCAGCGTCTATGGTGACGGGCTTTCGTTCGACCAGCGCAATGTGGGCAGTGACCATGTGGGCTCTGACGCCTTTAAAAGCCACGACCGCAAATTCGAGCCCCATGACCGACTGCTCTTTCAGTCCGGTACGGTGGATGCGGGGCATTCCGTCACATTTCGCCTGCTGATTACCGATCTGACGCCCCAGCCGGTCTTTTATCTGGTGCAGGATCCACGCATTCCCGCTTCGTGAACTTGCAACGGCAGGCAAAGAAAGAGAAAGTGCCGCTTCAACGCCAACCGGCGACAATCAGGATTTCGGGCAGGATTTCGGGCACGATGGATTCCGCAGGACTAAGGGAGCTTCTGACGTTCTACGCCGATGCCGGCGTGGATGAGTCCCTGCTGGAATCTGCCGCCGACCGGTTTGAGGAAACGCGGGTCGAGGCGGAAAAGCGCGCCGCGCGCCGCGCGCCAGCCGCGCAGGAGCAGAAGAAGAAAGCGCCGGCAGCGCAGATCCAGGCGCCGCCCCTTCCAAGCTCGCAGCGCGCGGCCATTCCCGACGATGCGCAGGCAGCCCGCGCACGCGAGATCGCCAAAAGCGCGAACACGCTGGAGGAACTGCGCGAACAGCTCGCCGCCTTCGAT
>MRWG01001648.1_pt1 | contig 13444 bp, 13 predicted proteins | sample 1013341 | NCBI WGS metagenome assembly MRWG01 (sample SAMN06117577, study PRJNA244670) | biofilm metagenome | biome: Water; feature: Cathode Biofilm; material: Biofilm; isolation source: microbial consortium enriched at the cathode of a solar microbial fuel cell | place: USA: District of Columbia ... | reverse complement strand
GGATAGCGCGCGGCAGTCGGACTTCGACGACGATCATGCGGTCGACGTCGCCGGCGCCGCCGACGAGGGCGCGCAGGACGTCGGCGAGCGGCATTGGGGCCGGCCCGACCGCGAGCGACGCCGCGAACGCCGCCGCCAGCAGGATCAGAAGGAGCGGGAAAAGCCAGCGACGAGTCATTCGCCAAGCCGCTCGCGCCGAGCGTCCAGCATGCGGACGGCGTCCGCGACGAACGGCGCGCCGCAGATCCAAAGCCGGTCCGGGACCGCGATCGCGCGACCTGACGGAAAGGCATGGCGAAGAGCCGGATGGCGGAGCGGCAGGTCGGCCAAGGCGGCGGCGCCGCGATCCGCCTTCACGACAAGTTCGGGATCGGCGCGCAGCAATTGCTCCAGCGAGACGCGGGCCGCGCCCTTCAGGCCGAGGGCCGTCGCGAGGTCGACGAAACCGGCGCGCCGGCTCGCCGCGGCCGCAAGCGAGGCGCTGGCGGGCGTATAGCCCTTCGCCCAATAGAGCGCCGCGACCGGAGGCGCGCCGCTCGACTCGCGCGGCGCGGATGCTGCGGCAAGGTCACGGTCGAAGGCGTCGAGCAGCGCTTCGGCCCGCGCCTCGGCGTCGATTTCCCGGCCGACCAGCCGCACATTGGCGCGCATGTCGTCGAAGCCCGCCGCCAGGGCCAGCGGGACCGTTCGCACGCCCAGCCGGTCGAGCAGGCGCGCCGTCGGCCGCGCGGCGTAGGCGCTGACGAAGACGATGTCCGGGCGAAGCGGCGCGATCTGCTCGACCAGTCCCTGCGTCGTCGGGTAGGCGGCCGCGTCCGCCGCCATGTAGGACAGGTTGCGATCCCGCGCGAACCGGCTTAGCGCCACGATCTGATCCGGCGCCGCGAGCAACAGCAGCAGTTGATCGGCGCAAAGATGCGTCGAAGCGACCCGCGGCGCGGCCTGGACGGCGGTCGCGGCCAGGGCGAGCCCGACCGCAAGCGACGCCAGCACCCGCGCCGCGCCGATCACGACGGCCCGAAGCGGGCGCGCAGGCCGACGAAAGCGCCGATGCCCGGATTGGCGAAGCCGAACACGTCCTGATAGTCCTCGTCCAGCAGGTTCTCGATTCGGCCGAAGAGCTCGACGCCGTCCAGGACCTCGACGGAACCCGCAAGATTGACCAGCACGTAGTCATCCAGCGTGATGCGGGATTGATTGATAAAGAAATTCGAGAAAAGAATATCCTCTTGCTCGCCATGATAGTCGACGGCGAGGTCGGCCTTGGCGCGGCCGCCCCAAAACTCCTGCGTGAGATTGAGGCTCGCCGTGTTGGTCGGGCGGCGTATCAGCTTCTGGCCGGCGGCGTCCTCGCCATCGGTATAGGTGAACTGGCCGCGCAAGCGCGTCGTTTTGGTGAGGTCGGCCGAGAGGGAAACTTCGATCCCGTTGATCTCCGTCGTCCCGGGCAGGTTGATCGACGTATTGCCGGCGCCCTGGATCAAGTCGGTGATCCGATTCTGGAAATAGGTGACGTCGAGCGTCGCGCGGCCGCCGAACAGCTGCTGCTCGACGCCAAGATCGAAGCCTTCGCTGCTTTCGGGACGTAGGTTCGGGTTCGGCACGAAGTTCGGCCCAAAGCCGAACAATTCGAACAGCGTCGGGTTCTTCACGCCCTCGCCGAAGCTGCCGTGCAGACGTGTGCCGCTTTCGGGCACGCTGTAGGAGGCAGTCGCGCGGAAGGTGGCGGCGTCCTTGAAGATGTCGTTATCGTCGTAGCGGCCGCTGATCGAAACAAACAGTCGGTCCCAGACGCCGACCCGATACTCCGCGACGAAACCGTTGTTGGCGATATCGAGGTCCGAATTGCCGAAGAGGCTGCGCGTCGACTGGCTCTCATATTCCCGCTCGACCATGAACGTCAGGCCGTGCGTCGCCGGCTCATAGGCCGGCGTTTCGAAAAACAGGTTCGTCTGGGCGGCGAGCCGCGTCTTGGCGCCGTCGGCGACAAAGTTTCGAACGCCGTTTGTGAACGTATCCTGATCATCCTGCGCATGGGTCACGGTGAAAAGCTGCTCCCACGTCCCATCGAGCAGCGTCAGTTTCGCTTCCGCCCGGCCGAACAACTGGTCGGACGTCGTCAGGATATCGCCGTCGACGACGCGGATCACGCCAGGCACGGCCGGCTGCGGGTCGCTCTCGACTTCGGAATCGACGATGCGGCCGACGACCTCGAACTCCAGAAAGTCGGTTGCGCGCCAGCCAAACTTGGCGCTCGCCGTCCGGTTTTCGTAGCCGTCCTTCTCCGTGTTGCCTTCCGACTTCGGCGCCGTCGACACGCCTTCGGTCGTAAGCCCTGCCGCCGTCAGCGCATAGTCGAACGCCCCGATCGCGCCGGACGCCGCTGCGGATGCGCCGAAGGTTTCGAAAGATCCGCCTTCAGCCTGGCCGGATAGCGTCAGCGGCCCCTTCCCCTTCTTGGTGATGATGTTGATGACGCCGCCGATCGAGTCCGATCCGTAGAGCGCGCTTTGCGGCCCGCGCAGAACTTCGACGCGCTCCACGCCCTCGGCGAGCACGGTCGACAGGTCGAACTCGTTTGCGCCGCTCGGGTCGTTGACCTCGATGCCGTCGATTAGCACCAGCGTCTGGTTGCCTTCGGCGCCGCGAATGCGGACCTGGGTAATTGACCCGACCGGCCCCGACCGGCTGAGGGCGACGCCCGGGACTTCGCGCAGCACGTCGGCCAGCACCCGCGTCTCCTGGCTCCGGATCGCCGGGCCTTCGATCACCGTGACCGCGCTGCCGACGGCGTCGGCCGGCAAGGGCACCCGGCTCGCCGACACGACGACTTCGGGCAGGCGTTCGACCGATTGGGCGACGGCGGCCGCAGGAAGGGCGGCGGCACAGGAGGCCAAAAGCAAAACTCTATCAATACGCATGACGGATTCCCCCGCATGATCCAGTTTCAGCGAAAGGACATCGCGGGCGTCATGGAAGCAGGCGCACGCGGTCTCCCACGCATCGCCTGAAACGGACATCCGTCGCGCCGCCAAGAACCCCGAACGGCGCAGGGGCGATACTGGCGCCGGCAGGTCTCCTGGCTCGCGGGTCGCTGCGCAACGTCCGGCCTTCCCGGTCGCCCAGTGGCCATCGTTGGACGCGCGCTCGCCGCTCACAGTTGCGGGGACAGCCAGGGCTCGGCGCCGTGGAACCGGAAGGCTCGACGGCCGCGTTCCCTGTTCCCTTTTACTTCCCGTGGGGGAACCGACGCTGCCTGTCAGTATTCGCGCGGGGGCTTCGCCGTCAATGCCGATGCGGCGAAATTCGCGTCAAGATCGGATCGCGACATCCGCGAAGGCCGCCATTCGATCGATGGTCCCCGAAGCCGAGCGGGCTTCAAAGCCAATCACCAGCGTCTCGAGGCCGGCCGCCTCGAACGCCGCGATATCGGCCAGAATGTCATCCGGACCGCCCGTAAAGCAGCGCCGAACGCCGTCCGCGCCGAAGGACGGTCCGGCAAGGCTGTGCCAGATGACATAGAGACCGGACGCCAACGCCGCCGGGTCGCGCCCTGCCGCTTCCGCCACGCGCCGCGCTTCGGCAAGCCCCGACGCGTAGCGCTCGGGCGTGTCGAACGGCGCCTTCGGGTTGTTGCAGACCGGGTACCAGCCGTCGCCGACGCGTCCGGCTCGGCGCCGGGCGGCGGCCCCCTCCCCGCCGACCCAGATCGGCGGATGCGGGCGCTGCAGTGGCTTCGGCGAGAACTTGAGCCCCTCGAAAGCGACATGCGCGCCGGAGAAGCGCGGCCGTTCGGCAGTCCAGAGTTCCTTGAATGCTGCAATCGACTCGTCGGCTGCCTTGCCGCGCGCCGCGAAAGGCGGGCCGCCCAACAGCGATATCTCCTCCGCCATCCAGCCGACGCCGACGCCAACGGTCAGCCGCCCGCCTGACAGGACGTCCGCCGTCGTCAGCATCTTGGCGGCGAGGATCGGCGGGCGGTGCGGCAAGACCATGATCGAGGTGAGCAGCCGTATGCGCGACGTAGCGGCAGCGACGAAGCAGAGCGTCGAGATCTGTTCGAGACACTCGCCGCTGTCCTCCGCAAACCAGCGGCCGTCGGCCGTGTAGGGGTAGACGGAGTCGACGCTGTCGGCGATGACGACATGGTCGGAGAAGCCAAGGTAGTCGAAGCCCAGCCGTTCGGCCGCCGCGGCGATCTCCAAGAGGCTGTCCCGCGCCGCCGCTGGGCCGCGGACGCCAAGATGCATGCCGAATTTCACGCCGTATCTCCTCCTTGCCCCGATCCGCTAAGCTCGTCGAGTTCCGCCGAAAAGGAGACGACAGGCGATGCCGCATGTCTACCGGGCAAGCTGCCATTGTGGCCGTGTGAAGCTCACGTTCGCGAAGCCCGCGCCTGTCGACCGTCTGATCGACTGCAACTGCACGATCTGCACGAAGAAGGGCGTCCTGCATACGCCCGTGCTGGAAGACGAAGTTACGTCGCTTGAAGGCGCCGACGACCTCGCGCTCTACCGCTTCGGCAGCGGCGTCGCCGAACATCGTTTCTGCCGCCATTGCGGCATCCACGTCTACGGCCGGCCACGCAGCGCGCCGGAGCGACTAACGGTGAACGCCCGCTGTCTCGACAACTTCGCCGAGGTGCTGGCGACGGCGGAGCGGATCGTCTTCGACGGCCAGAACCACCCGAAGGACCTTGTCGGTTAGATTCGGAAGAGATCCCGGCCCGGCGCTTCGAGGCGGATGCGGTAGAGCGACGTCGACGCCGTCAGGTAGAGCGTCTTCAGGTCGTCGTCGCCCCAGGTGAAGTTGGCCACGACCTCCGGCGCGCGGATGACGCCGAGCGCGGCGCCGTCGGGCGCGAATACATGGACGCCGCCCGGCCCGGTGCAGAACAGACGGCCGCCAGCGTCGAGCTTCATGCCGTCCGGCGCGCCGGGCCCCTCGCCCTCTGGCGCAGCCCAGACCGCGCCGCCGGACAGCGCGCCGTCCGCGCCGACGTCAAAGCGCCGAATATGGGCGTGCTGGGTGTCGTTGACGAACAGCGTTCGGCCGTCATCGGACAGGCAAAGTCCGTTCGGCTGGCCGAAGTCCGCCGCCGCGAGCGCAAGGGTCCCGTCCGGCCCGATCCGGTAGACCCCCTGGAAATCGAGCGCCTGATCGCGCGGCAGTCCGTAATACTCCATCCGTCCGAAAGTCGGGTCGGTGAACCAGATCGCCCCGTCTGGCCCACAGATGATATCGTTCGGGCTGTTCAACTCCTTGCCGTCCCAATGCGACGCCAGGACCGTCAGCGCGCCATCCTTCTCCAGGCGTACGACACGGCTCGTCGCATGTTCACATGTCAGGATGCGGCCGTCGCGATCGAACGCGTTGCCGTTCGCCATGTTGGACGGCTGTCGGAAGGTTTCGACGCCGCCAGCGGTCGTCCAGCGGCGCATATGGTCGCCAGGCATGTCGCTGAAGATCAGCGCGCGCTCTTCGGGATGCCAGATCGGCCCTTCCGTGAACGCGAAGCCGCCGGCGACCTTTTCAAGCCGGGCGTCGGGCGCCGCCACGGCGTTCATCGCCGGGGCGCGGGTCTCAATGTCGTTCACAGGCGCATCCTCCTCAGGCGTCGCCGCCGGTCAGGCGTGCGGCCGCCGCGATCACGTCGGCATTTGCAAACGGCTTGGTGATGAAGACGTCGGCGCCGGCGGCGAGCGCGGTCTCCTGCGTTTCGCGGGCGCCCTTCGCCGTCAGCATGATGATGGGCGTCGCGGACGCCGTCGGGGCCGCCCGCACGCGGCGCAGGATCTCGAGCCCATCGAGCTCCGGCAACATCACGTCGAGGATCAGAAGATCGGGCGGCCGCGCCAGCGCTTCGTCCAGCGCCGCACGTCCGTTGTCCTTGACCGTCACGGCAAAGCCTGCCCGCTCCAGCAAAAACTCGAGCGAGGCGACGATGTTGGGCTCGTCCTCCGCCAAAAGGACGCGCTTCGGCACGGCCTCTCCTCCCCGTGGCTGTCGACCGCCCGTCACATGCGGGCGTTGACCGAATTGGACGACGATTCCGGCGCCGCCGCAATGTCCCTCTCGGCGCAGGTCGACCGCATGCGGCGCGAACGGTCAAGAATTTACATCGAAGCCAGCAAGCCTGTTCAAATCGCCACAGAATAATTCAGTGCTTTCCGTTAGTTGTTGACGCCTTGACGCCAAAGCCCGACATTGGCTGTAAACGGCGCGCCCGCCAGGAAAGCCGGCGCGATGGGGCTGGAAATGAACGAGACCGGATCGGGACCGAGCCCGCAGGCGACGTTGAACACGCGCCTGGAGGACGACTTCGTGGCGCCGCTTGCGGCAATGCGTGGCTGCCTCGAAGTGTTGCGCGACTGTCCGGACCTCACGCCGGAGGAGCATCGCCGTTTCGTCGAGGTGGCCCTCCGCGAATGCGCCAGGCTCGGCCGCGGCGTCGCGTCGCTCGCCGAGACGGTCTATGCCGAACCGCAGCCCGCGCCGACCCGCACGAAGTCGGGGCGCCTCCCCGACGACGCCTATCTCGCCTATCGGGACCGCATGACCTTCCTGAAGGAGCTGGAGGTGCTGGAAGTCGATTTCAGCGACTTCCTGTTCGAGGACTCGGCCATGGTGAACGCCTTCTACGACGTGATCGACGAGGCCGTGGAGGCGACGGGCCGGAAGTGGCATTTCGTCGTCAACTTCCGCGACTGCCGCGTCTGGCCGGAGGCCTGGGTCGCATTCGCGCATCGCGGCAAGAAGGCGAACGTCAACTACGCTCTCTCGACCAGCCGCTACGCAGCGAGCCCGGAAACGGCGGCGGCGATGGACCCGGACCCGGACCTCTTCCCGTCCCGCGATGCGGCGCTTGCACATGTCGCATCGCTTCGGCGCAACAGCTAGCGCGGGACGGCGGCGTGCAATGGGCAGTCGTGGGCGCGGCCCCGGCGGAGGAACATCGTCCGCTTCTCGCGCACGAGAATCGGACGATTAAAATTCTACGCCAACAACGGATTGTACTTGTCTTCGGGCATCGCGCCGCCTCCTGAGTTCTGACGATTGGGTTGTCTTCGCGTGACGGCCTGGCCGCCGCCGTGCTAACCGACGGCGGCGGCGACGGGCCGCGGGACGAGAGGTCAGGACGCCATGAACGTGAACGCCATTCCCGCAGGGCGGAATCCGCCCTGGGACCTCAACGTGATCATCGAAATCCCGCTGGGCGGGGAGCCGGTGAAGTATGAGGTCGACAAGGCGTCCGGCGCCCTCTTCGTCGACCGCTTCCTCCACACGGCGATGTACTATCCCTGCAACTACGGCTTCGTGCCGCACACCCTCGCCGAGGACGGCGACCCGGTCGACGTGCTGGTCGCCGGCCGCACGCAAGTCATCCCGGGCTCGGTCGTGCGCGCCCGGCCCATCGGCGCGCTCCTGCTGGAGGACGAAGCCGGGATGGACGAGAAGATCCTCTCCGTCCCGGTCGACTCCCTGCATCCATATTACGCGGGCGTCGCCTCATATCGCGCCCTGCCGCAGATCCTGCTCGACCAGATCACCCACTTCTTCCAGCACTACAAAGACCTGGAAAAGAACAAGTGGGTGAAGGTCCATCGTTGGGCGGAGGCGGAAGAGGCCTCTCGCCTGATCGAGGCGGCGATCGCCCGAGCGGCCGACGCGGCCTGAAGGCGTTCACGCGGGCGTGCCCGGCGCCTCCAGTGTCTCCCAATCCTGGTCGCCGATCGCGAGGATACAGGTGAAGCCTTCGGGGCTGGTGCTGAGCAGCGTCCAGCCGCCGTTCGGCCCCACCCAGACTTCGACCACCCGGCCGTCCCGCGAAAGCGCGATCTGCGCCGGCCGTTCGCCGAAGCGCTTCTTCAACGGCTCCACAATCTCGGGCCGTCTGGCGCAGCCCTGGGCCGCCGCCGGCCGGGGCGCCAGCACGAATGCCGCGAGCAGCAAGGCTGCGCCCATCAACAGATAGAGAGGCAAGCGAGGATCGAGCCGCATCACTTCGCTCTCCCCTGCAACTTCTCGAACGTGCGCAATCCGCCGAGACCCAACAGCGCCGTCAGGATCGTGATCAGGTGCTGCATGGCGAGTTCGGGCGGCGGCGCGGCGACGCCGCCGGCAAGCGCCAGCCCCCAGGCGATCAGGTCGCGCAGGATGAAGGAATAGGCGAGCGCCGCGCCGCAGACCCAGCCGACGAAGGGCCGCCAGCCCGCGACGAAGACGCTGCGGTGCTGCGCTTCTACCTTGTTGATCTCCGCCTGGACGAGGCCGGGCCGCTGGGCGAGGCGCAACAGCGCCTCCTCCTTTCCCAGCCGTTCTTCGTCGGAGGTGAAAAGGTCGTCGAGAATTGTCCCGACGGCCTTGACGGGCTCGGCGACGCCGGCCCCCAGGATCGTGCCGAGAAGGCTCATGCGATGTCTCCGGACCGGCTCATTCGGTTTGCGCATAGGGGCCGGCGTCGACCAGTTCGAAATGCGGCAGGTCATGAAAGGACTGGTCCTTCCAGGCGAGATCCCCGTCCCAGTCGCCGCCCCAGCGCAGCCGGACGCCCAGGGCCGCCGCCGTCGCCAGCACAAAGCCGGCGAACAGATAGAAACGACGATGGTCGTTCCAGTCGACCGGCCAGGGACAGGCGTCGATCGCCAGCGAGGGGGTCCGGTTGTGCTTGCTTTGCGGGAACCTCAGCTTGGACTTCCCGCTGTGGAACGCGGCGTCCTGTTCGGCCTGGCCGCGATGACCTTCGATGACGGCATGGTCAAAATGCGGAATGACCGCATTGAAGACGGCCTGCAGCGCGGGATGCGCCTCCGCCAGATTCGCGCGACTGCGCGCGCCATAGCTCGGCATGTTTGATCTCCTTTTGTTCCAGATTTTCTGTCATTTCGACGGCTTGGCGTCCTGGCGACGCTGATCGCTCAGCAATGTCAGGCGGTCGATTGCGCGGCCGATATAGTCGAGGCGCGCATTCGCGCCGGCCAGTTCCGCACGAAAGGCGTTCAGGCCTTCGCCCTGGGCGTTCACCCGGTCCCAGATCCGGACGCGTTGATCGATCTGGAACGCATAGTTTTGCAGCGTCGTTTCGGCGAGTTCGACGTAGCGCAGCTCGAGCGTCGTCACGCGGCTGTCCATTTTTGAGGCGAACCAAACACCCGCGGCGGCCTGCGCCAGAAGACCGACGATCAGACTGATCGAGTAGGTTCGGTTCAGCCGCCATCCGTCCGGTTCGGCGCCCGGCATCACGCGGCGGTCCCGTCGGCTGCGGCGCGCCGGGACCGCAGCAATGCGTCTCGCAGCGCGAAAACCGCGTCGGCGACGGCGAGCTGGTCTTCGGGCCGGGCGTCAATTCCGTACCGGTTCGTGTGCCGCTCCAGGTAGCGGAGCAGCGTCTCCATCTGTTGTGGCGTCATGATCTGTTCCTCAGCTCAGCGCGACGGTTCCGGACCGCACCGTCCCGTCCGAACCCTTCAGCTTGATCGTGACGGTCGTGTCGTCCGTCGCCTCGAAGACGACGTCGCCGTTGTTGACGGGAGTGACGCTCGCGCCCGGCGCCAGCCCGATCGCGCCGGCGACATGAAGCGGATAGTCCGGATCGGCGCCGGTCGCGACGCCGAAATTGCCGCCTTGTCGGCAGACATAGCTGTTCTCGACGCCGTTGCCGGAGAGGCGGAAGCCGGCGTCTCCGCTGCCGTCGCCCTTCTGGCCGATCAGCGAGACATCCCCCGTTGTGTTCGTATCCTTGAACAGGCGGAGCGCGCCCGCCGCCGTCGTGATCTCCGGCATGTCGATATCGACCCAGGTGTTCGAATTGCCATTACGCCCGTTGATGCCCTCAGAGTGATCCACCTGGAGCGATCCGCCCGAGACGTAGAGCGGATCGTCCGCGGCGGCCGCCGTTCCGACGATCAGCGAACCGCTCACCGCTCGCGCCGCCTGAACGCCGTCGACCTGCATCACGACCGCGCCGTCGCTCGCGGGTGCGGCCAGCGTGAGCGTCGCGGCCGAAACGTCGCCCGCCGTCAGCAGCGCATTTCCGGCGCTGTCATGCTCATTACCGGCAAGATCGAGGTATGCGCCGCGGGCGACCCCCGCGTCGCCGCCGCCTGAAATCATTGCACGCAGCGGATCACCACCATCCAACGTCTCGGCGAGGAGCTTGAAGACGCCGTTCGTGGCGTCGGCGGCCGTCGAACGATAGTCGCTGTAGAGCAAGTCGTTCGCGACATGCAGGCGGTTCGCGACCTTGAGCGAGCCTTCCGGCGTGACGTCGACGCCTGGGAACAGCACGTTCTCCGCCGACCCGGGCGGGCTCACCAGCAGCTGCAACCCCATGGCGGCGGAAGTGTCCGCGCTGAAGCTCTCGCCCGCATATGCCACGACGCCAGCGCCCGTGTAGGGGTTGAGCGTCGTCTTGTCATCGTCGTTGGTGCCGAACAGCAGTCCGGGCGTGTAGCGGTTGGGCGCACCGATTGTGTGAACGCCGGCGCCGCTGGACGAAAGTGCCAGCGATGTGCCGGCGATCGCGTCCGGCATCGTCCGCGCCAGTCGGAAACGCCCGTTCGCCGCATCGACGTCGAACACGACATAGTCCATCAAGCCGGCCAAGGGCGCCGGCAGCGTCCCGTCCGTCGCGACCCAGACCCGGTCGCCGAACCGGTAGTTTTCGATGGCCTCGACGCCGACCTCGACCTCGCCCGACGCCGCGTTGCTGACCGTGAATGCATCGCCCGCAAGCGCGATCGACAGGTCGTCCGCGATGAAGCGCATGGCGGCCAAGTTCTGGTCCGTCTGCTTCGAACCGACCTGGCCGGAACTCACGACGAAGCCGGTCACTGCGCCCCGTGTCGCCTGCACAGCGTTGGCGTTCGTGCCCGTAACGCTGTTGCCCCAGACCTGGCAGGTCTTGTCCGTATCGTACGAAAAGGGCGTGGCGCCGTCGGGGCCTTCGATGTATATCGCGACGGCGTCCAATCCGATGTTGTGGATGTCGTTGCCGATGACACGGCTGTTCGGGTGCGAGTTCGCCGCCAGCCGAATGCCCTTGCCGCCGGCGCCGCTGCCGCGTTCTGCTAGCTTGTTGAACAGAATGTCGACGCCCGGCGTCGGGCCTTCGACATAGATGAACGTGTCTTCGATGTTGCGCAGGTTGTTGGTCGCGATGATCAGTTCCGACAGAACGTCCTTCCGCGACACGACTTCGAACTTGTTGATGTAGATGCCGAACCGGCAGCCGTTCGCGATATTGTCGACGAACTTCGCGCCGATCCGCCCGAAGCACTCGTTGGGGTCGGCGCTGCCGCCGTCCTGGACGACATAGCCGGCATACCAACCGCCAAGGGCCTGATTGCCGGCGATGTTGCAGTCCGTCGCCCAGCCTTCCGTGATGCCAAACGCGTACTGGTTCGCGTTGGATGACGGCGCCGACTTCGGCAATGTGCAGATCGCCGTATTGCCGCTGATGTTTGTTCCGGGCGAACGGTTGGTGATCGCTTGCGGCCCGTCGCTCTCGAAGTAGTTGTTGCGGATATTGAGGGCGAAGTTGTTGCCGTGGCTCGTGATGCCGGTCTGCTTGAAGCCGGTCAACCGAAGCCCTTCGACCGTGTGGCCAAACCCGATGACGCCGTCCTGGTCAGCGGTCATATCGACCGCCTGCGAACCGCCGCGGATGACGCCGCCGCGCAAGGCGCAGTTCTGTGAGCTGATCAGCTTGACGTAGGCGAGCCTGGTCTTGTCGCCGCTGACATCGATCTCGTCGCCGAACGTCGAGGCGCAATCCCGGACCTCGCATTCCAACGAGTCCTCGACCTTCACACCGATGCAGGCCGCGTCGCGCGAGACGAACCGGCAGTTCTCGACGATCGCCTGCGCTGCGTACTTCAGCGCGATCACGCCGCCGCGCATGTCCGCATCGACATCGAAGTCGAACCCGCGGATGACGACGTTCTCGATCAAGTTGAGCTTCTGCACGGTCGCGCGCTCGCGCGACGTGTCGAAGTATGCGCGGACGTCCGAACCGTTCGTCGTGAAGGCAACGTCGTTGGCGCCGGCATCGCCCAGCGCCTGACTGGTCGCGATCTGGAATCCGCCCAGCCGAACGGTGTGCGCGCCCGCGGCGTCGTCGGCGAACGTCACGGGGGCCGCGCCCGCGATTGCGTCCGCCGCCGTCTCGAACAGCTGAAACGTCCCGGCGCCGACGTTGATGTTGCCGACATAGTAGTCGCGATACCAGTTGACGCCGGTCGGCAGTCGGCCGGTGGACGGCGTCGCTCGCGACGGATCGATGCCGCCGTTCGTCCAGATACGGATCGGATCGCCCGCGCTCCAGAGCGCGGCGTTCCCGGCAGTCCCGAGCGTCAGCGTCGCCGTAGCGTCATCGAAGGCGACCGTATCCGCCGTGAAATTCGTCGCCCAGTATTTGACTCCGGCGGAAACGCCCGACGGCTGAACCGAACCCTTGATCTGGACCGGCACGCAACCCGTGCCGTTCGAGTTGGAGCCGACGAAGCGGACGGCCGCCGGCCCGACGTCGAACGTTTCCGTCGTATGGTCGGCCGAAGCGTCGAAGCCCGTCTCGTCGGCCAGGTCGGTGTTGTAGTCGTCGAAAACCAGACCCTGGTCGGTCCGGAACTCGGTCGACGTCAGCCCCGTGCCGACGACCCGACGGATCTCGCCGAAGTAGGTCTGCTGGGCGAAGCCTGTCGGGAATCCGACACGGCGATCGCCGGCGTCGGCGGAAAGGGCGCTCCGCTGACTGACGAACCGGACGAAATCGCCGTCCGAAAGCCCGTGCACGCCGTCCGTCGCAAAAGCGTAGGCGCCGGCCCGGTAAGCCCGGTCGCCCGGATCGGGGTAGTCGGGCGCGAGCGGCGTCGCCGTCCCCGGCCCGTAATCGTATCCAGCGTCGGCGGCGCCGACTTCGAAGACGATCCGACTGCCGGCCCCGTCCGGGCAGCGGATGGTGACGCCGCCGCGCGTCTCTGCGACCAGGTGGACGTTCGACTTCAGCCGAACCTTGCCATCGACCAGATAGGCGCCGCGCGGGAAGTATAGCCGCCCGCCAAACGGATATGTCGCGACCGTCTTGATCGCCTGCTCGATCGCGTCCCTGTCGTCCGTCGCATCATCGCCGAGGACGCCGAACCATTTGACGTTCAGCGGACCGTCGAACGCGCGCATCCAAGCGCCGGATGCGGCCGCCGTGTCGTTCGCCCTGACGTAGACGCCTTCGTTCTGATCCGCCGCGACCTGGGTCGAGAGATCCTGGCTCTTGAAGACGAAATAGCCTTCCCTGCCGGCCTCGGTCAGGTAGACGCCGCCGTACTCCGACGTGGGCAAGGCCTTCAGCTGCGTCCGCGTCGCGACCGTCATTTGTGCGACGACCGCATCCGAAGACCCGAGCGACAGGCCGCCGCCGCTGATCCGGCCCAGCAAGTCGCCGGCGCGG
>MRWG01001647.1_pt1 | contig 13452 bp, 18 predicted proteins | sample 1013341 | NCBI WGS metagenome assembly MRWG01 (sample SAMN06117577, study PRJNA244670) | biofilm metagenome | biome: Water; feature: Cathode Biofilm; material: Biofilm; isolation source: microbial consortium enriched at the cathode of a solar microbial fuel cell | place: USA: District of Columbia ... | reverse complement strand
AACTCGCGCCCGCCGCAGTTGCCGACACACGAACAGCAGTGGCCGTCGCCCCGTTTGGCATAGAAACTTCATTGCCAGTTCGAGTCTGAGCAGACAAGACTGCGAACTTCACGAAGTGCAAGAAGCATGCTTACCAGAATAAGACTTGGAGTTTACCAGTGTCCAATCTTCGTATCGCAACCGTAATCGGTGCCAGACCCCAGTTTGTGAAGGCAGCTCCGTTATCACTCGAGATCGCAAACACCTCTGGAATCGAAGAAGTTTCGATCCATACCGGGCAACACTACGATGCCAAGATGTCAGATATATTCTTCTCTGATCTCGCACTGCCAAAACCCGCATACAACCTCGGTATCGGTGGCGGAACTCACGGCAAGATGACCGGCCAGATGCTGGCAGCTATCGAAGAAGTGCTGCTCAACGAAGCTCCGGATGCTGTCCTTGTGTATGGAGACACGAACTCAACGCTCGCAGGCGGACTTGCCGCGACGAAACTCCACATCCCTGTCATCCATGTTGAAGCTGGGTTACGGTCCTTCAATCGAAAGATGCCGGAAGAAGTCAACCGGGTCATGGTGGACCACATCAGCACGCTGCTCTTCTGCCCAACTGTAACATCCGTTGAGAACCTCACCAGAGAAGGTATCACTGAGGGGGTCCATCAAGTTGGAGACTTGATGTTCGACGCAACATTGGCGCTCTCTCCAATTGCCGAAGAGCGGTCAAACTTGCTCGATGAACTCACTCTCACTCCCAAATCGTATTGCACAGCTACGCTTCACCGAGCAGACAATACAGAGTCGCCCGAAGCTATTGAACGAGCGCTGAGCTACATGATCGAGTGCGCAAACGGCAAGGAGGTTGTCATTCCGGTTCATCCGCGGACAAGGATCGCGGCTAAACGGTTTGGCATCTCAATCGAGCGGCCAGGTCTCCGCGCGATCGAGCCACTTGGGTATCTCGATATGATTATGTTGGCCAAGAACGCGTCCATGATTTTCACCGACTCAGGCGGGCTTCAGAAAGAGGCCTACTTCCACGGGGTCCCATGCGTTACGCTTCGGAGCGAAACAGAATGGACAGAGACTGTTTCGGCTGGTTGGAATCGTCTGTGGAGCGATGAGAATTATCTGTCCAAGCACGATATTGTTGAATACGGCGACGGCAGATCCGCGCAGAAAATGGTAAATGTAATTCGTGGCTGGTTAGCGCATTGATTTGGTCAACAGCTGGCTAGCGCAAGAGGAAGTCTCGTTGTCCTACAAGGTGGTACAGCTACATCCGATGGTTCCAGAACCCAACATTCCCTTGAACTGCAACCGATGCGGCCACTCAAGCAGCTACTTTTTGCCGGTAGAAGACTGTCCCGATTGAATAGCCCCGAGTTTCGTGGACGCTCTCGGGTTACATTTCCTGCTGCCGTTCGAATTCGACGGGTGACAGCATCCCGTTCCTGGCGTGCTTGCGCTTCGGGTTGTAGAACATCTCGATGTAGTCGAACACGTCCTTCCTTGCATCCTCGCGTGTTCGGTAGGTCTTGCGCCGTATCCTCTCGCGCTTGAGGAGATTGAAGAAGCTCTCCGCCACGGCATTGTCATGGCAATTACCGCGACGGCTCATCGAGTGCTCAAGATTGTGCTGCTTCAGGAACGCCGCCCAGTCCATGCTGGTGAATTGCGAGCCTTGATCGGAATGGACCAGAACCTTGCTCTTCGGCTTTCGACGCCACACCGCCATGAGCAACGCCTGCAGCACGACATCAGTGGTCTGCCGACTCTGCAGCGACCAGCCGATGACGCGGCGCGAGAACAGGTCGATCACCACGGCCAGATAGGCAAAGCCCTCCTGGGTCCGGATATAGGTGATGTCAGTCACCCACGCCCTGTCCGGCGCATCGACATCGAACTGCCGGGCAAGGGTGTTGTCGATCACGACTGACGGCTTGCCGCCATAGGAGCCGGGCCGACGCCTGTAGCCGATCTGCACCTTGATCCCGGCCAGCCTGGCGAGACGAGCGATGCGGTTGGGGCAACTGGTCTCTCCCTGATCGAGAAGGTCGTCATGCAGCTTGCGATAGCCGTAGACCCTGCCGTTTTCCTTCCAGGCCTCGCTGAGAAGCGCGGTCTGACGGACATTTTCCCGAGCCCGTTTGCTCAGCGGGTTCTTCAGCCAGGCATAGAAACCACTGGGCCGGATACGCAGGCATCGGCACATCGCCCGCACCGTGAACTGCTGGCGATGCTCGGCAACAAACGCGTATCTCACTTTGCATCCCTAGCGAAATACGCGGTGGCTTTTTTTAAGATGTCGCGTTCCTCGGTGACGCGCGCCAGCTCCTTCTTCAGACGACGTATCTCTGCCGCCTGATCCCCATCACTTCCTGATGGCTTCGAGAACTTCTTCTTCCACGCATAGAGCGAGTGTTGGCTCACGCCCAGCCGCTGCGACACCTCCGCAACCGGATAGCCCCGCTCGGTGATCTGCGCGACAGCATCGCGCTTGAACTCATCACTGAAATTGCCGGTCCCCATCATGGCCTCCTTGCCTCAAATTTAGGGAAGAAGGCGTCCACAAATCTAGGGGCTATTCAGAACTAGAGTGCCGATCTGTTTTATAAGGTGCAGGAATTGGGTGAAGATTGGTAGGGCCACCAACGTTCGGACACGGTTCAATCAGATCCAGTGCCACTCACCATTTCAGATAACGCTCTTGAGCCTATTCCCGGGCGGATACAGGGAAGAAAGGGCCTTGCATTATAGGTTTCGAGGTCTTCGAGGCAGAGGGGAATGGTTTCTAGTCGACGGACTACTCGAGGATTTTTTACATCGCATGCATCGAGACGAGCCGTCAAAACGGGAAATTGAAAGCGAGGTTAGGGATTTTCGACAGTTCTTACCGCAATAGTGGAATTAGCGTTTCTGTCATCGATAGGTTTAACAGCGACCAAGCAGACCCCCAACCCATTGTAATATAATGAGATTAACTGGTGCTGCCGGAGAGATTCGAACTCTCGACCTCTCCCTTACCAAGGGAGTGCTCTACCCCTGAGCTACGGCAGCATGCCATAAGGCGGAAACGCCGGGGTGACGGATGATGCGTCTGCGTTTCGCTCACCACGAACAGAACTGCGTCTGTCTCTGTGATGCGGCGGACTTCTGCCACAATGAAAAGCATTGCGCAAGCGCACATTCGCATTCAATTGCACAGTTTGATAGAAGCTTGTGAAATTTGCCGCCAAAGCCGGCCCAAACGGCGCTCTCCGCGCGCCCTGAGAAAGCCATAGAAAGGCGGTTTCAACTGACATGGAGCCTCATGTGAGCAAAGCCGATAAACAGAATCCGCCCGTCGTCGGCAGCAAGGGCGATGAAGAACGCAAGAATCGCCTCGCAGCGCAATTGCGCGCCAATCTCGCCCGCCGCAAGGCCCAGGCGCGCTCGCGCCGTCAGGGCGAGGCAGACCAACGCCCCGAAGGCCTGCAATCGAGCCCGGCGGAATCGGAAGAATAACGGCGTTTCACGACGCATTCCCCGCCTTGCGCAGCGCGCGGCCATGTTTTAGGACCAATTTAAACGAATACGTCTTGCGGCAAACGCTTCGCGGCGTCGCATGCTCCAATTCCGCCGCGATCAAGCATTCCTTTACGATACCGCAAGGCAATCGGCGTATTCAGGCAAGTCGGGGCTGGCAGATCGCTGCCGGCAAATCGGGGACAGCCCACGATCAGACCATGTCGGAACAAGCGCCCGGAAAGTGAGAACGGATGGACCGCATACGCATAACCGGTGGTAACGAGCTGAATGGCACGTTGCCGATTTCGGGCGCCAAGAACGCAGCGCTGCCGCTGATGATCGCGTCGCTTTTGACAGACGACACGCTCACGCTGGACAATGTTCCGCATCTGGCCGACGTCGAAAGCCTGATCCGCATTCTCGGCAATCACGGTGTCGACTATTCGGTGAACGGTCGCCGCGAGAACCAGCAAAAGGGCTATTCGCGCACCATCCATTTCACCGCCCGCAGCATCGTTGACACCACGGCTCCCTACGAGCTCGTCTCGAAGATGCGCGCGAGCTTCTGGGTGATCGGACCGCTTCTGGCGCGCATGGGCGTGGCCCGCGTCTCGCTGCCCGGCGGCTGCGCCATCGGCACCCGCCCTGTTGACCTCTTCATCGACGGACTGCGCGCGCTGGGCGCGGAGATCGAGATTGAGCAGGGTTACGTGAACGCGAAGGCCAAGAACGGCCTCATCGGCAACCGCTACGTGTTTCCAAAGATTTCGGTCGGCGCAACGCATGTGCTGATGATGGCCGCGGCCCTCGCCAAGGGCGAGACGGTGCTGGAGAATTCTGCGCGCGAGCCAGAAATCGTCAATCTGGCCGACTGCCTCAACGCCATGGGCGCGAAGATTTCGGGCGCCGGCACGGACACAATCACCATTGAAGGCGTGACCAGCCTTTCGGGCGCACGCCATCGCGTGATCCCCGACCGCATCGAGACCGGCACCTACGCCATGGCCGTTGCCATGACCGGCGGCGACGTGATGCTCGAAGGCGCGCAGGCAGACCTTCTGGAAGCCGTGCTCGACACGCTGGAACAGACCGGCGCAGAGATCACCCGCACCAACAGCGGCATCCGCGTGCGCCGCAATGGCGCCGGCATCAACCCGGTCGACATCACCACACAGCCCTTCCCCGGCTTCCCCACCGATCTGCAGGCGCAGTTCATGGGCCTGATGACCATGGCCAAGGGGCGCTCGCACATCACCGAGACGATTTTCGAAAACCGCTTCATGCACGTGCAGGAGCTGGCGCGCCTGGGCGCGAATATCTCGCTTTCGGGCCAGACCGCGGTAGTGGACGGCGTTTCGGAGCTGCGCGGGGCGCCGGTGATGGCCACCGATCTGCGCGCTTCGGTATCGCTGGTCATCGCTGCCCTTGCGGCACAGGGCCAGACAGAGGTAAACCGCGTCTATCATCTGGATCGCGGCTTTGAGCGGCTGGAAGAAAAACTCTCCGCCTGTGGCGCAGTGATCGAGCGTATTTCAAGCTGAACCTGAGTGGCGCGTTAACATGGATTTTCTCAAGCTCGTAGCGCTCGACGATGTCGATCTCGGCATACTTTCGGCGCACCTGCAGGACGCGGTCGTCAAGGTTGGCGATCTTGCATTCGAGCCGTCGAACCGGCGCTTTGCAGCGGCCTTCAACCGCTTTGTCTGGGAAAACGAGACCAAGCGCAGCTTCCTGAGACAGTCCCCGCATGAGCGCCGCCGCAGCGTTCTTCACTTCGACCGGGTCCAGTCCGTGCGCACGGCAGGGATCGACCGCAACAGGCCGAACGACGTTCTCTCGCTTCTGGCGATCAACTTCGTCCCCACGCAGGAACCGTCGGGGGTGGTCGAACTGATCTTCTCCGGCGATGCCGCGCTGCGCCTTGATGTCGAGTGTATCGAGGCGCGGCTCACCGATCTCGGCGCGGCGTGGGAAACGCCAAGCCGACCAAGCCACGACGTCTGACATGGCTTGTCCGGACTCCGATACGGCACGTCTGATCGATGTCGAACTCGATGAGTCCGTTGGCCGCGGGACGCCCGATGTCGAGCATGAACGGGCGGTCGCGATCTTCGACCTGGTCGAGGAAAACTGCTTCCGGCCCGTCGGCGACAAGAAGGACGGCCCCTACAAGCTGAAACTCTCGCTTGTCGATTCCCGCCTGGTCTTCGCGATCTCCCGTGAAAATGACGAGGCCGTGGTGACGCATATTCTGTCGCTCACCCCCTTCCGGCGCATCGTGAAAGACTATTTCATGATCTGCGAAAGCTATTACGACGCCATTCGCAGCGCCACGCCCAGCCAGATCGAGGCTATCGACATGGGCCGGCGCGGTCTGCACAATGAGGGATCGCAAACCCTGATGGATCGCCTGAAAGACAAGATCGAGGTCGATTTCGACACCGCCCGGCGGCTCTTCACCCTGGTTTGCGTGCTGCATTGGCGGGGCTGAGGCGCGTCATGTGCACCTGCCACGGCAGGGTGCAGTCATGAGCCCCGGCGTCGCGGAGAAACAGCGTGCGCCGCAATCGGTGTTGTTTCTGTGCGGCATGAACGCCATTCGCTCCCCCATGGCCGAGGCGCTGGCGCGGCAAAGCCTGCCAGCCGGCGTGTTTCTGGCGTCTGCCGGCCTTCGCGCCGGCGAGCGCGACCCCTTTGTCGATGCTGTGCTGGACGAGAAGGGCCTTTCGCTGGGCGCGCGCCAGCCGCAGTCCATCGAAGAGCTGGCGGACACCAATTTCGATCTGATCATCACCCTGTCGCCCGAGGCGCATCACCGCGCTCTCGACATGACGCGAACCATCGCGGCTGACGTGGAATACTGGCCGACGATGGACCCCACCGTGGTCAGCGGCACACGCGACCAGATCGTCGCCGCCTACCGCGATGTGCGCGACCGTCTGGCCGCATCCATCGCCCAGCGCTTCGAAACGTGAAACAATTCCGACACAAATTCACGTTTGCCGGGGTTTGGCTTGTTCACAAAGGGTGATGAATGGGCTAGGTTCCGCGCCAAATTCCGGTCGTCGGCCGGAAATATCCTAAAAGAGCCGAAGGTAACGGATGCCAAAGGAAGAAGTCCTGGAGTTTCCAGGCGTGGTCACAGAACTGCTGCCCAACGCAATGTTTCGCGTGAAGCTGGAAAATGAACACGAGATCATCGCCCACACCGCTGGACGCATGCGCAAGAACCGCATCCGCGTTCTGACAGGTGACAAGGTGCTCGTCGAGATGACGCCCTACGACCTGACCAAGGGCCGCATCACCTACCGCTTCAAGTAAGCCGTCTGACGCGGTCGGTGACATTGCAATGAGCGCACTGCAGAAACTCGTGCTGGCCTCTGGCTCGCCCCGCCGCGTCGAACTCCTGCAGCAGGCAGGCATCGAGCCGGACCGCCTTGCGCCTGCCGATATCGACGAAACGCCGCTAAAGAGCGAACATCCCCGCTCGCTTGCCCGCCGTCTGGCGCTTGGCAAGGCGGAGAAGGCGCATGAGCGCCTGACGCAGGATGGCGAGGCGGAAGGTCATTACCTGCTGGCCGCAGACACGGTCGTGTCGGTTGGCCGCCGGATCCTGCCCAAGGCCGAAATGGTGGACGAGGCATCCAACTGCCTGCAGCTGCTCTCGGGCCGCGCCCACCGGGTCTACACCGGGCTTTGCCTCATCACGCCGTCGGGAAAGGTGCGCCAGCGCATCGTCGAGACGCGCGTACGCTTCAAGCGCCTGTCGCATGAGGAGCTGGAAAGCTATCTCGCTTCGGGCGAGTGGCGCGGCAAGGCCGGCGGCTACGCCATTCAGGGGCTCGCAGGCACGTTTGTCGTCAAACTGGTCGGCTCCTACACCAATGTGGTCGGCCTGCCCCTCTATGAAACGGTCAACCTTCTGGTCGCCGAGGGCTACAAGGTACACTTCAACTGGCTGTCCGGACTGGGAGCGCGCTGAGATGGATCAGGACCAGAATGAAAAGGTCACGCCGCTGCGCCCCAAGCGTCCCTGCCCGGAATGCGGCAAGGAATCGCTGCGCGCGCACTATCCCTTCTGCTCCAAGCGTTGCAAGAACGTCGACCTCAATCGCTGGCTGTCGGGCAGCTATGTCCTTCCGGGTCGCCCGCTCGATCAGGACGACGACGACACCGCCTGAAGTCTCCACACATAAAAAAGCCCGGTCCAGAGGACCGGGCAAGTGGCAGGCTGCCGGGGGGAACCGGCATGCGGGAGTCAGGCCTGCTTGGGATCAGAAAAACGCTCGAAACTCACGATTTGTGTCCGGCTGCGCCATGAATGGCCGCCATGCGCGCCCGCTCGTGAGCGACGGTCTGTAGCCGTTGCGTCACCTGGGCGCGCGGCACACTGAGCGCGGCGGTATCAACGTCACAACGCGTCAGCCCGATATCGGCGAGCTGCCAGTCGGACATTTCCGAGAGCTGACGCGCGGCGCGGCGCGCGCTCAAGAGGCCCGTGAATTTGGCGCATAGCGACACCGTGAGCGCACACACCACGCCAGCCGGCTGCGGGACAGCGGTTACGGCGAGAGCATCGGTGTGAGCGCGTGGCATCGAACAAATCCTTCATATCGGCGGTGACACTGGGAAACGGCTTGCCCTTACAGGGTTTGGCCAGGGGGTTGGCCAAGGGGTTGAGAAGGGACGGGCAGGCCATTTCCGAAGACAGCGCGATAGTGTCAAAGGCTTATTGATTAGTCGAACGAATGTTTCTAATCTTTATCATCAGCTTCAATGATGGATTGATCCATGGCCGCCCCACTCGACCTCGACCAGCTCGCAACCTTCATCGCGATTGCCGATACGGGAAGTTTTACGCGGGCCGCCGAAGAGGTGCACCGCACCCAGTCTGCCGTGTCCATGCAGATGCGCCGGCTGGAAGAGCGGATCGGCAAGACGCTGTTTCAGAAGGACGGCAGAACCAATCGTCTGACGGAGGATGGCGAGCGCCTCCTGGCCTATGCGCGCCGCATGCTGCGGCTGAACCGCGAGACGCTGGCCGCTTTTGATGACGCCAGCCTGGAAGGCCATATCCGCATCGGCACGCCCGATGATTACGCCGACCGCTTCCTGCCGGAGATCATGGCGCGCTTTTCGCGTTCCAACCCGCGTGTCGAGCTCTCGGTCGCCTGCGAACCGACATCCAATCTGGTCGAGCACATCCGCAAGGGAACGCTCGATCTGGCGCTTGTCACGCATGATGATTCCAGAGGCGGATCGGAGCCGGTGCGCCGCGAACCGATCCTGTGGGTCAGCTCGGCCAATCACACGGTCCATGAACGCGAGGTTCTGCCCATGGCGTTTGGGCGGCCGAACTGCCTGTGGCGGCGCACGGCCTGCGCAGCCCTCGAAGAGGAGGGCCGCGACTATCGCGTCCTCTTCACCAGCTTCTCGGCAACCGTCATCGCCACGGCGGTTCTGTCGGGGCTCGCCATCTCGGTTCTGCCCGAATGCGCCCTGCGCCCCGGCATGCGCGTTCTGGGAGAGGCCGATGGCTTCAAGGCGCTGCCCGACTGCCATATCGGTCTGATGCGCGGCCACACCGGGCAGGCCGAGATCATCGACGCGCTGGCGCGCCACATCTCCGAGAGCCTGGACAATCTCTCTGTCCCCGCCTTTCTGGAAGAAAACGGCAGCTATGATTTCAACGCTGCGTTCCTGAATTCGCGCAACAAACGCCTGCGCCCCGGCCATTTGCTGAATGGCTGGTGAGGCGGGCGACGGGGCACGGCAGATGGCGCGGGCTTGACCCCGTGGACCCGGAACGTCTCAATCGGAAATTATGGAAAAGATACGCCCAGCCGATTCGCAGAGCAATGTTGCGGAATTCTCCGTCAGTGAGATTTCGGGTGCGCTGAAGCGCACCGTGGAAGACAGGTTCGGGCATGTGCGCGTGCGCGGCGAGGTGTCCGGCTATCGCGGGCCCCATTCATCCGGCCACGCCTATTTCGCACTCAAGGACGACCGCTCCCGGCTTGAAGCCGTGATCTGGCGCGGCGTCTTCTCCAAGCTCAAATTCCTGCCGCAGGAAGGGCTTGAGATCATCGTCACCGGCAAGCTCACCACATATCCGGGCTCGTCGAAATACCAGATCGTCATCGAAAGCGTGGAGCCGGCCGGCGCCGGCGCGCTGATGGCGCTTCTGGAAGAACGCAAGAAGAAGCTCGCCGCAGAAGGGCTCTTCGAGGACAGCCGCAAGAAGCCCATCCCCTTCATGCCGCGTGTCATCGGCGTCGTCACGTCCCCCACGGGCGCGGTGATCCGCGACATCATCCACCGCATCTCCGACCGGTTTCCGGTTCATGTGCTCGTCTGGCCCGTTCGTGTGCAGGGCGAGACCACGGGCGATGAAGTGTCCAACGCCGTGGCCGGCTTCAACGCCCTGCCCGAAGGCGGACCACTGCCGCGCCCCGACCTCGTGATCGTTGCGCGCGGCGGCGGCAGTCTGGAAGACCTGTGGGGCTTCAACGACGAATCCGTGGTGCGTGCTGTCGCGGCCTCGGACATTCCGGTCATCTCCGCCGTCGGCCATGAAACCGACTGGACGCTGATCGATCTCGTGGCGGACCGCCGCGCGCCCACACCGACGGGCGCTGCCGAGATGGCCGTGCCGGTGAAGGCCGATCTGGAAGCCTCCGTTGCCCGGCTTTCCGCGCGGCTGAAAGGCGCGGTCTCACGGGAAGGCGACCGCAAGCGGCAGACGCTGCAGGCGCTGTCACGCGCCCTGCCCTCGCCCGACCAGCTTCTGGCCCTGCCGCGCCGTCGCTTTGATGAGGCCGCTGGCCGGCTCGGCCGCGCGCTCACCGCCGCGACGCAACGCAAGCGACTGACCTTCAATGGCGTGCGGCTGTCACCAGCCACGCTTGAGCGCCGTCTGAGCGAGGTGCGACGACGCACCGCAGCCTCCGGCGAACGCCTGCCAGGCGTCTTCCTCGCCCTTGTGCGCGCCCAGCGCACGCGCTTCGACCGCGATGCCGCGCGCGTCTCCCCGACGGCGCTCCGGCAGCGCATCGTGCATTGGCGCGACCGCCTTGCACAGGCCGAACGCCGGGCCGACACACAGGTCGCCATGCAGCTCAAACAGGGTCACGCAAGCGCCGATCAGGCCATGCGTCTGGCGAAGTCCCTGTCGCACGAAGGCGTTCTGGAGCGCGGGTTTGCGCTGGTTCGCGGGCCTGACGACCTTCCCATCAAGCGGGCGCGCAACATCCAGCCCGGCCTTGAGCTCCAGATACAGTTTGCCGACGGGACCACCCGCGCGGTTGCCGCCAGCGACGGCCGCAAGGTCGCAGCCAGCCCGAAGAAACCCAAACCCTCGGACAAAGGTCCGAAGGATCAGGGGAGCCTCTTCTAGTTCGCCCTGCGTTCATTCGGACGCACGGGGAATGCTCCGGTGCGCGGTTGAAAAATCGGTGACGGGTGCTTCTGGCACACCACCTCTTTTACCGCATTGAAACCTTGTCTACCTAGCGTCCCGAGAGAGCAAGGATAATGCAATGAGTACAGCGCTTCTGATTTCCGGCGTCTTGCAGAATTTGGGTATCGCCGCAATTGCCGCGCTGTTTTACGACATCGTTCTGCGTCGCAGCCCCAATGACGCAACGCGCCACGCATTGATCGCCGTGGTGTTTGCCGCCGGTGCGGTGGGCTCCATGTCGCTGCCCGTGCAGGTGGCGCCCGGCCTCATCTTCGATCTGCGCAACTCCTTCGTAATTCTCGCCATGAGCTTCGGCGGCTGGCTCACGCTCGGTCTCACCACCGTTGCAGCCATCGCTTTCCGCCTGTGGATCGGCGGGGCGGGTGCGATCGCCGGCGCGATCGGCATTCTGGTTTGCGCAGGCGCAGGCCTTGCCTTCGCCATGCTCTTCAAGCGCGAGCGCATCAGCCTTCCGACATTCGGCCTTCTCGGCGCGGTCTCCGGCCTGTCGCTGCTCTCCATGTTCGTTCTGCCATACGAGACGGCAATCGCGCTTCTCTCCAATGTCGGCCCGGTCATGCTTCTCATGAACGTGCTCGGCACCATGCTCGTCGGCGGCATTGTCGAGCGCCAACGCCAGCAATATGAGCGCGAGAACACGCTGACGCGCGAAGCATCCACCGACGCACTGACCCGCCTCGCCAACCGGCGCGTGTTCGACATGCGCGGCCCCAACATCATGGATTCCGCCATGCGACGGGGCGAGGCCTGCACATTGATGCTGATCGACATCGATCACTTCAAGCAGATCAACGATGTCCACGGCCATGATGTGGGCGACAAAGTGCTCAAGCATCTGGCTGCGCTGGTGCGCGCCAATGTGCGCCAGAGCGACCTTGTGGCGCGTTTCGGCGGCGAAGAGATTGCGCTCGTCCTGCCGATGCATGACGCCAATCGCGGTTTCAACCTCGGTGAGCGCCTGCGCAAGGCCGTCGAAGCTACGCCCTATCTGCACGAGGACGGCGCGGAAATCCGGATCAGCGTGAGCATTGGTGTCTACGCCAACAATGGCGAAGATGCTGCCGAGCCCTTTTCAGCCGCATTCAAGCGCGCCGACATGGCGCTCTACCGGGCAAAATCTGCCGGCCGCAACCGCGTCGAAATCGCCATCGCGGCATAGGACCGGAGCCGCTTCACTTCTGTCGCGGATTGCGCCAGCGTTGCAGGAGTTCGGCCTCAATGCCCTTGAAGCCGAAATAGAAGAGCACGATCAAAAACCCTTTCGCGACAATGGAAAGGAACTGCAAGAGACCGCCATCGGCGATCCCCATCAGGCCGTGCCTGAGCAGAAAATCCAGATTGGCCATAGCCACATTGATGAGCTGAAACGAGAGAAATGCAGTCAGGAAGGCGCACAGCGCCATGACCATGAACAGAAACAGCCAGTGATAGCGTGACAGTCGAAACAGATATCTCATTCGACTTTCCCGAGCGCCCGTAAACTGCCCGGAGCACCGCGACGCGCGGGCCCGAAACCATGCTCCAAGGATAGGCCGCCGGGCCCGATGCGCAAGCCTGCCCGGTTAACGGCGCTCATGCAAAAGGGCGGCGAACAGAAGCTCACCGCCCTTTGCCATTTCATTGGTGTGTCCGCTCAGGCCGTTTTCACGTCCGAGGGATAGCCGGCCGCGTCGAGCGCCTGAATGACGGCGGCATCGGCGCTCTGGCTGTCGATCTGAACCGTCTTCGTTTCCAGGTCGACATTGACCGCTGCATTCGAATCCACGCTCTTGACCGCTTCGGTCACCGCTTTTGCGCAATGCCCGCACGTCATGTCAGGCACATTCAACGTCACCATTTGCTGCTCCTTCAGGTGAAGATCGTCTCGATTCGATGAAGCTAATCCTTCCAGTAACCGGAAGGTCAATCGCCTTTCGCCCTCACGCTTGACCTTCCAGCAGATGGAACCTCTACCCTGCAAAGGCCGATACAGGAGAAGACATCATGATGAACGACTTCATGGGCACGGGAATGATGGGATTCGGCGGTCTCTGGATGCTGCTGATTGGTGTTCTGGTCATTCTGGCGATCGCCGCGCTGGTCAAGTATCTGATGAAGTAGTGCGCGCGGCGTCACCTGAAGCACCGCGCTCAGCTCACGGTAAACTGCCCCATCATGCCGGCGTCCTCGTGTTCGAGAATGTGGCAGTGATACATGAAGGGCGTGTCCCTGCTCGCCGGGTGATCGAACCGCACCAGCAGCTCCGTTTCGCCATCGACAAGAACCGTGTCTTTCCAGCCCTGGTCTTCCGGCCCCGGTTCGCGTCCGTTGACGCTGACCACCTGAAACGACACGCCATGGACGTGAAACGGGTGCGTGAGCATGTTCGTGGTCACGATCCAGCGTTCCGTCGTCCCGCGTTCCACTTCCTCATTGATCACGCCCATCTCGAAGGGGCGACCATTGATGGAGAAGCCCCCCATC
>MRWG01001646.1_pt1 | contig 13457 bp, 15 predicted proteins | sample 1013341 | NCBI WGS metagenome assembly MRWG01 (sample SAMN06117577, study PRJNA244670) | biofilm metagenome | biome: Water; feature: Cathode Biofilm; material: Biofilm; isolation source: microbial consortium enriched at the cathode of a solar microbial fuel cell | place: USA: District of Columbia ... | reverse complement strand
TCCTGCATCGAGACGCTCGACACGAAGTCCAGCCTCCTCGCGCTCTGCGGAAACGATAGCCGCGACTTCGATGAGCGTGCTGCTGCGCGAGATGGCTGCCATCAGGCGGTCCACTTACCGCCGGCGCGGCCGGCGCCGTTCACGGAAGTATGCTTCCAGCTGCTCTTGTGGCAGTTCATCCAGATAGTCCTGCAGGAATCTTCGCAGACCCTTGGCAACAGGGCTCCTGGGATTCCACTCGTAGAGGCGTGTCGAGCCAACCATGCGACTTACCAGAATCCCGCCGGCTCGAACTTCTGCAGCTGCTTCTGGACCACGCTCACAGAGAGTCCGAAACTTCTGGCGATACCGTTGCCGTGGCCGGAGCCATAGTTCTGCAGGTAAAGCAGCACCAACGTCGCGCCGCGGCCGCCGAATGCCGCTTCAAGTGAGGGATCATTAGGCAATCTCATGTGCCTTGCGCTATACGTATATTAGAGGTTTATCAACCTATACAAGAGGTTACATTGCACGAGGCCCACTAGAGCCATACGGCAGCTGGCGACTCCTTGCCAGGCATTCCTATCGGGGATCTGAGTTTCGGCACCTTTCGCCGCGACGAAGAGCTGATGCGTCTGCGTCGTGAGCTCGCCCAGGTTAAGAAGGAACGGGATTCTTTAAGAAGCGCGGCGGTGTACTTCGCGAAAGACGGGAAGTGAAGTACCAGTGTGTCGCCGACTATCGCCGTGAGTATGCGGTCGCCATGATGTGCAGGTTGCTGCAGATCAAGCCGACCGGGTTCTATGCCTGGCTGCGTCAGCCGCCCAGCCAGCGATCGCTCGAGAACGGCCGGCTCAGGAAGCAGATCGCGGCCATCCATGCAGAGTCAGATGGCGTGTATGGCAATCCCAAGGTGCGTGACGAGCTGCTGCAGCTGGGCTTCCGAGCAGGTCGCCACCGAGTGGCGAGGCTCATGCGAGGGCTGGGCCTGAAGGGAGGCCCGAAGAAGCGCTATCGGATCACAACCCAGTCCGATCATGGCTTCCGTGTGGCACCCAACACCCTCGAGCGGGAGTTCACGGCGGACCGGCCGGACCAACGCTGGACGGCAGATATCACTTACATCCGAACTGCTGAAGGATGGCTGTACCTGGCGGTGGTAATGGATCTGTTCTCCAAGGCGATCGTGGGCTGGTCCATGAGCGAGCGCATCACCCGAGACATCGTGCTCAAGGCGCTCCTCATGGCGCTCTGGCAAAGGAAGCCAGACGCGGTCTGCTCCATCACTCGGACCGTGGAAGTCAGTACGCCAGTGGGGACTTCCAGGCCCTGCTCGCGGAGCACGGGATCGAATGCTCCATGAGCGGCACCGGAAGCTGCTATGACAATGCGGTCGTGGAGAGCTGGTTCTGCTTACTGAAGCGGCAGCGAGGAAACCGGCGTCGGTACGCGACTCGACAAGAAGCACGGCTGGACGTTTTCGACTACATCGAACGCTTCTACAATCGACGTCGATCCCATGGGTCGGCGGGAAAGATGAGCCCGCTGCAATACGAGGTAGCCGCTCTTAGCCAACCTGTTCACTAAATGCGGGGAAAACCAATCTGGATCGGGACAGATTCGCGCCGGTGCAGCTGAGTCTGACGAGGATCGCAGAGGCAATTGATAAGGGTTTTTGCTATCAAGTGCTTCGAATAGACGGCACAGGCTACACGCTCGAGCTCAAGGAAACTTCGGCAATCCGGTCGTTCCTGACGGTTCGAGCGCCGCTTCTCGACATCTACGGATGGCTGGACCAGTTGCAAGTAGGAGGCTGTCCGGTCGATAGGTAGTGGGCGGTTGTGGCTGGTTGGCGTCCTTTGCCGCACTGCAGTCAGCACATTCAACGCCGTTTGAGGACGCGCTCTGCGCGGTGCTGGTGAATGCGTGTGACACCGAACAGACAGCTACCCCAGGGCTGAGTCACCGTGCGTGACCCTTTCGCGATACAAGTTCGAGATGACTGATCCAGCCGTACCGCCCGGTCGAATTCGCACGGGGCAGCTGTCTGCCGATGCCCGTAGCGCTGCCCCAGCGGCGGCCATCAGGATAAGCATCGGTTTCGAGATGGAATACGAATGCGTCGGCCCGACGCCCATGATTCTGGCGCTCAATGTCCATTATTCCCGGGCAGCGGATCTGATTCGTCCGGACTACCTGATAACCGACCCTTCGGTGCAGCTCACCGCCTATCGCGATCTTTTCGGCAACTGGTGCAGCCGACTCGTTGCGCCCGCCGGGACGTTCGTGTTGCGCGCAGACGCCGTGATCGCCGATACCGGCATACCTGATGAGGTGGCCAAGCACGCGGTGCAGGCGCCGGTCGAATACCTGCCCGAATCCACCCTCGTTTACCTGCTGGGTAGTCGCTACTGTGAGACCGACTGCCTGTCCGATACGGCCTGGGAACTGTTCGGCGCGATATCGCCGGGGTGGGAGCGAGTGCAGGCGATCTGTGACTTCGTCAACCGCCGTATCCGGTTCGATTACCAGCACGCCCGCAGCACGCGCACGGCGCTGGAAGCTTATCATGAGCGCCGCGGCGTCTGTCGGGACTATGCCCATCTGGCGATTGCCTTCTGTCGTGCCATGAATGTTCCGGCCCGCTACTGCACGGGTTACCTGGGAGACATGGGCACTGAGCCCCCCTATGGCCCCATGGACTTTGCCGCCTGGATGGAAGTCTGGCTGGCTGATCGCTGGTATACCTTCGACCCGCGCAACAACACGCCGCGTATCGGCCGCGTGCTTATCGCCCGTGGGCGGGATGCGTGCGACGTCGCGCTGGCCTGCACATTCGGACCCAACTCGCTGCGGCGCTTCGAGGTGTGGACGGACCAGATCCCGACGCCCTCCGACGTCCAGGGAATCACCGGCGCCGGCGGGCCGGGGATATGACCTATTGTGTCGGTGTAAAGCTCGAAGAGGGGCTCATTTTCGCCAGTGACCGGCGCACCCACGCGGGCGTGGACAACTACGCCCGTTTCTGCAAGATGACGGTGTTCGAGCGGGCCGGAGACCGGGTCCTGGTACTGCTCAGCTCGGGCGCCCTTGCCGGCACCCAGGCAGTGATCAACGTCCTGCTGCGCCGCGCCGCTGGTGAGCCTCCCCATATCTGGAGTGTCGATTCGGTCTTCGACGTGGCCAACCTCGTGTCAGACGCGATGCGCGACATCGAACGCCGCGACGGGCCCTATCTGGAGGCCAGTGGGCTGCGCTTCAACGCGTCGTTCCTGCTGGGCGGGCAGATCGCAGGCGAAGCCATGCGCCTATTCCGGCTCTATGCGGAGGGCAACTTCATCGAGGCCGATACGGACACGAACTTCCTCCAGACCGGCGAGACGAAGTACGGCAAGCCAATCCTCGATCTGGCCGTGCGGTCCGGCGCGACCATGGAGGACGCGACCAAGTGCGTGCTGGTGTCGTTCGACTCGACGATGCTGAGCAATCTCTCCGTGGGCATGCCCATCGATCTGCTCTGTTACGCGAGCGACAGCCTGCAGGTCACGATGAAACGCCAGTTCGACGAGGGCGATGTCTACTTCGAGGCGCTGACCAAGCAGTGGCTGGATGGTACCCGTAGGGTCTTCCAGGAGCTGCCGCCGCTCGATTGGCAGCAGCCGCCGCGCTTTGGTCTGATCAATCCGTAGCCCCCGGCGTTGCCGCGAGCGCCTCGGTGAGCGAGACCGTGAGCGCGCTGCGTAATGCCTTCCAGCCCGCGCCGCCGCGAATCACGAAGTGCTGATTCACCTCGAGCTCGATACCCATGTAGGTCTCATCGGAATGGCGGCTGCGCAACCGTGAAGTGAGACCATCACTCCGTCCGGAATACGGATAGTTTCGCCGCAGACGCAGATCGGGCCGGCGCTGTGCCAGATCCTGCTTCCATCGCCCTGCGAACGCCCGCTCGCCGCCGCGCCGCGGATCGTAGAGCCAGGCGACGTCGGCGAGCCGCTTCCTGCCCTCCAGCACCGGGGAGAAGCTGTGGGAAGCAATGTGCAACACCCGGTGTCCAGCGGCGATGTGGTGAGCAACCGCCACTTCGACGGCGTCCCGATGGGGCCGGTAGTATCGGTCGATGATCTCATTGCGCTGGCGCCGTGGGAGACGTCGCGAGATTTCCGAGAACAGCTGGCGGTGGCCGATCGAGCGATTGAGGTCCACCAGCAGCCGCGTAGTCGTGGAGAAGTGAAGGGGCACGCTCAATGCCCCGGCAAGGCTCCGCGCTACGTCGAGCGCTCCCGGATCCCAGCCCCGATGACTGTCCAGCAGCGCCGCCTGGTCCTCGAACACTGCTCTGTACGGCGGCGGGACCTCGCGGCCAGCATGCTCGCAGGTCACCACGACAACCGTGGTATCAGGCCGCTGGCCCTGAACGGTCCTGGATTCGGATCTGTCCATCGAGGGGCTACGGACTGCCCTCAACGTTATTGAAAGCGTTCCTGATGCGGAGGCCCACGCCCGTGTCGAAGATCGCCCGTACGACGATCACCGCGCCCGAGATCAGCCCGTAGCGGTCCCGGATCGGGGCGGCGTAGCACTCGGTAACCCGGCGATCGGCATCCTGCCTCGTGCGTACCCAGTCATCGGCGGGACCGAGCCGGCGGCTATCCTCCATGGCCTGCAGCGAGATGCCACAGACCCCCTGCCGGAAGGCGTGCTGGGGTTGCCTGAACACCGCCGATAAGGGCTTTCCGAGGAGTTCACTGCGCGACTGACCGGTCAGGATCTCGGCGTCACGATTGACATAGGTGAGCTGGCCGTTAACGCCGATCGCCAGCACAGCCCCGATCTGCATGGATTCTTCTGCCACGTGCGCGAGCGCCACGACCGGCCGGTTACAGGTCACCAGCCGTGATCGGCCGTGGTGCCCACATCCGTGTCCGGGTAGCGCCGGCCGGCAGGCGGGCTTGTCGACTCGGGGGCATCCCCTCGTTTTCCGCCCTTTCCAACGCCTGTCTGTCGATTTCCGGAGAGCGACCGTAGTCCCGTTGCGTGGCTTGGGTTGCCCGGGCATCCGTGTCTCGTGGCTGTTCAGTACTCAATGGTTCATGCTCCTGCCGGTTGGCCGACGACTAGCGTGTCACCGCGCCGACGGCTGATGAAGGCGGATTCTCGATGATGATCTCGACCCGCCGGTTCTGCTGGCGACCGCTTTCCGAATCGTTGCCGGCAACCGGTCGACTCTCGCCCATCCCCGCCACGCTCAGGCGCCGGGATTGAATGCCCTGTCGAGTCAGGTATGCCATGACCGATTGGGCGCGATTCAGCGACAGAATCTGATTGCGTTCGGCAGTTCCAACGTCGTCGGTATGGCCTTCGATGACCACGTTCCGGTCGGGGTACTCGTTGAGAAACGCCACGAGCTTGTCGAGGCTGTTGACACCGCCGGGTTTGAGATCCGACCTTGCGGTCGCGAAGAGCACGTTACCCAATGTCAGTACCAGCCCCCGATCGGTCGCTTCAGCTTCCAGCACGTCTATGTGGCGTTGCAGTTCCTGAGCTTTTCGGTCGGCAGTGGCAGCAGTTTCGCGCGAAGCAGTGGCTTCACTCCTTGCCGTGTCGACCTGGCGTCGTGCCTGGTCGGCCTCGAGTGTGCGTGCGTCCAGGCGAGCCTGGGCACGCTCCCTGTCGAGTGACTCCCGCTGGCTCTCGGCATAGCGGGTTGTCGCCTTCGCCTTGGCGATTTCGACCTTGCGGTCCGCCATGTACACGCGGTGGGCACCGAGCACGGAGTCACCCTCGACTGGCTGTTCGGCGATCGCCACGGCGGATTCGGCTTCCCTGATCTCGACCGGCGCCAGACTCTGCAGCTTCGGATCAGCTTGCAGGGCGGTCAGCCTGGATCGGACCTCGGCGGATCCCGGCGGGCTCGACGGTGCCGTTGCGCAGCCGGCCACCAGGAACAGAGCCAGCAACGCTGCTGACAGCGTTGTGGGGATCCGGTTCGAACTGTGAGTCCTGGCATTCATTGTCTGTCTCCTGCGCGCTGCATTTCCTCGGTCAGGGCCTTGGTGCTTCGCGTCATTTCGGTATTGATGGCTGTGGCCTTCGCTGCTTCGGTTCGCGCGACCGCAAGCTCGGCCGTCGCCTCTGCCTCGTATCCGAGGCGCTCGGCGAGAATCGGATCGTTCGCCGCAACAGCGCTTTCTGCTGAGGCGAGCTTCTGACGCGCCTCGTCGAGCTCCGCAGCGGCGTATTGGTTGGCGTCCCGCTTTTCGGCGGCGACGATTGCCTGTCCGGCTTGCGCCAGTGAGTCGGGGCGAACCGGATTCGCGGATGCGCAGCCGGCAAGCAGCAGGATAGGGGCCACCATGGCCAGAAGAGGATGGCGCCAGTGGGTTGTGTCTGTGTATGACATTGTCTTGTTCCAGATTGGCAGGTTTGCACGGCGCACTCTGGGCCACGCGGGAGGAAGCGTCTGTGCGCCACCGTACTCTGCACCTCAGCGCCGCATGACCAGTAGTCCTGCCACAGCCGCGACGACGCCGAATACGAAGTACCACGTGGTGGAGTCGGTGAAACGGCCGGTGAAGGTTTCGTGCACCTGCTCACCGAGGCTTTGCGACGCCTGGTAGCCGAAGTACACGAGGACGGCGCCTGCCACCAGGAGTGCGATGCCTATGGTCTGGTTGGTTGTCATTAGTCGGGTTCCTTTTCGAGGTTCCGGACATGTAAGCACCGAAATGACTGTCGCTCCGTGCGGTAGGGTACCGATGATGGATGGGGCGCTCGGATACGTCGTAACCGAGCGGCATAGAGGCTTGCCTGCCTGACTCGAGAGGTGTGTTGGGCAACGAACAGACCGGTGCGCTGACGTGGAGCAGAGTGCGCTGGAGTTCCGGACAGAACTCAATAGAACGGAATAGAACTCTGGAGCATACGGAATGTTTAAACGAAGCGTACTATCAAGTGCGATTGTATTGGCCGGAAGCGTTTGGAGCAGTGCTGCTCTCGCGACCGAACATGCTGACGCACACTTCAAAGACTCGGCTGATATCACCAAGATCAGCGAGTGGATGGGCAAGGACGTCCAGGACAACGAAGGCAACGACGTAGGTGAGATCGCCGACTTCGCCGTAAATCTGGAGGACGGCTCGATCGTCTACGCCGTGGTCGACCTGAGCGGCATGTTCAACGACCAGGCGATTGCGGTTCCCCTGTCTGCGCTTACCGCGTCGGCGGAGGCGGGCGAGGAAGTCACGCTGCATGCCTCGAAGTCGGAATGGAAGGCCGCGGAAACCTTCGCTGGTACCGATTGGCCGCTCAAGGCGTCGCTTGGCGCCAATACCGGCATGGCTGTGATCAGCATGGCCGACGACGCGAGCGCGGACGAGGCCACCGATACCGAGTGGCAGCAGTCCGAAGATCAGTATGACCAGGGCGCTGAGACATCGAGCTTCGATCGGGATGTCAGGTTCGATGCCCTCGACACCGATGGCGACGGCTATCTGAGCGTGCAGGAGTATCAGGGCGCGGATGGAACTGCCGCAACCGACGGGACCGATCAGGACCAGGACGGTCGCATCAGCCGAACGGAGTTTGCGGCTTTCGAGGCGCGTGAGCTGGAAGGCGGAATGTACGAAGAATCGTCCGAGGACGATCGATATGGAGATGCCGATGCCGAGCAGAGCTACGAGTCGGACAGCACAGACGAACCGGCCAGCGACGACGAGTGAGTCCAGCTATCGGAGAAATTACCGATAGCCGATAGTGTGAGTCGCGGGTGGCCGGGGAGACATCATCTTCCCGGCCGGTCCATTTGCTCACCGTCGCGGTGACGCTAGAGGCGTGCTCGAGCAATTGCTGAGACGAAGCCTGGGTGGGTCTGTGGACAGCTCGAACGGTGACAGCATGCGCAGGGCGCTCAGGCCGAGCAGGCCGCGGGAAGAGCCGGGCATCACCGCGGCCTCGATGCCACGCAGTTGGCAGGATTCTCCAATCGTCATCCTGTCGATGAGGTACACCGGCACACGGATCACGCTGCCATCGGCCATCTGCCCGTCGAGCTCGCGAAGGTAGGTCGCTGTTCCCGCCTTCTTGAGGTGCGACAGGGTCCGGCTGGTTATGGTCATGTATCCGGAGCCGGTGTCCAGCAGGTACTCCTCTACGGGGGCGCCGGCCATCGCAATTCCGACGTAGAAGGTGGTGAATTCCACATGCGATCTGATTGGCACGACCGTACCGCTGGCCGCCTTGGCGGTCGAGAAGGTCAATGCCAGGAGGGCGCTGAGGACAGCGCATCGCGCAACAACTAGCTTGACCAAATTTTGAGCTCCTGTTGGTTCGCTGCAGCGTAGCAGAGCCGGAGGTCCGAAGTATGTCCATTGCTCCGGTCCGCCATTTGCGCTTCTCCCGGGTCAGAATGCTCACGGGCCTCAGCGAACATTCTCTGCCATGGTGACTCATACCTGCCGCGAAGGCGTCGCCTTTCGGATCGATCCCGATCCGGCCATGCTGCGCGACATATCCGAGCTGGCGCCGGAGAACGCCCTGTTGACGCCGGCCTATGCCGAGGCCAGGTCGCGACAGGGTGATACGCTCGTGGCCGTTCTCACCGAGGCCAACGGATCGAGTGTGGGATCAACGGCCTTCATCGTTCCGGCCGGCCGTTACGCCCGGCTGGACATCGAATCGGTGCCGGACATCCCCGCCGGGCATCCGCTCTGGCAGCAGCTGCTGGCGTTCTGCTCGTCCCACCGGGTGATCCGCATCCGGTTGGACAGCTTCGGATCCACGCGGGTAGCGATTCCGGTTCTGGGTCCCGAGGTCTATCGAAGAGCCCGATTCGAGTACGTGCTCGACTTGCACCATGGCGTTTCTCCAGCAGACTTTTCGACCAATCATCGCCGAAATCTGCGGCGTGCTCGAAGTTCGGGCATCGAGGTTTTCGAGTGCGCCGATTCCGCGTCTGTCGAAGCCCACGTCGCCCTGATCGATCTATCCAAAGAGCGCCGTCGGGAACGCGGTGAGAACATCTACCGGGGCATGTCCATCGAAGGTTTCCGCGACCTCATCGATACGGGAGCGGGGAGATTGTTTCAGGCGAGTACCTCGGAGCAGGTGATACTGTCGTCCCTGCTGGTCCTGCTGTCGGAGCGCGGAGCTTACTATCACAGCGCAGGAACCTCACCGGACGGTATGTCCCTGGGGGCGTCGCAGTTTCTCATCGCCGGCGTGGCGGAGCGCCTTGCAGGCCGGGGTGTTCGCCAGTTCAATCTCGGCGGCGCCACTGCTGATCAACCTGGGCTCGCCCGATTCAAGGCAGGGTTCGGGACGAGAGTCATTGAGCTCGAGGCCGCTTGCTTCGATAACGTCACCGGATTGCCCCGGCTCTGGCTCGGGGCTCGATCACTGATGGATAGCATTGGGGTGAGCAGATAGCCTTCGTGCTGCACCTCAGGACATACGGCAGGAGTGAGGGTACGTGGCCTAACGATCGTCGCGCTTGCGCTGTGCCGCCCGCTCGACGGTGGACACGCCTCGCGGGCGGGCGGCTGTGGGATGGCCCTGAGCCGAGGCGGACTGCGTGGTTCCCCCGCGACCGGGGGAGCCCTCGTTGGGGGCAGGTCCGAAGGCGCCCTGCTTGTCGTTGACCACCTTCAGGACTGTGTCGAGGCGGATTTCCGGCTCGCCTTCGCCATAGCCGTAGACCAGCGCGGTATCGCAGAGCAGATTGATCAGGCGCGGTACGCCGCCGGTAGCGGTCCAGATTGCGCGATACGTTGCTTCTTCGAAAATGCCCGGGTCGCCTCCAGCATTGCCGATCCGGTAGCGTACGTACTCACGAACCAGGTCGCAGCTGTCCAGGGGTGTGAGAAAGTATTCGTAGGAGATCCGCTGGGCGAACTGCTGCAGCTTGGGGTCGCGCAATAGCTCCCACAGCTCTGGCTGGCCGACGAGGATCGTCTGCAGAATCTGGCCTTTCTCGGTGTTCACGTTGGAGAGCATGCGCAGTTGCTCCAGATTCGTGATGCCGAGATTCTGAGCTTCGTCGATGATCAGTGTGACTGGACGACCGGCCCGATGCCTGGCTATCAGGAACTGCACGAACTCATCGTACATCTCAACTTTGCCTTTGCCCCGATATTCGAGCTCGAAGGCGAGGAGGATCCACTGCAGGAGCTCTTCGAACGTTTCACACTGGGTGTTCGTCACCAGGCCCACGTGAACCTGCTGATTGAGCGTCTGCAGCACCCGGCGGACCAGGGTAGTCTTGCCTGCACCGATATCGCCGGTGATCACACAGAATCCCGCGCGTGCGATCAGCGCGTACTGCAGAATCGACAGCGCCTGGCGATGCTGAGGGCTGAGAAACAGAAACTCGGGGTCAGGAATGTTGGCGAAGGGCGGCCGGGTCAGGTTGTAGAACGGTTCGTACATGCTGTTGCTACTTCGTGTCCGGTGCGCCGCGTGGCGCCTACCCGGAAACTCCGTAGTAGCCTTCGAAGGATCTCGGTTTCTCCGAAGACTTGTTCAAGACCGAACCCATGAGATTGAAATTCGCGAGTTGGTTGGCCGCTTGCTTCAACTCTTCGATGGTCGTGCACCCTTCCTCGACGACGAGCAACAGGGAGTCCAGATTCGCGCCAACCGCGATGACGTCGTCGCCGATGAGTACCGGAGGCAGATCGACGACCATCACCATGGAATTGCTGCTGGCCGGAATGTCGCGCAGCAGATCGTGCATACGCGTCGACTTCAGGACGTCGGGCGTCGGACCCTGGAGTTCCTGACCGCTTCCCGGCAACACGGTGAGGTTGGGCCAGTTGATGATGTCGATCAGGGAATCCTCGAGCCCTACGTCTCCGGACAGGAATTCCGGCAGGCCGAATTCGGGGTCCAGGCCCAGGTATTGAGCGACCGACGGCTTGCGGATGTCGGCATCCACGAGCACCACCTGGTGATTGCCGTCGCGGGCAATCGAGATCGCCAGGTTTATTGCAGTCACCGTCTTGCCCGCCTGGGTGCCCGCGCTGGTAACCCCCACCGATTTCCATCCTGCGGCGCGCATGGCCTGGAGCACGCGGGTGCGCAGCAGACGGAACTTGTCTGCGATCATCGAATTTTCGTCGAAGCCGCCACCCAGCAGGCGGTTCCGGGTCAACAGTTCGGGATTCAGCATGCACTGCCGGCGCGCGCCGTCCGTCCGGCTCAGATCCCTGGCCGGCTCGGCTGCTGGTGAGGGCTGAACCCAGCTTCGGACACTATGCCTCTCGGCGGTCGCGCGCTCGAGGGCTTTGCTGATCGGATCCATTGGGGGGTTGCTCTTCATACTGCTCATGGGGAAGCGCTCAGGTCCGGCCGGGTGGTCTTGTTGCGCGCATCCGGGGTATCACGACCAGTGGCGGCATACCCAGCGCGGCCGTAACGATGCGCACGCTGCGCACCGTCTTGTCCAGCTGCTCGGCGATGGCGACGTAGCCCACGCCCGCGGCGAAGGCAAGCAGGCCACCCAGCAGCAGAATGCCGATCCGGTTGGGGCTTTCCGGCATGGTCGGCAGGAAGGCCGCGCTGACGATCTGCCACTGTTCGGCTCCAGAGCCGGACTCCAGGGCCTGGGCCATCTCCGCTTCGAGCTGCTTCTGCTTGAGCTCCGAGAACTTCCGCAGAGCTTCTTCGTAGCCGCGGCTGATGGATTTGAAATCCCGCTCCACCACGGGGGTGTTGAACAGCCGTTGCTCGTACTGTTCCAGTCGATTGCGCAGATCTGCGAGTTTCGTCGTTTCCGCGGCCAGGTTGGTCTCAGATGATTTGAGCTGGCTCATGAGGGCCACGTAGCGTGGATTGTCCGGAGGGGCGGATTGGCTGTTGCTGCCGACGCCCGGTGAGGTCAGGCTGGCCTGGAAACCCCGCTGCACGGCGGAGACTGCGGACTCCAGCCGTGTCACTTCCGGATGACCGTCGGCGTACTGTTGCCGTGCCTGGCGCAGTTGCTCCTGCAGTCTGACGAGCTGGTTCATGAGTTCGTCGACGCGGCTGGCGTTTCCCGTCTGGTCGGCGAGCACGCGGATCTCGCGGCTCAGGGCCATGATGTCGGGGTGCGCTGCGGAGTACCGCGAGGACGCCTGAAGGTATTCGGCGGTGAGCACACTGAGGCGCTGGCTGGTCGAGAGGATTCGATTGCCTTCCTCGTCGAGAACCTCCTCGTACGCCGGTGTCAGCGACATCTCCGCCCGGGTCGCGTCGATCCGCTCCCGCAGCGCGCGGATGCGCTCTTCGGTCGCATCGATGTCCTGTTCCGTGCGCTCGTACATCTGCAGGTTCATTCCCATGAGCTCTGGAAGCTGCCGGAGCTCCTCCTGCTTGAAGCCGGCGAGCTGCTTCTCGTACTGCTCGATTTCGCCAGTGATGCTCTTCGCTTCCGCAGCCAGGAACTGTGAAACCTCTGCGGCGTTGCCGGCCCGCAATTCGCGGCGAACCGTCAGGAACCGGTTGGTCAGGTCGGCGGTCACGGCCTGGGCGGTGGCAGGATCTCCGGCATTGAAGCCGACCGTGAAGGCAATGGTGGCGACCCGCGTTCCGGACTGATCCGGATTCGATGCCTCGACGTCCAGCATCTCCACCTCGATACTTTCCTTGACCGCGGTGGCGACCCGTTGCCGGTTCTCGTCGATGTCCTCGGGATAGAGGTCGTATTCGCGCGCGATACTCAGGAGGTTGTCGTTGGTGGTGATGCGTTGCAGTGTCTGTTGAATCTGCTCCTGGACGTACCCGGTCACCGTGGTGGCTACCAGGTTCTGGGGGATCGTCTGGCGGTTGATCAGGATCGTCGCTTCCGAGCGATAGGTCGGCGGTAACAGAAACGCCAGTGCCAGGGCGCCGCCGAGCAATACGACCAGCGGCACGAAGAACTGTGTCTTGCGGCGGCTGAGGATCCCCCAGTACTCGCCGAGCTCCTTCGGATAGTCGTTCAATTGCATTTGTTGCGGTTCTGCTTTGCTGCTTTCGATGCGTTGGAACGGGTCACAAGCGGCGCGGTGGGGAGTAAGTCAATGACAGACTGACCGCATTTCTCGTCGTCGAATCGGCGTCCCGCTCACGATCCACCCAGGTGTACGTGTACTCGGTTCCGATGGACCATGCAGGGGTCAGCTGCCATCTCAGCGAAGGACTCACGTCGGCGTACTTCTGGGATCGGTCGAACGCTACGTCGGCGGAGGATTCGTTACGGCTCGCGCGCGCGCGTAAAGACCACGACAGGCGCTCCGAGATTCTCTGATAGGTGCCGATCACCAGATGATCGAACTCTACGATCTCGCCGAAGGCACTCGGTCGCAGGGCGCGCTCTATCAGAGCATAGAGGTTGCCTCGCTCGGTGCTGCGGTCGATTCGCGCGAGAAACAGGAAGCCCGTCGTCTCTTCGGCGTCGGTCTCGACCCGGCTTGCCCCGGCGCTCAGTCGTGAGCGGACGCGTTCCGTGATCTGCCGCTCCCAGC
>MRWG01001645.1_pt1 | contig 13469 bp, 12 predicted proteins | sample 1013341 | NCBI WGS metagenome assembly MRWG01 (sample SAMN06117577, study PRJNA244670) | biofilm metagenome | biome: Water; feature: Cathode Biofilm; material: Biofilm; isolation source: microbial consortium enriched at the cathode of a solar microbial fuel cell | place: USA: District of Columbia ... | reverse complement strand
GGCATCGACGCCGCCGGCTGCATGCACAGCGGCGCGGAGATCACCGGCGAGGCCCTGAAGGCGATCCGCAAGCGCTTCAAGGGTCCGCTCACCGCCTATCCGGACAGCGGCTATTTCGAGATGCCGGATTGGAACTTCCACGACGTGATCGCGCCGCAACGGCTGGAAGAGTTCTATCTCGACTGGCTGGACCAGGGCGCGCAGGTCATCGGCGGCTGCTGCGGCCTGACGGTCGAACACGTAAAGGCCGCGGTGCGCGCCCGCGACCGCTTCCACGACGCGCTGTAACGTCCTACAGGGTGACGCCGCCGTCGACGACCATCGCCGTGCCGGTGGCGTAGGCCGAGATGTCGCTGGCCAGATAGACCGCCATGCCGGCGATTTCCTCCGGTGTACCGAGGCGCCCGATGGGCTGGCGCGCGATGAAGGCCTTGCGCGCGGCTACCGGGTCGGCGAAGGCGTTGATGCGCTCGTCCAGGGAGGGCGATTCGATGGTGCCCGGGCAGATGCAGTTGCAGCGGATGCCCTGCTGGATGTAATCGGCCGCGACCGACTTGGTAAGGCCGATGACCGCCGCCTTGCTGGAGCCGTAGACGCAGCGATTCGGCAGCCCGCGCATCGACGAGGCCACCGAGGCCATGTTGATGATCGAGCCGCCGCCGGCCTCCAGCATCGCCGGCAGGAAGGCCCGGATCATCCGGTACATCGACTTCACGTTGAGGTCGAAGGAGAAATCCCAGTCCTCCTCCGGGCATTCCAGGATCGAGCCGTTGTGCACATAGCCGGCGACGTTGCAGAGCACGTCGAGCGGCGGCATCTCGGCGGCCAGGGAATTGACCGCCTGGGCGTCGAGCACGTCGAGGCGCTTCACTGAGATGCCCGGTGTGCCCGCGAGTTCCTCCAGGCGGTCGACATTGATGTCGGTCGCCATGACCTCGGCGCCCTCCGCCGCGAAAGCCAGCGCCGTGGCGCGGCCGATCCCCTGCGCCGCCGCCGTCACCAGCGCGGTCTTGCCCGCCAGGCTGTCTCCCATCGTCACGGACTCCTGCTAGTGCGAATGCCCCTAATGCGAATGCCGGGGAATGCTCTTCACGACCTGATGGTAGTGGGTCGCCGGCTCCAGGCAGCCGCCGGCGGCAAGCTGCCCCACCGCACCGCGGTAGATCTCCTGCCAGGGCGTCTGATTCTCCAGCTCGGGCGGCGTATAGGCCTCCCAGCGCTGGGCGATCTCCGCGTCGCTGAGCAGCAGGTCGACGCGGCGCTTGTTGAGGTCGATGCGCACGCGGTCGCCGGTCTGCACGATGGCGAGGCCGGAGCCGGCTGCCGATTCCGGGGACGCGTTGAGGATGGAAGGGCTGCCGGAGGTGCCGCTCTGGCGCCCGTCGCCGATGGTCGGCAGCTCGACGATGCCCGCCTTGATGAGGGCGTCGGGCGGCTGCATGTTGACCACCTCGGCCGAGCCCGGATAACCGATCGGCCCGGCACCGCGCACGAAGAGCAGGCAGTTCTCGTCGATCTCGAGGGAGGGATCGTTGATGCGGTGGTGGTAGTCCTCCGGCCCCTCGAAGACGATGGCACGGCCCTCGAAGATGTTCTCCTGGCCGGGCTTGGAGAGATAGCGCTCGCGGAAAGCGGGACTGATCACCGAGGTCTTCATGATCGCCGCATCGAAGAGGTTGCCGCCCAGCACCACGAAGCCCGCCTCTTCCATCAGCGGGTCGTCGTAGCTGCGGATCACCCTGCGGTCGCTCGCCACGGCCTGACTGTGCAGCTCGCCCATGGTCTTGCCGGCAACGGTCATGGCATCGGTATTGATCTTGCCCGCGCGGATCAGCTCGCCGATCACCGCGGGTACGCCGCCGGCGCGGTGATAGCCCTCGCCCAGATACTCGCCGGCCGGCTGGCAGTTCACCAGCAGCGGAATGTCGTGGCCGTAGATCTGCCAGTCCTCCAGCTCCAGCTCGACGCCCATGTGACGGGCAATGGCGGTGATGTGGATCGGGCAGTTGGTCGAGCCGCCGATCGCCGAGTTGACCACGATGGCGTTCTCGAAGGCGGCGCGGGTCATGATCTTGGAAGGGGTCAGCTCCTCCCACACCATGTCGACGATCCGCCGCCCGGTCTCGTAGGCCATCTGGCCGCGCTCGCGGTAAGGCGCCGGGATCGCGGCGCTGCCCGGCAGCATCATGCCCAGCGCCTCGGCCAGCGAATTGGTCGAGAGCGCCGTGCCCATGGTGTTGCAGTGGCCGGCGCTGGGCGCCGAGGCCGCCACCATGGAGATGAACTCGTCGTAGTCGATCTCGCCGGCGGCGTGCAGTCGGCGCGCCTCCCACACCACGGTGCCGGAGCCGACCAGCTTGCCGTTCCAGTGACCGTCCAGCATCGGCCCGCCGTTGATGGCGATGGCCGGCATGTCGACGGTCGCCGCCGCCATCAGGCAGGCGGGCGTGGTCTTGTCGCAGCCGGTGGTGAGAATGACGCCGTCGATGGGATAGCCGTGCAGGATCTCGACCAGGCCAAGGTAGGCGAGGTTGCGGTCCAGCGCGGCCGTGGGGCGGCGGCCGGTCTCCTGGATCGGGTGCACCGGAAATTCGAAGGCGACGCCGCCGGCATCGCGGATGCCGTCGCGCATACGCCGGGCGAGGTCCATATGGATGCGGTTGCAGGGGGAGAGGTCGCTGCCGGTCTGGGCGATTCCGATGATCGGCTTGCCGGAGGTCAGTTCCTCCTGGGTCAGGCCGTAATTCAGGTAGCGCTCCAGGTAGAGCGCCGTCATGCCGGGATTTTCCCGGTCGTCGAACCAGCTCTGGCTGCGCAGACGCCGGTCCAGTTTCGCGATCTTCACGGGCATCGTCCTCCTGTTATCGCGGCGCCAAAACCCGGTGCACCCCCGACCGGTCTTGTTCGCTGCGCTTTTCTTGCCGGCGCGGATCGACCCCGCGCTTGGCCTGTACTTTTCTTGTGCTGGCTAGTCCCGATGCCCGGGAAGGTCCCGCGGCCGGACAAAATCCAGCAAGGTCGCCGGCGCCTCGCCAAGGCCCGCCCAGTCGGAAACCCGAAACCGCGCCAGGGCGGCCGTCGGATACTTCTCGGCCAGGCTCGCCGCTGCCGGCCCGCTCCCCGCCAGATCGATTGCCAGATGGTGCAGCCCCGGATTGTGGGCGATCAACAGGATACGGCTGCGATCCGGGCTCTGGCGGCGGAGCACCGCAAGCAGGCGGCTTGGCGGGGCCAGATAGAGTGTCTTCAAATAACTGATTTCAGGCCTCGATGCTAGCGCTGTCAAGACCAAGTCGAGGGTTTCCGCCGCCCGCTGTGCCGTCGAGCAGAGCACAAGGTCCGGCTCGAGCCCCTGTGAAGCCAGGTAGCGGCCAATCAGCGGCGCCGCCCGCCGCCCGCGCGGTGCCAGGGGCCGGTCGAAATCGTCGAGGCGCCTGTCTTTCCAGTCGGATTTCGCATGGCGCAGCAAGAGGAGCTCAGGCAAGGGGTGCCTCCGGCAGTTCCGCCCCGTGAAGGCTGTAAAAAAACCGCAATATAAATGTCATAATTAGAGGCTTGCCGTCCGAGGCGCAATTTCGCGAAGCTAAGTCGCCTGAAAGACAAAGACGACTGGCGGAATTCGATCTTAGGTATCACCGCCGGCCGAATACAGGGATCTTGTGACGGCGGGCAGCGCGAAGAGCGGCGCCCGGCTGGCTTGTATGCCGAGAACCAACCCGGCGCAGGCGTGAGACGGACGGCAAATGACAAGGCGGACTGCGGTCGAATCTTCGGCTCAGGTGGAGACCGAGCTGAAATTGCGGGGCGATCCGGAGGCCCTGCTGCGGCTGTGGCGGACGGCCCCGCTGGCCGGCGGCGCGCCGGCTCAGATCAAAGACCTCGAGAACGTCTATTACGACACCGCCGACCTGCGGCTGCGCAAGCGCGGCCTCGCCTTCCGTATCCGCCGCGACGGCAGCCGTTTCATCCAGACCGTGAAGACCGGCGACACCACCAGTGGCGGGGTGTTCAGCCGTGGCGAGTGGGAGGGTGAGGTCCCCTCGCCCGAGCCGCAGCCCGAGCTGGTCGACGATCCGGCGATCCGTGCCGCCCTCGGCCTGCTGCTGCCCGGCGAGTTGCGGCCCGTCTTCACCACCCGCGTCCATCGCGAGGTGATGGAGCTTAACGGCACGGACTCCCTCGGCCGCCTGAAAGTCATCGAGGCGGCCTTCGACCGCGGCGAGATCGAGACGGAAGACGGCCGGGAGCCGCTGGCCGAAATCGAGCTGGAACTGCGCGAAGGACCGCCGGGCGCCCTCTTCGACCTCGCGCTGGCCCTGCAGGACATCGCGCCGACGCAGATCGAGACGCGCAGCAAGTCGGCGCGCGGCTACGCCCTGGCCAGCAGGCAACGCCCCGCCTGGGTACGCGGCGAAACCGTGGCGCTTTCCCCCGAGATGACCATCGACGACGCCATGGTGGCCGTGCTCGGCGCCTGCCTGCAGCACTGGTGCGCCAACGAGGCGGCCGCCCTGGACGGCAGCGACCCCGAGGGCGTGCACCAGATGCGCGTCGGCCTGCGGCGCTTCCACTCGGCGCTCGCGGTGTTCGGCAAGCTGTTGCCGGCAGCGCAGCTCGAGTGGCTGAAGGCCGAAGGCAAGTGGGCCATCGACGTGCTGGGACCCGCGCGGGACTGGGACGTGTTCCAGGCCGACCTGCTGGCGCCGCTGGAGGCCGACCGCCCCGACGACGGCGACTTCGCGGACCTCCGCGAGGCGGCGCGGGCGCGCCAGGCGGCGGCCTATCGCGACCTGCGCGAGGCCCTGGCAACACCACGCTACACCCGCTTCCTGCTGCGCCTCGGCGGCTGGCTGGAGGACCGCGGCTGGCACGCGGCGGAGCTGAGCAAGCAGCAGCGCGCCGCGCTGGAGCAGCCACTGCTCGCCCTCGCCGACAAGCTGCTGGCCAAGCGGCACCGTCATGTGATGAAACGCGGCAAGGGATTCAAGAAACTGACTACCGCCGAGCGCCACGAGCTGCGCATCGCAGTGAAGAAACTGCGCTATACGACTGAATTCTTTCGCGGACTCTATCCAGCGAAACGCAGCAAGGACTACCTCGCCGCGCTGCGCGGCCTGCAGGAAAGCCTCGGCCATCTGAACGACGTCGCGGTCGCCGAGCACCTGCTGGCCGATCTCACCGAGAACGCGCCGCCGGGCAGCGGCGCGCGCAAGCTGGAGCGCGCCGCGGGCAAGGTGATCGGCTGGTATTCGCGCGCGCTGCTCGACTTCGAGCCGCAGATGCGGCAAACCTGGAAGGCCTTTGCGGCCACCAAGCCGTTCTGGAACAAGGCCTGACCATATGATCACCGTCCTCGTGGCCAACCCCAAGGGGGGCTGCGGCAAGACCACCATCGCGACGCACCTCGCCGCGGCCTTCGCCGGCGCCGGCCTGCGCGCCGCTCTGGCTGACGCCGACCGCCAGGGCAGCAGCCTCGGCTGGGTGAAGGCGCGCCCCGACAATGTGGCGCCGATCCGCCCGCTGGACTGGAGCGACGGCCCGGACAAGCTGCCCAAGGACATCGACCGCCTGATCATCGACGCGCCGGCGGCGATGAAGCTGAAGAAGATCGAGGACCTGCTGCGCCTCGCCGACGTCATCGTCGTGCCGGTGCTGCCCTCCGGTTTCGACGAGCCGGTGACCGCCGAGTTCCTGAAGCAGCTGGAAACGCTGAAACCGATCCGCAAGAGCAAGACGGCCGTGGGAGTCCTGCGCAACCGCGTACAGACCGGCACCCGCATGGCGGCCAAGCTCGACAAATTCATGCTGGGAGTCGGCCATACCGGGGTCGGCCGCCTGCGCCATCGCATGGTCTACGCTGACCTTGCCGGGCGCGGCCTCAGCGTCTTCGACCTGGGCGGCAAGCAGAACGAAGACCTGCAGACCGACTGGGCGCCGGTACTGCGCTACATCGAGAACAGCGACCCGGCGATGCAGGTGCGCGCCGCGGGCGAATAGTTTCTCAGCTTCCCGGTTCGGCCCTTGCCTGGGCGATGGCGTCGCGGAAGGGCGGCACGCGCGGCGCGATCTCCGCCGGGCCGTCGCCGGGCTTGTAGAGACTGCCGCCGAGCCCGAAGCCACGCACCCCGGCGCGCCAGTAGGGCACGACCTTCTCCGGCGTGATGGAGCCCACCGCCAGCACCGGCAGGCCGGGCGGAAAAACCGCCTTCATGGCCTTCACCACCTCCGGCGGGTTGCCCTCGGCGGGAAACAGCTTCAGGGCGTCGGCCCCGGCGCGGGCCAGGCGCAGGCCCTCCGTCGGGGTGGCGAAGCCGGGGATGGAGAGGACGCCCGCAGCCTTGCAGGCTTCAACGACAGCAGGCTCCGCCGAGGGGGTGACCACCAGGCGCCCGCCGGCCGCCGCCACCCGCGCGACGTCGGCGGGATCGAGCACCGTGCCCGCACCGACCAGCGCATCCCTGCCGCAGGCCCTGGCGAGGCGCGCAATGCTGTCGAAAGGGTCGGGCGAGTTCAGCGGCACCTCGATCATGGTGATGCCGGCCCCGACCAGCGCCGCGCCGATGGCCTCGACCTCGCCCGGCTTCACCCCGCGCAGTATCGCCACCAGGGGCAGGCCGTCGAGCCAGCCGGCCAAACCGTTCCGGCCGGGCCCCGTCACGCCGGCGAGTCCACCTGTTGGGCGAGACTGTAGAGGCCGGCGGCCACAGCGTCGGCATCGAGGCTCGAGACCTTGTGCCCGAGCTTGCGCAAGGCCGCCTCGTAGAGCGTCGCGAGGGCCGGCGCGCCGAGCAGGTGTACCTCGGTCGACTCCGAGGGGACGGCAGAGCCCAGTTCGTCGCCGATCAGCATGCCGGAGAGGTAGCTGCGCACCTCGTCCTCCGGCAGGTCGCCGGTCAGCGCGCGGCTGCGGGCCGAGAACAGCCGGTTCAGGATGCCGCCCTGCTGGCCCAGTTCCACACCTTCCAGGAACCAGCGGTCGGCGGAGACGGCGCCCTTGGTCATCAGCCGCGAGAGGATGGAATGACCCTGCAGCAGGTCGTAGACCTCGCCCGTCATGTAGGTGGCGAAGCCCGCGATGGCGCCGTCCTTTACCTGCACCCACTTGCTGTGGGTGCCCGGCAGGCAGACCAGGCCGCCGGACTTCGGCAGCGCCGTCAGCGCGCCCAGGACCTGGGTTTCCTCGCCACGCATGACGTCGGGCTGGCCGGGGCGCGACTCGTCGAGCAGACCCGGCACGATCCAGGCCTCGCCCTCGCCCCAGTCGACCCGCTCCAGTCCCTCGGCGATCTCGGCCGGTGTCGCCGGGCAGGCCACGTAGGGCACCTCGCGCCAACCCTGGCGGCTGCCGATCATCCCGCTCATCACCACCAGCGGATCCTTTTCGCGGGACAGCCAGGGGCCGATCTCCGCCTCCAGCGCCGCGGCGAAATCGCCCCCGCGCACGCGCAGGATGCCACCGGCAGTCTCCTGACGCTCGGCAATGGTCCCCTTGCCGTCCAGCAGATAGGCGCGGAAGGACGACGTTCCCCAGTCGACGGCAATGATCGGGCGGTTCACAGGAAATCCTCGATGTAGTTTTCGACAATAGCATCCAGGCTGGCGTCCTTGGGCAGGCCCAGCTTGGTGGCCCGCTCGTAGGAGGCATCCTTCGGCCAGCCGTCGCAGATTTTCTGAATGAAGGGGTCGGGCTCGAAGACGATCTCGCCCAGGTTCCGATTGCCCGCGACCCTGTGCAGCGCGTCGATCAGGTCGCGCACTGTCACGGTGAAACTCGGAAGGCTCACCGCTCGGTCATCGCCCAGCGCCGCTCCGTCTGCCTCGTGCAAGTCAATGAAACCGCCGACGATGCTGCGGTATCCCAGCAGCGGCATGACGGTGTCCTCGCTCACCGGAACCTTGCAGACTTCGCCGTTCAGTGGTTCGCGGAACAGACCACTGACGAAACTGGAGGCCGCCGCGTTGGGCTTGCCGGGGCGCACGATGACGGTCGGCAGCCGAGCCGAGCGGCCGTCGAAGAAGCCTTTGCGCGTGTAGTCGTTGATCAACAACTCGCAGATCGACTTGGTAACGCCGTAGGTGGTCTGCGGCGTCTGCTTGGCATGATCACCAACCACCGGCGCCATGGCCGAGCCGCCGAATACCGCGATGGAACTGGCAAAGACCACCCGCGGCTGCCCGGCACGCGCGCGGCAGGCCTCGAAGACGTTGAGCCCGCCGGTGAGATTCACCCGCATGGCGAGGTCGAAGTCCTTCTCGCCGCCGCCGCTGACCACCGAGGCCAGGTGGAAGACGGAGATGTCGTCGCGGTCGATCAGCGAAGCGACCTCGGCGGTGTCCGAGATATCGCCGGCGCGCAGCGTCACCCGCTCGTCGGCCCAGTCCGGGCGTGCCGCGGGCACCTGGACGTCGTAGAGGAGAATCTCGTCGATCGGCGCCTCGGCGCCGTCCGGCGCCGTCAGTTTCCCGCGCTGCAGCAAAGCGCGCGCCAGGCGCTGTCCGATGAAGCCGGCACCGCCGGTGATAAGGACCTTCAAACCACTCTCCCCTCTCGATACCCGCCGACTTGACGGCCGGCTTGTTCTACTTTGAGCGCGATTGTGACGGCGACCCGGGCGATCCGCAACTTGCCTCGCCGGCGCCGCGGCCGCCATGGCACCACCTGCCAGCTTGGCGCTCTCGCCCATGTTTGCTATTGATGGGTAGCGCTGTCCAATACAGAAGGGCGGCGACCTCAAAGAAAAAAGCACCCGCGGTCCCCGAGGGGGCCGACGGTGTGACTTGTGCTGGGCGTTCGAGAGTTGGAGAAGTCACCCGTGAAGCCGGAACTGGTTATGGTCGGCCCGATGATGCCGCATGTGATGGAGGCGCTGGACAGCGACTTCACCGTCCACCGCCTGTGGGAGGCCAAGGACAAGATGGCGCTGCTGAAGGACGTCGGCGCCAATGTGCGGGCCATCGCGACCAGCGGGCACCTGGGCGCCAGCGCCGCGGTGATGGACGCCCTGCCCAAGCTGGAGATCATCGGCTGCTACGGCGTCGGCGTCGACGCCATCGACCTGCGCCACGCCGCCAAGCGCAAGGTGATCGTGACCAACACGCCCGACGTGCTGAACGACGACGTCGCCAACATGGCGATCGCCCTGCTGCTCGCCACCTCGCGCGAGATCTGCAACGGCGACCGCTACGTGCGCGAGGGCAAGTGGCTGAAAGGCGCGATGCACCTGACTCACGCCATTCGCGGGCGCAAGCTCGGCATCCTCGGGCTCGGGCGCATCGGCAAGGACATCGCCCGCAAGGCGGAGGTCTTCGGCATGAAAATCGCCTACCACGGCCGCAGCAAGCAGGACGTGCCCTACCAGTTCTACCCCGACCTGGTCGAGATGGCGCGGGACAGCGATTTCCTGGTCGCCATCTGCCCGGGCGGGCCGGCCACCGACAAGATCGTGAACCGCGCCGTGCTGGACGCGCTGGGTCCGGAGGGTATTTTCATCAACGTCGCGCGCGGCTCCGTGGTCGACGAGCCTGCCCTGGTGGCCGCGCTGCAGGAAGGCAGCCTGGGCGGCGCCGGCCTGGACGTCTTCGCCGAGGAGCCCAAGGTGCCGGAAGCGCTTTTCAAGATGGAGCAGGTCGTGCTGCAGCCGCACGCCGCCAGCGCCACCCACGAAACGCGCCGCGCCATGGGCGACCTGGTGGTCGAGAATCTGCGCGCGCACTTTGCCGGAAAACCGGTGCTGACGCCGGTTTAAGCAGCGGCACGCCCTTTCGTACATCAACAGGCAAGATCCCGACTCTCGGGAGGAGGAACACATGAAATTGCTGCGCTACGGCGCCATCGGCGCCGAGAAACCGGGCGCGGTCGACCGCAAGGGCACGCTGCGCGATCTCTCGGGGCATGTCGCCGACCTCGCCGGTGCGGCTCTGCTGCCGGAGTCGCTCGACAAGCTGAAGAAGCTGGATCTGGAATCACTGCCCGCGGTAGGTGGCCAGCCGCGCCTCGGTGCCTGCGTGGGCGGTGTCGGCAAGTTCATCGCCATCGGCCTCAACTACGCCGACCACGCCAAGGAATCCGGCGTCGACGTGCCGAAGGAGCCGGTCATCTTCATGAAGGCGACCAGCAGCATCTGCGGGCCGAGCGACACCATCACCATGCCGCGCGGTTCGACGAAGGTCGACTGGGAGGTCGAGCTCGCCTGCGTCATCGGCAAGCCCGGCAAGTACATCAAGGAAGCCGACGCGCTGAGCCACGTTGCCGGCTATTGCGTGGTGAACGACGTCTCCGAGCGCGCCTTCCAGCTGGAAGGCACCGGCCAGTGGGTGAAAGGCAAAAGCGCCGACACCTTCGGGCCCGTCGGTCCCTGGCTGGTCACGCCCGACGAGGTGCCGGATCCGCAGGACCTGCACCTCTGGCTGGAGGTGAACGGCCACCGCTACCAGGACGGCAGCACCCGGACGATGGTCTTCACCGTCGCCCACCTGGTCAGCTACGTCAGCCGATTCATGAGCCTGCAGAGCGGCGACATCATCACCACCGGCACGCCGCCGGGCGTCGGCATGGGCCAGAAGCCGCCGACCTACCTGAAACCGGGCGACGCCATCACCCTCGGCATCGAGGGCCTGGGCGAGCAGCGCCAGCACGTCGTCGCCGCCGACTGACGGCAAGACATCGAGCCAAGCGGCCCGAAAGCCAAGCGAAAGGAGACCTCCCCCAATGAGCAAGCAACGCGTCGGCTTCATCGGCGTCGGCCTGATGGGCCACGGCATGGCCAAGAACGTCGTCGAGAAGGGCTACCCTCTCTCCATCATGGGTCACCGCAACCGCAAGCCGGTCACCGACCTGGTGAAGCGGGGCGCCAAGGAAGCCAAGAGCCCCGCCGAGATGGCGAAGAACAGCGACGTGATCTTTCTCTGCGTCACTTCCTCTGTGCAGGTCGAGGACCTGATTCGGCGCAAGGACGGCATCAAGGCAGGCGCTCATAAGGGGCTCATCGTGGTCGACTGCTCGACCGCCGACCCCAACTCGACAATCGCCCTGGCAGAGGAGCTGGCGCCGCTGGGCGTGCGCCTGATCGACGCGCCGCTCGGCCGCTCGCCCAAAGAAGCCGAGCAGGGCCTGCTCAATACCTTCGTCGGCGCCGATGCCAAGACCCTGAAAGAGGTCTATCCGCTGATCGAGACCTGGGCGGAGAACATCATCCACGTCGGCCCGGTCGGTTCCGGCCACAAGATGAAGCTGGTCAACAACTTCGTCGCCATGAGCTATGTCGCGGTCTACGCCGAGGCTTTCACCGCCGCCAAGAAGACCGGCGTGCCGCTGGACAAGTTCCGCGAGGTGATCTCGGCCGGCGGACTCAACAGCGGCATGTTCCAGAATGTCTGCAAGTGGGTGATCGACGGCGATCCCAAAGCGCACGAGTTCACCATCGCCAACTGCGACAAGGACGTGCGTTACTTCAACCAGCTGGCCGATGCCGAGAAGCTGACCACCGTGGTGGCCAGCGCGGTGAAGCAGACCTACACCATGGCCATGGCGATGGGCCGCGGCGAGCGCAACATGCCGATGCTGGCCGACGCGGTGGCCAACTTCAACGGCGTGGAGATCCAGCCGGAAGGCGCCTGGCGCGGCAAGCCGGCGAAGAAGAAAAAAGACAAGCCGAAGAAAAAGAAGAAGTAGTTAGGCTCAGCCGCCGAACTGCCCCGCCGGCAGGCCCTTTACGCCGGGGACGATCTCGAAGAGGCCGCCGGCCAGCGGCTGCTCTTCGCGGTCCTCATCGTCGAGCCCGACGGAGGCCGAGGTCACGTAGAGCCGGTCGAGGTCCGGCCCGCCGAAAGTGCAGCTGGTGACCTGGGCCACCGGCATCTCGATCACGCGGTCGACTTCACCGCCGGGGGTGAAGCGGGTGATGCGCCAGCCGCCCCAATGGGCAACCCACAGCCCGCCCTCGGCATCGCAGGTCATCCCGTCGGGATAGCCGTCACCCTCGGGAATGGTCGCGAAGACACGCTTGTTGGTGAGCTTGCCGTTCGCGCCGAGATCGAAGGCATAGATCGTGCCCTCGAAGGTATCGGTGTGATACAGCAGCCGCTGGTCGGGACTGATCGCCGGGCCGTTGGTGACGGTGTAGCCACGATCGACGCGGTGCCAGTCGAGATCGGGGTCGAGCCGGTAGAGCGCGCCCGAGGCCTCGCGCTCGTTGTCGTCCATGGTGCCGGCCCAGATGCGCCCGGCCGCGTCGGCCTTGGCATCGTTGAAGCGGTTGTCCGGGTAGTCGGGCTCCGGCTGGCCGATGGTCTCCGGCACCATGGTGCCCGGCGTCAGGAAGGCGAAGCCGCGATCCTTGAAGCCGGCGACGAGCCCCTCGCCGTTTTCGCGCTCGATGACCCAGCCGAGCGGCTCCGGCATCGCCCAGGACGTCTTGTCGCCGTCCGACGGACGGAAGCGGTGCAGGGCCGGCGCCTTGATGTCGACCCAGTAGAGTGCAGCTTCGCGCGGCGACCACAGAGGGCCCTCACCCAGCAATGCCGCAGCCTCCCAGAGGCATCGCACGTCCGTCATTCCGTCTCCCACCCGGCCGTTCTTCGTTGGTGCGCAGGATACGGGTTTTGGTCCGATATCAAAACCGCATTGTCCGTGCGAGAATTCAGGGCGGATCGGCAGGTGCTGCGGATCAGGCGGAATAGCGCAGTTTGTAGTAGTGATCGAACTTGGCCGCGTCGCCGCCGGCAACCTGCAGATAGTGCAGCACGTCGTCAGCCGCACGCACGCCGGTGATATAGGCGCCGTGCACCGCCAGCGGCTGGTATTTGCGGTCGTAGGCGGAGGCGACCGCTTCGCCGGCCCAGAACAGCGGCAGCGTTTCGCGCGGGTCCTTCAGGGCCTCGCGCGCCTCCTTGGCCAGCAGGCGGCCCGGCCGCTTCGGCGCAAAAGCGAGATAGGAATTGCCGCCCTTGGCGAAGGGATCCTTCGACCAGTCCGCGCGCAGGAAATTGGGCCTGAACTTGTTGCCTACCGTCTTGCCGGCCAGCACGGTTTTCTGGCTCCAGCGCCGCCCGCGCCCGTAGACCTTGCCGAGCGCCGCGAAGACATGCGCGACGGCCTGCTCGTCGGTCATCCCGGCGATCTGGTCGTGATCCTGGTTCATCAGCAGGCCGGTCAGGACGTGTGGCCCCAGGTGCTCCTTGGGGAAGGAGGAGAAGAAAGTGCGCGCCTTGCCGAGCGGGTTGCTGAGCACCGTCATGTGGCCGGACGACTCGCCGCCGTCATCGACCCAGACGCGCTGCTTGAACTCCAGGCTGAACTTGGTGATGGCCCCCATGCGCACCAGCCCCAGGGCCTCGCGCTTCAGCGGCGTCAGCAGCGGCCCGAAGATCGCGTCACCCTCACCGCTGTCCGGATTCAGCATGCCTGCGGAGAAGGTGCAGATGACGCTGCGGCCGCTGTAACTGCGGCCACCCTGGTCGGTGACCACCAC
>MRWG01001644.1_pt1 | contig 13471 bp, 14 predicted proteins | sample 1013341 | NCBI WGS metagenome assembly MRWG01 (sample SAMN06117577, study PRJNA244670) | biofilm metagenome | biome: Water; feature: Cathode Biofilm; material: Biofilm; isolation source: microbial consortium enriched at the cathode of a solar microbial fuel cell | place: USA: District of Columbia ... | reverse complement strand
CCACGCCGGGCTCCTCAACTAAGCCAGCGAGACCGAAATCATGAACGCGGGCGCGAAACAGATCGCGGCCCAGAACCGCCGGGCGCGCCACGACTACCAGATCGAGGAGCGCTTCGAGGCGGGGCTGGTTCTGACGGGCAGCGAAGTGAAATCGCTGCGCGGCGGGCGGGCGTCCATCGTTGAGGCCTATGTGACGGAGCGCGGCGGCGAGCTGTTCCTTCAGGGCGCCCACATTCCCGAGTACGACGCGGCGACCCACAACAACCATGAGCCGCGCCGCCTTCGGAAGCTGCTCGTGCACCGCCGCGAGCTGGCCAAGCTGGTGGGGCAGGTGCGGCGCGAGGGTTACACACTGGTCCCGCTGGCCATCTACTTCAATCCGCGGGGGATCGCCAAACTGGAAGTCGGCTTGGCCCGCGGCAAGAAAAAGGCCGACAAGCGGCAGGACGTCAAGGCCCGCGAGTGGGATCGCCGCAAATCACGCCTCATGAGGGAGCGCGGCTAAGCGCTCTCGGACCGCAGCGAAGACCTCTTCGAACATGGCCTCGGTGAGGCGCCCGGTGTTGGTGTTGTAGCGGGAGCAGTGATAGCTGTCCGCGATCGCCAGGCCGTCAATCTCGTGGATGGCGCCGTGCCGGAAGGGATGGTGGCTCTTGCGAACGCCGAGCGTGGTCAGGACGGCGCCGTGGGACAGACCCCCGAGGCAGAGGATCACCTTCAGGCGTTCCATGGCGTCGATTTCCCGCACCAGAAAAGGGCGGCAATTCTTGGCTTCGGGGCCGGTTGGCTTGTTTTCCGGCGGGACGCAGCGCACGGCATTGGTGACCCGGCAGTCGACCAGACACAGCCCGTCGTCGGCGTGGCGTCCGTAGCTGCCCTCGGCGAAGCCGAACCGACCAAGTGTCCGATACAGCAGGTCGCCGGCGTAGTCGCCGGTGAAGGGCCTGCCGGTCTGGTTGGCCCCCTTGAGGCCGGGGGCGAGGCCGACGATCAACAGGCGCGCGTCGAGGGGGCCGAAGGCCCGCACCGGGGCGTTGTGGAAGGTGGGATAGGCAGCCTGATTGGCCTCGCGAAAGGCGACGAGGCGAGGGCAGAGCGCACAGTCGCGCGGCGGCTCGATTTGCATGACCGGACCGGACGTCTAGACGGCTTCGTCCTCGTAGTAGTCGTCGTCGTCGAGGTAGTGATCCTCTTCGTAGCCGTCCTGGCGCAGACGCTCGCCGCTGCGGGCGCGGTCGGCCGGAAGCTGGCGGGCGATCTGCGACTGCATCTCAGCCAGGTCGATGAAGATATCCGCCTGGCGGCGCAACTCGTCGGCGATCATCGGCGGCTGGGACCGCAGCGTCGAAACGACGGTCACCCGCCGGCCGCGCCGCTGGATAGTCTCGACCAGGCGGCGGAAATCGCCATCCCCGGAAAACAGAACGATGTGATCCAGGTGATCGAGCATCTCCATGGCATCGACCGCCAGCTCGATGTCCATGTTGCCTTTGACCTTGCGCCGGCCGGCTGCGTCGGTGAACTCCTTGGTCGGCTTGGTCACCATCGTGTAGCCGTTGTAGTCCAGCCAGTCGACCAGGGGACGAATGGGGGAGTATTCCTGGTCTTCGACGAGGGCGGTATAGTAAAGGGCGCGGACAAGATTGCATTGATTGGAAAAGATATCCAATAAGCGCTTGTAATCGATATCAAAGCCTAATGCCCGGGCTGTCGCGTAGAGGTTCGCGCCATCGATGAAAAGAGCAACCCGTTCCTGACTATAGAACTTCATTTCTACCCCTTTGAAAGACCGGCATCTGGAAAGCCTGGCCAGTCTTTCAGAAATCCCGATTTTGAAATAAACCCGCTTACGGAAAGACTGAACTTCAGGGTTCCGGTCGGCAACAGGACAGCCTTTTCCATGCTAGAGATTTAAGCCCTCATATCTTGCTCGCAAGAGCAGCCGCATTATCGATGCAGGACCGGGTCCGGGAAACATGATTCTTATCGCCTTGGGGTCGAACCTGGTTACACCAGAGTTCGACACTTCGCAGAAGCTTTTAGAGGCCTCTCTTAAGTCCCTGGGAAAGAAAGGTATTCAGGTCGTGAGGCAATCTTCCTGGTACCGCAGCGCGCCGGTCCCGGTGTCCGACCAGCCGTGGTTCGTCAACGGCGTTGCGCAGGTTGCCTCAACGCTCGGTCCCAAGGCCCTGCTGGAGGCTCTTCATGCCGTCGAGAGCGAATACGGACGTATGCGTTCGCGGCGGAATGAAAGCCGGACGCTCGATCTCGATCTGCTGGCCTACGACGCCCAGGTGATCACCGAAGCTAACGGTCTGGTGCTGCCGCATCCGCGGCTGCAGGAAAGGGCCTTCGTGCTGCTGCCGCTGGCAGAGGTTGCGCCGCAGTGGCGCCATCCGGTGAATGGGCTGACGGCCGCGGAAATGCTGGCTTGCCTGACGCCGGGACAGCAGGTGGAGCGGATCGCCCGCGAGGGGTGAGGGGCGACGCCCAGGGGCAACTTGGAGGGGCCACCTTGGGGCTTGCGAAGCCGGCGGCGGGCCCATATATTCCGCGCCGCTGGGTTCCGGCCGGGGCCCGGCACAATGATCTGTGGAGAATCGATACCATGGCGCGCGTTACAGTTGAAGATTGCGTTCTGAAGGTCCCCAACCGCTTCGAGCTGGTGATGAAGGCCGCTCAGCGCGCCCGGGATATCTCCTCCGGCGCGCCCTTGACCGTCGATCGCGACAACGACAAGAATCCGGTCGTGGCGCTGCGCGAGATCGCCGACGAGACGGTGAGCCTGGATATGCTGGGTAACGCCCTGATCCAGGGGCTGCAGAAGCAGAGCGAGCAGGACGAGCCCGAGGACGATATCGTCGAGTTCGATACGCCGGTTATGCCCGCCGCAGGCGACGAAGCGCTGCTGCAGGAGGAGGCGCCAGCCGCTCCTGAGGCGGAGGAAGAGGCGACCGCAGACGAAGACGAGTAGCCGGCGCATACTCCGGGGCCGATTTCGACCCTTACAAAGGGGGAACGGACCCGATTCCATACCGGAAAACATGTACTTGGCGGCCTGAGCCCGGGCGCGTATGCTGGAATTGTTTTAATTTCGGTAGTGGCGGAAGCCGTAGTTCGGGCGCAGCATGATCCGGCAGTTTGAACTCGTCGAACGGGTCAAATCCTATGATCCGGGCGCGGATGAGGATGCTCTCAACCGCGCCTATGTCTTTGCCATGAAGGCCCACGGGTCGCAGAAGCGCGCCTCGGGCGACCCCTATTTCTCCCACCCGATCGAAGTCGCCGGCATCCTCACGGATCTGAAGCTGGACGACTCTTCCATCATCACCGCGCTGCTGCACGATGTCGTCGAGGACACTGACTACACCCTGGGCGACGTGGAGACGACGTTTGGCAAGGACATTGCCCGCCTGGTGGACGGCGTCACCAAGCTGGGCCGCCTGGAGCTGCAGTCCGAGGAAACCAAGCACGCGGAGAACTTCCGCAAGCTGCTGGTGGCTATGTCGGAAGACATCCGGGTGCTGCTGGTGAAGCTCGCCGACCGTCTGCACAACATGCAGACGCTGCATTTCATCTCGTCGCCGGAAAAGCGCCGCCGCATCGCGCGGGAGACCATGGACATCTATGCGCCGCTGGCCGAGCGCATCGGTATGCACGGGTTCAAGGACCAGCTGGAGGACCTGGCCTTCGCCGAGCTGAACCGGGAAGGCCGTGAATCCGTGCTGGCGCGCCTGGAGTTCCTGCGCGGGCAGGGCCAGGATCTGTCCGACCGTATCGTGGGTGAGCTGCGTCAGCGTCTGGCAGAGGAGGGGGTTGAGGCCACGGTTTCCGGCCGCATGAAGACCCCCTATTCGGTGTGGCGCAAGATGCAGCGCAAGAACATCACGTTCGAGCAGCTGTCCGACATCATGGCCTTCCGTGTCGTGGTCGACAGCCTGGGCGACTGCTATCACGCGCTGGGCCAGCTGCACAGCCGCTATCCCGTGGTCCCCGGCCGCTTCAAGGACTATATCTCGACGCCGAAGCCGAACGGCTATCGCTCGCTGCACACCACGATCATCGGGCCCGAGCGGCAGCGGATCGAAGTGCAGATCCGGACCCGCGAAATGCACGAGGTCGCCGAGTTCGGCGTCGCCGCCCACTGGAAGTACAAGCAGGACAGCCCGCAGGTCGAAGGCCGGCAGTACCGCTGGATGCGGGAGCTTCTGGATATCCTGGAGCATGCCGACAACCCGGAGGAGTTCCTGGAACACACCAAGCTGGAGATGTTCCAGGACCAGGTCTTCTGCTTCACTCCCAAGGGAGCGGTGATCGCCTTGCCGAGCGGCGCGACGCCGGTCGATTTCGCCTATGCGGTCCATTCTGAGGTGGGCGACACCTGCGTCGGCGCCAAGGTCAACGGACGTATGGTGCAGTTGCGCGCGCCCCTCCAGAACGGCGACCAGGTTGAAATCATCACCTCCAAGGCCCAGACGCCGTCGCCGGACTGGGAGCAGTTTGTCGTTTCCGGCAAGGCCAAGGCCCGGGTGCGGCGTTTTGTGCGGCTGAAGCAGCGCGAGCAGTACATGGAACTGGGCCGCCAGATCCTGCAGAAGTCCTTCCGCCAGGAAGGCTACGAGATGACCGAAAAGGGGCTGGACTCAGTCCTCAAGCGTTTCAAGGCCGAGACCGTCGGTGACCTCTGTGCGGCAGTTGGCCAGGGGCATCACACCGGCCGTGAGGTCGTTACTGCGGTCTATCCGGGCACCAAGGACGACGCCAAGGTCCAGAAGATCGTCCCCATCGCGCGGGCAAGGGCGCGGCAGGGCAAGGGTCAGGAAACCTCGGTCCCGATCAAGGGGCTCATCCCGGGCATGGCCGTCCATTATGCCCACTGCTGCCATCCCCTGCCGGGCGACCGGATCGTCGGGATCGTCACGACGGGCAAGGGCGTGACCGTTCACACCATCGACTGCGACACCCTGGAGAGCTTCCAGGCGACGCCGGAGCGCTGGGTCGATCTCTCCTGGGACGTGGACGACGGCCTGGAGCAGCGCATCGGGCGCCTGCACGTCATCGTCGCCAACGAGCCGGGTAGTCTGGGCAGCCTGTCTACCATCATCGGTAAGAATCACGGCAATATCAGCAACCTCAAGATTACAAATCGTTCAATTGATTTTTTTGAGATGCTGATCGATGTTGAAGTGACGAGTGTCAAACATTTGTCGAATATTATCGCCGCCTTGCGCGCGATGCCGGTCATTACGTCGGTGGAGCGGGCAAGAGGTTAAGGCTGCGGCCATTTTTGGCTGATAGACTGCAGAGATGTTCAAGCGGCGCAATCCCCTGCCATTCCACAAAAAAGCCGGCGCAGTTCTGTGGCCGCGGGGCGGCTGGCGCCGGTCCGGTGCCTACGTGGCTCACCGCCTGCGCCGCTTGCCGGGGACGCCCTACCGCATTGCAGCGGGCTTTGCGAGCGGCGCCGCGGTTTCCTTCACCCCCTTTATCGGCCTCCACTTCGTGCTGGCGGCCCTGCTGGCGCTGGTGCTGCGAGGCAATCTCATCGCCGCCGCGATCGGGACGGCGGTCGGGAATCCCTGGACCTTTCCCTTCATATGGCTTTGGATCTACTCACTCGGCCAGTGGGTTTTGGGTGGCGACAGCTTGACAGCGCTGCCTGATAACCTTTCATTCCAGCATATATTCGAGAACCCGCTGGAAGTGCTTCTGCCCATGGTGGTAGGAGGTATCCCGACAGCCATCGTGGCGTGGTTCGTGTTCTTTTGGCCGCTGCAGCGAACCGTTGCTGGATACCAGAAGGCGCGGCGTCGCCGTCTCCGCAAGCGCCTGCGCCGTCGCCAAGGGCCCGCCGCCGGAGCCAGCGGGCCCTCTGAGCCGAAAGAAGGCGCTGGGCTCGCAGAAACGAGGAAATACGAGAGGCAGCTATGACCGATTACCTGCGCCTCGGCGTGAACATCGACCACGTGGCGACCATTCGCAACGCCCGTGGCGGCGGCCACCCCGACCCCGTGCGGGCCGCGCGGATGGCCGCCTCGGCCGGCGCCGACGGGATCACCGCCCATCTGCGCGAAGACCGGCGGCACATCTCCGACGACGACATCGCCAGGCTGACAGCCGAGATCGACTTGCCGTTGAACCTGGAGATGGCGGCCACGGACGAAATGCTGGAGATCGCCCTGCGCCACAGCCCCCATGCCGCCTGCATCGTGCCGGAGCGGCGCGAGGAGCGGACCACCGAAGGCGGGCTGGATGCGGCCGGCGGGCACAATCACCTGCAGCGCTTCGTCGACAGCCTCCGGAACGCGGGCTCGCGGGTTTCTCTGTTCGTGGAGCCGGACCCCAAGCAGCTCGAGGCGGCGGTGCAGCTGGGAGCGCCGGTCGTCGAACTGCATACCGGGGCCTACTGCGACGCCTTTCTCGAAAACACTGAGGGGGAGCAGACGAGGGCCCATTTGGAACGGATACGTACGGCGGCCGCCCTGGCGGATGAGTTGGGGCTGGAGTGTCACGCCGGGCACGGGCTGACCTTTGACACCGTGGGCTCCGTTGCCGTGATCCCGACCATTGCCGAGTTGAACATCGGGCATTTCCTGGTGGGGGAGGCGATTTTCAGCGGCCTGGACAGCGCCATTCGGCGGATGCGGGCCCTGATGAACAAGGCCCGCGCCGAAGCCGGCGGCGCCCGCAGCGCCTAGCCGATCAGCGGATTTGCGGAGCGGCGGCGGTGATTCTGGGGCTGGGCAGCGATCTCATCGATATCAGGCGTATAGAGAAGACCCTGGAGCGCTTCGGCGAGCGCTTCACCGAACGCGTCTTCACCGATGTCGAGCGGGCGAAATCAGACCGGCGCGCGCAGCGGGCGGCCAGCTATGCGAAGCGTTTTGCCGCAAAGGAAGCCTGCGCCAAGGCGCTGGGAACGGGGGTGCCTCGCCGCGGCGTCCACTGGCGCGACCTCGGGGTAGTCAATTTGCCGAGCGGCAAGCCGACCATGGCGTTGACGCGCGGTGCGGCTGAGCGCTTGGCGGAAATGACGCCAGCAGGTATGAAGGCTCAGATTGACGTGACAATCACAGATGATTATCCCCTCGCTCAGGTTATTGTCATCATCTCGGCACTTCCTGAAGATGGTTAGGCTCCCTGGTGAATGCCCGGGGAGGTTTCCTTGGCGGCAGCCGCCAGGAAAGAAGGAAAATGGAAAAATTGATGCTTAACGAAGGGCCGGGCGGCGACCCGGAAGACAAGGCACCCGAGGACGGTGCGAAGGAAGAGGAGCAGCCGGGCAGCGCTTGGATGGAAACGCTGAGGACGGTGGTCATCGCGGTTCTGATTGCCGTCGGCGTCAGGACCTTCGCCTATGAGCCCTTCAATATCCCGTCAGGCTCCATGGAGCCGACGTTGCTTGTCGGCGACTATCTCTTCGTTTCCAAGCTGTCCTACGGCTACAGCCGCCATTCCTTGCCCTTCGGACTGCCGCTGTTCAAGGGCCGCATCTTCTCCTCCGATCCGGAGATCGGCGACGTGGCGGTTTTCGCCTATCCGAGGGACGAGAAGACCGACTACATCAAGCGGATCGTCGGGCTGCCGGGCGACAAGGTCGAAGTGCGTGAAGGCATCCTCTATATCAACGACGTCGCGGCCAAGCGTGAGCTCCTGTCGGCTTCGGAGATCGCGGACCTTGGCTACTACAATCCCCAGGGGCGGCTCTACTACGAGACGCTTCCGAACGGGCGCCGGTACCTCATTCAGGAACTGGGCGACGGGTATTCCCTCGATGACTTCAAGCCGGTGATCGTGAAGGAAGGCCATTTCTTCGCCATGGGGGACAACCGGGACAACAGCCAGGACAGCCGCGTGCCGAATGTCGGACAAGTGCCTCTCGAAAATCTCGTCGGGCGGGCGGACATCCTGTTCTTTTCCCACGACGGCGCCAGCGCCTGGTGGAAGTTCTGGACCTGGCCGAGCACTATTCGTTTCGGCCGGATCGGCGATGGCATCGAATAGGCGGAGGACTGGGCCCCGGGCGGCCGCCAAGGGGGACAGTGCGCTGTCGCAGTTGCAGGAACAGCTTGGGCACCGCTTTGCCGACCCGGCGTTGCTGGTCCGGGCCCTGACCCATCCTTCCGTTTCCGCCGACCCGAGCCATCGCGGCGGCGACTATGAGCGCCTTGAATTCCTGGGCGACCGCGTGCTGGGTCTGGTCGTCGCGGAGATGCTGTTCGATCGTTTCCCGGAGGAGGCCGAGGGCCTTCTGGCCCGCCGCCTCGCGAAGCTGGTGGGCAAGGACACCTTGGCGTCGGTGGCCGAAGATCTCGATCTCGGCAACGTCATGCGGTTTGCCATGGGCGAAGACGAGAAACAGGGCCGCAGCAACCCCGGCCTGCTCTCCGACGCCTGCGAAGCGGTGATTGCCGCCCTCTATCTGGACGGCGGCTTGCCCGTTGCGCAGGCCTTCATCGTTCAGGCCTGGCGGCAGCGGATCGAGGAGGACCGGGAGCCACCTTCCGACGCCAAGACCGAACTGCAGGAGTGGGCCCAGGGACGCGGCCTGCCGCTGCCGCGCTACAGCGAAGTCGACCGCCAGGGGCCGCCGCATGATCCGTTGTTCACCATCAGCGTCGAAGTGGAGGGAAAGCGGCCGCAAACCGGGACCGGCCGTTCCAAGCGCGCGGCTGAACAGGATGCGGCGGCGCAGCTCCTGTCCCTCGTGAAGGGAAAGCGACGATGAGCACGGCAGAAGCGCCGCAGCGCTGTGGCTTCGTGGCCGTGGTCGGCGCGCCGAATGCAGGGAAGTCGACCCTGGTAAACCAGCTCGTCGGCGCCAAGGTTTCCATCGTTACCCACAAGGTGCAAACCACCCGGACCCGCGTCCGTGGGATAGCCATTCACGGCAGCAGCCAGATCGTCTTCATCGACACCCCGGGGATCTTCACGGCCAAGCGCCGCCTGGAACGGGCCATGGTGCAGGCCGCCTGGGCCGGGGTCGAGGATGCCGATGTCGTTCTGGTGATCCACGACGCCGGACGCAGGAAGATCTCCGACGATACCCGGCGGGTGATCGAGGGGCTGGCCGACAGCCGCTGCGAACTGGTGCTGGTGCTGAACAAAGTCGATCTGGTCAAGCGCGAGAAGCTGCTGGAACTCGCCGCGGAGCTCGCGGCCATGGCCGATTTCTCGAAGGTCTTCATGATCTCGGCCCTGACCGGCGACGGCCTGGAAGACCTGCTGGATTACCTGGCGGGCCGCATGCCGGAGGGCCCGTGGCATTTCCCGGAAGACCAGCTCTCCGATATCTCTTTGCGCCTGCTGGCGGCGGAAATCACCCGGGAGAAGCTGTTCTTGAACCTGCACCAGGAACTGCCCTACGCCCTGACGGTGGAAAGCGAAGGCTGGGAGGAGTTCAAGGACGGTTCGGTCCGCATCGAGCAGACCATCTATGTCGGCCGGGAACAGCACAAGGCCATGTGCCTGGGCAAGGGTGGCAAGACCATCCGGATGGTTCGCGAAGCGGCGCAAAAGGAAATGGAGGATGCTTTCGGGCAACCCGTTCATCTTTTCCTCTTTGTGAAGGTGCGCGAAAACTGGATCAATGACCCTGAACGCTACCGGAATCTCGGTCTGGATTTCGATGCCTAGAGCCGCCGTCGACGGGGTGGTGCCGCGATGAAGTGGGAAGACGAGGCGATCGTTCTGGCGGCCCGCCCGCACGGCGAAACTGCGGCGGTGGTCCAGTTGCTGACGCGCGCCCACGGTCGCCACGCAGGACTCGTACGAGGCGGGCAGAGCGCCCGCCTGCGCGGTATTTACCAGTCAGGCAACCGCGTTTCGGCGACATGGAGCGGGCGCCTGGCGGAGCATCTGGGCAGTCTGGAGTGTGAGATGGAATGCTCCTACATGGCCCGGGTGCTTGACGATTCGGACCGTCTGGCCGCTCTCAGCGCGGCCACCGCGGTCTGCGAGGGGGCGATGCCCGAGCGGGAGCCCCATCCGGCCTGCTTCGAAGGGCTGCTGGCGCTGCTGGAGGCCCTGGAAGGCGACCACTGGGCCGAGGTCTATGTCCGCTGGGAACTGGCCTTCCTGGCCGAACTCGGCTTCGGGCTCGATCTGAGCCGCTGCGCGGCCGGCGTGGAGAATGATCAACTCGCCTATGTGAGCCCCCGCTCCGGCCGGGCTGTTTCACTCTCGGCCGGCGCCCCCTATCGGGAGAAGCTGCTGCCCTTGCCCGGCTTCCTGGTGGGTCGCGGGGAGGGCGGTAACGCTGCCGTCGCGGAGGGGCTTGCGCTCACCGGCTTTTTTCTTGAGCGCCATCTTTTCCACCCCCATGATAAGCCGCTGCCGGCCGCCAGGCTGCGCCTGGAGCAACGCTTTGCCCCAGACGGCGGGCCGTCCCGGGCAGCTTCGCAATAGCCCAAAGACCAAGTCAGAACCGGTTTGCGCTTCCTTCGCCGATGACACCTCAAGAAACAGACCCTGTTATTGTCGTCGGTGCAGGCATCGTCGGCGTCTGCTGCGCGCTTTACCTGCTGCGCGACGGCCACCGTGTGGTCCTGGTCGATCGGGGCGCGCCGGGGGAGGGCACCTCCTTCGGCAACGGCTCGATCATCACGGAAGAAGCCGTGGTGCCGGTCCAGACGCCGGGCGTGGCGCGCAAGGTGCCGGGCATGCTGGCCGATCCCCTGGGGCCTCTGGCGATCCGCTGGTCCTATCTGCCGAAGATCGCGCCCTGGCTTTTGCACTTCATCCGTTCCAGCAGCCCGCAGCGGGTGGAGGAGGTCTCCGTCGCCCTGGCGCAGCTTCTCGAGGGGTCGTTGAAGGCCTATGAGCCGCTGGTCGAAGCCGCGGGTATTAGCGACATGATCCGGCGCTCCGGCTGGGTGTCGGTCTACGAGACCGAGGCCGGCTTCAAGAGCTACGAACCGATGCTGGAACTGCAGCGGCGCCGGGGCGTCAACTTCGAGGTCCTGCCGGCGGAAGAGCTCCGGCAACTGGAGCCCAGCCTGGCGCCGATCTTCTGCCGCGGGGTGTTTTATCCGGACGTGGCGCACACAGTGAACAACTTCCGCTTCGTCCAGGAACTGGCGGCTGCTTTCGTGCGCCTCGGCGGAGAGGTCCGCCAGCAGACGGTGATCGGGTTTCAGCAGGGCGACGCCGGGGTCACAGCTGTCGTCACGGAGGCCGACACGATTGCCTGCAGCGGCGTCGTCATCGCCGCGGGGGCCTGGTCGAAGACCCTGGCTGCCATGCTGGGATCCCGACTGCCGCTGGACACCGAGCGCGGCTACCACCTGACATTGCCGCACGCGGGCGCGGACCTTCGGCTGCCCGTCTATTCGACCGAGCGCGGCTTCGTCTGCACCCCGCTGGAGCACGGCCTGCGGATCGCCGGGACGGTCGAACTGGGCGGGCTGGAGGCGGAACCCAACTGGAAGCGCGCCGAAGTCCTCTACCGGAACGCCAGCCGCTGGTTTCCCGGCCTCGACCGTCGGGAGGAGAGCCGCTGGATGGGCTATCGCCCTTCCATGCCCGACTCGGTTCCCGTCATCGGCCCGTCCCCCCGGCACCGCAATGCGATTTTCGCCTTCGGCCACGGGCACTGTGGCCTGAGCCTGGCGGCGCGTACCGGCGGCCTGGTGGCGGCCCTGCTGGCCGGGCGCGACCCGGGCATCGACCTGAGCCCCTATCGGCACGACCGCTTCTGAAAATCCCCGGATTTCTCAGGCAATCTGTTGCCTTCGCCGGGCTGATCACTACTATATTTGGTAGTCTTCCTCGGAGTCGTGATCCCCTCTATGGCCTCCTCACCGGCTGGTGAAATCCGTGACGTGAAGCTCTCCGACGCCCTGTCGGAGCGCTATCTCTCTTACGCCCTCTCGACCATCATGGCGCGCTCGCTGCCTGACGTGCGCGACGGCCTGAAGCCGGTCCACCGGCGCCTGCTGTTCGCCATGCGGCAGCTGCGCCTGGACCCCAACACCGGCTTCAAGAAATCCGCCCGCGTCGTCGGTGACGTGATCGGTAAGTTCCACCCCCATGGCGACCAGGCGATCTATGACGCCCTGGTGCGCCTGGCTCAGGACTTCTCTCTGCGCTTTCCGCTGATCGACGGGCAGGGCAACTTCGGCAACATCGACGGCGATAACGCCGCGGCCATGCGCTACACCGAGGCGCGCCTGACCGAGGTGGCGGCTGCGATGCTGGAAGGCATCGACGAGGACGCCGTCGACTTCCGCCCGACCTACGATGGTGAGGCGGAAGAACCCGTTGTCCTGCCGGGCGCCTTTCCGAACCTGCTGGCCAACGGTGCGCAGGGGATCGCGGTCGGCATGGCGACCTCCATCCCCCCGCACAACGTGGGTGAGATCTGCGACGCCCTGCTGCACGTCATCAAGGCGCCCAACGCCACCATCGACAAGCTGGTCGATCTGATGCCGGGTCCCGATTTCCCGACCGGAGGCATCCTGGTGGAAGCCCGGGAGAGTATCGTCGAGGCCTACAAGACGGGCAGGGGCTCTTTCCGGCTGCGTGCCCGCTGGGAGACCGAGAAGATCAAGGGCGGTGGCTACCAGATCATCGTCACCGAGATACCCTTCCAGGTCCAGAAATCACGCCTGATCGAGAAGATCGCCGAGCTCCTTATGGCCAAGAAGCTGGCCATGCTGGCGGACGTGCGGGACGAGTCGACTGACGATATCCGCCTGATCCTGGAGCCGAAGAGCCGCAACGTCGATCCCGAAGTCCTGATGGAATCGCTATTCCGTCAGACCGAATTGGAGACGCGCATCGGGCTCAACATGAACGTGCTGGATGCCGACCACACGCCGCGGGTGATGGACCTGCGCGAGGTGTTGCGTGCTTTCCTGGATCACCGCCATGAAGTCCTGAAGCGGCGCACCCAGCATCGCCTGGACAAGATCGCCCATCGCCTCGAAGTCCTCGACGGTTACCTCATCGCCTATCTGAACATCGATGAGGTGATCCGCATCATCCGCGAGGAGGACGAACCCAAGGCGAAAATGATGAAGCGCTGGAAGCTGAGCGACGTCCAGGCTGAAGCGATTCTCAATATGCGCCTGCGGGCCCTGCGCAAGCTGGAAGAGATCTCCATCCGCGAAGAGCACTCTGCCCTGTCGAAGGAGCAGAAGGAGCTCAAGCAGCTGATGAAGAACGAGCAGAAGCGCTGGGCGTTAATCGGCGAGCAGGTGAAGGAGATCAAGGCGCAGTTCGGAGGCAAGACGCCGCTGGGCACCCGCCGCAGCGAAATCGGCGCGCCGCCGGCCGAGGTAATCATCCCCCTGGAGGCCGTCGTCGAGCGCGAGCCGGTGACCATCCTCTGCTCCGACAAGGGCTGGGTCCGGGCCCTGAAGGGGCACCAGGAGGACGTCTCCGATGCCAAGTACAAGGAGGGCGACCGGGAACGCTTCGTGGTCCTTGCCCAGACGACGGACAAGCTGCTGGTCTTCGCCACCAATGG
>MRWG01001643.1_pt1 | contig 13476 bp, 10 predicted proteins | sample 1013341 | NCBI WGS metagenome assembly MRWG01 (sample SAMN06117577, study PRJNA244670) | biofilm metagenome | biome: Water; feature: Cathode Biofilm; material: Biofilm; isolation source: microbial consortium enriched at the cathode of a solar microbial fuel cell | place: USA: District of Columbia ... | reverse complement strand
TGGCGACATCAACCTGATCACCCTCCTCATGGGCGCACACGGCAGGGGGCTACAGGTGCAAAACCACAAAGGCGAATGGATAGATGCCATTGCCAGGCCGGACGAGTTGATGATCAATGTGGGCGATATGCTCTCCAGGCTCACCAACAACCGCTTAAAATCGACCATCCACCAGGTGATCAACCCCCCCAAATCCGAATGGGGCAAATCCCGCTACTCCATCCCGTTCTTCATGCACCCCATCAGTGAAATGCCGCTGAATAGCCTGGACAACTGCGTTGACGCCAAACACCCCAGGTTATACCCCGATATCACCGCCGGGGAATTCCTCCATGAGCGACTGATTGAACTCGGGCTTATTAAAAAATAACCGCCTTACCCCAACGGCCTTAATTCCACCAATGCCATTAAGACCATATAGTATCACCGTTATAATTACAGCCGTCCTGCCCGAGGGGCAGGGACTGTTCTTTTAAATTACAAGGACCATGGACTTAAAAGACCAACTCAAAAACCTATTCCCGGAACATGAGCCCCCCGAAGAAGAGGCATCACCTGGAGATCCGGGCATCTGGATGCAGGACGACCCCATAATTTGCAAGTATGAAAAAAGGAGGGGGAAACCCCATACGATCCTCGAGGGCTATACGGGAGCAGATGCAGATTTCAAGGCCCTGACCAAAGAATTGAAAACGGTACTCGGAGTAGGAGGATCCTATAAAAATGACACCATAATCATCCAGGGCGATTACCGTGACCGGATCATGGAACTACTACGGGAAAAGGGCTTCAAAACCAAACGGGTAGGTGGCTAAAATGTAAAATTTATCTTTTGTATTTTTCGATTAAATGTTACCTTTAGGGGTTATAAACTAAACGAGACTGAAAATGAGATCCCAATTGCACATTACCAACGGGGATAGCTTTACCCAGCGACTACAAGGCTTGAATTTAAAGGGTGATATCATCACCTGGAGGGAGATGCTGTGCGAAGGGAAAACAGAGACCAACGTGGGGAGCGAATCTTTCTGGAAAACCCGCTTCGAATTCCTCCACAAGAACTACAATGTCAGTAAATCCTGGTTTGTAGAGAAAACCCTGAAAGAATACCGCAACCTTTGCAACCACAAGCAGCAGGACCAGATCATCCTCTGGTTTGAGTACGACCTTTTCTGCCAAATAAACATGTTGGCCGTGATCAGCTGGCTGAAAACACACCGCAGACATGCCGAAATTTCATTGGTCTGCAGCGGAAATGAAGATGAAACCGACAAATTGTACGGCCTGAGCGAATTAAGCGATGAACAGCTGCTGCGTTTATACGAAAAGCGGGTTGTTTTATCCCAGGACGATATCGAATACGCTGATTATGTCTGGCAGCTTTACTGCAGCGACAACCCCATCAGGCTGGAAAACCTGTCCGATTTTGAAAACTACCATTTTGATTACCTCTCTGAGGCACTGCAGGCACACCTGAAGCGTTTCCCCAGTATAAAAAACGGGTTGAACGAACTGGAAAACAGGATTTTGGAACTTTCTTTTACCGAAAAGCCAAAAACCAAAAAAGCCTTGATGAGCAGTATCCTCACCAACCAGGGGAGATACGGTTTTGGCGACACCCAGTACGAACGGATCCTGACGAGCCTCAAGCCACTGTTTTCTTCCTTTAACCCGGTCCGCCTGAGTAAAAAGGGCAGGGAAATCCTGGATGGAAAGACCAACTACTATTCATACCTGCGTGATAATGAGGCGTATCTGGGAGGTGCGTTGAAGTACAACTTCCTATACAACGACGAATCGGGAAGAATCCTCAAACTGTAGTATGGGGTTTTCGGCTTCCGAATTGATCCTGAATCCGGATCAGAGCATTTACCACCTGAACCTGCATCCCGAAGACCTTGCGGATACGGTGATCACCGTTGGAGATCCCGATCGCGTAGCAATGGTATCCCGCTATTTTGACCATATCGAGGTCCGCAAAGGCAAGCGCGAATTCATCACCCATACCGGCACGCTGAACGGGCAGCGGATAACCGTTATTTCTACAGGGATCGGGACGGATAATGTCGATATCGTCATGAACGAACTGGACGCCCTGGCCAATATCGATCCCGAAACCAAGGCTGTCAGGCCCCAGTTGCGACAGCTGAGTTTTGTGCGTGTGGGTACTTCCGGTGCCCTGCAGCCGGAGATCCCTTTGGATGCTTTCCTCTTAAGCGAATACGCCCTGGGGCTCGATTCCCTGTTGCATTTTTACAAAAGCCCCGCGGAACACCCGGACATTCAGGAGGCATTTGTGGCGCACATGGGGTGGACACCCCCAAAATCTGCCCCCTATATTGAAAAGGCAGATAGCTCCCTTATGGCGCGGCTCGATGCTGAAAAGGTGTTCAAAGGCTTTACCGCCACCAATGTGGGCTTCTATGGGCCCCAGGGCCGCAGGTTGCGCCTTGAGCCCGCAACTGCCGGCATCCTCGACCAGATGGCGGCATTTAACTACCGGGGGTTTAAAATTACCAATATGGAGATGGAGACTTCGGCCCTGTACGCACTTTCCAGGCTCCTTGGCCACCGGGCGGTCTCCCTGAATTGCATCGTGGCGAACCGCATTACGGGGCGGTTTTCGCCTTCCCCGGGAAAAGCCGTGAAATCCCTTATTGAGTACACCCTGGAAAAACTAACCCAGCCTTGAAAACTGTCAGAATCGCAGGAGTCCCCGAACATTTTAACTTTCCCTGGCATATGGCCATGGAAGAAGGCGCGTTTGAAAATCGCGGCATACAGCTGGAATGGACCGAAGTACCAGAGGGTACCGGCAGGATGTGCGAAATGCTGCGGAAGGACGAAACCGATCTTGCCATCATCCTTACCGAAGGCATTGTAAAGAGTATTGCAGAGGGCAATGCTGTTCGCATTGTCCAGGGATATATAGATAGTCCCTTATTATGGGGGATCCACGTAGGGGCCGCATCGGCATACCAGCACCCGGAAGACCTCAGGGGCAAGAAGGCAGCCGTTAGCCGCCTGGGTTCCGGAAGCCATTTAATGGCCTACCTGCACGCCCGGGAACTGGGCTGGGACCCCAACACCCTTGCCTTCGAAATCGTAAATAACCTGGACGGGGGCGTTAACGCCCTCAGCAACGGAACGGCAGATTACTTCCTCTGGGAACATTTCACCACCAAACCCCTGGTTGACAAGGGCGTCTTCAGGCGTCTGGGCGACTTTCCTACCCCCTGGCCCTGTTTTGTGGTGGCAGCCCAGGAAGAATTTACCAGCCAAACCCCAGCCCTGGTGCGGCATATCCTGGAGGTAATCAACTTGTACACCAAAGATTTCAGGGAGATCCCCAGCATAGATCGTACCCTGGCGCATCGTTACAAACAGGAAGTCACAGATATCCGCCAATGGCTGGACAAGACCCGGTGGAGTCAATGTCAAATACCTAATGAAGTCATTGAACATGTGATAGATAGCCTGCTTGATTTAAAGTTAATTTCGGATAAGAAGCCGGCCACATCCCTTTTGGCCAACCCCGGCACCCCGTCTGGCGGGCCTACCAACTGATAGGGGATTTCCCCTGTTTCCTGAGGATCTCATTGGCCTTGCTAAAATGGCGGTTCCCGAACCAAAGGCCCCGGTTGGCACTCAGGGGCGACGGGTGGCCAGCGGTAAGGATATGGTGCCGGTCCGCATCAATCAGGCGCACTTTTTTCCTGGCGTACCCGCCCCACAACAAAAACACCAAACCTTCCTTCTCTTTGTCCAGTTTGCGTATGACCGCGTCTGTAAATGTTTCCCAGCCCTTGTTTTGATGGCTGCCGGCCTGTTGGGCGCGCACCGTAAGGGTGGCATTGAGCAACAACACCCCCTGGGCTGCCCAGTGTTCCAGGTTGCCGCTCCTGGGGTAGGGTTTTCCCAGGTCCTGCCCGATCTCCTTAAAGATATTCACCAGCGAAGGCGGGTGTGCCAGCCCGTCACGGACAGAAAAACACAGCCCATTGGCCTGCCCGGATCCGTGATAGGGATCCTGCCCGATGATGACCACCTTGGTCTTGTCGAAGCTCGCGTGCTCAAAGGCCGCAAAAATTTCGGACCCCTTCGGATAGCAGGTGTATTGTTGGTACTCCTGCCGGACAAATTCGGCCAGTTCCTTAAAATAGGGTTTCTGGAATTCCTGCTCCAGGCAGGATTTCCAACCGGGCTCTATAGTGACATTCATGGGAAAGGGCTATTTTTGTAGCGCTAAAAATAGGCCTTTAAAAAGCGATGGACAACATCCCTCCAAAAACCCTGCAGGACCTTGAGTTTATCACGGTGCTGGAACAACTCGCCTCCCATTGCCAAACGGAGATGGGCAGGGAGCAAGCGCTGGCCCTCACCCCCATACCCGGGAAGGAGGTGCTCATGACCAGCCTGGGGCAAACCTCGGAGTACCTTTCCTCCTTCACCACGGACAACCGCATCCCCAACCACGGTTTTGACTCCATCCAGGGAGAACTAAGGCTGCTGAAAATTGAGAACACTACCCTGGAAATTGCGGGGTTCAGACGAATCGCGTCGATATGCGAGACCATATCCACCCATAAACGGTTTTTTGCGAAATTCAGGGAATACTACCCGCTGCTGGCAGCGCAATCCGGGGAAATCCAGGAGAACAAAGAAATTCCGGGGCTGGTACACGGGGTCATCGACCGTTTTGGGGAAATCCGGGACGACGCGTCTGACGCCTTGAAACAGATCCGAAAAGACATGCTGAAGGTACGCGCACGCATCAACCAAAGCTTTGCCGCTGCGCTCAGTTCCTATCAGGCCTCAGACTACCTGGACGATATCCGGGAATCTGTGGTGGACAACCGGCGTGTCCTGGCCGTGAAGGCCATGTACCGCAAAAAGGTTCGGGGCGGCGTGATGGGCAGTTCAAAAACAGGCAGCATCGTCTATATAGAACCCGAAGCTTCCCTGGCGTACAGCCGGGAGCTGAACAACCTGGAATTTGAGGAACGGGAAGAAATACAACGCATCCTGAAAAAGCTCACTGCAGACATCCGGCCGTATGCCAGACAGTTAAACGACTACCAGGCCTATTTGGCCCGTACCGATGTCACTGCCGCCAAGGCGCTCTACGCACGGGAAATGGACGCCCTGATGCCCGGCATTAATGAAGACCGCCAGTTGTATTTGCGGGATGCCTATCACCCGCTCCTCTACCTTTCCTACAAGCGGAAGGGCGAAACCACCTGGCCACAAACCGTCCGGCTGCATCCCGAAAACCGTATCATCGTCATCTCCGGCCCTAACGCCGGGGGAAAGAGTATCACCCTGAAGACCATCGGGCTGCTGCAATTGATGTTGCAGAGCGGGCTGTTGATCCCGGTACACGAACGGAGTTCCCTCTGCCTTTTTGAGAAGGTGCTTACAGATATTGGAGACAACCAGTCTATTGAAAACCACCTGAGTACCTACAGCTATCGCCTTAAAAACATGAACCGCTTCCTGAAGGAGTGCAATGACCATACCCTGTTCCTTATCGATGAATTCGGGACCGGGAGCGACCCGGAACTGGGTGGGGCCCTGGCCGAAGCCTGCCTGGAAGTATTTTACGAAAGGGAGGCCTACGGGGTCATAACCACCCACTACTCCAACCTTAAACTCCTGGCCAATGAACTTCCCTGCATGGCCAATGCCAACATGCTATTTGACTCGCGTTCCCTGGAACCTACCTACCAATTGGTACTGGGGCAGGCCGGCAGTTCCTTTACTTTTGAAGTGGCCCAGAAGAACGGCATCCCTTACAGCCTCATCAACAGGGCTAAGAAGAAGATAGAGCGGGGCAAAGTGCGTTTTGATGCCACCATAGCCAAGTTGCAGAAAGAACGCAGCAAAATGGCTAAAACCGGCTCCAGGCTGCAGGAAGAGGAGGTCAAGGCAAGGGATGAGGCGAAACGATTGGAAGAATTAAACGCCAGGATCAAAACCAAACTGGAAGACTACCAGGAGTTGTACGACTTTAACCAGCGGATGATTTACCTGGGGAATAAGGTCAATACCGCAGCCGAACGTTATTTCCAGGACAAAAAGAAACGCCCGCTGGTATCCGAACTCCTGCGGATTGTGGAAACCGAGAACAGCAAACGCAAAAAGCAGTCGGCCAAACAATCCCGGGCAAAGCGGGAGAAGAAAGTAAAGGTCGAGCAGGAAGTGCAGGAAAAGGTGGCGACCATTCGCAGGAAGAAAGCGGTTGAAAAGGGGAAAGAGGCCGGGAAAGAGGCCGGGAAACCCCGTCCCGTCTTCCGGGTGGGAGACCGGGTGCGGCTGCAGGACGGAAAAGCCGTGGGCAGCATTGACAGCATGGAAAAGAATAAAGCAGTGGTCAACTACGGGCAGTTTACCACCAACGTGAGCGTAGACCAGTTGGAACTGGTGGAAAAAAGGAAATAGTACGGGATGATCGCAGGCTGAAGCAATCGCTCCTCACCGGAATGGATATCGGAACAGCGATCGGCTTTATCAGGACGGTTGTTTGGCATAAAAGCCCGTTCCATTACCCTGCTGGACTTGGGTCCACAAACAAACCCGGGGCCTGCCCCGCAACCTGGTCCGCAGCCTGCTTGAAAATTGCAATAGGCAGTCCTTTTTTGCCCCCCCCAACGCAACATGCTCATTCCCTGCTTTTTGTTACGGCCATGCAAGCCCCACGCCATGACCCTGACCACCCCCTGGGCAGAAAGGTGACAGGCGCAGCAAGTATTTACATCAGTATGCGCTTTGATTGCGGCCAATGCCCTATTTTTGTCCGGTAAACCCCAAGCCGTTGGACATCCCGGAAAACAAATTGATCATCCTATTTGATGGCGTCTGCAACCTCTGCAACAGCGCCGTGCAGTTTGTTATTGCACATGATAGAAAAAACCGCTTTTGTTTTGCCCCCCTGCAAAGCGACATAGGCCTTAAACTTGTGCGCGAACGCCATATTGACGCTTCCAGGGTAGACTCCATCGTCCTCATAGAACCGGGGGTGGCCTATTATATAGAATCGGAAGCAGCCATCCTCATAGGCAAGGAATTTGGGGGTTTATGGAAGTTGCTCGGCCTGTTGCAATGGATCCCCCCTTCGCTCAGGGATCCCATCTACCGTTGGATCGCCCGTAACCGCTATAAGTGGTTTGGAAAGAAGGACGCCTGCATGATACCGACGCCGGAATTGCAATCGAAATTTTTGTAGCGGCCTTTATAACCGGGCCTTCCGGAAAAGGCCTATTTCTTTTTTTTATGGATCACCTCGTCCAGGTGGTCGTCCCACTCTTTCACCCTGGGCACCAATGTACGGCCCAGGGATTTGGAAACCATCATGGAAACGGTCGCGTCCCCGGTGACATTCACCACGGTACGGCACATATCCAGGGGGCGGTCGACCGCAAAGATCAGGGCAAGGCCAATAGCGAGCTTATCCGCCGGGAACCCAATGGCCTCGAGCACGATAACCAGCATCACCATCCCCGCACCGGGTACGGCCGCAGAACCAATGGAGGCCAACAAAGCGGTAAGCACGATGGTCAGTTGGTCTGCAAAGGTCAGATCGAAACCCAGGGCCTGTGAAATAAAGACCGCCGCCACTCCCTGGTAAAGGCTGGTACCATCCATGTTGATGGTCGCCCCCACCGGAAGGACAAAGCTAGAGATGTCTTTATTGACCCCTATGTGCTCCTCAACCCGTTCCATGGTCACCGGCAGGGTTGCCGCACTGGAACTGGTGGAAAAGGCCAGCAACTGGGCCGGGCTTATCCGGCTCAGAAAGGTCCAGGGGTTATAGCGTGTGAAAAGGCCCACAACCAGGCTGTAGAACGTGATCATCAGCGCAAGGCCCAGCAGGACGACCCCGGAATATTTCAACAGTGCCAGGAGGAGGTCCGGGTCACCGGAGGTGACGACCACGTTCGCCAGCAGCGCGAACACCGCCACAGGGGCGGTGAGCATGATAAGGTCTACCATTTTCAAAACGACATCGTTCAGGGAGTCAAAAAAGCTTTTTAGGGGACTGGCCCGCTCCTCGCCGATCAACAGCATGGAGATGCCGAGGAAAATGGTAAAAAAGATCACCTGCAACATCAGGCTATTATCGCTGAGGGCCCCAAAAGCATTATCGGGCACCATATCTTCCAGGAATTGCAATGGCCCCCCTTCCTTTTGCCGTGACGCTTCCTCCAGTTTGGAAGTTACCTCCGTATTCGAGGCATAGGTATCTGTGAGTTTGGTAATCGTGTCTTCCGAGATCCCATCCCCGGGTTTCATGACATTCACCAAAAGCAGGCCTATGGAAATGGCCACCACCGTGGTGGAGATATAGATGGCGATGGTGCGAAGGCCGATATTGCGAAACTGGGAAATATCCTTAAGGTCCGAAATCCCTTTGATCAGCGAAGCCAGGATCAGTGGAATGGCGATAAGCTTCAACAATTTAACGAAAATGCTACCAAAGGGGTTGATCCAGTCCTGAACAAATTGGCTTCCCCAGGCGGGGTAGGTCATGACGAATCCAAAAACGATCCCCAGCACCATCCCGATCAGGATTTGCCAATGCAATTCCAGTTTCTTCATACGCTAAATTTTCAATGTAGGCGGGAAGATAGCATTTTGGAGGCAAAAGCCCTAAAAAGGGAGGCCTATAATTTTACACTGCGGTTGAGCAGCGTAAAATCGGCCAGCACCAGGGCTGCCATGGCCTCTACGATGGGGACGGCCCTGGGTACCACACAGGGGTCGTGCCGCCCTTTTCCCTGGGCAGTCACCGGGTTTCCGTCTTTGTCGATGGTTTCATACGCCTGTATAAGGGTTGCTACCGGTTTGAATGCGACGTTGAAGTAAATATCCATCCCGTTGCTTATGCCGCCCTGTATCCCACCGCTGTGGTTGGTTTTGGTACTGCCATCCGGGTTAAACGCATCGTTGTGCTGGCTTCCTTTCATGTAAACCCCACCAAAACCGCTGCCGTATTCAAAACCCTTTACCGCGTTGATTGACAGCATGGCTTTGCCCAGTTCGGCATGTAATTTATCGAATACCGGTTCCCCAAGGCCCGGGGGGACATTCCGGATCACACAACTGACAACCCCCCCTATGGTATCCCCTTCTTTGCGGATTTCCCTGATACAGGCTTCCATGGCTTTGGCCGTCTCCGGATCCGGGCAGCGCACCGGATTGGATTCGGTCAGGGACAGGTCGAGTTCCTCATAGGATTTCCCCAGTTGCAACGGCCCCACCTGCGACACATAGGCCTGTATACGCACCGGGGCGAGCAATTGCCTTGCGATGGCGCCGGCCACTACCCGGCTGGCAGTCTCCCGTGCCGAGCTCCTTCCGCCACCACGGTAATCACGGAAACCATATTTCGCGTCATAGGTATAATCGGCGTGCGAAGGGCGGTAAGAATCCTTGATGTGCGAATAATCGCCAGATTTTTGGTTGGTATTGTGGATGGCAAACCCGATAGGCGTCCCGGTAGTTTTTCCTTCAAAGATCCCGGAATAAAAGACCACGGTATCGGGTTCCTTCCGCTGGGTGACGATCGCAGACTGCCCCGGCCTCCTCCGGTCCAGTTCGAGCTGAATGGCCTCCAGGTCGAGCAAAAGCCCCGCGGGACAACCGTCGATGACCCCGCCCAGGGCCGGGCCGTGCGATTCGCCAAAGGTAGTAAGCCTGAAAAGTCGGCCAAAGGTATTTCCTGCCATATGCTCTGTTGGTTCATTTGGGGTGTGACGGATCGTCGCCACAGGTACAGCCCGGCCAAAGATAGCGGTTAAAATGATCTTTAACAAGGCCCCAATTTAATGTTGGCTTAACAAAGCGCGACTCCCGTTAATCGAATCTTAACTGTAAAGTGAAGAAAGGATGACCCGGCTTTTATCTGTTTTTATACTCATAGGTTTAATTTTGTTCCCGGTTTAACCCCGGAACGATTGAAAAAGCGCAAGATTGAAGTGGCTGTGGTATCGGATGTGCATTTGGGCACCCACGGCTGCCATGCCGAAGAATTGCTGGCCTACCTGAGCAGTATCAAACCCGGGACCCTGATCCTGAATGGGGACATCCTGGATATCGGCAAACTCACCAAAGGCTACTTCCCCCTTTCCCATTTCAAAGTCGTTAAAAAGGTCCTCAACCTGGCTTCCGGGGGCACCCGGGTATACTACCTCCCGGGAAACCATGACCAGATGTTGCGCAAATTCAACGGGACCACCATGGGCAACTTCAGCATCCACAACAAACTGGTCCTGGACCTGGATGGGAAAAAGGCCTGGTTTTTCCATGGGGATGTTTTCGACCTTTCGGTGCGGCATTCGCGCTGGCTGGCCAGCCTGGGCAGTTTCGGATACGCACTGCTGTTGCAACTGAACCGTTGCTACAACCGGCTCCTTCAAAAGGCAGGGCGCGATACATACTCCCTTGCCAAGCGGATAAAAAACAGCCCGCATAAAGGGGCCCGGTACCGCAGGAATTTTGAGCGTACCACTTCTGAACTGGCCATTGAAGGGGGCTATCACTATGTGGTCTGCGGACACATACACCACCCCAAGAAACTGAGGTACGAGAACCGCAACGGCGAGTGCACCTACCTGAATTCGGGCGATTGGGACACCCACCTCACCGCACTGGAATACGCGTTCAAACGATGGAAGGTCTATCATTACCATCGCGATAAACTCTCCCCTTTCTTTGCGGATGAGGAACTCAAGGAAATGGATATGAACGAACTCATCGCCAACATTATTGACCTCCGGCGGAACAAAGCGCCCGAAAAGGAAAAAGACGGAGAATCAACGAACGACTAAAGCCTGCCTCATAATGCTTACGGGATGAAGGGACTTCCTGCCCGTACCATCCTGGATCTGGTGGCGGCAACTCGTGCCATTGGCGGCTATGAGCACTTCCGGGGCCGATTTCGCAACGGCAGGGAACAATCGCTGCCCCCCTATTTTCATGCTCAATTCATAGTGTTCTTCCTCATAGCCAAAGGATCCCGCCATCCCGCAACAACCGGAATTGATGATCGTGACTTGGTAATTTTCAGGCAGGTTCAGCAGGTCAAACGTCACCTTCTGGTCCGACAAGGCCTTCTGGTGGCAGTGGTTGTGGATCTTCACCATACGGGCTTCCTTGGTAAAGCGCGACGCATCCAGAATTCCCAGCCGTATTTCCCTGGAAAGGAATTCTTCGGCCAGCAAACTTTGGGACGCGAGTTTTTCGGCGGCCGCGCCCTCCAGGCCAAAACGCAGGTATTCATCCCGGAAGGTCAGTATGGCTGAGGGTTCAAGGCCAATCAGGGTCCACCCCTCCTCCATCAGCGGTTTCAAGCGGTCCAGGTTTTCCCGGGCCAGGTTTCTGGCCTGCCTCAGGTATCCCTTGGAAATAAAGGTGCGCCCGCTTTCGCCATAGAACAACCGCACTTCATAACCCAGGGCGGTGAAGAGGTCGATCGCATCCCGGCCCAGGTCAATGTCCATATACCGGGTAAACTCGTCAATGTACAACAAGACCTTTTTCATACCGGTATCTGCCTGGTTTTCCTTGTTTTTCAGGTATTTGTTGAAATTAAAACTTCCAACCCTCGGAAAGCTGCGGCCCGGGGCAACACCTGAAACCTTTTTTATCAATCCGCTTAAAATGCCCGAGCCATACACGGCGTTGGTGAGGCCGGCCACTTTGCTGCCGAAGCGATTGACAAGGGTGTTGTAGGCAAAGAGGCTGCTTCGCAGCGGGTACCCGTTAGCTTCCTGGTACTGGTAGAGGAACTCCGCCTTGAGTGTTGCCACATCCACATTGCTGGGGCATTCACTGCTACAGGCCTTACAACTCAGGCAGAGGTCAAACACGTCCTTGAGTTCTTTCCTGTCAAATCGGTTCTCCTGTCCATTGCTGGTGAGGAATTCCCGCAGGGCATTGGCCCTGCCCCGGGTGGTGTCTTTCTCGTTCCTGGTTGCATGGTAACTCGGGCACATGGCCCCGGGCGTTTTCTCCGTTTTCCGGCAATCGCCACTACCGTTGCATTTCTCTGCCGCCCGGAGGATGCCTTCACTGTCCGAGAAATCGAGGAAGGTGGCAATTTCCGGTTCTGAACGGTCTACCTCGTACCGCAGGGACTGGTCCATGGGATAGGCGTCTACTATTTTGCCCGGGTTGAATATGCCTTCCGGGTCGAAGGTCGCCTTCACCCGTTGCAGCAATTCGTAGTTCTCCTGCCCGATCATCATCGGGATGAATTCTGCCCTGACGATGCCATCCCCATGCTCGCCGCTGAAGGATCCGCCAAATTTTTTGGTGAGCTGGGCCACTTCGGTGGTAATGCTTCGGAACAGGGCCACATCAGAAGATTTCTTGAGGTTGAGGATGGGGCGCAGGTGCAATTCCCCGGCCCCGGCGTGCGCATAGTACACCGCCTTCTGCTGGTATTTCTCCATGATCAGCGAAAACTGCCCGATAAAGTCCTTTAAGTCCTCCAGGGCAACGGCCGTATCCTCTATACAGGCCACCGCCTTGCGGTCGCCCACCATATTGCCCAACAATCCCAGCCCGGCTTTCCGCAATTCCACAGCCTTGGCGATATCGTCCCCGCGCAGTACCGGATGGGCGTAACTGAGCCCGGAGCTTTCGATGGTCTTCAGCAGTGCCCCCAGTGCGGTTTCCAGGGTTTCTTCGGTCGCGGCCCGCACTTCAAGCATCAGCAGGGCAGCCGGGTCCCCGTCGACAAAAAAGCGGTTCGCCAGCTGGGCCCGGTTATTTTTGGTGCAATCCAGGATCACCTTGTCCATCATCTCGCAGGTGTATAACTCGTGCCCCATCAAGGGGGCCACGTCAGCCAGGGAATCGGACAGGGTTTTGTAATGGGTGACAACCATTGCGGAATGGCTCGGCGGCAAGTTGTCCAGCTGGAGGGTGATTTCCGTGGTAAAGGCCAGGGTGCCCTCACTCCCACTCAAGAGTTCACAGAGGTTAACCGATGCTTCGGTACCTCCAAAGAGTTGGCTTCGAAGCAAGGCGTCAATGGCGTAACCCGTATTCCTCCGGTGGATTTCCCCTTTGGGAAATTCTTGCTTTATCCTATGTTGTACTTCTTTGACGGATAGTTCTTTATAAATGTTTTTATATATCTTTCCTTCAAGTGTGTCCAATTGGGTTTTCGCGATAAATTCCTCATTGGAAAGCGTTTTAAAGGTGGCCAGGCTTCCATCAGAGAGCACGGTTTTCAGGGCCAGGACCTTATCCCGGGTCACGCCATACCGGATAGAAGTGGTGCCGCTGGAATTGTTCCCGACCATTCCCCCCAGCATGCAGCGGTTGGAAGTAGAGGTATTGGGGCCGAAAAACAGCCCGTGGGGTTCCAGGACCTGGTTCAGTTCATCCCTGATCACCCCGGGTTGTACCACCACCTGTTTCTTGTCCACATCCAGCCGCACGATTTCGGTAAAGTGCCTGGAAACA
>MRWG01001642.1_pt1 | contig 13477 bp, 10 predicted proteins | sample 1013341 | NCBI WGS metagenome assembly MRWG01 (sample SAMN06117577, study PRJNA244670) | biofilm metagenome | biome: Water; feature: Cathode Biofilm; material: Biofilm; isolation source: microbial consortium enriched at the cathode of a solar microbial fuel cell | place: USA: District of Columbia ... | reverse complement strand
ATGCAGGCTGTTCAGCCTGTAACCGCCAATGTCCGTGCGGACACCGCGATCCGGGTCTGATCCCGCCGTGTTCTGGCTGTCGGTCTTGTGCACAAGGTTCATGATCGCCGGCCCCGCCACACTCTCTCAAACGGGATGGTTAGCCGGTTGGGGGCGGGTGGTCCAGAAATAAGCCCTGTTCTAAAGCCTGCGCCCCACGATGAAGGGTCGGGCGTCACGGCCGTTAGATGCATGATAGGCGCATTCGATGACCTCGAAGCCAGCCCTTTTCAGCAGCTTATCGACCTCCGCAGCAGACAGGAAGTCCACATGCGGGGCCTTGCCAACCATCTGCATGAGCGGCACGACGACGCGAAAGACCGGGTTCATGTCTTTGAGGCACGGCGTCTTGGTGAGGAGGAGCCCGCCCGGTTTCAGCGCATGGCGGATGTTGCCCAGCGCGCGGCCGCTGTCTTCCAGAAGATGCAGGACATTGAAGCCAAGCACGGCGTCGAAGCTTTCCGCCGGCCAGTCCGTGCTTTCAGGTGCGGCCACCTCGAATGTCACATTCCCGATGCCTTCGCTGTGGGCCTTCTCACGCGCAATCGCGATCATCTCGCTGGAAATGTCGGTCGCCAGCAGGCTTTCAACCGAAGGCGCGAGTTTGAGCGCCGTGGTGCCCGTGCCGCAACCAAACTCCAGCACCCGGTCGCCAGGCCGCAGATAATGGCGCACACGCTCCAGCGTCCGTTCATATCCACCCATGTCTGAAATGGGGTCGCTGGCGTATTTGCGTGCGATGCGATCCCAAAAACGCGCATTGTCGGCAGTGCGAAACATGATCGTCTCCTTTGGCGCGTTCCCTATCATATGCGCAAAAATTGAAAATTGCGGAACACTGCAGATCCAATATACATATTTGCATGACGAATATTGATTGGAACCGCGCCCGCGCCTTTCTCGCCACGGCGGAGACAGGCTCTCTTTCCGCTGCGGCCCGTGAATTGGGGCTCACGCAGCCCACGCTTTCCAGACAGGTTGCGCAGCTTGAGGCGGATCTGGGCGTCACCCTGTTCGAGCGGGTCGGCAAGAAGCTGGTTCTGACGGAAACGGGCGAAAGCCTGCTGGAGCATGTGCGCGCCATGGGCGAGGCCGCGCTCGCCATGCGTGTCGCCGCCTCGGGGCGGGCGGAAGAGGTGGCCGGGCGTGTCAGCATTTCAGCGACCGACACCTATGCCGCCTATATCCTGCCCGAAATCATGGAGCGCATTCGCCGCGAAGCGCCGCAGATCACCATTGCCGTCATCTCAAGCGACAGTCTGAGCGATCTGCGGCGGCGGGAGGCGGATATCGCGATCCGCCATGTGCGGCCGCAAGAGGATGGCCTGATCGGGCGGCTCGTCTGTGAAAGCACGGCGCATTTTTATGCTTCCGAGAGCTGGGTTGCCGCACATGGTCATCCCGGTGCGGTGTCAGGCATCGCGCCGCACGAGTTCGTCGGTTACGAAGATGCGGAGCGTTTCGCCGCATTCCTGAGGGGCGTGGGAGCCGAGATTGGCGCGGAGGATTTTCGGCTGGTCTCAAAGAACTCGGTGGTCATCTGGGAGCTGGTGCGGCGCGGGCAGGGCGTCAGCCTGATGAGCCGCGAGATCGCCGAGCGCGCCTCTGGCATCGTCGAGCTGTTCCCTGCGCTTGAGGCCGTGCGCTTTCCGGTCTGGCTCGTCACCCACCGCGAACTGCGCACCAGCAAACGCATCCGGCTTGTCTATGACATTCTGGCGCAGGAACTGGAGCGCATCACGCGCGAAGCCAGAAAATCAGCCGGTTAAACGCCTGCCGGAAACGCCTGAAAGCCGGTGGTCCCGGGGTGATTTTCGGGGAAATCAGTGCGCCGGCTGTTACTTTCCCATGGAATTCACTTGAAATTCTTATTCTATGAATAATAACATATAGATGGGTTATATTGATGGTTGTATTTTAATATAAGGTATTTCAATCCATGGTTTTTGATTTTACGGTCGGTTTTATCGTCAGCCTCATTTCGATGTTCATCCATCTTTTGGCGACGATCATCATCGCCAAGGTGGTTTATGCGCTGAAGTCGGATTTTGATGAAAAAGGGAACCTTTTTTTATCGTTCTCCCTGACGATCATGTATTTGATTCTTTCGGTCGCGCTGTTTGCATCCGTCACGGTTTGGGGGCTGCTCTTCTATTGGCTCGGCCTGGTCGATAATTTCGGCAATGGCTTCTATTCCGCGCTGGTCAGCTACACCACGCTCGGCTTCGGCGACGCCTCCCAGATGAGCGAAACCCGGCTTGTCGGTCCGATGGCGGCGGCCAGCGGCATTCTCATGTTCAGCTGGGCTGCGGCCGTGCTGATCTACGTCCTCCAGGCGCATCTGCCCTATTTCATCACCAAGAAAGACACGACGCCTTCAAAGAGCTGAGTCGATCTTCGCTTGAACTGTCTCCGCTGCAGGAAGGGCGTCGTCTTCGGTTTTTATCCCGCGCGCCTTCGCTGCCAAATGCATTGAAACGCACGGGAATCCAGAAATGTCGACACGATCGCACGCGGCGCAGACCCGGCCAAACTCCTGGCTTCGTGAGTTGACGCGCCTGAAGCCGGCGCACTGGCCCATCGGGCGCTGCCTGAGGGCCGCCCTGTCCGTGGCCCTGCCAATTCTGGCGGGGATCATGTCGGGCTCCGCCGGCTCCTTCATGGTCATGTCGCTTGGCGCTCTAGGCCTGTGTCTGGGAGAGAAGGACAGCCCCTATATCGAACGGTTCCGCGAGGTCGCGATCATCGCGCCGATCGGAGCGCTTGGCTTTTTTCTGGGCTATGTGGGGCATCTCGACTGGGCCTTTGTCGTCGCCGCAATGACCGTGGTGGCGTTTGTGGTCGGGCTCATCGGCTCTTACGGATCGGTTCTCGCTTCCGCTCTGGTTCAGGCGCTGCTCATGGGCTGTATCGCTATCGCGCTTCCCGCGATTGCGCCTTTCTGGAAGCCGGCTGCCTATTTCCTCGCGGGCTGCGGCTTCTACGCCGTTCTGCTCGGCGTGGAGGCGCTTTTCTTCCGCAAGCGTCCCTTCATCGTTCTGGTCGCCAACCTGCTTGAAGGGCTTTCGAGGCTTGCGCTGGCGCGTTCCAAAAATGCCGAAGCCGCCGAAGAGGAAACCATTCGCCGGACGATCACGGACAAGATGTCCACGGGCTTCGCCAGCCTGCTTTCCGGTCGCTATCATCAGCATGGGCGGCCTTCAGCGCATCTCGATTGGGAGTCGTCCGTTCTTCAGGGGCTCAGCCGCATTTTCACCGCGACGCTGGCGTCGAACAAGCCGGATAACCTTGAGCAGGCTGCGCATGAACTCAAGCGTCTCGCAGCGCTGGTGCGCGATGAAAAACCTGCACCGGCCGCCGACGGCGCATTCGCCGACACGCTGCTAAGCCGTTCGGTAGAGCACTTCATCGCGATGTACTGGAGCGCAGGCTCTTCAGAAAAAATCGCGCCGCCGCACGTGGCTTCGGGTGCGGTTTCCGTGTCGAAACGCGTCGGGTTTGCGGAGGCTTTGAAATTCGACCGCGAGGCCATCAGGTCCGCCGCCGTTCTGGCGCTGTGCGTCTGCATCGCGTTCGCCACCCGCTGGGTGAACGATGGCAATCACTGGTACTGGACGCCCCTCACGGTCATCATCGTTCTGAGGCCCGATCTGGGCTCCATCTTCGTCCGGTCCGTCCATCGTGTCATCGGCACGGTTCTGGGCGTACTGGTCGGGGTTGCTGCCTTTGCCTTGTTCCCGAAAGGCATCGCGCTGGTCTGCGTTCTGGCGGTTCTTGCAGGCATTCTTCCGTGGGCGGCGCAGCGCGCCTACTGGATGGCGACATTTGTGGCCACGCCGATGGTGCTGATCCTCATCGACATCACGTCGCCGGGCGCAGGCACAACCGATTACGGTCTGCAGCGGCTGGTCGATACGCTGATTGGCGGAGCGATCATTCTTGTGTTCGGCTACTTCATCTGGCCGCGCACGCATTCGCATGAGCTGGAGCGCAGCTTCCAGAGCGCGCGGGAAAAGATCGCCGCCTATCTTCTCGCCCTGAAGCCCGTGAGTGCTTCGCAGCCCGATCCCCAGATCGGCGCAAAAAAGCGGCAGGCCTATGTGGCGCTTGCCGCGATGCGCAAGAAGATCAACGCAGCCATGCTCGAACCCGCCCCGGCGGGCCCCGAGGCCGCTGCATGGTACCCGCTCGTAACGGGTGCGGAGCGCGTCTGCGACGGTATCGGCGCATGGTCAGCCAGATATACGGTGGCCGAGAATCAGGAAGCCATTGTCGATGCGCTCGCAGCCAGAATCGCCGGAAGCAAACCGGACGGCTGCGCCGGCATCGTGAAGGATGAAGTGAATGGCGACCCGTTCATGGCCTTCGCTTCGAACATCTGCGCGGCCTTCGACCAGATCGATGGCTTCATGGAGAAGAAAGACGTGGGTGCGAAGGGACAGGCAGTCCCCGCAGCCGCGTAACGCCCGCACAGGGCGCCTCTGAGAGCCGGTGAGGGGAGTGGCGCGACTTTGTCCGCGCGCTCCCCTGATTGCGCGCTGTAGGGCGGTAAGACCGCCTTGTTTCCAGTCTCAAAAGACAGGCCGTGCTTTCGCGATGCGAAGCGGGGTGTTTTGTGCGGATTGGGGAGGGGCAACCAAACAGACGGACTGTACAGCGCAATGCAGCGCAGCACTTAGTCATCTCTCGATTTTTCAAGGAAATGGCGCGCCCGAAAGGATTCGAACCTCTGACCCCCAGATTCGTAGTCTGGTGCTCTATCCAGCTGAGCTACGGGCGCGTGCCGCCTTGGCGACTGTCGAAGCAGTGTTCGCTGCCGCCGACCGCGGTTAACTAGCGAGTGCGGCGTAGAATTGCAAGCGCTATCGAAGGAATTTTCTGGATATCTGCACAGCTTGTCCAATTAGCGTCATTTAAGGTCAGCCCAGACGCGGCTGATCGGGGATGCTGATCGCGAAAACCGTATGTCCGCCAGTGCTTTCCACAAGCTCCAGCGCGCCGCCATGCGCCCGCACCAATTCCTGTGCAATTGCCAGGCCAAGCCCGGTTCCCCCGCTTTTTGCGGAGCCGCGGAAGGGCGCAAACAGGTTTTCGCGTGCTTTTTGCGGCAGGCCGGGGCCGGTGTCGGTCACATGGATTCGCGCCGTGTGGTCCTTCCGGTCGGCAGCGACCGTCAGGCGCTTGATGACGGATGGTTCGCTGTCGCCCGCCATCGCCTGAATGGCGTTGCGGCAGAGATTCGCCAGCACGCGGAAGAGATGTTCCGAATCGGCGTTGATCTCGAAATCCTCCGGCACCGCATTCACGAATTCGATTCGGTCATCGGTTTCGAGCGGCAGCACGCTCTGCACCTCGTCCACCAGCGCATGCAGCCGCAGACGGCGGCGGGTCGGCGGGGCTTCCTGCGTGCGGCCATAGTTGAGAACGCCTTCCGTGTAGATCACGGCGCGGTCGAGCGTGCGCAGCAGGCGCGGCGTCAGCATCTTCACCGCCGGATCATCCACCGTGCTCAGCCTGTCAGACATCAGATGGGCCGAGGCCAGCATGTTGCGCATGTCGTGGTTGATCTTGGAGACGGCCAGTCCCAGATCGGCAAGCCGCTTCTGTTCGCCCAGCGTTTTCTGAAGCGCCGACTGCATGCGCGCCAGCTCGCGTTCTGCAACGCCGATCTCGTCGCCGCGTTCTTCCGGCGAGATGACGCGACGCGGATCGTCCGGCGTTGCGGCGAAGGAGAGCATGGACTGCGTCATCGCGCGGATCGGGCGGATCATGATCCGGTTGATGGCGTAAAAGACCAGTGTGGCCGTGAAGAGCGAGATGATCAACGAGAGAAACGCCACATTGCGCGCATAGGTGAGCATGGCGTCGCGCAAGCCCGCATCGGGTATCAGGATCTCGAAGATTTTGCCCGTGTCGCCCACGGTTCCGTAGATGCGGAACACACGGTCGCCGCCGAAGAAAAGGGTGGAGAAGGTCTGTGCGATGGCGGCCGTCGGCGTGATGGCGTCAAGGTCGATATGTTCGTCCACCATGGGCGGCATGTCGGTCACGACGAGAATGCGGGAGACATCCGCATCACGCACGGCGATGGCTTTCACGCCGGTGGCCATCAACAGCTCGTCGCGGATGGGCGGGGCGAGTTTTTCGTCTTCGCCTTCCATCAGGATGATGCTCACGGAGGCCGCGTTCTCGAGCCGCTGCATCATCCACTGCATGCCGAAATTGGCGACCGAAGGGATGAAGATCAGCACTTCGGCGATCATCACGAAAAGGATGGTGAGAACCAGAAGCTTGGTGGAGAGGCCGCGCGTCAGCGGCACCGTGTCGGTCTCGCGCGGCTTTTCGCCGGTATCGCCCGCCATTTTCTCTGCCATCGCTCAGCGTCTCTCCGGGCCGGATGCGGCTTTGTTGGTCGTGGGCGCTCTCAAGGCTGATCAGCCGAACCGACGCAGAAACCGCACCAGAGCGCGCACCAGAGGCTTGCGTGTCGTCTCCGTGAAATACGTGATCGCCGCGCGTTTGCCAATCTCGGTCATGGTCGGGTAGGGGGCGATGTAGCCCGCCACATCGCGCACGCCGAGCTTTTGCGAGATGGCGAGCGCCCAGAAACTGATCATCTCGCTCGCATTGGCCCCGGCAATCGACGCGCCGAGAATGCGGCCCTTGCGGTCGGTGACAAGCTTGATCAGGCCTTCGGTCTTGCGCTCCGTCTGGGCGCGGTCGTTTTCCGAATAGGGCCAGCGCAGAGTGCTGATCCTGCGGTGGTGCTTGCGCGCTTCCTCTTCGCTCAGTCCCACATGGGCGATCTCGGGGTCCGTATAGGTCGCCCAGGGGATGATGGTCCGGTTCTCGCGCGCATTGAGGCGAAACAGCAGGGCGCGCAGCACCAGACCCGCATGATAGCCGGCCACATGGGTGAACTGCAGCCCGCCCGCCACATCGCCAATGGCGTAGACCCGGCGGTTCTTCGTGCGCAGCTTGTCGGAAACCGTGATGCCGCGCCGGTCATGCGTGATGCCGGCCCTGTCGAGGTCGAGCGCCTCGATGTTGGGCGTGCGTCCGGCGGCGATCAGCAGGTGTGAGCCATCAATGGTGCGCGCGCCATCGGCGTCTTCGATGTGAACGCGCACGCCCGTGCGGCCGCGCTTGCTCACCTGCGTGACCCTGGTGTGTTCCAGCACGGCCACGCCTTCTTCGCGTATCCTGGCGAGCGCGAAGGCCGTGAGCTCCGGGTCGTCCTTGCCGAGGGCGGAAAGGGCTTCCACCACCGTCACCTTGCAGCCCAGACGCCTGTGCGCCTGCGCCAGCTCCATGCCGATGGGGCCGCCGCCAATGATGATCAGGTGGGATGGTTTGCGGGTTTGCGAGAAGATCGTTTCATTGGTGAGGAAGGGCACATCCTCCAGACCGGGGATTGGCGGGACGAGCGGCGACGAGCCCGTCGCGATCACGAAGCGCCGGGCGCGGATCTCGTAATCGCCAGCGGTGACCGTGCGGGCGTCCTTGAAGCGCGCCTCTTCCTGGATCACCTGAACGCCAAGCGCGGTGAAGCGCTCGACGGAATCGTTTGGCGCAATGGCGGCTATGGTCGCCTCCACATGCTGCATCACCTGACGGAAATTCACCTCCGCCTCGGCAGGCGCGATGCCAAAGGCCGCGCCATTGCCCATCAGATGGGCTTGCTTTCCCGCGGCGATCAGCGCCTTGGAGGGCACGCAGCCATAGTTGAGGCAATCGCCGCCCATCTTGCCGCGCTCGATCAGCACGACCGGCACGCCGAAGGCGGCAGCGGCTGCCGCAACGCTCAGGCCGCCGGAGCCGGCGCCAAGGACGCAGATATCGGGAGTGAGGAGGGTCATTCAGGCAGTCTCTTGCTTGTTCAGGGCAGTCAGGCGTCGGGCGAGCGGCGCAGTTTCTTCACCACGACCGGGATCGCGGCGACCAGCGCCAGTGCGCCAAAGGCGAGGGTGAGCTGCGGCGTTACCAGATCGCCGAGCGTCACTTCCCGCCCGGCTTCAGCTGCGGCGACCAGAACGCTGTCCAGTCCGTGGCCCAGATAGGCATAGGCGAAGGTGCCCGGCAGAATGCCCAGAAACGTTGCCGTTGCATAGGTGCGCAACGAGACGTTGAACAATGCAGGCGCGATATTCACCACCCAGAAGGGAAAAATCGGCGCGAGCCGCAGCACCAGAAGATAATTGAAGGCGTCGTCCTCAAACCCCCTGGCCATGCGCGAGACGCGCCCGCCAATCTTTTGCGCGAGAACGCCGGAGAGCGCGCCGCGCGCGGCGAGGAACACGGCGGACGCGCCAATCGTGGCGGCAACCGCCACCAGCGCCCCGCCCAGAAGCCAGCCGAAGAGAAAACCCGCAAAGAGGGTCAGAATGGACGCGGCGGGAAAGGAGAAGGCGACGGCGAGCGCATAGAGAACGGCAAAGCCGAGCGGGGCCAGAACCGGGTTCTGCGCCACGAAACCGCGCAGAACGTCACGGCTCTCCGAAAGGAAGGTGAGCGAGAGATATTCGTGCAGCCCCAGCGCATAGCCGGCCAGAAGACCGCCGGCCACGACAAACAGCGGAGCCAGGCGCTTCAGCAGGGAGCGCTTTGGTTTCTCGTTCCTGTCATTCGCTGTCGTCTGCATCACCGTCATCTTTCGATCTCCGCGGGGCTTGCGCATTTTGTGCGGCGTATGGCCGTACATGCGTGTTGAGACCGGTCTGTGCAACGCAAGATACACAGTCTCACTGCCTTTTGAGATGATCTCGCGCCGGTCTCACCGAACCGTGAAGAGACCGGGATAACGGCAAAAACAAAAGAGCCCGCTCGAAAGCGGGCTCCCTGAGATGCGGATTTTAGCCGGTTCAGGCCCTGGCGCGTTCCAGCGACAGAGCGCCGGAGCCGAAAGCGGTCAGAAGAAGCAGGCCACCGGCCATGGAGAGGTTCTTCATGAACATGATGGTCTGCATCTGGTCGGAGAAGTCGAAATGCGCGACCAGACCGGAAGCAATGGAGAAGACCGCCAGAAGGAGGGCTGCGATGCGGGCCTTGAAGCCGACCAGAATGGCAAGGCCGCCAACGAGTTCGAGAAGGGCGACGAGCCAGGCGGTGACGACGGGCAGCGGCAGGCCGACCGCGCCGAAATAACCGGCGGTGCCGCCGATATCGGTGATCTTGCCGAAGCCGGACATGATGAAGATGACCGAAATCAGGATACGGCCGATGAGGATGATTGCGTTCTGGGACATTGCTGGGGTTCCATGTTTTTCAAACGATGCGTTGACGCTGATATACGCGACGCGATTGTGTAGAAAAACTGCCCCAGTGGTGACGCTGTGTTCTCAAAACAGACGACAATGAGAGCGAACGCCGTGATCTCATTGCGGGTCACCGGCCCGAAAACGCTTTGTTTTCAGGCCGGTGAGAGAGCTTAAGCGATCGGCGGCGATCAGGCCGGCGCAATCATCAGTTCCGGGCGCACGAGACGCTCATAGTCGTCCTCGGAAACGAGGCCGCTCTTGAGCGCTTCCTCGCGCAGCGTGGTGCCGTGCTTGTGGGCCGACTTGGCGATGGCTGCTGCATTGTCATAGCCGATGGCCGGAGCCAGCGCGGTGACCAGCATGAGCGAACGCTGCATCAGGTCGTCAATGCGGGTCTCGTCAGCCTCGATGCCCTTCACGCAATTGTCAGCGAAGGACTGCATGGCGTCGGTGAGAATGCGGATCGACTGCAGAACGGCGTTGGCCACGACCGGCTTGAACACGTTGAGCTCGAAATGGCCCTGGCTTGCTGCGATGCTGACGGTGGTCTGGTTGCCCATCACCTGCGTGGCGACCATGGTCAGCGCCTCGGCCTGGGTCGGGTTCACCTTGCCGGGCATGATGGAGGAGCCGGGTTCGTTTTCCGGCAGCTTCAGTTCGCCAAGGCCCGAACGCGGGCCGGAGCCCAGGAAGCGGATGTCGTTGGCGATCTTGAAGAGATCGGCTGCCAGCGCGTTCAGCATGCCGTGGAAGGCGTTCAGCGCGCCATGGCTTGCCAGCGCCTCGAACTTGTTCCCGGCGGTGCGGAAGGGCAGGCCGGTGATCTTGGCGACCTTTTCGGCAAACGCCTTGTCAAAGCCGACGGGTGCGTTGAGGCCGGTGCCGACGGCGGTGCCGCCCTGCGCCAGCGCGTAGACGTCGGCGAGGCTCTCCTCGATCCGGCGCGCGCCGTATTTCAGCGCCGCCACATAGCCCGAGAACTCCTGGCCCAGCGTCAGCGGGGTGGCGTCCTGGGTGTGTGTGCGGCCGATCTTGACGATACCGTCAAAGGCCTTCGCCTTCTCGTCGAGCGCTTCGGTCAGATACTGCAGCGCCGGCAGAAGCTTCTCCGCTGCCTCACGGCCCGCCGCAATGTGCATGGCGGTGGGGAAGGTGTCGTTGGAAGACTGACCCATATTGACGTGATCATTGGGGTGGACAGGCTTCTTGGAGCCCATCTCGCCGCCCAGGATCTCGATGGCGCGGTTGGAGATCACCTCATTGGTGTTCATGTTCGACTGGGTGCCGGAACCGGTCTGCCAGACGGACAGCGGGAAATGATCGTCGAGCTTGCCCTCGACCACTTCGCGGGCTGCCTGAACCATGGCTTCGCCCAGCTTGGGGTCGAGCTTGCCGTTTTCGATGTTGGCTTCGGCGGCTGCCTGCTTGACGATGCCGAGCGCATGCACGAGCGGCACCGGCATTTTCTCGGTGCCGATCTTGAAGTTGCCCAGCGACCGCTGCGTCTGCGCGCCCCAATAGCGGTCGGCGGCGACCTCAAGCGGGCCGAATGTATCTGTCTCGGTACGGGTCTTGGACATGCGATCGTGCTCCATTGTCAATTCGCGCGTCGGGAAGGGGGCAGCGGTGCTGATCCGGCTCTGCCCGAAAAGTGCTGCCGTTTAATGGCGCGGGCGAGGGGATTTGGCAATGGGCTGGCGGTCAGGCCGTGCGCTATCGACCGGCATTTTGACAAACTGTCCATTGCTCTTCTTTCCGGCGATGAATTATCACGCGCCATAAGGTCTCGCCCGGCGAGGCGGAATTTCGTTTTGTTTCATAATGAGTTGCTTGGGGACGACGTTTTGAAAGACCAGCATCATTCCCGGTTCTGGCGAACCGCCGGACCTCCCGTGGCTGCCGCCCTTCTGGCGGCTGCGGCACATTTTCACCTGATCGGCGAGAGCGGCTTTTACTTCATCCTTCCGGCAGCCGTTCTGCTGATCGCGACCGTTTTCTCATCCGTCCATTTCGCAGAGATCCTGTCGCTGCGTCTCGGTCAGCCCTTCGGCTCCGTCGTTCTGGCCGTGGCAGTGACCGTCATCGAGGCGTCGCTCATCATTTCGATGATGCTTTCGCCCTCGGAGGGTGACAGCACGGTGGCGCGCGACACGGTGTTCGCCACGGTGATAACCGTGCTCAACGGCGTGGTGGGGCTGTGCCTGCTCATCGGCGGGCTGCGCCATCACGAGCAGTCTTTCCAGAGCCAGGGGGCGGTTGCCGCGTTCAGCGTCGTTGGCACGCTGGCCACGCTGACGCTGATCCTGCCCGACTTCACGCTGGCGGTGAAAGGGCCGTATTACTCGACCGTGCAGCTTGCTTTCGTCACGGTCGTCTCTCTGGTGCTCTATGGCGTCTTCCTGTTCGTGCAGACGGTCCGGCACCGGGGCGACTTTGTCGACATTGCCGTGGTGGACGAGGTGATGCACAGCCGTCCCACGGGGCGGCAGACAGCCGCCGCCGGCATCATGCTCGCGCTTTCCCTGCTGATGGTGATCGTGCTTGCAGAGGCGCTGGCGCACCCGCTGGAGCAGGGCGTGCGGGGGCTCGGTCTGGCAGAGGCGTTTGTCGGCCTGATCATCGCCGTTCTGGTGCTGCTGCCCGAAGGGGTGACGGCGCTGCGCGCGGCAGCCTCAAACCGTCTTCAGACCAGTCTCAATGTCGCCACCGGCTCGGCCATCGCCAGTGTGGGCCTGTCGATCCCCACCATCGCCGTCATGTCTATGTTTCTGGGCAAGCCGATCACGCTGGGGCTCGAGCCCGAGCACATCGTGCTTCTGGTCCTGACGCTCTTCGTCGGAACACTGACGCTCGCCACGGGCCGCACGACGATCATGCAGGGGGCGGTGCATCTGGTGATCTTCGCCTGTTTCGTGCTTCTGGCGGCGGTGCCCTGAGTACACCCCCAAAAGACTGTCCCAAACAAAGAAGGGCGCCCCGAAAGGAGCGCCCTCTTTTATCGTAGCGATGTGCGACTGGCTTAGAAGCCCATGCCGCCCATACCGCCCATGCCGCCCATGTCGCCGCCGGGCATTGCCGGAGCGTCCTTCTTGGGCAGCTCGGCAACCATGGCCTCGGTGGTGACGAGCAGGCCGGCAACCGAAGCGGCGTCCTGCAGCGCGGTGCGGACAACCTTCATCGGGTCGACGATGCCCATGGCGATCATGTCGCCATACTCACCGGTCTGGGCGTTGTAGCCGAAGGTAACACCCTCGTTCTCGAGGATCTTGCCGGCAACGATGGAGGACTCGGCGCCTGCGTTGGCAGCAATCTGGCGAACCGGAGCCTGAACGGCGCGGCGCACGATGTTGATGCCAGCGTCCTGGTCCGGGTTGTCACCCTTCGCCTTGATCTGAGCGGATGCACGCAGAAGCGCGGTGCCGCCACCGGGGACGATGCCTTCCTCGACTGCAGCGCGGGTCGCGTTGAGCGCGTCGTCGACGCGGTCCTTGCGCTCCTTCACCTCGACCTCGGTCGAGCCGCCGACGCGGATCACGGCAACGCCGCCTGCGAGCTTCGCAAGGCGTTCCTGCAGCTTCTCGCGGTCGTAATCGGAAGAGGTCTCTTCGATCTGTGCCTTGATCTGGGCAACGCGGCCTTCGATCTCGGCCTTCTGACCTGCACCGTCAACGATGGTCGTGTTCTCCTTGGAGATCGCAACCTTCTTCGCGCGGCCGAGCATGTCGAGCGTGACGTTCTCAAGCTTGATGCCGAGGTCTTCGGAGATGACCTGGCCGCCGGTGAGGATCGCGATGTCCTCGAGCATGGCCTTGCGGCGGTCGCCGAAGCCCGGAGCCTTCACAGCAGCGATCTTCAGGCCGCCGCGCAGCTTGTTGACGACGAGCGTGGCCAGAGCCTCGCCTTCCACGTCTTCAGCAATGATGATGAGCGGCTTGGACGACTGAACGACCGATTCCAGAACCGGCAGCATGGCCTGCAGGTTGGAGAGCTTCTTCTCGTGGAGCAGGATGTATGCATCCTCGAGCTCGGCAATCATCTTCTCCGGGTTCGTAACGAAGTACGGGGAGAGGTAGCCGCGGTCGAACTGCATGCCCTCGACCACTTCAAGCTCGGTCTCGGCGGTCTTGGCTTCTTCGACCGTGATCACGCCTTCATTGCCGACTTTCGACATGGCATCGGCG
>MRWG01001641.1_pt1 | contig 13479 bp, 13 predicted proteins | sample 1013341 | NCBI WGS metagenome assembly MRWG01 (sample SAMN06117577, study PRJNA244670) | biofilm metagenome | biome: Water; feature: Cathode Biofilm; material: Biofilm; isolation source: microbial consortium enriched at the cathode of a solar microbial fuel cell | place: USA: District of Columbia ... | reverse complement strand
CGTCATAGCACTCCGCCAGGGCGTCCAGCACCGCGAGCGCCCGCCTTTCCGTGTCGCCCGTGGCGGTCAGTTCCAGCTCCAGTTCGCTGACGAAGAGCCGGGCCCGGCGTTCCTTGAAGCCGGTGATGAGCGGGGCTGCATCGGCGGCCGAAGACAGCACGTCACCCAGTCTCGGCGCGACAACCAGCGCGCCGCTGGCCAGGCCGGCGAGCAGTCGCGCGGCCTCTGGGCGCTGCAGGAAGGGCAGGCCCTCAGTGGCGCGGCTCTCCCAGACAACAGTGGCGAGTGGGCGGCCAAAACGCTGTACGACGCTGGCTAGGGCGGCCGCAACTTCACTCTGCTCCCGGCGGTGAGCCTCATGCACATCCCGGACCGCGGGGTCGGCATTGCGAAGCGGCGGCAGCAGCGCGTAGCCGTAGGCTGCGGCCGCAGTTTTTGCCGGATCACTGGACGGCACGGAGGTTATTCGAAGACCTCGGCGACGTTCGCATTGCTGGTTTCCGCCGGCCATTGGACGAAGGCGAAGACCCAGATCATGACGATGTTCACCAGGGGGATCAGCATCAGCAGCGACCACCAGCCGGAGAACCCCGCCTTGCGGCTGATGCGCGCGCAGGTCCAAAGGATGAGCGCGATGAAGACGAGGGCGATGGACAGTCCCACAAGGCCTCCGATAGCGTCCGGGTCCATGCTCATTGCCGCGACTCCAGTGGCGCCGTGTTGGGCCAGCGTGCGAAGGCCAGGATCAGCGCCACGATGACCTGGCCCAGCGGCAGGAAGACCAGCAAGGAGAGGGGGGCCGGAAGTCCGGCGCGCGCGAAGATGCGCCACAGCGGATAAAGGAAGAGGACCGCTATGAGGATGATACTGACGATGAGTCCCAAGGTGCACTCCTAGGTTTTATTCAGCCGTCGCGGGCCTACGCGAAAGAAATCCTAGACGGGTAGCTGTGGTCTGCCAAGGGCGGGCGCGCCGCGCTTCCGGGGAGCGGAATTCGATGTAGGGGTTGGGCCGACCGGCGGCTGGATCAGGCCTGGGCGCCGGCGGCGCGCTCGCTCTTCTTCTTGCGCTCGGAGGCGGACTTGAGCTGGCCGCAGGCGGCCAGGATGTCCTCGCCGCGGGTGGCGCGCACGGGGGAGGAGATGTGCGCGGCGGAGAGGATGTCGGCAAAGCGCGTGATGGTGGCCTTGTCGGAGCATTCGAAGAAGCTGCCTGGCCAGGGATTGAAGGGAATGAGGTTCACCTTGGCCGGGATGCCCTTCAGCAGCTTGATGAGACGCCGCGCGTCGTCCTCGCTGTCGTTCACGCCCTTCAGCATGACGTATTCGAAGGTGATGCGCCGGGCGTTGTTGGTGCCGGGATAGCTGCGGCAAGCGTCCAGCAGCATCTTCAGCGGGTACTTCTTGTTGATCGGCATGATCATGTCGCGCACCTCGTCGCTGGTCGCGTGCAACGACACGGCGAGGTTCACGTCGAGCTCGCGCCCGCAGCGTTCCATCTCCGGCACCACGCCGGAGGTCGACAGCGTGATCTTGCGCTTGGAGACCGACAGGCCTTCCTGGTCCATGGCGATCTTCATGGCCGTGGCGACGTTGTCGTAGTTGTAGAGCGGCTCGCCCATGCCCATCAGCACGATGTTGGTGATGAGGCGGCCCTCGGCCGGGGAGGGCCACTCGCCCAGACCGTCGCGCGCCACCATGATCTGGCCGACGATCTCGGCCGGCGAGAGGTTGCGCACCAGGCGCTGGGTGCCGGTGTGGCAGAACTTGCAGGTGAGCGTGCAGCCGACCTGGCTGGAGACGCAGAGCGTGCCGCGGTCGGATTCGGGGATGTACACCGTCTCCACCTCCTGGCCGTCGGCCAGGCGCAGCAGCCACTTGCGGGTGCCGTCCTTGGAGATCTGGGCCACCGCCACCTCCGGCCGCCTTACCTCGTGGGTCTCGGCCAGGCGGGCGCGGAAGTCCTTGGCCAGGTTAGTCATCTCCGCGAAGTCGGTGACCCCGCGGTGATAGATCCAGTGCCACAGCTGCTTGGCGCGGAAGGGCTTCTCGCCCAGGGCGGCGAGCTCCGCCGCCAGCTGCTCGCGCGACAGCCCGACGAGGTTGCGTTTCCCGTCGTGGGCGGCCCCCCTGGCGTTCCCTGGGGCTTCAGGGGGCGGGGCGAAGGCTTCGGCGTGCTGGCTCATGGGGCGTTAGATAGGCCCTCCGCAAGGTTAAGACCAGCCCTTTGCGCCTCGGCGGTGTCCCCCGGGGCGGGCCCGCCTAGAGGCCGCAGGCCTGGCGGATCGCCTGGTAGGCCCGGGTGAAGCCGGACAGCGAATAGGTGTCCTTGGTATTGGTGCCGCGCTCCGAGGTGCCCTGGACGACCATGGTGCTGCCCTTGATCATGGCCTGCACCAGCTTCTTGTCGGTGTCCTTGTCCACCGTCCAGGCGGATTCCCCTTCGGTGAAGAGGCGCAGCTTCAGGGTGCCGATCTGCACTTCCACCGGCGCCCCCTCCTTATAAGGGTAGCCGGCCTGGATGCTGACCTCGTCGACCCGGTTTTCCCCCGGGCGGTGGGTCACCATGGCGTGGATCTCGCCACGCTTGTTGTAGGTTCCCTCGGCCTTGGTGGGCTCGCTGGCCATGAAGCAGATCGGCTTGCCTTCATCCAGATACTTGAAGGCGCTCCAGTCGGAGAAATCGCCGAGCCGTTCGATCGACTGGGCGTGAGCCTCGCCGGCCGGCAGGCCGGCCGAGAGCGCGCAAGCGACAAGCAGGGGCGCGAGCAGGTATGAGAGATGTCTTGGCAGCATAGTCCGCGGTGATGGGATGTTATTCTTGAGCATGGCGGATAATATAGGATTGGGGGCCCGCGCCGCCACCCCCGCGTTAGGGGACCTTTGATTTTGCCGTATTACCGCTTTTGCGCCGCCGAAGGGGGCCGCAGCGCAGGCTCCGGCAAGCGAGCCGAGCAGACAGGCCCGGAGGAATAGAATGTCCGCCGCTACCCGAAAGAGCGACGACCCGGCGGACCCGGCGCGGCTGGCCCGCCTGGTGGTCGCCGTGGGCGAAAACCAAGATCGCACGGCCTTCGCCGAGCTGTTCGGCCATTTCGCGCCGCGCATCAAGGCCTATCTCCTGAAACAGGGCGCCGAGGCCGGCCAGGCGGAGGAACTGGCGCAGGAGGCGATGATCATGGTATGGCGGCGGGCCGAGAGCTTCGATCCGGCAAAGTCCGCGGCCAGCACCTGGATCTTCACCATCGCGCGCAACAAGCGAATCGACGCGCTGCGCCGCGAGCGGCGGCCGGACTACGATCCCGCGGATCCGACTTTGCCCCCCGCCCTGGTACCCGCGGCGGCGGCGACGGCGGAGCGCGCGGCGGAGCTGACGCAGCAGGCAGCGCGTCTGGCTGAGGCCATCAGGGCCTTGCCGGAAGAACAGGCGGAGTTGGTCAGGATGGCCTATTTCGAGGACAAGGCCCACGGGCAGATCGCCAGCGAGACCGAGCTGCCGCTGGGCACGGTGAAGTCGCGGCTGCGTCTGGCCCTGGGGCGCCTGCGCAAGGCCCTCAACGCCGCGCAGGAGAACGCCGCGCAGGGGAACGCAGGCGGGAGGGAGGACGCATGAGCGATCCGAGCGCCCGCCCGCGCCACCATTTCGACGAGGCACTGCTGCTCGACTTTGCCGCCGGCAGCCTGCCGGAGACGCTGTCGATCCTGGTGGCGACCCACCTGTCGCTCTGTCCGGCCTGCCGGGTGAAAGTGGCGGACGCCGAGGCCGTGGGCGGCGCGCTGCTGGAGGCGCTGGAGCCGGAAGCCCTGGCGCCGGATGCTCTCGACAGGGTGCTGGCCCGCCTGGATGCGGAACCCCCCGGGGAAGGCACCCCCGAACAGCGCGGCGAGGGCGGCTTGCCGCGGCCCCTGCGGGCCTATCTGGGCGACGACCTCGAGGCCCTGGACTGGCAGCCGCTGGCGCCGGGTGTCGACAAGGTGCCGCTCACACCCCTCTCGCGCGCGCCCTGGCGCCCGGCCGAGGAGGTGTGCCTGGTGCACCTCCTGCCCGGCGCCGTGGCGCCGCACCATACCCACGCGGGCATCGAGGCGACGGTGATCGTCCAGGGCGGTCTTGCCGACGACAGCGGAAACTACGAGCTGGGCGATGCCTGCATCGTCGACGCCAGCGTCACCCACGCCCCGATCGGGCTGCCCGGCGAACCCTGCCTCTGCCTGGTCTACGTGGAAGCACCGCTGTTGCCGGTCGGCGACAATCACGTGGCGAGCATTTAGGTCCGCATCTAGGTCTGGGGCGCCGCCGCAGGGTTCAGCTTTTCTTCGTGCGGATGACCTGGGCGCCCTGCACGTGCTCGGGCAGGGGCTCGGGCCTGGCGCGCGGGTTGACCGCGCGGCGCGCGAAGCGGCCCTGGCTGATCAGGCGGTCGTACATGACGATGGCGCCGGCGGTGCCGACGTTGACGCAGAACTTGGTCGGGATCTTCACCAGGTGGTCGCAGCGCGCCTGCAGCTCCGGCGACAGGCTGCCGCGCTCCGGCCCCAGCACGTAGGCCGCCGCCTGCGGGTGGAAGAAGGAGGGCAGCTCCACCGCGTCCTCGGTCAGCTCCACCCCCACCAGGGCGCAGCCGCGCGGCAGCTGCAGCTCCTCCACCGAGGCGAAGGTGTAGAGCGGCAGGTGCTTGGCCGCGTCGGAGGTGTCGGAGAGCTTCACCTCCTGGGCGTTGAAGGCCGGCTCGATGGTGAAGAAGAAGCTGGCCCCGAAGGCGTGGGCGGAGCGCATCAGGCTGCCCAGGTTCATGGGTTTGCTGATCCGCTCGGCTCCGATGGCAAAGTATCCGCGCATGGCGGCAGAACTTGCATGGCCCGGGCCGCGGAGGCAAGCTGCTTCGCCGCCGCCGGCACCCCCTTTGTTTCCGCGATTTCGAGCCATGACTTCAGATTCTGCTCCGACCGACCGAGACGCCGTCAATCCTTTGCTTGTCGAAGTGACCCGCGGCGCGCAGGTGGAAAGCCGCCACCGCGCCGCCCTGGCCGTGGTCGATACCAAGGGCAAGGTGGTGCTGGCCGCCGGCGACCACGAGCGCCCGGTCTACGCCCGCTCCGCCATCAAGTCGCTGCAGGCCATTGCCCTGGTCGAAAGCGGCGCCGCCGATGCCTTCGACGTCTCCGAGGCCGAACTGGCGCTGGCCTGCGCCAGCCACAGCGGCGAGCCGCGCCACGTGGAGGCGGCCACCGCATGGCTGGCGCGCCTCGGGCTTTCCGCCGAGGACCTGGAGTGCGGCCCGCAGCTGCCGGGCTACGAACCGGCGCTGATCAAGCTGCTGGCCTCCGGCGGCGCGGCGACCCGGGTGCACAACAACTGCTCGGGCAAGCACAGCGGCTTCCTCACCCTGGCGAAACACCTGGGCGTGCCGACCAGAGGCTACGTGAAATACGAGCACCCGGTGCAGCAGCGCATCCTCGGCGTGCTGGAGGCCATGACCGGCCTCGACCTGGGCGACGCGCCGTGCGGCGTCGATGGCTGCGGCATCCCGGTGATCGGCATTCCGCTCGGCAACATGGCGCTCGCCATGGCGCGCCTCGGCGCGCCCGACGACCAGCCGGAGGCGCGCCAGGCCGCCTGCGCGCGGCTGCGCAAGGCGGTGGCGGCGCATCCCTTCATGGTCGCCGGCAGCGGGCGATTCGACACCCGGGTGATGGAGCTGACCGGGGAAAAGGCACTGACCAAGACCGGCGCCGAGGGCGTCTACTGCGCCGCCTTTCCGGAACTGGGCCTGGGCGCGGCCATCAAGGTGGACGACGGCGCCGGGCGCGCGGCGGAGATCCTCATGGGCCGCCTGCTCAGCCATTTCGGGATCCTGGACGAGGCCCAGGCCGCCAGGCTGGGCGGCCTCCTCACCGCGCCGGTGCTGAACCGCGCCGGCCTCACCGTGGGCGAGATCCGTCCTGCCCCTAAGATTCCATTCTAGTCGAGAACCCGCCATCCGAGTTGAGGTCCAAGCGACATGCGAGCCATGATCTGCCGCGCCTGGGGCGGCCCTGAAACCCTGAGCCTGGAGGACAGGCCGCTGCCGGAGCCGGGCCCCGACCAGGTGCTGATCGACGTGGCCGCCGCCGGGGTCAACTTCGCCGACACCCTGATGATCGCCGGCAAGTACCAGGAGAAGCCGGACTTCCCCTTCTCCCCGGGCCTGGAGATCGCCGGCAACCTGCGCGCCCTGGGCGCCAACGTCAGCGGCCTGAAGCAGGGCCAGCGGGTCATGGCGCTGACCGACTTCGGCGGCTACGCCGAAGCGGCGCTGGCGCGCGCTGGCGACGTCTACGCCCTTCCCGAAAGCCTCGATGCCGGGCGCTTCGGCTGGGCCGAAGCCGCCGGCTTTCCCATCACCTACGGCACCGCCCACTGCGCGCTGCGCTGGCATGCCGACTTGCAGCCCGGCGAGGTGCTGCTGGTGCACGGCGCCGCCGGCGGCGTCGGCCTGGCCGCGGTCGAGATCGGCAAGGCCATCGGCGCCACGGTCATCGCCACCGCCGGCGGGGCGGAGAAGCTGGCGGTGGCAAAGGCGCACGGCGCCGACCACCTGATCGACTACCGCGAAGAGGACATTCGTGACCGGGTGAAGGAGATCACCGCCGGCAAGGGCGCCGACGTGGTCTTCGATCCGGTCGGCGGCGACGTCTTCGACGCCTCCCTGCGCTGCATCGCCTGGTCGGGGCGCCTGCTGGTCATCGGCTTCGCCGCCGGGCGGGTACCGCAGATCCCGGCCAACATCCTGCTGGTGAAGAACGTGGCGGTCATGGGGGTCTACTGGGGTTCCTACCGCAAGCACGCGCCCGAGCGCCTGGCCGAGGAATTCCGCGAGCTCTTCCACTGGGTCGAGACGGGCCTTCTGAAGCCACACGTTTCACATAAGCTTGACCTCACGCAGGCCGCCGAGGCCATGGCATTGCTGCTGGAACGGCGCTCCACCGGCAAGGTGGTCCTGACCACCGGCGCGGCCTAATATCCAGGACATTGAGACTTCCCTCCTCAGGGATTGAGCGACAGCGCCGGCCCGCCTGCGCGGCGCGCGCCCTTCCCGTCATTGACGAAGCCATGACCGACAGCGTTCGCGACCAGTACGAAGCCTATCCCTATCCCTCGCGCGACCCGGCCGAGGAAGCCAGGCGCCTCGTCGTCGGATCGCCGAGCAATCTGCTGGAAGTGAACCACTACCTCTTCGGCGGGCGGCGCGACTTCACCCGGCCCTTCCGCGCCCTGGTGGCCGGCGGCGGCACCGGCGACGCCACCATCATGCTGGCCCAGCAGCTCGCCGACCAAGGCACGGCAGGAGAGGTGGTCTACCTGGATCTCTCGGCGGCCTCGCGGGAGATCGCCGAGGCGCGCGCCGCCGCGCGCAGGCTCACCAACATCCGCTTCGTCACCGGCTCCCTGCTCGACCTCGCCGAGCTGGAGCTGGGGACCTTCGACTACATCGACTGCTGCGGCGTGCTGCACCACCTGGCCGAACCCGAGGCGGGCCTGGCGGCCCTGACCGGGGCGCTGGCCCCGGACGGCGGCATGGGCCTCATGGTTTACGGCACCTACGGGCGCAGCGGCGTCTATGCCCTGCAGGACGTGCTGCGCAAACTGGTCGGCGAGCGGCCGCTGGCCGAGCAGGTGAGCTATGCCCGCCGCCTGCTGAATAACCTGCCGGCAACCAACCTCTTCGCGCGCAACCCGGTGCTGCGCGACCACAGCGGCAGCGACGCCGAACTGGTCGACCTGCTGCTGCACAGCCAGGACCGTTCCTACACGGTGGAGGAGATCGCCGAACTGGTGCGCGGCGCCGGTCTGAACCTGATCTCCTTCATCGAGCCGCTGCGCTACGAGCCTGCCACCTATCTGAAGGACCCGGTGCTGCTGCGCCAGCTCGCCGGCCTCTCGTCCGAAGACCGCGCCGCCGTCGCCGAGAAGCTGGCCGGCAACCTGAAGACCCATGTCTTCTATGTCTCCAGGCGCCCGGCGACCGACACCCTGGCCTGGCCGGACGGGCCGGAGGCCATCCCTGTCTTACGCGTGCTCGACGGCGCGCAGCTCGCCAAGGCGGTGCAGCGGGACCTGATGCTGAAGGGGGAGTTCGACGGCCTGGCGCTGAAGTTTCCTTTGCCGCGCCTGGCCACGGCGGTGCTGCCCTGGATCGACGGCAAGACAACCCTGGGCGAGATCCAGGGGGCTTTGCAGAACCTCGACCCGCGCCAGGACTGGGAGCACTTCAAGGCCCAGTTCGACCAGCTCTACCACGTGCTGGGCGGCCTCAATCACCTGCTGATCCGCTACGCGCCCGAGGCCGGTCAACAGCATACCGGAGCCGATCCGTCGCCCTGATTGACCTCGTGCTTCGAGACGCTCGCTGGCGCTCGCTCCTCAGCATGAGGTCAATCATCTAGAACTCCGTCCTCATCCTGAGGAGGCGCGACAGCGCCGTCTCGAAGGATGCGCCACAGGCTCCAGCGCCTATTTCACTGAAATACCGACCGCTTCTTTAGGTTTCCGCAAAAGCAAAGGGCGGCCCGCCAGGGACCGCCCTTTATCTTGTGGCTGTCATGTCCCGGGGTCCGGCGTTCGAGGCCGGACCGGGGGATGACGTCCTTAGCTGGCGCCGTGCTCCAGACCGATGTCGCGCAGCAGGCGGCTGTCCAGGTGACGGGTCGCCTGAGCCAGCTTCTGGGCCTTGCGCTCGGCCACATAGGCGTCACGCAGGTCGAGCACGAAATCGTAGGCAGCCATGAAAGCGCGGCCTGCCAGGTCCACGACCGCCTGGCCGGGCATGTAAGGACGAGCCGTGTAGATCATGTTGGCCATGGTCCTGTCTCCTTTGTCTTGGCGGCCCGCTCTCGGCGTGGCTGGAAGCCAACGCTCTGCCCGGGCCACCGGTTGTCCCAATCTCTTGAAGGGGAGATAGGCCTTTATTTGAAGGGAGACAAATGCCGCCTGAACAGGAGGACTATGCAATGGCAGCATAGCTCCCGTTCACATTAACTTAACAGTTTCAATAACTTGTCGCGTTCAGGATAAAACGGGTCGGAGGCGCTCCAAAGCCTCGCCTAAACGCTGCGGGGAGCCCGCGAAGCAGAGCCTCAGGTGCCCCTCGCCGCCGGGCCCGAAGGCCGATCCCGGCGCCAGTCCGACCCCCGTTTCGGTCAGAATCCGCTTGGCGAAGGCCAGGCTGTCGTCGACCCCCTCGACCCGGAAGAAGCAGTAGAAGGACCCGGCCGGGCGCGCCAGGCTGACCCGGGGCAGGGCGGCCAGGCCCTGGAAGACCAGCTCGGCGGCCTGGCCGCAGCGCGCCACCAGGGCCTCGACGAAGGGCTCGCCCTCGCCCAAGGCCGCCAGGCAGCCATGCTGCAGGAAGCTCTGCCCGCCGGAGGTGTTGTATTCGATGAGGTTGCCGAAGACCGCGCCCAGGGCGGCGGGGTGAACCAGCCAGCCCTGGCGCCAGCCGGTCATGCACCAGGCCTTGGAGAAGGAGTTGACCACCACCAGCGGGTCCTCGGGCGCGGCGACCTGCAGGAAAGAGGGGGCGACCCCGGTGGGAAAGCGCGCCGGGTCGAAGACGAAGCGGTGGTAGACCTCGTCGGCGATCAGCCAGATGCCGCGCCGGCGGCAGAAGTCGAGTATGGCCTGCTGCTCGGCCGCGCTGATCACCCAGCCCGTGGGGTTGGAGGGGGAGACCAGGAAGAGCGCCGCCGTCCTGTCGTCGCAAGCCGCGAAGAGGCGCTCCAGGTCCAGCGCCACGCCGCCTTCGGGCAGCACCGTCATGGGCACGGTTTTCACCTCGCCGCCGGCGATGCGGGCGGCGGAGAGCACGTTGGGCCAGACCGGCGTCGGCGCCACCAGGTTGGCCCCGGCCGTCAGCACCGCCTGCAGAGTCAGCATGATGGCGTTCATGCCGGAGGAGGTGACGGTCACCCGCTCCTCCGCGACGGCGGCGCCGAAGTGGCGCGCCAGGTAGGCGCTCAGCGCCCGGCGCAGTTCGGGCAGGCCGCGCTTGGGGGTGTAGTAGGTGTGGCCTTCCTTCAGGGCGCGGCTCGCCGCCGCGCTGATGAAGGCCGGCGTCGGCTCGTCGCCCTCGCCGACGTAGAGCGCGATGAGGTCGTCGATCTCGAAGCCCATCTGCCACAGCTCGACAATCTTCGAGGGCTCCAGCGCCGCCGCCGCCGGGTTCAGCGAGGGCTGTGGGAACTCGTCCACCGCCGGGGCGTCAGGCGCCCAGCTCCGGCAAGCCCTGGTAGAGGTCCAGGGCTTCCGGATTGGCCAGCGCTTCCTTGTTCTTCACCTGGCGGCCGTGCACCACGTCGCGCACCGCCAGCTCGACGATCTTGCCGCTCTTGGTGCGCGGGATGTCGGATACCTGCACCACCTTGGCCGGCACGTGGCGCGGCGTGCAGCCGTTGCGGATCTGGGTCTTGATGCGTTTGGCCAGGTCGTCGTCCAGCGCGATGCCCGGACGCAGCTTCACGAAGAGCACGACGCGCACGTCGTCTTCCCAGTCCTGGCCGATGACGATGGACTCCTCGACCTCCTCCAGCTTTTCGACCTGGCGGTAGATCTCCGCCGTGCCGATGCGCACGCCGCCGGGGTTCAGGGTGGCGTCGGAACGGCCGTAGACGATGATGCCCTGGTGCTCGGTCAGCTCCACGAAGTCGCCGTGGTGCCAGATGTTGGGATAGGTCTCGAAATAGGCGGCGCGGTAGCGCGCGCCGTCGGGATCGTTCCAGAAGCCGATGGGCATGCAGGGGAAGGGCTTCACGCAGACCAGCTCGCCCTTCTCGCCGGTGACCGGCTTGCCGTTGTCGTCATAGACCTCGACCGCCATGCCCAGGCAGCGGCGCTGAATCTCGCCGCGCCACACCGGGCCGATGGGGTTGCCGCCGACGAAGCAGGAGATGATGTCGGTGCCGCCGGCGATGGACGACAGGCAGATGTCGTCCTTGATGTGCGCGTAGACGTAGTCGAAGCCCTCGGGCACCAGCGGCGAGCCGGTGGAGGTCAGCAGCTTCAGGCTGGACAGGTCGTGGGTCGACTTGGGGTCGAGCCCGGCCTTGTTGAGGGCGTCGATGTACTTCGCCGAGGTGCCGAAGAGGGTCATCTTCTCGGCGTCGGCATAGTCGAAGAGGATGTTGCCGTCGGGCGCGAAGGGCGAGCCGTCGTAGAGCAGCAGCGTCGCCTCGGAGGCGAGGCCGGAGACCAGCCAGTTCCACATCATCCAGCCGCAGGTGGTGAAGTAGAAGACGCGGTCGTCGGGCTTCACGTCGCACAGCAGCATGTGTTCCTTCAGGTGCTGCAGCAGCGTGCCGCCGATGCCGTGTACGATGCACTTCGGCTTCCCCGTGGTGCCGCTGGAGAACATGATGTAGAGCGGCGCGTTGAAGGGCATGCGCGTGAAGGCGATCTCGCCGGCCGGGTAGGGCGCGATGAAGTCCTCCAGGGTGACCGCCCGGTCGATGGCGGAGACGTCGGGCTCGTCGATATAGGACACGACGACGATCTTCTTCAGGCTCGGCAGCTGGGCGGTGAACTCTGCGATGCGCGGGCGCGAGTCGATGGTCTTGCCGTTGTAGTAGTAGCCGTCGGGGCAGAACAGCACCTTGGGCTCGATCTGGCCGAAGCGGTCCAGCACGCCCTGCACGCCGAAGTCCGGCGAGCAGGAGGACCACACCGCGCCCAGCGAGGTGGCCGCCAGCATGGCGATGATGGTCTCCGGCATGTTGGGCATGAAGCCGGCGACCCGGTCGCCGGGGCCGACGCCCTCGGCGGCCAAGGCCTGGGCGACGCGCGAGACCTGGTCGTAGAGTTCCTGGTGGGAGAGGCGGCGCTTCACCTTGTCCTCGCCCCAGAACACCAGGGCGTCGCTGTCGTCGCCGGGGTTGTTTGTGGGGCGGCGCAGCAGGTTCTCGGCGAAGTTGATCCTGGCTTCCGGGAAGAACGCGGCGCCGGGCATCTTGTCGGGGTCGGTGACCACCGGGCCGCGTTCGGGATCGGCGACGACCCCGCAGAAATCCCAGACCGCGGACCAGAAGCCCTCCAGGTCGCTGGTCGACCAGGCGTAGAGGTCGTCATAGCCGGTGAAGTCCAGGCCCTGGTCCTGCTTCAGCCAGGCCATGAAGGCGGTCAGGTTGGCTTCGGCAATCCGCGCTTCGGAAGGCTGCCACAGCGGTCCGGTCATTTTGCTCTCCCCAGTACTCTTTGTGAGTACTCTTTGTTTCGCCTCTCGGGTACTGCCGCCCCTGGGGCGGTGCGAGGCCTGTCGTTTTCCTGTCGGTCCCGGGGCGCCAGTATGGCCATGCGTTCTGCACCGATCCAGGGATCGATCTCCCAGTCGATCCCCCAGTCGACACATGGGCCGACCCTGGCATCGATCGGGGCGGCGCTCGGCGCGACTGGAGACCCGAAGGGTTCGGTTCTGGTTTATGCCGCACCGCAGCAAATTTGCAAGCCTGCGATGCCGGGGCCGGGGCGCCGGCGGGCGCGCGACCCGGCGCCGCCGCATGGCTGTCCTGCAGGCCTGGGGGTGGTGGCGCTTTCGGCCAGACCCTAGAATGCCCGCTGAATGTCCTCCTCATGGTCCCTCTTCCTGCGCGGCAGCCCTCTCTCCGCGCCGCTGCAGGGCGCGGTCTACATGATCGCTGCCGCCTTTCTCTTCGCCACCATGAACGGGGCCATCCGCCTGCTGGGCGACGGCGTCGCCTCCGAGGGCGCGGGGGGCATGCACCCCTTTCAGATCGCTTTCTTCCGCAACCTCTTCGCGCTCAGCTTCATGCTGCCCTGGCTGGCGCGCCACGGCCGGGTCGGGCTCAGGACGGAGCGCCTCAAGACGCACCTCTGGCGCGCCGCCATCGGCCTCAGCGCCATGCTGTGCTGGTTTTCCGCCGTGGCCTACCTGCCGCTGGCCGAGGCGGTGGCGCTGAACTTCACGGTGCCCTTCTTCGCCACCGCCGGGGCGGCGCTGGTCCTGGGCGAGGTGGTGCGCGCCCGGCGCTGGACCGCCACGGCGGTCGGCTTCCTGGGCGTGCTCATCATCGTGCGGCCGGGCTTTGCCGAGATTACGCCGCTGATGGCCCTGCCGGTGGTCGCCGCCTGCTTCATGGCGGTCTCCGTGCTGTTCGTGAAGTCGCTGTCGCGCACCGATGCGCCGGCAACCATCGTGCTGTACATGAACCTGCTGCTGACGCCGCTGTCCCTGGGCCCGGCGCTCTTCGTGTGGCGCGGGCCGACCCTGGCGGAGCTGGGCCTCGGCGCCGTCATCGGCGCCTGCGCGGTGGCGGCGCACATCTTCTTCACCCGGGCCTTCGCCCGCGCCGACGCCTCGGCGATCATGCCCTTCGACTACGCGCGCCTGCCCTTCGTCGCGGCCATCGGCTTCCTGCTCTTCGATGAGGTTCCGGACGCCTGGACCTGGGTCGGCGCCGCCGTCATCGCCGGCGCGGCCATCTACATCGC
>MRWG01001640.1_pt1 | contig 13482 bp, 11 predicted proteins | sample 1013341 | NCBI WGS metagenome assembly MRWG01 (sample SAMN06117577, study PRJNA244670) | biofilm metagenome | biome: Water; feature: Cathode Biofilm; material: Biofilm; isolation source: microbial consortium enriched at the cathode of a solar microbial fuel cell | place: USA: District of Columbia ... | reverse complement strand
TGCAGCGACGAGATTGCCCAAACTGTGACGAATATTCATTGCCTCCTCCCAAGCAGAGCAACCGACTCACGAGGAATCCCTTTAACCCTGGTGCTTCACACTGCACCACAGCACGACATCCCTCTTTTCAGCCAGATACCGGATCAGTGAGGAAGGTAGCGGCAAAAATACAGAACCCTCATCCCCCAAACGGGTGATGTATGCCCCGAAAGCTCGTGATCTGATTTCTGAAAGCTTCAAAAACCAAGCCGATTGAGAAGCCACTGAACTTCCCTGTTCGAGGGAAAATGCCGAACAGGCACATTCTTCAATCGCCACCTGAGGGGAGGCAGAAATGAAAAAATCAACGCTAATCAGTCTGGTTCTCGGAGGACTCCTTGCCTTCAGTTCACAAGCAAAGGCTGTCGAGGTGACAGCGAACGGAACCATCGACCTTGATGCCGCACAGATTGGAAACACGTCCGACGGAAACAGTAACGTCGGACAACGATGGCAAGGATTCATAACCTTAAGCAGCCCGGTCACTCTTCAAGTTGGGGACTGCCTTGTCGGTCAAGCTTCATTCGGTTCTGAGAGATTGAGGATTTCGGACAATGGCGGCGGGTTTTTTCAAATCGGAACGACAACGGGGATAGAGCAATTGATTGCCCGCGTGGATGACGGGCAGGGATTAAGAGTTTCAACCCAGGACACTACCGCAGGCTTTGTAGATCTCATTGGCGGTGATTACCTGCCAGCGACGACGTCCTTTCAGCGAATCGGGGGCGTAAATCACTCTGGTTTGTTCCATCAGGTTACTGAGGATATGGTCGGAACAGGCGGAACCTTCTCCGTGGGTGGAGTTTCCTACCGACTCTGCCAGACCTCCAGCGATAATCTGGGAATCGATAATGTTGTCGCTGGCGCCGTGAGCTTCACGATACTCGCGGACGCCATCGAGGTCTTTGGCTCCAACAGCTCTACAGCGGTCCGTTCGCAGTGGGAAATCTCGGACGAAGTAGTATCGCCTTGGGCATGCTCACCATCCGTGACTGGCGACCCCTGCCTTTTCGGCAACTCGGTGATTCCACCAATCGACGACCCGCAGTGGCAATTAATGCCGGAGGTGACAGTCACATCACCAAGCGGTCAACAGCGAATAAGATCCCCATTGACGACCTGCTGTACCCCAGGCGGGCATGTGACTTTCCGATACTATCAAACTGAGGTCTTTATCCCGACGTCACAGATTGTCGGGGCCGCTAATTTCATTATGGGCGTGGATGACGGTGCTCAACTAACAATCTTCAACAGCAACCATCCGACCGGCCTCACACCACCGGACAGCAAGATTCCTTTTGGGGTTCAAGCCGACGTGGATATCACACCCCTGCTAACCAAAGGAGAACCGAACCGTCTCGTGGTTTCCCACCTCGATCAGATTGGCCGGGGCGTAGTCAATTTCCAGCTGTTGCTCGACGGCTTCCCACTTCCAATTGAGCCTTTCAATGCCCAGCCTGTTGCCCTCGCGGGTACGGATCAGATTGTCGATGAGGGACAAACGGTCAGTATGGACGGGCAATCGAGCTTTGACCCAGACGGCGACCCTATCACCTTCGCTTGGACACAAATTGCTGGCCCCACAGTTGCCTTGAATGACGCCAATACAGCTCTTCCCAACTTTGCTGCACCCTATGTTTCGACCAACCAGACCTTGACCTTCCAACTCGTGGTCAACGATGGCGAGCTGGACAGCGATCCGGACACGGTTGATGTGACAGTCGTTCAGGTGAACTCGCCGCCGGTCGCTGATGCCGGCGACGATGCTACGATCAAGGAAGGTGCGATCTTCGTACTGGACGGTAGTGGCAGTTGGGACCCGGACGGTGAAACGGCCTTTACCTTCGATTGGAGCCAGATTTCCGGCCCCACTGTCAGCCTAAGCGACCCGACAGCGCCAAATCCGAACTTTGTCGTGCCGCTCGGCGAAATCGGGCAAATCTTGGTCTTTGAGCTCATCGTCAGCGATGGGAAGGAGCCAAGCGTTCCAGACAATGTGGCCATCACGATCGTTGAAAACAGTGCCCCTGTGGCGGACGCTGGATCAGATGCCACGAAGGATGAAGGTAGCAATGTTACACTGAACGGATCAGGTAGCATCGACCCGGACGGTGATTCTATCATCTACCAGTGGACTCAGACCGCCGGCCCAGCAGTGAGTCTTGACGATGATACCGTGATTGCACCCAGCTTTGCGGCGCCAACCATCGATGCTCAGACAGTGCTCACCTTTGCGCTCGTCGTGATGGATGATGATCCCACGAATCCCAAGTCTTCAGAGGTTGATAGCATTGATGTAACGCTACTCAACATCAATGATCCGCCAGCTTGTAATCTAGCGGAACCCAGCGTCGCCAGCCTCTGGCCACCGAACCACAAGATGGAAGAGATCGCGATCAACAGTGTGTCGGACCCAGATGGCGATGTGACCTTCATTGCCATCACCGGCATCACCCAGGACGAGCCGATCGACGGTCTGGGCGACGGCGACACCTCGCCAGACGCACAGGCGCTGATCAACGCTTCTGGCGATGATACGACCCTTCTGCGTAGAGAGCGCGATGGCTCAGGAAATGGGCGCGTCTATCAGATCAACTTCAATGCAGACGACGGTTTCGAGAACTGCAATGGCGCCGTGCAGGTCGTCGTACCGCGCGATCGCAAGACAAAAGACCCGGCAACAGCCATCGACGATGGCCAAAACCATGACGCGACAGGCGGTGGGGTCTAGTCAGCGGCCTGCTTTGCAACTTGGGAGGCAGGAGATCATCCTGCCTCCCCCCATTTAAAGATTCATCAAATCAGGAGCTGTCGAGAGATGCGCTTAACAGGGATCGTACTTGTTTCCAGTATCCTGCTCCTTGCATCACCAGCAATAGCTAGGGAACTTACAGTAACCTTCGATGCAGCCAGTGAAACAGTGTCTCTGAAAGCCATTGATGCTGACCGGCGGTCAATAATGCAGCGCTTTGCAGACGAAAGCGGTTGGAGAGTAGAGTTGCCAACAGCCGCGAAGGAGCAAGCAATTACACTGACGCTCGATCGTTTTCCAGTTGCGCAATTTCTGGACAGAGTTCTGGGACGCTGTGGAAACTGGCTCATCTCCCGATCCAGCCAACACAACGACAATTCTCCGAGCCGTGTCATGCTCCTAGGATGCAAAACAAATCGAACCGCTCATCAATTCGAAGATAGGAGCCCCCGTTCCATTGAGATCGTTCCCGGCCAGGATTCAATGGCATCGAGGGTGATGACCCTCAGGGGTATTACCGCAGAGACCGCTAATTATCAGACACTCAAAACGCTCTATGAATATGAAACCGATCCACGCGTACGCCAGGAACTGGTGCTAACCTTGTCTCGGATTGGCGGCGATAGCAGTTACAGCATTATCGAAAAAGCCCTGCTTGATTCGAACGCCAAGGTCCGGATGCTGGCCGTCAATGCAGCCGCGCGCATAGGGGGTAAAAAAGCCAAGAGAGACATCAGTCGGGTTGCCAGCACCGACGAGGAAGCGAGCGTCAAAAACCTAGCCTCCGCCAGATTGGAATCGCTGGTTGAGGCCCCAACCCAATAACAAAAGTCTGCCACAGTCCCTCATACCCCGCCTGCGCTGTTGATGATGAGGCGGATGAGCGCACCTTGTTTATGGGTATCCGTCTTGGAATAAACACTCTTCAGCTGGCTGCGTGCGGTTTCCTTGGTGATGGCAAGCTGCTCCGCCACCTTGTCGAGGGAGCCACCCTCCGCGAGGGCCGAGGCCAGCCGCGCTTCTGCCGGGGTTAACCCGTAGAGCGCCTTTAGCAGATCATCGGACGGCGCTGATTGATCCTCTGGGTCACGCAGGAACAGTGCAACCCTCGCCGCCGGAACGATGAGACTAAGCGAAGACGGGTTTTCCCGATTTCCCATGCAGGGTGTGACCATAAGCGCATAGGGACGCAACCCCGACGGCCGGCTAATCGCGACTGCCCCCGCCGCTGTAGTCGGCCCTCCGCCTGCCATGGCGAGCGTGGCGGCAATTGCCCGAGCAAGGTGTTCTCGATCGCCTTGCGCCGCCGCCGTCACCCGTCGTCCAGCCAAGGCCAAACCATCCCGGGCAGCCAATATCCGCTGGGCCCTACGGTTCATCATCAGAACTTCGCCCCGGTCACTGAGCATGATCACACCGACCGAAAGCAAGTTAACTGCCTCCTCCAGATCATCCCGCTGCTCTTCCAGACCCAGTAAGTGTACGTGTAGCTTTGCCGCACGCTGCATGTGAGGGACCAGCAATCTCAGGAGTTCAAGATCCTGTGTTTCATCGGTGCTGTAAGCTTTGCTGTGCAGGAGGCTGTAGAACATCGAATGACGGCCTTCTTTCAGCAGGCAGGCTCCAAATCCGAAACGCACGTCCTGAGGTTTCAGCCAGTCGGCATAGAACTCACTTTGTTCCAACACATCTCCCGGAAGCAGCCAGTCAGCCATGTGCGTATGGCCTTCCGGCAAACCAAGCATGACGTCAGTCCAAATGTTTTTGGTCGCATAGTACTCCTGGTAGCTCGGGATAAAGGAGGCGTCACAGGCTTCGTTGGTTATGATACGAACATCCTGGCGCTCGCTATCTTCGAGCCACAGCCACTGGCTGGCACCGGGATAAAGGTTCTCATAGACGGCCAGAAACTCGTCCCAACATTTAGGATCAACCGCAGCATCATAAGCGAGGCCGATGAGCTTCAACGCTACTTGCTGAATATCGGCAGGAGTTGTTGGTCCAAGAACAACGGACATCCTTCTCCCCAAAAAGATGTAGAATCAATTCATTTTATCGCATATATCGAAAATTACAAATTATTGCGATTCTTTGTAATATTTTATCGACTTAACAGAGATTTCTTATAATTTAGATTCGTAACGGTTGTTATTTATGCTACTGGATCAATCATGGATAAAGGAAATAAGTGCCACGCCCACTGCCAGCATAAATTGGGGGCTGCAGGCGTGGTAATCAGCAAAAGGTTGACAGTCACTTCTTATTTATGGGTGTCAGTCTTGGCGTAATTGCTCTTCAACTGGCTGCGGGCTGATTCCTCGATGATCGCAAGCTGCCCCACCGCCTTATCACGAGAAACTCTCTCCGCGAGGTTGGCGGCCAGTCGGGCTGCTGCTGGGAGCTGGGGCTTAGAGGTCTAGACCTATCCGGTCTGACAATCTCCTACACCGCAGTGACTATCCCTGCGAAATCAGGGCAATCCACTAACGGTTACCTAGCGCCCTCCGAGGTAAATTCTAAAGGCTCGTTCTAGATCAAGGAGCGCGCCAACAATCGCCCGCCGCTTCTGATTAGACATGCCAACAGATCGGGCTACCAGCCTTGCAGAACGGTCCCATGACTGCGACAGATCAGCTAGCCGGCCCGTATTTCTTGAAGTTGGATCATGTTTTTCAGAGCGTCGGTAATTTGCTTGCTGTCTTAATTGAATGATTCTACCCATCAGTGCACCCCTGCTTTGGCGGAAAGGCACCAACTCCTTGGTAGTCTGGCGCGCATTCCACCAACGCACATCCCCCAAAAGGGTGACGCATTGTCAGCCAGCTACAAAATTGCTATTCCGTCGGCCCCGCCAGGGCTATTAGCGCGCGCTACGTGAACGAAATCATCTTGTGCTCAAGGTTTTAGCTCTTAAGATCTTTGTATCGTTCTACGGGGCTCTAAATTGATCCGGCTCCACCACCGCGGTTTCGTTCTTGGAAATCGCTTTACGATTGTTCATGAGACAAGCCGGCAAGCAACCGAAGTTCGCTCTCCAGAATGAACAGCTGCTGCGAGAGATTACTGACGAGCAGGGCTACATCGTTAGCTTCATGCCGGCTGTGGCGGAAGCCCGCTATGAGGTCCCTGGGTGGCGGCATACCATGCTCAAGAAGACTCAAGCTGACAACGTTGGTCAAGGTAGCCTGATGGAATTCCTGCCAGCGACAAGTGATGGTCTCCGTCTGGTGTTCCATGCTGCTTATAGCAACCTTGATACCTGCCCTGTGGGTAGAGACTTGAACGCCTTTCAGCGCCTTCATAAGAGCTTCGACCTGTGGCTCTTCCTGAAACATTAAACTGAGCTCCTGTTATCGTTACTGAACAGCGTTTCATCCCATCTCAACAAGAGAGATAAGTAGCTACGTCGGCCCTGAGTAAGCGGGCTTAATATTACGGCTGGTACGATAAGGCTGCTTCTCTGCCGGCAGAGGGAAAAACCACCTACAACCCTTGGCTCTCCCTAAGTTCGGCCATCCGGGAAAGATCATGCCCCTTCCCTCATACAGCATAGCCGTGCGGCTCCTAGGGTGAGCTTTTTCCACTGGGGCTTTGAAGCAACCGCTTGGTTCGTCATTTGGATGTTGTACATAACCAACTGACCGTGCAGCTACGGCATCATCAGTAGCAACCGAAGGGTTGCGGGCACATGACGTTTCAGACTCGCCCATCTCATCTTCAGCTTTCCTATTGGTGCCAACTTGCCTTTCTCTTTCCCACAGTGCCCTAGCTGAAACCAAAAGCTCGGGAGAAACGAAGATAATTTCTTTATTTTCCTCTAGGTAATTTGCGATTGGCGCATTCAGACATTCGATCTGATCTTTCAGGATATAATTGAGTTGCTTTTGAATGCCGGTTTCCCCGGTGATGCGGTCGGTTTGCTTATCACTAATGGTGACCCAGTTTGAGGGTAAGCCAGTGCCGGTCTGTGAAACTGCTTGCTTATGAACTTGTCTGCCGGTTTTTCCGAAATGTGTCGGATTGAAAGATACGAGAAAATCATGAAGGTGGATGCGTAGCGCGCGTTCACGTCTTGTTTTGGCTTTGCAAGGTGGAACCCATACAAGGATGTGGGAATGAGGGTACTGATCTTTGTTGGTTTCATGAGTCGCAATGACAATAGGTTTGATTGAAGGAGTGCATTTCGCGAACAGAGTTTTGATTTGTTTGATACGCGCTTTGAAATCACCTGGCTCACAGCAGGGAACCGTTATCATCTTAAGTTCCCATGCAGGTGCAGGTTTGGCGCTTTCCAAGGCCAATCCAACAACCTTTAGAGCAACAACTCCTGGAAGACTTTCGAACTTCTTTCTCTTGGGATTTGATGTGATTCTGGTGTAGTTGTTTCTAACTGAAAGGACGGCTACTTGATGGTCACGTTTGCGGTATGACAGTTTTTGAATTGTAAGTGCGTAAGCTGAAACGAAAGCATTCTTGATTTCAAAGCTCAAAGAAGATTCTTTAATCGCATTTGCAACTTCTAGAATTTCCAAAATCTTCGGTTCGATCAGGCGGCATCCACTATTTTGCGCTTGTGCGTTTTTCCAGGATTCTTTGCGATGTGATTGGTGCGTTTCAAAGGTGTAAGTCTGCGGTACGTTGTGCATTCAAAGGTCCATTAAATCGAGTCAGCCAGCCCCTCGAGAGTGACGCTGGCTCTAGAATCTTAATCGCAGGATTCCTCCCCTGGTGATGTTCATGAGCTTTCCTAAGAAATGGCTCATTCCATCACAGTGGTCGGGGAAACCAAGCGACCGTTTGATCTCAATTTAACGATCGTTATTGTTCGGAAAAAGTGCCCCGAATTTCCGGACAGACATGCCCTACCAATTGTCGGCCCATGATCTCAGATCTGAAGGAGCAACTTCGGGTACATTGTTGTTAGTTTGTTGCCCTGCCGTAGTACTCGTCATAGGAATAGAAGCGCTAAGCCAGTCGAAAATAGCAGCTTCCTCTTTTATCATTTTATTTGCCTCATAATATCGGCTACGCAAAGTGGATGCTGACACCCCCCAAGACCTAAACGGCTCCCGTTTTACGAGGATTCCGCAGGCCCTTTTAACCGTGCATCTATTTTCTCCACTTATCTCCCGAGTCACCGCACTATGAAGTTCTGGGAAGCGTCCTTTCCAGTGTTCTGGTCGACCGGGATTGTTCCCATAAAGCTTCTGCAAAAGCACATGTAATAGCTTCACACCAGCATCAGGACTTTGAGGGTCGATCGAAAAATACCCACAGACTCGATAGATGTGCTGAACAACGTCCGCGCCATAATCTTTTCCAATCGCCTCCTGCGTTGCTGGATTTCCCGCCGCAGTCAAAAACATTTGAAAGAGACCCGAAAGCTTGTCCATCGCACACCTTCTAAAGGAAAAGGGAACCGAAGAAATTATAGGCTGCCAAACATGAGTCAGGCATCCGTATTTTTAGCTTTCAGAACCATAAAGTTCTGCGCTATGACTCAAGATGAGGAGTCCACAAAGGAGTCCACAGACGGAAAAGTGGGCTTCCTTAACTGTCTGAGAATACAGTATTTATAGGGATAGACTGGGTATCCAGGTCCCCCAGCCAGTCTCTCCAGTAAATCCTTGTATTCGCAAACAGCCCGACCGGCTGAGAAGGCGTTTTTGCCTCCGAGTCCGCAAAAGAGACCTCAACCGGCGGTTGGCACCTCTTGGCGCCGCCCATGGGACGGAACAATACCTGCGTTATAAATAGGATGCTCGCTCGAGTGTCATCGCATTCTACGGGGCTTTAATGAGAATGGTGGATCGAAAGCTCCATTCCAAAGCGAACGACCACACTCAATCCCGACAGACCGCTAGCGGTACAGTTTCTCGACCCATTCGGGCTTGTTGTCGAGATCGACAATCCGCAGCTCGCGGTCGACTCCCTTCAGCGCCAGGACGATGCGCGTGCGCTGAACGAACGGGCAGGCGAGCTTGGCGAAAAGCGCAATCGGCTGACGGGTCATGCTGCCGATCTCCTTGGATCTGAGCGCAGTTCGAGCGCGCTAACCAGTGTATCGACCAACGGGTCGAGCGCTGCAAAGGCAGCCTCACGCGAGGCTTCGAAGCGTTCGTCGCCAAACTCCTGGTACTCGACCCCGACATGGTGGAACGCCTCCACGCCAAGATACCGCGATGCCGTGCGCACATGCGGGGTCAAGCTGTCGCGTCCTTCATTGAGTTCTCCAGGGGCGAAGCCGAATTCACCCCAGGATGTGAGCAGGGTGAGTGTTTTGCCCGCAAACACGGGGTCGAGCGGCGCATCGCCACGGGCGAGGTCGAAGGTGAAAGTCTTGTCGACTCTCACGACCTGGTCGAACCACGCTTTGAGCGCGGCCGGCATGCCGTAATTATACATCGGCGTTGCCATGACGATGATGTCGGCACTGGCCACTTCGGCAATCAGTTCATCGGAAAGCGCAAGAAGTTGCTCCTGGTCGGGAGATCGCCCCTTTGCAAAGGCCGCCGCGATCCAGTCTTCAGTAATGATCGGAGGCGGGTTGCTGCCAACGTCGCGCAGGCCGATCTCGTCCTGCGGACGCCGCCGACGCCAGATCTGAGTGAAATTGTCGGCCAGCGCGCGGGTAAGGGAACGCGAGGTCCGCGCGCTGGCATCAATGCGTAACAGTCTAGTCATTTCGCAGGTCTCCTGGAGTAACGGAAGGAACTTCGATCAGCCGATGATCTCGCCCGCAGCTTCTCGGACAAAGGATTTGTCCCTGGTAGGGATCGTGGAGCCGTCTTCGTGGATGAAGAAATGTTCGATATCGAATCCGAAGCGGCCATTGCCGACATCGCGCCTGTCATTGGTCACTCGGGCATAGGCTCCGCCCTTGAGCGTACCGGTCATCGCGGCGATGCCTTCGTTCTTGCTGCTATGAACGACATTGGCGCTTCCGTAGATCGTGAGCGTTTCGGTACTGCCGGGCACTGTTGGTTCCTTTCCCGGGCTGGGAATTCGGTTCACTTCCCGGGCCGTTCTTCGTGCTCGGGACCGATTGGAAAATGACCGCTTGCGAGCGCATCGACAAAAGGTAAGATTTCAGCTATGCATGAATAGAACTCATCTAAAGGAGTGAGCTTTGAACATCTCTTCAATTTCACTCCCGGCGCTGCGTTCGTTCGATGCGGCGGCCCGCAAGGGCAGCTTCAAGGACGCGGCAGCCGAATTGGGCGTGACGCCCACCGCGGTCTCACACCAGATTCGCACGCTCGAGGACCAGCTCGGCGTCGCTCTGTTCGTGCGCGAAACCCGCATGATCGCCCTGACCCAGGAGGGCAGCCGCCTCGCCGCTGCCACCTCAAGAGGCTTTCGCGAAATCTACGATGCGCTGGGCGATTTGCGCGACGTTTCATCGCGCCTGACAATCGCCACCACTCCGGCCTTCGCGGCGCTGTGGCTGGTCCCTCGTCTGGCCGATTTTGAGGCAAAGCACCCTGCCACAAGTGTCCATGTCGAGACCTCCACCGAAATGCTGGATCTTGAGCGTGACCGGCGGATCGATATCGCCATCCGTTATGGGACGGGTGAGTATCCCGGGCTAGTGACCACGCCTGTAGCGGACGAGACATTCGGTGCCTTCGCTCATCCGGACCTACTCAAGACTTCAACGGAGATCGAGGATTTCGCCTTAATCGAGACGCGATGGAAGGCGCGGTCTCTCAAGCAGGTTGGCTGGGATGATTGGCTGGAGGCGCAGCAACTCGATCCTGCAAGGTTCACGAACCGGCGTAGTTTTGATCAAGAGCAACATTCAATTCAGGCCGCTCTCGCAGGACAAGGCATGGTCATTGCGAGCAGCATATTGGTTGAGGACATGCTCGACCGAGGATGGCTCGTGGAATACAGGCCCGAAGCGCGGATTCACGGTTTGCGCTATACAGCAGTTGCTCTGGCTGGTCATTCGGATACCCGTAAGGTTCGCCAGTTCCTTGCTTGGCTCAAGGACGAGGCAAGCGGCTAAACTAAGCCTTCACTCGTATGGGATCTGCCCGCCTTGGGCGCTTGCCTCTAAGACAGCACACCCGTGGCCGAACGAGATCATGCTGCACCATGAATAACCCCTTACGGGTGCGGTGCTCTCGTCAGCTTGGTTTGGTATCCAACCAGCTAAGCATATCCGCTTGCGGCATCGGCCGTGCATACCAGTAGCCCTGGAACATGTCGCAACCGTTATCGCAAAGCCAATGCATGGTCGCCTCGTCCTCGACACCTTCAGCGACACTTGTAAGCCCAAACTCCTTTGCCATATCGATCGCATGGCGCACGATGCACTGATTTTGCGACGAGAGCACGACGTCCTTAATAAAAGCCCGATCGAGCTTGATCGTATCTGCCGGCATATCCCGCAAGTAAGCGAGTGACGAATAGCCTGTTCCGAAATCATCGATGGCTATCGTGATGCCCATTTCTCGAAGGGCTTCAAGCACGGGAACAGCGACCGCCCAATCGCGCACCAAAGCGGTTTCCGTCACCTCAAGCTCCAACCGCCTGAGAAAGTTGGGATTGCCACGAAAGAGGCCGGAAAGACGTTCTGGAAAGCGCTCGTCCGTTAGGTCTTCACCCGATAGATTGACGGAAATTCTGCTGTCCGCCGGATGATCTTCGATATTCAGGCTACCGATGTAGGCAAATGCGCTTCTGAGTGCATACGTCGTAATGGCGCCGCGCAGATGTGAGCGTTCAGCCAAGGGGATGAACTGGTCCGGGGGGATGAAACCCCGTTCCGGATGGCTCCAGCGGACCAGAAGTTCTGCGCCACAAAAGGAGAGATCCCGGCAGCGCGCCTTGGGCTGGGCGTAAAAGGCCAAGCCTTCATTCATCAAAGCCCGCCGGAGTTCGGCGAGCAGTTGGAGGTTCTCCTTCCGGAGGTCGTTCGTGCGCCTGTCGAAGGAGTGAACCTGAGCACTGGCGAGCGCGCCGTCGGCAATGGCCGCAGCGGCGGCACGAAGCAGTTCCCCGGGTGCATCCGCATCGTCGGGCGATATGGCAATGCCTGCTTCGAGCGATAGCACCAATGCGACACCAGTGGCGTCTTCACTATGCTCGAGAATCTCCAAAATCTGCGCCGTAATTTGTAAAGCATCCGGACGGTCGCAATCCGGCAGGAAAACATTGAGGCGGTCGCGGCCTGAGCGGCCCAAAACCGACGCCTCAGGGACCGCCCTGCCAAGCCGGGCCGAGGCACCTTGAATCGCCGATTCATAAGCTTCTAAACCAAACGCCACGATCAGTTCGTCATAATTCTTAACCGCAAACTGGATCATCGCGTCGCGCTGGTTTTCAGGGCGATTTGCGAAGGTGTCCGATATGTGATGGAGGAATGCGGAGGTTCGGTAGAGTTTGGTTTCACTATCATAGTTTAACGCCTCGACAATCTTATCGTTGCGTGCGTTCAGAGCCCAGCGAAAGCCCCCCACCAGAATGCCGAACCCGGTAAGGTAGGCACCCCGTAAGCTCCAATTGACGAATGACTGCTCTTGGCCGGTCGCAACATCTAACGGCATAAGGGGGCCCATCAAGGCAGCACCTGCGACGCCCGCGGCAACGCCGCCGGGAGGGCCGAACACGAATGCGCTGATTATGATCGGCACATAAACCAGATGAACATGCGGCAGCGCCGATCCGCCAGACAGGAAAACAACCCACCAACACAGAAGCAGAAGGCTGATAATTATGAGAATAAATAGCGCCCGCTTTGGCAGGCCATCCGACTGCAAATCAATCACAAACCAGCCCCTCTCCACTGTACAGGTTTGCCTATAGAAAAAATCATACCCGGTCACGGTAAAATCCATAGAAAAAACAATCTAGAATTGGAAATTACTGCAATCCGCTTACTATCGGTCGCCGCCAATCAGACAAGGCGGTTCAGGCACAAGACAGGAATTATCTCAAAGACCTCGGTACGATTTGTACCAATCCACGAACCTGGGTATCCCGTCCGCGATCGTGGTTCGGGGTTGAAAGCCGTGGTCTCGCTGAATAGCGGTAATGTCGGCACTGGTTTGCGGAACATCGCCCGGTTGCAGGGGTAAGAACTCCTTGCTTGCGGTCTGCCCCAAAGCGTCTTCCAGAACGGCAATCATATCCAGCAGGGATTCCGGGTGGTTATTGCCGATGTTGTACAGGCGTTGCGGCGCAGCCTGGCCGTCATCGCGAGGCGGTGTATCGAGCGTTGCCAAGACGCCTCGAACAATATCATCGACGTATGTGAAATCGCGCTTCATCCGACCGTGGTTGAAGACCTTGATAGACCGCCCCGCCAAGATCGCCTCGGTGAACAACCACATGGCCATGTCCGGCCGTCCCCAAGGACCATAGACGGTAAAGAAGCGTAGACCCGTCAAAGGCATGCGATAAAGATGCGCATAGCAATGGCTCATCAGTTCGTCGGCCTTCTTGGTCGCCGCATAGAGCGATACCGGCGCATCCACCCGGTCGGCTTCGGAGAAAGGCACCTTGGTATTGCCGCCATAAACCGAGCTGGACGATGCATAAACCATATGCTCGAATCCATCCATTCGCCGACAGAGCTCGAGCATGTTTAGGTGCCCGACGAGATTGGCCTGGACATAGGCATGCGGGTTCTCGATCGAATGCCGAACACCGGCCTGTGCGGCCAGATGCACCACACGGCGCAA
>MRWG01001639.1_pt1 | contig 13490 bp, 15 predicted proteins | sample 1013341 | NCBI WGS metagenome assembly MRWG01 (sample SAMN06117577, study PRJNA244670) | biofilm metagenome | biome: Water; feature: Cathode Biofilm; material: Biofilm; isolation source: microbial consortium enriched at the cathode of a solar microbial fuel cell | place: USA: District of Columbia ... | reverse complement strand
GACTGACGGGGCTCGCCGACATTCCACCACGTGACGCCCGGGGCGCGGCCAGCGAGTGAATTCGGCGCGGTCGGCAGTTCGCCGCGATGGTCATTGGCGTACATCGAGAATCCGAGACCAGCGGTCGCAAGGCGCGCCGCGTTGGCGGTCTGGATGTTGTCGCGACGAATGCCGGTCAGCATCGGCCAGAGAATTGATGTCGCGATGAGGAGAATCGCGGCTGCCGAGGCGATATCGGTGAACGGAACTCGGAATCGGCGCCGGGTTGAAATCTGGGCAACCTGTTCGAGTCGTTCAGAACGCTGGATCTGGGCAAGTGTGGCGTCGATGAGCGCGTCGCCGTCGATGTCCTGTTCCATGCGCGAGGGGGTGTCGAGCACGGAGAGGACCGAAGCCATGCGGCCTGCACGCGCGACATTGGGCGCCGCGACTTTCGATACGGACCAGTCTGACTCAACCAGATCATCAAGCGCGGCTCGATCGGCAGGGGCGAGTTCGGCGCCAACGGCGGCCGGGGCGAGGTCGGGTTGGTCGTGGTGTTGAACGGTTTCCGTTGAGGGAACATCCAGAAGGCCGAGGATCGCCGCGAGTCGCTCCGCACGAGCGCGCTGAAACGGCGGGACGCGATCGAGTTCAAACCCCGCCTCGACAAGCGCGTCGAGGGCGTCCGCGTCAGCGGGGCTCAATCGTGTTGGGTCGTTCGGTGTGCTCATGTCCACGAAGTGCGCTCCATCAGGGCATTCATTCGTCAGGCGTCGTCCGTGTCGCCACGTGATTCGGCAGCGGCTTTCCAGTGTTTGGCAAAGAGCGCGACTGCCGCATGCAGGCGGGACTTCACCGTTCCGATCGGAATCTCCAGCGACTCCGCCATCTGGGCGTAGGAGAGTCGCTGGAAGTAGGCGAGAAGAAGAATCTCTCGGTGGTGCTCGGGCAGAGCATCCACCACTTGTTGCACGAGCCGGTCGCGCTCGTCATCGAGCATCGATGCGCTCGGCGCCGGCACGTCCATCTCCATGAGATCGACGAAGGTCCGGCCTCCATCACCATCCAACGGTGCGGAGAAACCAAGCGTTGGCCGTCTTGCACTCTTACGGTGGTGATCCCGGCCTTTGTTCGCCGCAATCGTGAAGAGCCACGGTTTGAATCGTCGCGACTCGTCAAAGGTGTCGGCGGAGAGGTGAATCTGGAAGAAGGTTTCCTGGAACACGTCCTCGGCGGCCTGTCGGTCGCCCATAAAACGGATCAGGAATCGGAGGAGGTCGTCGCGAAATCGCCCCATGAGCGTGCGGAACGCCTGCGGATGCCCCGATCGGTGCATCGCGAGGAGCTCTTCGTCCGTCCGATCATCGACGAGCCGAAGGCGCGTAGATTCGTCGGGGTTCGACTGGCCGATGGCGGGCTCTCTCTTGGGGTTCGGCTGAGACGAGGTCATAGGAATGAGGACCTTCCTCAAGGACAGCACTGTAGACGCGCACACGATGGGTGCGCTGCTCCTCCAACGGGGTTGGTACGTCGGGTGTTCCGCTGGTGTTCGGCGGGGCGGGTCGGATTTCATCGGCCAGGCTGCACGGCGACTCCGGCGCCGGTAGGATCAGCGGTTCGGCCTGGTCAGGGCCGAGAACCGCGTGTGCGGCGCTCGGCGAAGTGGATTGGAGGCGAATCGCGTGGGTGTGCCCGTCAGCCAAATGTGGACCGTCGCCAGCTATGTCATGAAGCAGCGGCTGAGCGGCAATCGGCGATACCCGCTCGTGCTCATGCTCGAGCCGCTCTTTCGCTGCAATCTCGCGTGCGCCGGCTGCGGGAAGATTCAGTACCCGGCTCACATTCTCAAGCGCGATCTTTCGCTTGAAAAGTGCTTGACGGCCGTGGACGAGTGCGGCGCCCCGATGGTGTCCATTCCCGGCGGTGAACCGCTGCTGTATCCGTACATTCGCGAACTCGTCGATGAGCTGATCAAGCGGAAGAAGTACATCTACCTCTGCACCAACGCGCTGCTGCTGAAGGAAAAGCTTGAAGCAGGTTGGTTCAAGCCCAGCAAGTACCTGACCTTCAGCGTGCACATGGACGGCCAGGAGGAGCATCACGACTTCGCCGTCTGCCGTGAGGGCACGTATGAGAAGGCCGTTGAAGGGATTCGCATGGCGGTCGAGCGCGGCTTCCGCGTGACGACCAACACGACGATCTTCGACGGCGCAGATCCGAACTCACTGCGCGGCTTCTTCGATGAGATGATGGACCTCGGCGTTGAGGGCATGATGGTCTCGCCGGGGTATGCCTATCCGAAGGCGCCGGACCAGAAAACGTTCCTGCGGGAGCGCGCGAACACCAATCGACTCTTCGACATGGTGCTGTCCAATCGCAAGAAGCGGTGGAAGTTCAATCAGTCGCCTTTGTTCCTCGAGTTCCTCATGGGCACGCGCGAGTATGAGTGCACGCCGTGGGGCAACCCGACCTACAACATCTTCGGCTGGCAAAAGCCGTGCTACCTGTTGCAGGACGGGTACGTCGATACGTTCAAGGAACTGATCGACGAGACGGAGTGGGACAACTATGGCCGCGAAAGCGGCAACCCCGCGTGCCAGCAATGCATGGTGCACTGCGGGTATGAGCCAAGCGCCGTCGATCACACGTTCGCCTCCTTCGGCGGCATGTGGGGCACGATCAAGGCGATGATCTTCAATCGATACGCGAACCCGACAGCGGCGAAGCGTCTTGAGGAAGAGAAGAAGAAGCCGCACGGCCCGCTGGCGCAACTCGGCATCACGGTCGAGGGGAAGCCTGTGAAGGACGAAGCGGTCGAGGCGGCTTGAGCCGTTGAGTCCTGCCTGGTCTGAGAGCGGTCTTTGAGTCGCGTGCGGAATCGCGACGGCACTGATTGGCAATTTGGGAAATCTCACCAGCGCTGGAAATCGCCGGAAATCGCCCGAGAACGGGTGTTCTGGGGAAAAGTTAATTTCGCGCGCCCGTCTCGCTCTCGCGTGTCGTTGAGACATGTGCGGGCCGAGCGTGTTTTGGTCGGTCCCCTTCAATTCGTTTCTGAGATGGAGACCAATCATGAATCGCAACGCACTCACTGCTGCCGCGCTGGCGACGTTCACGGGGCTGACGTCAACGGCGTACGCGCAATCATTCGGACTGGATGACAACCCGGCAGCTCCGCTGATCGGGTTCCCGGGCGCCCTGCCGGGCTTCGGCGCTGAGGATCCCTATGGCGATCCGTGGGTTGGCGCGTTTGCAGCGCTCTTCCCTCCCGGCATGGCGCCGTCGCCATCATTGTCAACCATCGCTGGCGTCGTCACGGGCGGCGGCGATGTCTTCGGGCCCGGACCGGCCTTGCAGCAAGTGGGGCCAAACGGCAACTACATGAGTTCATTCTCGCAGAACACGCCGTTCTCACCGAACATTCCGGTGCGCATCATGTTCAGCGTTGATCGCGGCACGCGCGGCGCGTTCTCGTCTGATGTTGGGACGCAGGCGTTCAATTTGCAGGCGCCGGCTGACATCTATCAGACCACGTCGGTGTACATGAGCCCGAACGTGTTTACGGGCGCCATCGGACCGGGCCCGTTTGCCGGGTTCCTGCCGTCATTCCTGTTCGGTCCTCCCTTTAATGCGCTGCTGCATGATGACTCATTCTTCGGGTTGCTCAGTGGTGGTGTCGTGGTCCCCGCGGCGGGCACGGCGGCGCCCTACGCGACGGGTTCGCACGACAACATCGATTCGTGGGAAAACAAGCGAATGGCGTTTCCCGGGACCGTTGGTTTCATCGATTGGATGTACTTCACGATCTATCCGGATGAAGCGATCGCGGCGGGCGTTGCTCCGGCGGACATCTTCGACCTGCCGCCCAGCACGCCTGGCGCCACACCTGTGCCGTATGCCACAGCAGCGTCCATGGGTCTCGATTTCTTCGGCGGACCAAACAGTGACGCGATTGATGCGCTGACGGTGTACGACATGGCGCCCTTTGGCGGTCCGGCGTGGGGTGGCCCCGGCGCTCAGCCTGGTTTCGACGCTGCGCTGTTCAGCCTCGCGCCCGGCTCCGCATCATTGGCGGCGCTTGGCCTCGATCCGGGAACGATCTTCTTCACAGACTTCACCGGCGCATTTGCGGTGTATGCGGAAACGCAGGGCATCGGCCTCGTGCCTTCGCCGGGCGCCCCGAACGGCGGCGATAACGTTGACGCGATGGACGTGGCGTGCGTCTTCGATGTCAACGGCGATGGCTTCGTCGATGGCGGCGACCTGGCTGCGGTCCTGTCGAGCTGGGGATCAACCGGATTCAGCCTTGCGGACTTCAACGGCGACGGCATCGTCAATGGCGCTGATCTCGCCGTGATGCTCGGCTCGTGGGGGCCGTGCCTCTGAGGTCATCATTCCAGGTTGACGATTGAATCGTCGATCGGATTCCAAAGGCCGCTTCGAGCGTTCATCGTTCGGGGCGGCTTTTTTCTCAGATCACTTCGCCGATGCGGCGTTCGAAGGTCACGCCGCGCTCCGGCGGAAACTTCTGAAGGCCTTCGTCGCGAAGCGCCGGCGAGAATTGCTTCACGTAGCGGTCAAACATGGCCGTCGTGCTGAAGATGTAGCGCGTTTCCACCTGAATCGGCGCTGACGGCTCCACCATGCGCACGATGACGCCCGAATGGGCGCCGTGTTCGATGACGTCATCCACATGGCCGTTCTCGAGCCACTGGACGTATTCATCCGCTGTTTTCGAGTCCGGCAGGGTGGCGATCACGGTGTAGGCGATGCGCTTCATGCGTTCATCCTAATATGCAGGACGATGCCGGAGAGAAACGCATGAATGACAGTGGATGGTGGGTCGCCGACCTGATGGCGAGCAATCCGGCGATGCTGGTGTCGTGGGTGGTGTGGGTGATCGGTTCGATCGTGCTGCATGAACTGGCGCACGGTTGGGCGGCGATTCATCGCGGCGATCGCACGCCGATCGAAACCGGGCACATGACGTGGAATCCGCTGGTGCACATGGGCGGCATGAGCCTGCTCATGTTCGCGCTGATCGGCATTGCGTGGGGCGCCATGCCGGTGAACACGTATCGGCTTCGCGGGCGGCATGCGGACGCCTTTGTCGCGGCGGCCGGGCCGGCGATGAACCTTGGGCTGGCGCTGGTCTCGATGGTTCTTGGTGGAATCTGGCTGGCGTTCGCGAGTGGGCTCAGCGATCCGTTCTTTTCCAATGTCGCAACATTTTTCTTTGCCGGCGTATTTCTGAATGTCTTCCTGGCAGGCCTTAATTTGCTGCCCGTGCCGCCGCTGGATGGAGGACGCATCCTCGCCAGCTTCAGCCCGACGGTTCGGGGCTGGATGGATCGCCCGCAGGCGATGATGATCGCGACCATCGCGGCGATTTTTGTGATCTTCAGCTTTGGCGGGAAGCTCTGGGGGCCGGTGATGGATTTCGCCGCCGGCGGAATCAGGTTCGTCGCGGGCATGCTGGGGTGGACCCCGGCGTGATCGGGACTTTCGTTTGCGTTCGCCCCTGAGGCCGCTACACTCCCCGGTTCGCGCCGGCGCCCAGGTGGGGGGCCGGATACGTCCTACGAGCAGGTTTGGAGCCGCTGAATCAATGGTCAGGTTGCGTCTGAAAAGAATGGGCCGCACGCATCGTCCGTTTTACCGCCTCAACGCGGTGGATAAGCGAACGCAGCGCGATGGCAAGATCATTGAGAATCTCGGCTGGTTCGATCCGGTTGCGAAGGACGAGTCCAAGCAGGTCGAGTTGAAGGTCGATCGCATCAAGCACTGGCTGAGCGTTGGCGCCCAGCCGTCTGATACGGTCGCTGATCTGCTCGCCAAGCACGACATCATCGATCCCGAGAAGCGCAAGGCCGAGCGTCACGCCCGCGTGAAGACGAAGATCGAAAAGATGGAAGCCGACAAGGCTGCTGCTGAAGCGAAGGCCAAGGAAGAGGCGGAAGCCAAGGCCAAGGCGGAAGCGGAAGCGGCTGCCGCCGCAGCGGCTGAAGCGAAATCCTCCGAAGGCGAATCAGCTGAGGCCGAGGGTGACGAAGGCTGAGGACAGCGTTCCATCAGACGGGCGAGACGCCCGTCCCACCGCTCAACGTTCGCGGCTGTTCATCGACATTCTGACGCTGTTCCCCAGCGTGTTTGAACCCGTGCTCGGTGAGAGCATTCCCGGTCGTGCGCGCGATGCGGGCCTGGTGTCATGGCGCTGCACCAACATTCGCGATTACGCGGACAACAAGCACAGCAAGGTGGATGATCGCCCCTTCGGTGGCGGCCCCGGCATGGTCATGATGTGCCAGCCGCTGTGGGATGCGGTTCGCGCGGTTGAAGCGCAGGATGCGGCGATTCCCGCGACGCGCATTCTCATGACGCCGCAAGGCGAGCCGCTGACGCAGGGCATCGTCGAGGAGCTGGCCTGCAAGCCGCGACTCCTGCTAATCGCGGGTCACTACGAGGGGATCGACGAGCGGGTGATCGAGCGACTGGCGCCGCGGGAGATCAGCGTCGGTGACTTTGTGCTGTCCGGCGGCGAGATCCCGGCCATGTGCCTCATCGATGCGGTCGTGAGGCTCTTGCCCGGCGCCCTTGGCCATGCGGAGTCCGCTGGTCAGGACAGTTTTTCGGCGAATGCGTCCGATGGGCGGCGTCTCCTGGATTGTCCGCACTACACCCGTCCTCGTGTGTGGGAGGGGATGGAGGCGCCAGACGTGCTCATGTCAGGGGATCATGGCGCCGTCGAGCGGTGGCGGGCGGAGCAGCGCGAGCGTCGAACACGCGAGCGACGGCCGGACGTCTTCCCGGACGACTGAGACCAGACTGGACAATTTCCTGCATTTGTGAAACAATGCTCGGCTCCGCATCGGCAGGTGGCCGGGCGGTTTTGTCACCTATTTGACGAGCGAATCGCCATGAGCAGGCAAGCCATCATCGAAAGCGTCGTGCAGGATCAACTGAAGACGGACCTCCCGCGCATGGATGTCGGCGACACGGTCAACGTGCACTGCCGCATCGTCGAAGGCGACAAGGAGCGCATTCAGGTGTTCCAGGGCACGCTGATCGGCCGCAAGGGCGGCGGCATCAATGAGTCCATCACCGTGCGTCGTCTTGTCGATGGCTCGGGCGTGGAGCGCGTCTTCCCGCTGAATTCGCCGCGCGTCGCCAAGTACGAGGTGGTTCGCAAGGCGGACGCCCGGCGCGCCAAGCTCTACTTCCTTCGTGACCGCATGGGCAAGAGCACGCGTCTGCGTGACCGCCGTCGCGGCATGAAGCACGTCACGAAGTGATGTGATCGATACATAGGGAATCGTGTCCGGCGTCCTCTGATGAGGGCGCCGGTTATCATTTTGGCATGAAGCGATTCATGTCTGCCGTCGCTGTGTTCACGCTCGCCAATTCGACCGTTGCGCTCGCGGATCTGGAGAATGTGTTCCCTCATGTGCGGGCGGATGTGGACGCCAAGGTCGTTGAGTTCGACGGGCGCGTCCCGATCGTGCTGACTGACGCCGATGCGCCTGACGTGTATCTGGAAGTCATCGTCTGCACGCCGGACACGAAGGAGCATGAGGCGCTGGTGGTCACACCGGCGCTACCGTCGCATGTGCACGCCGCGCTGCTGCTGATCGGGCTGGAGCCTGGTGAGCCAGGGTCATGGACGTTCGTCGGCGAGGGGCTGGAGGGGGAGTGGATGGCGCACGACCCGACGGGGGACTCTGTGCGCGTCGAACTCATCTACACCGATGAAGAAGGCGTGGAACTCGCGGCGACGCCGAGTGCATGGGTGCGCCACATGGTCACGCACGAACCGCTTCCCGATGAGCCTTTCACGTTCGCCGGCTCGAAGATGATTGATCGAGGCTTTGGCGGCGAGCTCTATGACGCTGATGGAACAGGCGTGCTGATTGGTCTGGCGACATTCGGATCAGAGACGGTCGCGTGGCCGCGCACTTTCAGCCCCGATTCCGCCACGGATGAACCTGTGTGGGTGGCCAATCCGGCAACGACGCCCCCGGTTGACACGCCCGTGCGCGTTCGACTGACGCCGGTCGATCAAGATTGAACTCACGAATGGCGAGCGGCTCAGAACGGACGAACCGAGCGCGGACGCTCTCGTTCGCGCGGCTCATCGTTTTGCACGACGGGCACCAACTGGCCTGAGGGCAGGAACTTCGCCGCGGCGAGTTTCACGCGGAAATCCTGCTCTTCGCCATCGCGAACCACCGTGATCGTGACGTACTCACCCGGCGTGCGATTGCTGATTTCCGATCGCAACACGGGCGATGTCGGCGTTTCTTCACCATCGATTCGGATGATGAGATCATTCTGTTGCAGTCCGGCGTCCGCAGCGGGGAGCCCATCCTGCACGCCGGTGATCAACACGCCGAACCCTTCAGTGAGTCCCCACTGAAGGCGCTGCTCGGCATTCAGATCTTCCGGGTCAGCCAGCGCAACACCGAGATAGCCCTTGAGGACCTCGCCATTGTCGATGAGTTGCGTCGCAACGGCTTCGATGGTTTCAAGCGGGATGGCGAAACCAATGCCGCCGGAGAGGCCGGTGACTTCAGCGCCGCTGGCGCCGCTGCGCTCGGGGCTGGTCACGATGGCGGTGTTCATGCCGACGACACGGCCCTTGATGTCCACGAGCGGGCCGCCGGAGTTGCCGGGATTAATCGCGGCGTCGGTCTGGATGTAGTTCGTATACGCGTTGAACCCGCCGGGGCCGGCTGCGGCGTGCCGACCGAGACCGGACACGATGCCTTCGCTCATCGAGAACTTAAAGCCGAACGGCGATCCGAAGGCAAAGACGCGGTCACCCTGAAAGATGGGTTCTTCCGTGGCGCGGGTCGCCGGAATAATGCCGCCGCTGGCGACTTTGATGACAGCGATATCCGTCGAAGGATCAAAGCCGATTGGCTGGGCGCTCCGCAGGCGTCCATCAGAAAACTGGACGCTGATGTTCTCCATATTCGCCACGACGTGCGCGTTGGTGACGATGTAGCCGTTGTCGGAGTAAATCCAGCCCGAGCCGCGCGAGTTGGAGCGACGCCCGCCGGGACCCTGCGCATTCGCTTCGATGTAGACCACGCTGGGCTCGACCATCTGGGCGATGGCGCGCGTGGCGTTGTTGATCCGCTCGAGAATGTCATCAGATTCGAGGCGCTGTTGCGCAAGCGTGACGATCGCGCTGGAACGGGCTGCGTGCATGCGCTGCACCGCCACGGGGCCAAGCACGAGAATGAGCACCGTCGCCGCCATCACGATGAGGCTGGGGCCGTAACTCTGGAACTTACGCATTCATCATCCTCCGTCTGCCGCCCGGTCAGTCTTTCGTCGGCTCATCCCGCATCTGATATCGATGCGAAGTGACATCTCTGGCAAAGACGCGCCGGACCCAGTGTTCCGCCGCTTCTTTCAAGGATGCGCCCAAGTCGGCTACCGGCTCAGCGAAAGGTGGTTGCCGATCCGTGAGTCCCAGAAGATCCTGCAGGACCACGATCTGGCCGTGGCAGTCAGGGCCGGCGCCGATGCCGATAACGGGCACATTGGTTCGTTCCAGCACAGCGTCAGCCACTTCCGGGGGGGTCGCCTCAATGAGAAGCATGACGCATCCGGCGTCTTCGAGGGCCATGGCGTCATCAATCACACGCTGAGCCTGGGATTTCGTACGACCCGCTGACGCATATCCACCCGTCAGACCCGACTGCTGGGGCTTTGAGCCCACATGGCCGCAGACGGGCACACCCGCTCGCGCCATCTTGGAAATCAGGGGCGCGAACGAACGATCGGCCTCGATCTTGATGATGTCAGCGCGGCCATCGACCATGAATCGTGAGGCGTTGGTCAACGCGGATTCATCGCTCGCCTGGTAGCTCATGAAGGGCATGTCGCCCATGACGACTGTGCCCGGGGCGCCTCGCTTGACGGCCGCTGTCAGCGCGATCGCCAGATCAAGCGGCATGTGCAGCGTATTTGGGTGACCCAGAATGACCTCAGCCGCCGTATCGCCAACCAGCAGCACATGGACACCCGCTCGTTCGAGCCACTTGGCGGTGGTGGCGTCGTAGCACGTGAGGCAGGCGAACGGCTCGCCGCGATCCGCCATTGCGCGGAGCGTCCTGAGCGTCGTCGGGCGAGGGGTCGCGCGGCCGGTGGATGGCTCGATGATGCGCTGAGTCACGCAAGCATTCTAGGAGGCCTTCGCGAGGCGCGACCGCACGACTCTGGCGACCCTCGCGGCACACCTGGCTGGGCTCTCGCGGACCTCATGCTCCCAAAGTCTGATGACTCGCCAGCCCTCACGAGCCAGTTCGCCAGTGACGCGCTGGTCTCGGGCCATGTTTCGGTCAATCTTGGCGTTCCAATAGGTCGTATTGGAGCTCGGGCGGCGGCAATGGGTCGGGCATCCATGCCAGAAACAGCCATCGACGAAAAGAGCAACCTTCGCGCGCACGAAGATGACATCCGGCTTGCCGGGAAGTGTCCTGCGAAGGCTGTAGCGGAGGCCGCGACGGTGCAATTCGCGCCGAAGGGCGAGTTCGCAGGAAGTGTCGCGGGAGCGAACGCGGCGCATGGTGTCGGAGCGGTCGCTCGGTGATCGATCGTCCGCCATCAGTCCGCCGCGCGTTCAGGGTGCATGGACGGCGATTGAATCGGTTCGAGCGTCGGCGCCTCGTCGCCGCGCGTCCAGAGATCGTGCGCGGCAAATGAGGCGTCGCGTGTGAGATGATCTGATCGTGTGTGACAGCCGCGAGATTCTTCGCGCCAGAGTGCGGATCGCGTAATCAGCGCGCCGGCGAGCAGCATGTTTTGCGTTTCCCAACCAAGCGGATCGTCAAAAACTTTGTCGAGTGTGTAGCGGCTCCAGAAGTCGAACATCTCGGTGGCGTCTGCCAGGCGGGCGCCGGTGCGGGAAATGCCCGCATTGCGCCACATCGCGGATCGCAGTGATGAACGGACATCTTCAAGATCCAGCAAGCCACGGTCGGAGTCGGGGATGTTCGATACGAGCGACGCGGGCGCGGGTGGGGGTGCGATGTGCCACGCGTTGGCTGTCGATCGCATCTCGGCGCACATGTTCCCGGCGCGCCGGCCAAAGACCAGGCCCTCAAGCAGTGAATTGCTGGCAAGACGATTGGCGCCATTCACGCCTGAGCAGGCGGTTTCGCCGGCGCAATACAGCCCCGGCACACTGGTGCGCCCGTCGGCATCTGTGCGGACGCCGCCAATCATGTAATGCGCGGCGGGGCGAACGGGAATCAAATCGGTCGTCGGGTCGATTTCAAACTGTGAGAGCACTTTCCAGATGCCTGGAAATCGTTGCCGAAATGAAGGGACGGTGCGCGCATCGAGCGACACATACGGCTCGCCAGTTTCAGCGAGCCTCGCAATAATCGCGCGGCTAACGATGTCGCGCGGCGCCAGCTCCGCACGATCATGCACGCCTTCCATAAACCGGAATCCGTTTCGATCCACGAGCGTCGCGCCCTCACCTCGCACGGCTTCTGAGATGAGTGCACGAGAGGCGCCCGCGACGTAGAGCGCCGTCGGGTGGAATTGCATGAACGCAAGATCAGCAAGCGTTGCACCGGCCCGGAAGGCCATGGCGAGCCCGTCGGCTGTGGCGACAGGCGGATTGGTTGTTTCACGCCACAGCATCCCGGCGCCGCCTGTGGCCAGCACCGTGGCGCGAGCCCAGATCATCTGGAGGCCGTATCGACGATGGTGCGTAATCGCGCCCATGCACGGCGAGCCCGGATGATCAGCGGGAGTAAGCAGGTCGAGCGCAAAGCAGGATTCGAACACACGAATGGACGGTGTCGCGCGAATGCGCTCCCACAGCGTTCGCACAAGCTCCTTGCCGGTAGCGTCGCCATTGGCATGGAGAATGCGCTGCGATGAGTGCCCGCCTTCGAGGCCCAGCGCGAGCTGACCATCCGCATCCGCGTCGAACCGCATGCCCCAGTCCTGGAGCTCGCGTACCGCGTCAGGTCCGTCCTCGGTAAGCGTTCGGACTGCGCCTTCGTCGCAGAACTCAGCGCCGGCCTCCAGCGTGTCGATCGCGTGCGAATGCGGCGAATCATCTGAATGGACCGCCGCGGCAATGCCGCCTTGCGCCCAGTGCGTGTTGGACTCTTCGCGCCCCCGTTTGCAGAGCATGATGACATCGCCATGCTCGGAAGCCGCGAGCGCTGCGCGAAGTCCGGCGACACCCGACCCGATGACGAGTGTGTCGGTGAAGATCTGCGGCAGCAGGGTGCCGCGGAACGGAATCAGGTAGCGTCGTGCGCTCAGAATCGCTTCCATTGGCGTCTACGAGTGTAGCTCGCGCCGATACCATTGAGCGATGAGCACCCCGGCCAACCCACCTTCTGAGGGCGAGAGAAGCCTGGCGCTTCGCATCGTCACGCTTCCGAGGGATACGAACCAGTACGGGACGATCTTCGGTGGCGTGATCCTGTCGTATATCGACCAGGCGGGGTTTGTCGAAGCTCGACGGCACGGCTGCCACCGATGGGTGACCGCCGCGATCGACCGGGTCGAGTTCATTGCGCCGGTGCACCTGGGCGACACGGTGAATTTCTACGGCCGAACGACGCGCATGGGCACGAAGAGCGTGACCGTGGCGGTGGATGTCGAGGCGGAGCGGTACGACACAGGCAAGGCCTCACCGGTCACCAGCGCCACGCTCACGATGGTGTCGGTGGATTCAAACGGAACGCCGATTCCATTCCGATCGTCGCCGACCGTCAGCGAACCTCTGGGTGAGCGCGCATGAGCGCGACACTGGCGATATTCGTGTCCGGCTCCGGGCGAACGCTGATCAATCTGGCGGATCGCATCGACGCGGGGGAGTTGGACGCCCAGATCGGACTAGTTGTCGCTTCGCGCGAGTGTCTGGGCGCTGAACTCGCGCGAGAGCGCGGCTTTGAGACGCGCGTAGAGACGGGCAACCTGGATGAAGGCGCGATCGCAGGATTGATGGGTGGCAGCAAAGCGGACTTCGCCGTGCTCGCGGGATACTTACGGTTGGTTGGCGTGCCTGAGTCAATGCGTGGTCGCATGGTCAACATTCACCCGGCGCTGCTTCCATCCTTCGGCGGGCGCGGCATGTACGGCGAGCGTGTGCATCAGGCGGTTCTTGACGCAGGATGCAAAGTCTCGGGATGCACCGTGCACTTCTGCGATGACCGCTACGACACCGGGCCGATTATCGCCCAACGTTGTTGCGAGGTGCGTGATGACGACACCGCCGCGGCGCTCGGCGCCCGTGTCTTTGAGCTTGAAACGGAACTGTATCCGGCGGTCATCCGAATGCTGATTGAAGGACGCGTGCATGTGCACGGACGTCGAACACGGATTGCCCCTGCATGAAGAATGGCTCCAGATGGCTTTGGGCGATGGTTTGCGTTGTCGCCGCGTCTTGCGCCAGCGCGGCGACAACGCAAACCATCGCCCAAAGCCATCTGGAGCCATTCTTCATGCAGGGGCAATCCGTGTTCGAC
>MRWG01001638.1_pt1 | contig 13501 bp, 14 predicted proteins | sample 1013341 | NCBI WGS metagenome assembly MRWG01 (sample SAMN06117577, study PRJNA244670) | biofilm metagenome | biome: Water; feature: Cathode Biofilm; material: Biofilm; isolation source: microbial consortium enriched at the cathode of a solar microbial fuel cell | place: USA: District of Columbia ... | reverse complement strand
CAGCGGCACCGCGAAGCTGCCCACCGACCAGGCGTGCTTCACGCTCTCGGCCTCGGCCAGCAGCGCCTCGATGCGCGCGTCGTCGGCGGCGAGGAAACCCTCGACCTCCACCAGGTGCAGGGTGCGGTCCGGCGATTCCACCCAGGCCTGGATGCCGCAGACCCGGAAACCGGCCTCCGACAGCAGGGTCTTCAGCGCCCCGCGGGAAACCGCCTCGTCCAGCTCGACGATCATGTAGCCGTGGTCGTCGCCGCTTTCCTCCGGCTCGGCCAGGGAAACGACCACGCCCTGCGGGGAGTCGCCGCGGCCGCCGTCCAGCGGCGCGAAGGGCAGACGGGCGATGATCTTCGGCGTCGCCTTGCCGTGGCGCGCCAGCTTGGGCCACCAGGGGGTGCCGCGGTCGGCCTCCGGCAGCGGCAGTACGCCGATGTTGGCCTTGCCGCCGGAGACGGCGCGCAGCACGCCCATCTCGGACTCGAAACGGGTGATCGGGGTCAGCGAGCCGAAGTGGTCGCGGGCCAGGCCAAAAAGATCGGGCCCTTCCTGCGGAGAAAAGGCTGCCGCGGCGAAGGGCCCCTGCAATCGGGTGAAGACGGAGACGATCTCCCGCCAGATGCGCGCAATCACCGGTTTCGGGAAGGCGCCCTCGTGGCGCGCCACCAGGCGGCGCAGCACCCGCGCCTCGCGGCCCGGGCGCATGAAGACCGCGCCCTGCCCCTTGGCCACGCCGATCTGACGCGCGAGCTCAGTGCGGCGCATGAGCAAGTCGTGGATTGAATCGTCGATCTCGTCGATCTGGCGACGCAAGTCGTCCAGGGATGGCGTCTGGTTAGTCATCTGGGCCCGATACCTGCAGCCAAGGCGGAGCTACTGATAGTCGGTGAACCCGGGAAAATCAAAGAAAACCTGAGGTTCGGCCCCGCCCGGGGCGGGAGTCTGCCATGGCCAAGAAAGCGTTGACAGGCGGGTGCCCGGCTCCCTAGCTAAGGGGCTCCGGGCGCCCCCGCAGCGGCCCTGCGACGGCAGGTGCGGCGGCGGTTGGCGGACAATTTAGGGTTGGGTTCAAGCTCTGGCCTGGCCCTCTTGGAAGCGCCCCCACGTGGCGCGACTGCTTCAGGGCCGCGGTGTTAAGGATTTGACCTATGGCGATGGACCACCCCCTCGGGGCGGGTGCCCGAAGGGAGAACGCGGAGGCGGCGGCGGAGCCTGCCCTGAAGGGCGGGCTCAGCACGGAGTTCGGCCGCGACGAGCCCCTGATGCTGGACTGCGGCGTCGCGCTCGGCCCCTTCACTCTGGCCTACCAGACCTACGGCGAGCTTAACGCCGAGAAGTCCAACGCCATCCTGGTCTGCCACGCCCTGACCGGCGACCAGTTCATGGCCAGCCGCCACCCGGTGACCGGCAAGGAAGGCTGGTGGAGCCAGGTCGTCGGCCCCGGCCTGCCGCTCGACACCCAGCGCTACTTCGTCATCTGCATCAACGTGCTGGGCGGATGCATGGGCTCGACCGGGCCGAAGTCGATCAACCCGGCGAGCGGCGAGCCCTGGGCGCTGGACTTCCCGGTCATCACCATCGCCGACATGGTGCGCGCCCAGAAGCTGCTGATCGACCACCTGGGCATCGACAAGCTGTTCTGCGTCATCGGCGGCTCCATGGGCGGCATGCAGGTGCTGGAGTGGGCGGCCAAGTATCCCGAGAAGGTCTTCGCCGCCGTGCCCATCGCCACGGCCGCGCGCCACACGGCGCAGAACATCGCCTTCCACGAGGTCGGGCGCCAGGCCATCATGGCCGACCTGGACTGGTGCGGCGGACGCTACCTGGCCGAGGGCAAGAACCCCGACCGCGGCCTGGCGGTGGCGCGCATGACCGCGCACATCACTTACCTGTCGGAGCCGGCTCTGCACCGCAAGTTCGGCCGCCGCCTGCAGGACCGCAACAGCCTGACCTTCGGCTTCGAGGCCGACTTCCAGGTGGAGAGCTACCTGCGCCACCAGGGCGCCGCCTTCGTGCAGCGCTTCGACGCCAACTCCTACCTCTACATCACCCGGGCCATGGACTACTTCGACCTGACCCAGGAGCACGGCGGCAAGCTGGCCAACGCCTTCCGCGAGACGCCGGTGCGCTTCTGCGTCGTCTCCTTCACCAGCGACTGGCTGTTCCCGACCTCGGAGAACCGCGACATCGTCCACGCCCTCAACGCCGTGGCCGCCGACGTGAGCTTCGTGGAGATCGAGAGCGACGCCGGCCACGACGCCTTCCTGCTGGACGAGCCGGAGTTCCGCGACACCCTGGCGGGCTTCATCGCCGGCTGCGCCGAGCACCGCGGGCTGAACGCGCGATGAGCCCGCTCGACGCCGCCCGCCCCGCACCGCCCTACACCATCCCCGGCGCGCCACTGCGCGCCGACCTGCAGCTCATCGCCAACATGGTCGAGCCGGGCAGCCGGGTGCTGGACATCGGCTGCAGTGACGGCGCCCTGCTGGAGTACCTGGCGCGCGAGCGCAGCGTCACCGCCCGCGGCATGGAGCTGTCGCAGAAGAACGTGAACGCCAGCGTCGCCCGCGGCCTCTCGGTGATCCAGGGCGACGCCGACACCGACCTGGTGGAGTACCCGGCGGGGGCCTTCGACTACGCCATTCTCTCGCTCACCCTGCAGGCGACCCGCGACCCGCGCCGGGTGGTCGAGCAGATGGTGCGCATCGGGCGCCACGCCATCGTCTCCTTCCCCAACTTCGGCCACTGGCGGGTGCGCCTGCAGCTTCTGCTGAACGGGCGCATGCCGGTCACCGAGGCGCTGACCGAGCCCTGGTACGAGACGCCCAACATCCACCTCTGCACGCTGCGGGATTTCATCGCGCTCTGCGGCGACTGCGGCATCGAGATCGAGGAGGCCCTGGTGCTGAACGGGCGCGCCCACCGCACCAGCCTCAGCAGCCCCCACCTGGCTAACCTCTTCGGCGAAAAGGCGATTTTCCGCCTGCGGAAGGACTAGAGCCTTTCACGGGCCGTTCCTGCTACACTGACGCTCTAAACCTGCGGCCAGAACACACCTGTGGATTGAACCTTTGCGGCGCCCGCGCCGACAAAGAAGGAGCCGACCGTCTATCCGGCGGTCCGTCCCAGGCGAAGGAGGCCGGCGATGCAGAAGGTTGTCCTTTCCCGCAGGCAAGGCTGCGGCACCGCGCTCTCATCCGCTCTCTCATTGGGCCTGCTGCTGGGCGGCCTCGGGCTCGCCGCGCCGGCCGCTCAGGCGGTGGACCTGGCGTCCCTCACCTTCCAGCACGCCCCCAACGTGCCCGGCGTCGAAGGCTGGGTGAACGTCAGCCTGGACAACGCCGGCAACTGGAGCCAGGTGGACACGGCGGTGGTGCCCTGGCGCTTTTCCATGGAAGCGGTGTGGAACGAGCCGCCGCAGGTCACCTACCTCATCGGCATCAACATCCGGCCGGCCTCGCTGCCGGCGCCGCCGTCGGAGAGCTGCGAAGGCGATCTCTGCAGCGCGACCTTCGGCAACCTGGGCGGCTACACGGCCCAGGCCGTGGTGCCGGAACTGACCAGCCCCGGCCCGAAGTTCGCGACGGTGACGCCGCCGCTGGGCGAAATCGACATCGCGCCCGGCATCTTCCAGGACGTCACCGGCGTCTGCCACACCACGCGCCAGAACCTGCTGAACGGCGGCGCCTCGCTGCACGACCTGCTGGAGGAGGGTTTCGTCACCGACGGCACCGCCATGGTCGCCTCCCTGCTGTTTGCCTACACCTCCGGCGCGTCCCAGGTCGACACGCCCATTCCTTTCAAGGTGCGCTGCAAGGGCGATCCTGAGATCGCCGACGCGGTGGCGCCGGAGACCAACTACCAGGGCGCCTACTCGAGCGGCACCCAGCTGAGCGCGGCCGCCTTCAACATCGTCCCCGGCACGCTGACGGGCAGTTGCCCGCTGCAGCTTACCGGCCAGGCCATCGTCGAGGGCAACGGCCCCGGCGCCTTCCGCTACCGCCTGGAGTTCGACAACGGCAGCGCCTCGCAGTGGGCCGAGAGCAGCCTCGTTTCCGGGGGCGGCACTTTTTCCAAGGTGCTGCAGATCCCCATCCCGATCCCCCTGCCCGCCGCGAGCGTGAGCAGCGGCACGGGCGGGGTCGTGATGAACCAGCCCCCCGGCGGCCTCGCCGTCCAGCAGCAACCGGAAGAGCCGGTCTTCCCCGGCCAGAACGGCGGCGCCGCGACGCCGGGACAGGTCGCCGGCCAGCAGGACCCGGACAACGTCCATAAGGGCGCGGCGCGCCTGGTGGTCTCCAAACCCGACGGCTCCAACCAGGTGGTCTCCAGCTTCGACAGCTACAACGTCACCTGCCAGCCGCAGGTCGCCCTCGGCGGGCCCAAGGCGCTGCAGATGCAGCCGACGCCGCCCCAGCCCCAAACCCAGCCCGGGGGACTCGCCACGACCCGCACCCCGACGGCGCCGCGCCGGCAGGCGCAGGTCCCGGCGCTGCCGCGCGCCGGCCTCACCAGCGGCCTCAAGGCCGACATCATGGCCACGACCCTGGGCTTCGTGCTGGCCGGCGGCCCCCATCCCTGGGGCGCCACCGTGGTGATCGACGAGCCGCAGCTGGCCAGCGCCACCGGCGTGGGCCCGGGCCGAAATCTCTGCCGCTTCACCCAGGCCGGTTACCGCCCCTTCAACAAGGGCGACCTGCAGAGCGGGCCCTTCAAGAACCGGGTCTACCGCGGCGCGGCGACGGTCGACCAGTCGGTCCACGACCTGGCGCCCAAGCAGACCGACGGCTGGCGGACCTTCACCCTGGACCTGCCCAGCGGCCTCAGCGTCATCCGCGTGGTCATGGACGCCGATAAGCAGATCGACGAAAGCAGCGAGGACAACACCTTCGCGATCCGCGTGAACGTGAAGCTGGATTGCGGCGGCGCCCCTAAGCGCAAGACGCTGCAGCGCGAGCCCGCGCCACAGCGCACGGCGCCGCTGCAGCCGCGCCAGCCGCAGCGGCAGTAGGCATCCGCAGAGCCTCGTGGCTATTCGGCTTCGGGCTCCCCAGAGCAGTGCTTGCGGCGGAAGGCGGCGACCTGCTCCTCGTTGCAATAGACCAAGTGGTATTCCCGCTCGTCGGCGAGGTCGAGCAGCCAGCCGACGCGCCGGGTCCGGATCGCCGCCAGCTCTTCCCTGAAAGCCGGCGTCATCTGCGGTCTCATCTCAGTGAAGGGCAGCGGATCGCCGCAGCCGCCTTCGGCCCAGTCGAGCAGCTTGCACTGGCCCTCGGAGGCGTAGAACCAGTGCGACGGCCAGCCTTCCTCGGAGTTGTAGCAGTACTCGGAGACCAGTTCTTCAAGGCGGAACATCGGCTGGCGCGCTTTCATCTCCTCGAACGTCCGTGACCAGGCCTCCCAGTCCGCGCAGAGCGCCTCGAGGCTCGCATCGTCCTCGACTTCCAGACGCTCGTTGCCGATCGTCCACTTCAGCGACCTGCTGATGGACTGCGTGGGATGCGGGCGAAAATAGGGTCCAGGGCCCGTCATCCCCTGGTTCGCCAGAAGGCTTTCCGACCTTTCGATGAGGTCGGCGAAGCGGCGCCAGTTTTCGACTTCACCACGCGTCCAGCCCGCATAGACGCCAAATTCGTAGTACTGCGGCAGGCGCTCGACGCCGATCTGCCGCGCCAGTTCCTCAGCGTCGTTACGCAGGCGAAAGCGCCCGTTGTAATAGAGTGGTTCCATCGATTGCGGAGAAAGAGCCGGTTAGCTTTCGTCGGGCGTATGGCGGTGCATGCGCCCCGCCACCTGCGGCAGGGAAACCACCACGGGGCGGCGGAACTTGCGCTGCTTGGCGGGGGTCATGGTACCGGCATAGAGCTGCTTGCCGGATTCGATCATCACCACGCCGGCGAAGGTCGGGAAGAAGCGCGCGCCCATGCGCTCCCAGGCCGGGGCGGAGCGCAGGAAGGTGAAGTTGGCGATCGGCGGCACGTAGAGCGCCCGCTCGGTGCGCGCCGGGATGAACATGTTGTCGCGCAGCAGGCGGGACAGCTGCGCCCCGCTGTAGGGATGGCCCCAGCCCAGCGGCGTGCGGTCGGAGCGCGCCCAGATGCCGCGCCGGTTCGGCACCACCACCAGCAGGCGGCCGTCGCCGGTCAGGACCCGCCAGATCTCGCGCAGCAGGTCGCGCAGGGCCTCGCTGTTCTCCAGCCCGTGCACCAGCAGCACCCGGTCGACCGAGTAGTCGGGCAGCGGCAGCTCGGTTTCCTCCACCAGGCTGACCAGCCCCGGGCCCTCCGGCGGCCAGTGCATGACCCCTTGCGAGGCCGGCATGAAGGCGAGCGTCCGCTCGGCCTCGCCCTTGAACTGGCGCAGGTAGGGGGTGGCGAAGCCGAGGCCGAGCACGCTCTGGCCGGTCACGTCGGGCCACACCGAGCGCACCGCGCGGCGCACCATATGGCGCGCCACCTGGCCGCGCCGAGTCTCATAGAACTCCCGCAGATCGACAACGTCATGCCACATGATGTGGATAACTTAGCACAGGGTCCCGGATCGCGTGAATGGCCGATCTGTTATGGTTAACTGTGGGTTAACAAGCAAGGATCCGCCCCATGCCGGACGCCACGGACGCCCTCTCCGCCGCCGACATCATCCGCGAGCTCGCCCTGCAGCCGCATCCGGAAGGCGGCCACTTCCGCGAGACCTTCCGCGACCCCGTCACTTTGGGGGAGGACGAGGCGGCGCGCGGCGCCTCGACGGCGATCTACTACCTGCTGCAGGGCGGCGAGGTCTCGCACTGGCACCGGGTCGACGCGGCGGAGGTCTGGCACTGGTACGCCGGCGCGCCCCTGGAGCTGACGATCTCCGAGGACGGGCGCGAGGCCGCGACCCACCGTCTGGGGCCCGAGGTGACCGCCGGCCAGCGCCCCCAGGTGGTGGTGCCGGCCAATGCCTGGCAGGGCGCGCGCAGCCTGGGCGCCTGGACGCTCTGCGGCTGCACCGTGGCCCCGGCCTTCCGCTTCGAGGGCTTCGAGATGGCGCCGCCGGACTGGCAGCCGCTCAGCCTGCGCGGCAAGCGCTAGGGAGTCTGCGCGGGCGGCGCTAGCGCGCGCCGGCGCAGCAGCATCTCCTTCGAGGCGAGGACGGCGCCCGCGACAATGAGCAGGCAGGCGAGGCCCACCTGCCAGGTCGCCTCGGCCTGGCCGAAGGCGATGAGGATGAGGGTGGAGAGCAGCGGCGCGGCGTAGCTGAGCGCGCCCAGCACCTGGATGTTGCCGTGCTTGGTGCCGTAGTCCCAGACGAAGAAGGCGGCGCCGACCGGCCCCAGGCCGAGGCCCAGCACCGCCAGCCACTGCAGGCCCTGGGGCGTCACCGTGGTCTCCAGCGCCAGGTGGCAGAGCAGGCCGAGCAGCGCCACGGCGCCGCAGAAGCCGCCCACCACCTCGGTCGGCACCGCGCCGAAGCGGCGGTTGGTGACAGAGTAACTGGACCAGGTAAGCGCACAGGCCGCCGCGGCGAGGTAACCGAGGGAATAGCGCGCGTCGAAGGTGATGCTTCCGCCCTTGGTCACCAGCAGGCCGGCGCCGAAGAGCCCCATGGCCGCGCCCGCCAGATGGAACCAGCGCAGCCGCTCGCCCGGCAGCAGCGCCGAGAAGACCACGATGAGCAGCGGCCAGAGATAGGCGATGAGGCTGGCGTCCACCGCCGGCGCGTTGCCGAGCGCGACGAAGTAGAAGAAGTGGTAGCCGAACAGCCCGCCGACGCCCAGCGCCCAGACCGCCGGCCGCTGCCGCCAGGCGGCAAAGGCGCGCCGGCCCCGCGCCGCCAGCACCGCAAGGCTGACGACGAAGGCCACGGCGAAGGTCATGGCCAGCAGCTGGAACGGCGGAATACCTGCCGCCCCGGTGGTGAAAAGCGCCAGCAGCGCCCACAGCAGCACGGCGATGCCGCCGATAAGGGTGGCCCGCACGCGGTGACTGCCGGTGTCGCTCGCTACGCTCGTCATGGCAAGGGGGATAGCCGCCCCGGCGCGCCGAGGCAAGCCGATGAGTGTTTCTATCCGGTAACGCGCAGAAACACCGCTGTCATCCCGGCACTTGTTGCCGGGATCCATTGCCACGGCCGCTTCAGAACCCTTTCCTCAGGGAGTCGCCGGGCAGCGACGCCAATGGGTCCCGGGGTCAAGCCCCGGGACGACAGTCGCGTGTGATGCGCGAGCCGTGCGATGCCGGCCAGGTCAGGATGTCCGGCGTTTCTCCGCCGCCAGGGCGATGATGCGCTCGGTCTCCTTCCACAGATCGTAGGGGCCAAGGTCCGCCGGATCGGCCCAGGCGACGGCGGCGGCATCGTGGCCGGCAGCGGCCTCCCCCGACCGCCACTCGGCCAGCAGGTCGACCAGGGTGTAGTGGTACTGCACCGCGCCCTGGTCGTCGCGGGTGATGGAGTCCACCACGTCGACCAGGGGCCCGACTTCGACGTCGATGCCCGCTTCCTCCGCCACCTCGCGGCGCGCGGTTTCCTCGACGCGCTCGCCCAGGCGCTGGCGGCCGCCGGGCAGCGACCACTGGCCCTCGCGCGGCGGCTTGCCGCGGCGGATCAGCAGCACGCGGTCGTCCTTGAAGACCACGACGCCGACGCCGATCAGCGGACGGTTGGGATAGTCGTTCATAAAGCGGTCTAGTCCGCTTCGCCGTGGGCCACGGCGCGCAGGCGTTCGTCGACCGGCACCCGGTAGCCGTTGACCAGGCTGTTGGTCTCGTTGGCCATGCCGACCACGGCCAGCAGTTCCTGCAGCATGGCATCGGTCATGCCCTTCTGGATGGCGCCGGCGGTGTGGGAGGTGATGCAGTACTCGCAGTTGTTGGTGACGCTGACGGCGATGTAGAGCATTTCCTTGGTCAGCGGGTCGAGCGCGCCCGGCGCCATGACCTGCTTCACGCTCTCCCAGGTGCGCTTCAGGGTCTGCGGATCCTGGGCCAGCGCCTTCCAGAAGTTGTTCACCCAGTCGGACTTGCGGGTCGCCATGATGTCGTCGTAGACGGCGCGCACCTCGTCGCTTGCGTCCTCGTATTCGATCAAGTGCCCCAGGGGCATGAGCTTTCCTCCAGGTTCTTATCCGCGGGCATCCTAGGGCAACCCGCGTCCAGGCCGGACGCGGACAAGTTGCTCTAACCTTTTAAGATAGATCAATTTATCCCCGCTCAGGTAATCCTACCTGATCGAGGATTGATCTAGTCCAGATAGCGGAAGCTGTCCGCGCCGTCGAAGTGGCGCAGACGGATGTCCGCGACGTCCTGCGGCTCCAGCAGGCGGGTGTTGATCCCCATGCGGCTTTCCGGCTTGGAGTCCAGATCACGCCAGTAGGTGGTGCAGCCGCAGGTGCGGCAGCGGTGGAAGGCCAGCATGCGGTCGCCCCAGACATAGGTCTCGGTGGCCTCGGGCGCCCCGGTGAAGCGCACTTCCTCCTCCCGATAATAGCCCCAGAGCGTGCCGAGGCGGCGGCAGATCGAGCAGTTGCACTCGTTGCGCCACTCCGGCGGCCGTGCCAGCTCGAAGGTGACCGCGCCGCAGTGGCAGGATCCTCGAAGCATCGTTGTCTTCCTTTCCCTATTCCGTCTGTGGCGGCTCCAGCAGCCAGCGGAAGGCGCGGCGCAGCTCGCCCGCGCCGCCACGATCGTAGCAGCGCCCATGGGCCAGGATAATGCGCTGCGGGTCCCAGGCGATCATGGTCTCGACGGCCCGGCGCAGCTCCGAGCGCTGCGCCCGATAGGTCAGCCGCATGTCGCGGGGCATCTGCCCGTCCGGGTCCTGGATGCCGGCCCAGCGCGTCAGCCAGCGCATGACGGGGCCGACCTTCGCCGGCTCGAAGTTCTCGATGAGGTCGGTGAGGACCAGGCTGCGGCTGGGGCGGTGGAAGAAGACGACCTCTGTCATGTAGCTGCCGGTGACGGGCAGCGTGGCGACCTCGCCGTCCCAGGGATAGCCTTCGGCGGCCTCCCGGGCCCGCGCCGGAAAGTCGATGCGCCCGCCGGCCTGCTCGCGCACGCGCGGGGCCAGGTAGACCTCGGCCGCCGGGAAGGCCGCGTGCCAGTCCGGCACCCACCAGTAGTGGATGCGGTTCGGCGCGACGATCCAGCGCGGCGGCCCCAGCGCCTCGACCGCGCTTCGCAGCGCCGGGCTCAGCGCCGTCGGCGAATGGAGGAAGAGCCCGCCGCCTGCCAGGCGGAGGAGCGTCATGCGGGTGGGAAAGCGCAGCTTCAGCCAGCCGAAGCCGAAGCGGATGGCCGGGCCGTCGACGATCCAGACATTCTCGGCCAGCGGCTTCAGGCTGTCGAGCGGCGGATAGGTGATGCGGTCGTCGCCGGCCATGGGCTTACCCCTCCGGCGTCAGGCTGCCGCGGTAGCGCACCAGCAGGCCGACCAGCGGCAGGGCGACGGAGACGTTGAAATGATAGCGCCCGTCCGGCGCCGTCGCCTCGCCGACGATGGCCGGCCAGAGAAAGCGGGGCAGCGGGCAGCCGAAGAGCCGCGCGCCTTTGAGCGCGAAGCTGAGCCCCGCCGGGCCGGGCCGCGGGTCGATGAGGAAGTTGCCGGGGCCGAAGCGCTCGAAGATCAGGCCGGGACGGCCGGGCACCTCGCCCTGCCGGGACGTCGTCCGGTGACTGCCGAAGTCGCGCCGCCATTCCTCATGCCCATCGCACGCCTCGATGGTGACGCGCAGCGCCCCTTCCCCGGCCGGCGGAAAGCCGAAGCAGCCCGCGATGAGGCGCGCCAGGGGATGGCCGCCGCGCTCCACCCGGCAGGGGCCGCTGGCGGTGATACGCCCGGAATTGTCGTGCAGCCCCCGGACCGCCGGCGGCAGGCGTTCGAAGGCCTGCCCGAGCACACGCCGGTAGAGGGAGGGCGCCGCGGCGGCCCGTGGTTGTGCCGCGCGGCTCATTCCGGGAAGCGCCGCTTGAGGGCCGGGTCGGGCACCATGCAGCGGTCGTAGCGCCCGAAGATGTTGTAGCGGTTGCGCGCCAGGTGGTCGTAGGCCCAGTCCCGCCAGGCGCGCGGCAGCAAACGCACCGCTGCGCCCCAGCGCCAGGGCGCCTTCAGGGTGTGGGCGATGCGGATCACCGCGTCGGACTTCAGGTAGAAGCGGCCACCGTTGATGACCACGACGCTGTCGTTGCCGTCGAGCGGCTGGCCGAGCGCCGCCAGCACCCGCTGGCCGAGATCGGACTGGACCGGCGTGAAGCAGAAGTCCGGCTGGCGCTCATGGTCGAAGATGAAGCGCACCGCGCCGCTGCACAGCACACAGACGCCGTCGAAGACCATGAGCTTGCCGGGGACGGCAGCCCCCGGCCCCGCTGCACCTTGGGCTGCACCTTGGGACGCACCTTGACCTGACGCCCCTTGAGGGGAGAGGGCGGGGGGCAGGGGATCTCCGCTGGCCGCCGCGCCCGTCAACCTCCGCCGCTCCGGGCCGCCGGCCTCAGGCCATGTACTGGCCGCCGTTGGCGGTCAGCGTGGCGCCGGTGATGAAGCCCGCATCCTCGCCGGCCAGGAAGACCACGCAGCGCGCGATCTCCTCCGGCTCGCCCAGGCGGCCGACCGGGATGAGCGGCAGGATCTTGCTGTTCAGCACCTCTTCGGGCACAGCGCGCACCATCTCGGTGCCGATGTAGCCCGGCGCGATGGCGTTGACGGTGATGCCCTTGGCGGCGCTTTCCTGCGCCACCGCCTTGGTGAAGCCGAAGACGCCGGCCTTGGCGGCGGAGTAATTCGCCTGGCCGAACTGGCCCTTCTGGCCGTTGATCGAGGAGATCGAGATGATGCGCCCGTAGCCGCGCCCGCGCATGCCCTCGATGACGTTGCGCGTCATGTTGAACAGCGAGTCGAGATTGGTGGAGATGACCGCGCGCCAGTTCTCCGGGTCCATGCGGTGCAGGACACCGTCACGGGTGATGCCGGCGTTGTTGACCAGCACATCGACCGGGCCCAGGTCGCTCTCGACCTTGGCGATGCCCTCCTTGCAGGCCTCGAAATCGCCGACGTCCCACTTGAAGACGTGGATGCCGGTCTCTTCCTTGAACTTGTTCGCCGCCTCGTCGTTGCCGCCGTAGGTGGCGGCGACTGTGAAGCCGGCGTCTTTCAACCCCCTGGAAATCGCCTCGCCGATCCCTCGGGTTCCCCCTGTCACCAGAGCCACGCGCGCCATATTCTAGCCTCCCCGTTTGACTAATCGTAGCCGTCTAGAACGACGGTCTGGTTGCCGTATCTAATCAAATCACGGAACAACCACACCGCCAACCGCTGCACCGCTGCCCAAGTGCAAAAAACCAACTTTTCGCCCGCCGCTACCGCCAATGCCCCCTGCGGGGCCGATCCCGGCGGCCAGCAAAACGGCCCGCCCCTCATGAAGGCGGGCCGCTCTGCGCGTCATCAATACCGCAACAGGGCAAAGCCGCCCAGCGTCACGACGTCGCGGGCGGCGGCTTCTCCGCCCGGTCTCAGTCGCGCTCCCGGTTAGTCACGCACCCGGTCAGTCGCGCTCCCCTTTAGTCACGCTCCCCTTTAGTCACGCACCCGGTTAGTCACGCTCCCCTTTAGTCACGCTCTAGGCACATGGCGATGCCCATGCCGCCGCCGATGCACAGCGTGGCGAGACCCTTCTTGGCGTCGCGCTTGGCCATCTCGTGCAGCAGGGTGACCAGCACCCGGGCGCCGGAGGCGCCGATGGGGTGACCGATGGCGATGGCGCCGCCGTTCACGTTCACCTTTTCCGGGTCCCAGCCCATGTCCTTGTTCACCGCCAGCGCCTGGGCGGCAAAGGCCTCGTTGGCCTCCACCAGGTCGAGGTCGCCGACCGACCAGCCGGCCTTCTCCAGGGCGCGGCGGCTGGAGGGAATGGGGCCGGTGCCCATGATCGAGGGGTCGACGCCGCAGGTCGCCCAGGAGACGATGCGCGCCAGCGGCGCGACGCCGCGCGCCGCGGCATCCTCGCCGGACATCAGCACCACCGCGGCGGCGCCGTCGTTGATGCCGCTGGCGTTGCCGGCGGTCACCGAGCCTTCCTTGTCGAAGGCGGGGCGCAGGCTGGCCAGGGATTCGGCCGTCACGCCGTGGCGCGGATACTCGTCGTTCTCCACCACCACGTCGCCCTTGCGGGTCTTGATGGTGACGGGGATGATCTCCTCGGTGAAGCGCCCGGCCTTCTGCGCGGCCTCGGCCTTGTTCTGCGAAGCGGCGGCGAAGGCGTCCTGCTCCTCGCGGGTGATCTGCCACTGCTTGGCCACGTTCTCGGCGGTGTTGCCCATGTGGTAGCCGTTGAAGGCATCCCAGAGCCCGTCCTTGATCATAGAGTCGACCATCTTCAGGTCGCCCATCTTCTGGCCGTTGCGCAGGTGCGCGACGTGCGGCGCCTGGCTCATGCTCTCCTGGCCGCCGCAGACGACGATCTTGGAATCGCCGGCCTGAAGCGCCTGGGAGCCGATGGCCACGGCGCGCAGGCCGGAACCGCAGAGCTGGTTGATCT
>MRWG01001637.1_pt1 | contig 13501 bp, 17 predicted proteins | sample 1013341 | NCBI WGS metagenome assembly MRWG01 (sample SAMN06117577, study PRJNA244670) | biofilm metagenome | biome: Water; feature: Cathode Biofilm; material: Biofilm; isolation source: microbial consortium enriched at the cathode of a solar microbial fuel cell | place: USA: District of Columbia ... | reverse complement strand
GGCACAAGTGATCCGGTTAGTGAATTGTTTGTTGTACATAAGAACACCAATCAGAATTTTGTCATTGATTCAAACGGCGGCACGATGCTCCAGATATGGGCTGCGAACGATGCGATGGATGATGCAGTGCCGCTCGAAATCGTGGCGTCGAAATATCTTTTCAGTTTCGGCCCGGTCGGCATCGGTGTGACCGATCCGCTCTCGCCGTTGCATGTCTATCAAAACAACACATCGACGACAGCGAGTAGCCAGAACATTGGCAATTTCAAGATGGATGTCGCTCCGAGCGCCAACGTTGGCGGCAGCGCGGGCTGGGACAGGACGGCTCTGGTGGGCCATGCCAGCATCCCGGCAGGCAATACGCGCACTTTGCGGGGGGTGTATGGCGTTGTCGGCGTCGCTGAGAATCTAGGAACAGGCGGCGGTGCCGACAGCGAGATCATAGGGAATCTGGGTTTGGCCTACCCAACAGGCAATGCAAGCCTTGACTATGCCGGAGGCTCTTATAGCGAGGCGGTGGCCAACGCCGGCACCGTGGACACGCTGGTCGGATTTGATACATGGGTGGCGGCATACGGCTCCAGCAATATCACCGATCAGACTGGCCTGAGCGTCAGCATGCTAAGGAGCGGTACCGGCTCGGTCGATGAATGGAAAGGACTTTATCTTGATATGGAGAAAAGCGGCGGCACAGTCGAGGCGGCTTTTGGTCTTCTGATAGATAATATAGAAAACGCCTCCGGAACGCTCAACAATCGCTATGGTATCCTTATTGACAATTTCTCGGGGAGCGCCGTTTTCGACGATTACGGCATTTACCAGACCGGCGGCGCGAAGAATTATTTTGCCGACAGCGTTGGCATCGGTGTTACCAACCCAAGCCATATCCTCCAGATCAACGGCCAGGGCCGCGCGACCAACTCGGCCTGGGCGACCAGCTCCGACCGCCGCGTCAAGAAGAATGTCCAGCCGATGAGCGAGGGCCTGGACACGATCATGCGGCTTAACCCCGTCACCTTTGAATATATTGACGCATATAAGAAGGGTCAGGACGGCATGGACGGGATGCAGCGCGGCTTTATCGCGCAGGAAGTGCAGCCGGTTATCCCGGAAATGGTGAAGATCATCGATGAAAAATTCGGGGATCAGGAAATCAAGGATTTCCACCTTCTGACCAACAGCGACTTCGTGCCGTTGCTGGTTAAGGCGGTTCAGGATTTAAAACATGAAAACGACGCGCTGAAAGCCGAGAACGAAACCTTGCGCGCACAGATTGATGATATTGACGAGCGCGTCCAGGCGCTTGAAACCAGCCAAGGCAAGGGCATAAGTAAAGTCTCTTATCAGGAAAACGGATATTCCCGATAAGAGACCGGCGACCTTGATGACCATACATTCATGTCAGCGGCGGCAGGTCGGACATCTTAAGAATCTGTCCGGGTTGACGTGTAGCCAGATGCTTGATGATCGCCTTAATGGCCTCCTTAACCCACCGTGATTCACTGGCCGATAGCGGTATACGTGCCTTCGACGGTTTGCGGGCTGTTACGGGATCACCTCGGTTCGAAGTCAGTTCACCCAGATTTTTTAGAACATCAAAATCAATGCCGTAATGATTGGCAGCCCGCCTACGCTTGCCTCGCTCTGCAAAACGACCTTCCAGAAGGTCCAGACAGGAATAGGCCATGGATTGAAGAAGCTCACCGCCTTTAAGGAAGCGGGAATAGTGCTTCCAGAGCACCTCGACTTCCGTTGTGATTTGGAAATTATCCGGCGGTGCGGGATACGCTGTGGAACTTTTCTTTACATCTACGGAATCGACTAAGGTCATGACATCTAAAATGTCAACGAAGGCTTTTCCGGGACCAGGCTGCCTGTCCACTATCTGCGCACCTTCAAAACGGAAATTAAATTCAAGGCTTCCGGATCGTAGGGCTCTGTCAATTTCCCAACCCCGCACATAGTCATCGGCAAGGGGACGGATCTGAGCAACGGAACTGTAGTGGTTCTTTGGCTCCAGGGTCAGGATACCGTTTGACAGGAGCCCATGAAATTCCGCTGTTTCAATTTCAAAATCTGGTGGGTCTTTGAACGTCAATACGTCATTATCGACAATTGTATACGTAAGGGAAACGACATGCGGGTCTTTCATGATATATGCAGTTGAATATAATCACTGAAATTCCGGGTTCAACTGCTGAATGTCTCGGGATTTGCTCTTTACGCCTCATAAGGCAAAATCACGATCCGGTTTAGATTCTCGTAAGCGAGCTGCATGGCTCTCGGGTCGTCGTCGATTTTCAGGCTGTAGCCCCGGCCCTTGTTCTTCCCGGACTGAAACCGCCACATAGCGCCAATGCGGGTCAGCTTCCCTTCATTCTCCTGGTCCGGGACTAGGACAATATGGGAGGGCGGGGGCTTGCGGTAGCGTTTCCTGCCTCCTGCCTTCTGCGCTTTCCCGGATGAAGGCGGTTTCGTATGCGGAACCTTGATTTTCATATGTATTGCTCCCTTTTAAAAACCCCTTATTCCATAATCTCAAGATTGCCCCTAAGAATTCGTTAACACTTTTGGTTGTATTATGAAAACATGATATGAGTACAAATTTCTTGGGCGTAGAGTAGTGGATAACAGTGAAAATAACGGCGATCTGAATGTACCGCACCCTGGGCTTTTAATCGGGAAACGCAAGCAGCCGTCCGGTGGGGATGTTACCTATACCGATCTCAAGGAGGCTTATGTTCAGGCGGCGAAGGTCGTTGCTGAATATGGTGATACATACCTGCCGATTTTCGAGAGGCTCGAAAAAGAGCTGAAAGAGGCGGAGAAAAAACAGTCCGCGATAGGCAGGGCTTTAAAGATCGCAAAGGAGAATCTATAGGGCGGATACTTTAAAGGCGATTTTTTTCAGCCATTCGTGTTTCTTTTCAAGGGTACGCCCTCGTCCGTAATGAGGGCCGGATTTGGCATGGCCCATGAGCTCATCGATGATTTCTTCCGGTGCTTCAATATCCCGCAGCCTGTCCTTAAAGGTGTGTCTGAGCGAATAGAGGGTGTGCTTGTCTGTAGGTTTTAAATTATGGTTCTTGAAATAACGGTTGATGAGATTGGAAACAGAGTCAGGGTTTGTATAGCGGGTAATGCCTTGGGGCATTTGTTGGAAGGCATACAGGGCTGAGCCGACGAGTGGTACTTTACGGTCGCTCTGCGGTGTTTTTATACCACGGTGATCATTTGCCCGTATCCAGATATAGGGGATGTCCGAGTCAAGAAATATATCCTGGTTTTTGTCCAGGCCAATGATTTCGCATTCACGCGCTCCGGTGTCGGCCATGACATAGATGAGGAATCTAGCCTCTATATTCAGGTTCGCGAGGTTTGCCGGATTTAGAATATGTTCCTGTACGAACTTTGCTTCAAAGGAAGGGCGGGGGGTGTAGTTATCTTCAAGGTAGATATTTTTGAAAAGGGTTTCAATGTCGATTTCTATATCTTCGGAATGCGCGACAGTCGAAATAATGTCCTTTACATGGCTGAATTGTTTGTTAGCCGTATCGCCTTTATAGTTCTTCTTCTCAATAAGCTTGAGCCAGTGTTGCTGGAATTTCAGAATATCCTTGCGCGATACGTTAGTCATGTCTTTATCTCCGACAATCTCGATAAAGTTGTTTATAGCTCGCAAACGCGCATTTTTCCATTTCTTCACCTGATGGTCTGATTTCCTGCTCAGCCGGTCGGCACAAAGCGGCCAGAATTTCTCAATACAGCCACTAAGCGGGATCGAAGGTCTGTCCACGCCCCCTAAAACAGCGACGACGACGTCGTCCTTGATACCGTTCTGAGCCGTCATCTGGACCCTCTCGATCACTTCGCTCAGGGAGCTTCTGGCGATCTCGGCAGCGCTTTTATAGGCGAAGCCGTGGGCGCGGGCCAGCGTAATGGCGGTCTTATATTCGGCATCGAAACCGCTAGAGCCGCCGGTGCGAATAAGAGAGCGCCAGAACTCTTCTATGTAATCATCATAGATTCTTTCCCGGCGTCTGGCTTCATCCTCGTTTTTGGTTTTAAGGGATATTTTTATGAATTGTCGCGAATCGTATAGTCGGACGTGCTGAGGAACACGCCTGAAATAATAGTATGTCTTCCCGATTTTGATCATGTTTTAAAGCCCTGATGTATACCAGTGTGTATCCCAAAACGTATGCCACTCCTTGATATAAAAATTGGGCTTCGGTGTCAAGGAATAAATAAAAACCTTTGAGAAACAAAGGTTTATCTATGGAAGGAGAGGGGTGAAAAAATGATGAAATGGCTCCCCGAGCAGGAGCGATCCTAAAAATTTTAGTCAGCTAACTCATTGAAAAATAAAGATAGTTGACCAACTTAATTTCCCATATTCTGCTTCATGTATACCAGAATGTATACCAATTTGTATACAAATATTTGTAAATTTGTATTGGCGTCCGGTCAAGGGGTTATGGCAAGTATTGTCCGTTACAGCTCGTATATTATGCATGGCGGACTTCCTGGTAGGGTTCGCCCTTCTTGTGACGGCTGATCTGAATGGTGACCTTCCGGTCGAGCCGCTTGAGAAAATCCAGAAGCTTGTCGGTGGTGAACCGGCTGAAATGACCATTCATCAGGTGTGAGGCTTCCGGCTGTTTGATACCGAGCAGGGCGGCGATTTCCGTCTGTTTCAGCTTTTTACCTTCCAGGATTTTATAGACATGGAATCCTATCTGTGAGCGGGCATGGAGCTCTTCCGCGCCGGCAAGGCCGAGATCGGCGTAAATGTTGCCTGCGCTCTCTTCCAATTCAATTGTTTCAGTCTTTCTTTTTCTGCTCATTTCTTGCTGCCTCCTGGGCATCCCCATAACGCTGCTTTATCAAATCCACGTCGCTTTTCGGCGTTGCAATGCCTTTCTTCGACTTCTTCATAAAGGCATGCAACACATATATCTTCTGACCTATCTGCACGGCGACGACCGTGCGGTAGGTATTCGTCTTAAAATCCGTGACAATCTCAAAAACCCCGCTTCCGACCCCTTTAAAGGGTTTTGCGCTCCTAGGCATGCCGCCATACTGCATGAGCTGCAATTCATCGCCGATGTCCTTTTTAACCTCGTCCGGGAACTCGAGGATATTTTTCTTCGCGTTACCCATCCAGACGACGGGCCGGATGACCGGCGTTTTAAAACGGTTCACTTATCTATACTCCCAGTATATAGGAAATATCCTATAATTACAAGTCTTGATCATATTCCATTGTAAAACAGGAAACAACGAATGTTGAGGGTTCATTATTTCTTGGAAGGGGAGGGCTCGAGAGAATTGCTGCCGGATGCTTCGACTTTGGTCTGGCGCTCGTAATCCTCTCTGATGAGGGCGCGGATATACTCGCTGACCGATTCATAGGTGCCGTGGGGCCTGGTCTGTTTTTCAACGAATTCTCTAAGTTTTTCGGGCAATCTGACATTAATAGCGTCTACCATGATTGCTAAATTTTAGGGAAACGGGTCTGGAACATCAATAAGTGATACAAAGCTGTACAATACCATTGTATTGTCTTACATTAATGGTACGCTTTATGGGAATTGTAAAGATTGATGCGTTTTGTAAAGTTTTATAAAGCGCAAGGTTTTTATCCCTTCACGGAGGTATTACAGAATGAAGAAGTCATTTCTGTACCTGGCCTTTACTGTTGCAGCATGTATCAGTGGTCCCGCCGTGGCTCTCAGCACTACGTTTGATGAGTATGATGAGATGACCTTTGAAGAACAAAACAAATTTGTCGCGGATAGCGGTGCCACAATTTATGCATGGTTGAAAGAGAATGATCCGGCGAAAGCAGAATGTATGCGAAAAATTTTCGTTGTCGGTAAAGAAACTGGTGTTGGTCGTCAAGCCATGATTAAACTTGAAGGCAAGATAAAAGGTGTTCCTTCAGAGGATCGTTCAAAATACCATGTCGAAAATCTGATGGCTAATTACATCATTGATGACTTATGCGCTAATGCGGTAGCCCCGGCCTCAGCGGACCAGCCAAAACCTGCTGCCAAATAGTAATCTATAAAGGCTTACCCAATAGAAGGCGGTGTTGAGGGTGGTTGCTCGTTATTAAGATTTTTACCGAACATCTGGTTGTTGCGGTGACCGCCAACCATGTTCTGCTCTGAGCTGTGGATTGGTTTAACATCGTTAGCGATTTCCTCTTTTAAACCTTGCATGCTTTTTCGCATTTCCTCGATTTCCTGCCGGTTTTTGTCTATCTCTTTTTCTCCTTCTTCCAGTTCATCCTGGGACAGATCGCCATTTTCTGCTGCTTTCTTCAATTCGGTTGCCTGCTGACGGTTCTGATTTTTCATGGCATCGGCATATTCGAGCTTGGATTCATACTCATCGAGTCTGACCTTCTGTGCCTTGGTGATGGTCTGATCGCCGAGGATCTGATGTTTGGTTTTGGCTTCGGCGACGGCGCTGTCTTCGAGCTTGTTCCAGTTGCCGTAAGCGTCCTGATAGGCATATTCGCCGTTTTCGTCAACGTAAACCCTGCGCCCGTCGCTCATGCGGATTGTATTCTTATCGTATGCGGCCTTGAATTCCTCGAGCTCGGCTTTCATCTGATCGAGCTCGCGGTCGAACTGATCGTAGAACTCTATCGCGCTGTCCGCCGTTTCTATGAATTGATGATATGCCCGCTGATAGGAAGGGGACATCAGTTGCAGCCACTCGCCGAGGAACCGGCCGTCAGTGCCTTTCCTGGATGAGCGAGCATCGGCTTTGCCGCCGTCATGCGAGCCAAAATTTACAGGGCCGCCCTGCGCGGCGATATTGTTTCTCTCCCGCTGCTGCATCTGGTTGCCGGACGTGTCGATGGCAAAGACATTGACTTCTGGCGGAGAAATTTCCGGGTCCTCATAGGGAAGAGCACTCTTGTTCCATGCTTTTGTCAGATTAATTTTACTCATATACGCCACACCCGCAGAATTCACTACACCCATAATATGGTAATGAAGACAAATTAAAATTGTGTTAATAAACCCTTAATCTTTCCCGCATTATTATAGAAATAGCGGGGGCGGGTGTGATGAATATTATTCAACGTGCAGAGAAGCTCAAAGAAACATACGGTCCTTTTGCGGTATTCAGGGCAATAGAACCGCTTATGAGAGGGTTTCCATTTGATGAAGAAGCGCTCCGTTATCATGTCGATGTGCTGATATTTTTAAGAAGTCCGGACCCGGATCAATCCATACCGGTTTCATTGGAAGCCTATCGCAAGGTTCAGGAACTGAGAAAAGAGTCGCAGGAAGATGCCGAAATTTACGCGTATAACTCTTTTATGCGGGATTGCGCCGAAAGGGGAGGGGAGGTTAACAGCTTCTGGATTGAAGTCATTCTGGCCCTGGCCCCGGAGGATAATGAGAAATGCGGGATTAATATTCGTGATACAGACGAAACGATAGATGATTTATCCCGTTCAATGACCGTAACTCAGGCACTAAGTTTTACGATTTGCAGGGTGATCTGGTGTTCCATGCGTGGGGAGGCGAAAGCGGCGTATCGCTGGGTTGATGTTTTGAATGTTGTGAGGGGGGAGCTGGAGAAACAATTACAAAATTCCTGGAGCCAGGCGGATACAAAAAAAGTCTATCAAACGGCCATAGAACTTATAGATACTCATGGTCTTGCTTCCGCTCATGTTGAGGCGTGGGCAAAAAAGCGCTCTTTCGGACAATGGTATGAAAGCGAGAATCGTAAATTCTGGAATCTGGTGGCCCGTCTTATTTGTGGGACGATGCGGCATGGTCAAAGAAAAGATATCCTGCGCAAAATTGTCAGCAAGGCAGAGAAATTAAAAAACAGTTCCGGGGAGCTGGCAGTCTATAGGGCGCTGCTGGAAATGCTATTAGAAGCGCGCGATGGCAATAAAAAAGCATCGTGGTTCTGGCTTGACGTGGTTCTTTATTTAAAACGATTGGAAGAAAACTCGAGATTGCCGATAGTAGAAAAATTTATAAAACAGGCTGATTCTTTTAAAGAACGCCATGACGACGCGATCGTGTACGATGCATGCATGGAATTGACGAGTCATATTTTAGCGGGGAATAGAGAGCAGGCACTGGAATGGATCGGCGTGCTGGTCGCCTTGAATAAGCGGGACCAAAATGAACGTTTTGTGGGTGATGAAAAGGGTGTTTTTCATCTATGGGATTTGGAACATCGATATTCAGAGTCTAAATTGTCTGTTGAAGGCACAGTAAAAAGAATGTCCAGGCATTATGATGAGATTATACAGGCCCGAATGCGCGCGGTATTCAAGTGCTTGTACAGTTTTGATTACTTAAAATATGAATGCCAGTGGGAGGTTGTTCCGGAGTTCTGGCTCGATGTTTTCACAGATTTGGCAACTTATCTGGATGGGGTTGAAACCGTGGGGAGGGAAGAAAGACCAGGAGGGAAAGAATCGGTTTTAAATTGATGCTGCCGTTTCTAATACCGCTATTGCTTTAACTCCTTAATATTTTTAATGCGAGTTGATATTTTGAGAATGAAATAAAAGATAATGCAATAGCGGAAATAGAACTCCAAACCACAATGCCGGTTTGGAGAGGGGAGGGCTTTATACTTCCAGCGGTGCGAAAAACGTGCGTTGGCTTTTCACGGCGATCTTCCGCCTGGGGAATTTGTATGCGGCCTTGTTGAAGTCCGGCTTTAATGGAGCGCGGAGCTCCGGTCCGGCCATATCAGACGATGCGGTCCGGTTAAAATGCCTGGCCAGCATGAACTGACATTTAAGTCCGAACTCGGGATAGTACCAGTCGTCATTGGCAAGACCGTCATCCTGACAGATATGGAACATCGCGCCACGGTGAATATAATAGGCAAGGCCGGCTTTAAATTCACCCCCGGGGTCGGGATCGTACTCCATAGCGCCACGATGAATGAGAGCGATTATATCTTCAAGGCAATCGCCTTTTTGATCGCATAGCCAGTCGAGCGTATGCCAGTACCAGTTTTCAAGCGTGACAACACGAGTGATGCCGTCCGGGCAGGCAAAGGCGCGCGGCGATTTTTTGTGATAGTAGTTTTTGTTCAGAAATTTATACAGCGAGGCAAAAATGACTACCTTCCTTCCCGGCCGCCCGATGACCTGTTGAACTCCGATTTTACCATAACCTGAGACTGCTTGCCCGTAATTTCCGCCTTGGCCTTGTTGATCGCGTCGTACATTTTATGGCTGGCGGCGCTGGCTTGTTGCTGGTTCGCTTTCTGCTGCCCGGCAGCTTTCTGGGTGGTTTGAGCCGGGGCGGGTTTTGCGGCAGCCTGTTTTTTTGCGCTTTCGGCGGCGGCCTGGGCTTTCCTTATTTCTTCATTCGACTTGGCTCTTTCGACGGCGACTTTATTGTAGTTGTAAGTCCTGTCTACCGACCGGCGCAGATTTCCTTTGGGGGAGAAATCAAGATTGTTTTTATGATTTCTGATTGTTTCGGAGACGCGGTTCGCAACATTTTTATCCGCAGTCTTGCCGCGCTGCTCTTCCTGCGCCTTGCGGAAGGCTTCCTTGAGAATGTCCTGATTTCTTTTCTGCCAGTCTGGCGGGTCTGTCGGCATTTTGATGATCCCCGCCCGGAGATACCGGACAGGGAATAGTTTACATATAGCGGCCTTCAAAACAAACGGGGCTAATGATCCTGCCTGCTTCGTCCGGAGCCACCGTCGCCTGGTTTTCCTCAACATGGGTAAAAAACCAGCCGTGCGTAAAAGCCGGCCGCTCATGGCCAACACGGGCCGACGCCAAGGGCTTCAGCCCGCAGGCGGAGGCTGGCGCGGGCAGGCCATTGAACGGGCGGCGCGCACGGCTATAAAAGATCAAAGCTTGAGGAAAACCGGCGTGGCTCCCGGAAGGATGGCGGATGAAAGCCTGCTTCGGCGGTGAACCGGAAGCCTGTCATGATCCTGTGAAGAACGGGAGTTTAAAGAATGGAATGGATGACGCGATCAGTACTGATCGCGTCCGAAATCATCGTCGTCCGTGACGGTTGTATCAGACTTTATGCTGACGGGTGGTTCGTCACGCGGTTCCTGCTGCACTTGATGCTGTATAGGAGAGACATGTGGGGCTGAGGCAACCATTTCCTGTTCATCGTATAGCGCTTTAAAGCCGGGCTGATTGGCAATGACTCTTACAAAATGTTTCGGTATCGGTTTCCAGGTTCTGTTATAAGCATAATTGTTGTAGGGCTTGCCGATGAGCTGTTTTCTTTGTCTTGTTTTCCAGTTGATCGTACCGACACGTTTTTGAAAATTGCTATCGCTATACATATCTTCGATGGACTTTATGATCGGCCAGACCAGTTTGTCATCGGGATCATAGAACAACTGACAATTGCAATACACGGCTATATCCCTCTGTAAATCGGGGCGGCTGAAATCCATCTCGTAAGCTTTAAAATAAAGGAGTCGTCCGCCTTTATACCCCTCAATGTCATGCTCGTATGAGAATTGTGAAACGGCCCGATAATCAGGGGCAACATGAGAGTCCGACGTCTCGATGACTTCAAGAAAATCGGTTGGCTTTACGTGAGGCGGCAGGTCAAGTGGTTCGGCGGGCAGAATTTTAAACAGCTTATTGTAATCATCATGCAGGTAATACAGTTTTTGTCTCAGGCCCCATAGCAAAAGACTGTCGGAAAATCCCATCCTTTGGTTACCTCACAGGCGGGGAATAAAAGGATTCTGACATATTTAAATAAGCATTTCAATTAACGCTCGTAATCACGCCCGCCATCCTTGCGGTGCGTTCGGGCTTTTTCGATGCGTTCTTCAAGAACTGTTTTCGGCTTTTCGTGCGATGCCGGTTTATCCTCTCCGCCGCCGCTGCCGCTGTGATGCTGCGTCTGTTCCCTGGCTTTTTCGATCCGCTCTTGCAGATTGGTTCTTGCAGTCCTGCCGGACGGCGGGGCGCTCCCGGTTTCCCTGTGATATTCATCGATATAATTTTGCAAATTCTCGCGCTCGAATATCTTCTCCCGGTTGCGCTCCTTGACCTGCTTGCCGTAGTCCTGCCAGAGCCTGTCCGTTTCAAGCCTGATCCCGCTCCTTTTGTCCTGCCAGGCTTTCTTCGCCTGTTCGAGATCGTGGTCGTGCTCGCTCCGCAGAAGCTTGTGCAGAACACGCTTGTCATCGGAATATCTCATGTAGAGTTTTTGATGCTCGGTTTTGTAATGCTCCGTGAGCGCGGACAACCGGTCTTCTTTCGTAACGGTGCTTTTAAACACGGCCGATAATTTGCCGCGCGTCTGCTCCTGCGTCGGCTCGAGCCGGCTCCACAGATGCGGCAGGGACCGCTTGAGCTGCTCAAGCCGCGCGGATGGCTCGCGCTGATGTTGTTCAAATTCCTCGAAGGCTTTATTCCGGCGCTCGAAGTGTCCCTTCCACAGCGGCTTGTAATCGCTTTTCAGATCCGTGACCATCCGCTCTCTTTCATGTTTGCCGGTTTTGACAATACGGTCACGGATGTCCCGGTATTCCGTCCATAAATCCCCGTTCGCGGCACTGGCAAAACGGCGAATGTCATCGCGCTGTTTTAGCAGTTCGCGGTCTTTCCGTCTCTGCTCCGCTTCAAAATCGGCCTTGAGCCTGCTGCCGTAATCCGGGGAGCGCCGCAGTCTCTCTAAATTCAGGTCGATGATGTGATCGTTAAAAGCGCGCCGTGTCATACCCTTGTCGATGACAGGGTAATCGATTTTTCGTTTCGGGGCGGTCCTGTCCTGCCCGATCCTTTTCTTGTCTTCCCGCACATTCGAGTGCAGATCCGCCCCGCCTCCCATGGCCGCATTTGCCTCGGGGCCGACGTGAATCTGCGGCTGCCGGTCGATGCCCTGGGCCTTGAGCGTCCTGCGGTCGATGCGCACGTCATGGCCGTGCATGGCGAGGTGAGTGTTGCAGACATGCTCCCAGACCTCCCGGAACCGCTCCGTGCTGCCGCGTTCGGTCGTCATCATGACCCTTTTCCCTGTCTTTATATCGCGGTCGCGGAAAACAAGATGGGCATGGGGATTGTGCGCGTCCTGCGGCTTTGTGTGCATGACGGCAAGCCAGGGGACCCGGTTTTGGCTCATCTCCCGGCCGTAATCGGTGACGAGCTGCTTTTGCTGTTCATAGGTCAGTTCCAGGGGCAGGGCGACATTGACCTTGTCGATGACCCGGCCGTTCTTGCGCTCGGCGAGCTCCTGTCCGATGATCCAGCGCCGCGCCCGGTTCCGGTCTTCGGGCATGTGCGATGCCATGATCTCGGATGTTGCCGACTCGCGGGTGATATAGCTGATATGGGCTGCGGCGGTGCCGGGCCTGTGGGTGTTACGACCTACATGAGAGTGATTGCAGTGATAGATCGCCATAATAAAAAAAGAAAAAATAAAAACCCTTATGAGGGCCGCCCACGGAACGCAGGGCGGCCACTTTGTGATATTCCTGCTCCTGGCAGTTCGCGGGTTTGCGAAGCAAACCCATAAGTGCGCTCTAGGATTTCTTATGGAAATATAGCTCAGGATTTTGGGATATGGAAGATGGGAGAGGAAATTCAGGAAAACATTTTATTTATGAGTTGAACGTCAATCGACAGGTTCTGTCAGGTCCGCCAGAGACATCCCGGATACATCTATGACACATATATTAATGAGCAGGAAGGATGGGAAAAAGAAAAGGGGCCGCATGGTGATGCAGCCCCGGCGACCGGATGTTAAATGCGGTGGGTTTATGCCTGCCGGGATATGAGTATTTTGTCAGCAAGCCCTTCCAGGAAGTCTTTGGCCTCTAACAAATGCTCAAAGTGCTTGTTGTCGTACAGCGGGAAGCGCTCCGTAAATTCATCGGAAACGCGCGTGACCCATACATACCGTCCTTCATGCTCCTGTATCCGGACAGCGCCTGTATAGATGCCGTCCCTGAACAGGAAATATGTGCCGCTTTCATTCACCCAGATTGTGGTCATTTTGTCCTCCTTTTGTGGAAAAAGGGGGTGGGGGATAACCCCACCCCAGTATTGTCAGGCACCGTTTTTCGTATCGGGAACGATAGCGACGATGTTGAATTTCGGGATCGCGAAGCCGTGCTTGCCTTCCTTGAGCGGGAAGGCCCGGCCCAGATCCCGCATGACGAGCTGGTCGCCGTCACGAACCATGTTGTAAACGATGCGTTTGTCGCCGTTATTGACAACGCGCAGGTTCAGGTTCGGGATTTCGTTGATTTCGTGCCCGTCTTCCGTCTTTGTCGTCGTGACCGGCCCGATCAGGGTCCAGAACGGTTTTTGGTTTTTACGCTCGTTCACAGCAAATGCAGTCAGGTTTACCATTGTTAGTCTCCTCTTTTCTTTCAGACCGCGACAACCGCGATCTTTCATGCGTTCGTCACGGCACCGGCAAGACAGGCTTTGCATAGAATTTTGCCTCGCGAGGAATCCGCGCAGCGGAGGGGAAAATTCGTCATTGCAAAGCAT
>MRWG01001636.1_pt1 | contig 13504 bp, 12 predicted proteins | sample 1013341 | NCBI WGS metagenome assembly MRWG01 (sample SAMN06117577, study PRJNA244670) | biofilm metagenome | biome: Water; feature: Cathode Biofilm; material: Biofilm; isolation source: microbial consortium enriched at the cathode of a solar microbial fuel cell | place: USA: District of Columbia ... | reverse complement strand
GTCTAGACACCCAATTCTAAAGCCGTATCAATCCCTTACGCTACACCCGCGATGCCAAAATCAGGACCCCGGTGAATAAGACGGGCTAGGAATTTCAGAAGGCGATAAGTTCATACAAGGACTTGCCCATCGAGATTTAGCATACGCCTTCTCGCTTTCCGGTGATTCTGACAAGGCGACGTATCATGCCAATTTGGCACTAACTTTAGCAGAGCGCGTCCGGCACGATCGCCGGAGCCAGCTTGCGACATATGCGTATCTGACGCTTGGCGACGTCGCGGCGCGTTCTAAGCACATTGACGTTGCCCTATCTCACTATCAAGCGGCGCTGCGAACTAGCTCCAAGCCACTGGCGGCGGTTACACACCTCGCGATGGCTAATGCGTCTTTGAGAGCAGACCGTATTGCAGCTGCCGAGCGCTCTATGAGTTTAGCGCTACCTGATTTACCAGAGTCGTATATCCCTATTGCTGGCCGAACGCAGGGTGAGATTGCGTTCGCGAAGCACGATTTTGAAGGTGCGAAGCAGCTATTTATAAAAAGCTCTCAAGGAGTAAGCAGCGACTATGAGCACCATCTCTTGCAAGCAAAGATTGGCGAGGCACGTGCATTGTCCGGACTCGGCGACTTACAAGGAAGCATGAAATTATATTTGGATGCCTTGAATAGATCAGAATTTGTGCGATCAAAATTTCGCAGCGAAGAAATTCGGGCTGGCGCATTTGGCGATGTGCAAACTGTTTTTGATGAAGCAATCAAGCTTGCTACTCAGATAAATCTGCATGAACTAGCGCTTGATATTAGCGAACGCAGTCGATCAAGGGCAGCGCTCGATCTGATGCGAGGCCGCAAAGAATCGAAATTCTTGACGGCAAGGCATTCACCCTATGCGATTGTTATCGATAATCAGAAAGCCGTATCAGCACGCAATCTTCAGGCCGCTCTTCCGCCAGGAACCGTAGTGGCAATCTATCATGTAATGGATCATCGGGCGCACGTTTGGGCCGTACGGCGTGGAGGAATCCAGAATAGGCAGATCAACATGTCGGCCGACACTTTACGAAGTCGCTCGGTTGCTTTGCGCAGACTTGTGCAGCGCGGAGACAAGTTGGTGGGTTCAGAGTTCTCCAAACTATCGAATGGGCTTTTAGGTCCGATCCAGCTCAAAGACGGCGAAACCCTTATAATAGTGCCGCATGGTCCCCTGCACTATCTTCCATTTCAAGCGCTCTGGAATGGCGCCAGTTATCTGGCAGAGCGCAATTCGATCGCATATGCGCCCTCTATGTCGATCGCGGCCGAATTGTTTTCGGGCGCTGCTGAGAAACGTTCTCGCACGCTACTCGCCTACGCAAACCCGCACGCCGGTGAGGGTTTGCTCGCGCTTCCAGGGGCTGAACTGGAAGCCAAGACGATTACCTCATCTGATCCATCAGCCATACTCCGTGTGGGCGCAGATGCGAGCGAAGCAACCTTCGTTAAAGAGGTCGCCCAGTTCGCTACGATACATTTGGCAGCCCATGCCAAAGTCGACGAGCTAGACCCTCTGTACTCCTCCATTTTTCTCGCTCCGGGAGATGGGAGCGATGGGGTGTTAGAGGCCCACGAGGTTTACGAATTGAATTTGAGCGGCGCTGATCTTGTGACCTTAAGCGCGTGCGAAACCGGCTTGGGACGGATTGGTAAAGGCGACGAACAGTGGGGCTTCATACGCACGTTCTTAGCCGCTGGCGCGCGAAGCACTTTGGCATCGCTTTGGAAAGTAGAGGATGTTGCAACGCAGAAATTGATGCAAAAAGTCTACAAGGAACTCAGATTGGGAACCGGTAAAGCAATGGCCTTGCATAGAGCGCAGCTTGAAATGCTGAGAAACCCAAAATACTCCTCGCCACTCTTTTGGGCTGGCTTCAGCCTCTGGGGAGAATTATAGTAAATAATTCCCCAGAAAATTTGAGAGCCGATAAGAATGAAATCACCTTTGCAGTCAGTGCGGATTCAAGCCATTCTGTTTCAAAGCCGCATGTGGTTAATGAATTGGCCCCCTTTTCAGGTGGGCGCGATGCGGCGCCGATCCACAGGCGCGCCCCAGTTGCGCCGCGGCAAATAGGATGTGCTATCCTGATGACCTTCACATGGAGACTTGGGATGGCGGCGTGCGCCGCGTTCCTTTCTTTTCGCACATCCCCTGATTTTGTTTAGGAGCATGAGATGTTTGCAACGCGCCTTGCGCTTAGTGTGAGCCTTAGCCTTGCCGCGATCGGCTTCGCGACAGCTCCCGCAAGCGCCGCTGATCTGGCGGCCGGCATGCAGTGCGGCGAAGCGCCGGCCGGGCTGACCGACGCGACGAAGCTGTCCCAAATGGACGCCCAGTGCGCCTCCAAGACCTGTGCGCCCGGTCCGATGCTAGAGGCCGGGGAATCCGGCCCCTGGTTCTGCCTCGCAGAGGGAAAGACCTGCTCCTGGCCGGACGGCGAAGGCTTCACGGACGGAGACTTGAAGTACTCTATGGCGCATCGCAAGCTGCTGCTCTGCCGGCCGAAGGATGGCGGCCGCGCCCACTTCACGCTCGCGCCGCGCTGATTGGCGGATGAACGGTCATTGGCATTTGAGCAGCTGATGAGACGACGGGCGCCGGAGGTTTCGGGGCGGAGGCAGTCGGGAAATCAGTGAAACTCATCCGATTGCAAGATGATCGGGAGGGAAAGCCGGTCAGCGGCGAGGACGCCGCCTGAATGACCGCCCGCCCCGGCATTCAGAGACCCTTTGCGATTGGTCTGACGGCGCCGCCAGCGACCCGCCTCAGTGAGCGCGGCAGTTGTCCTACAGAAGAGCGGCGCGAGAGATCCTAAGTTTCAGGCGTCGCAACCTCGCAATCGACCCGACGAGATTGCGCCCGGCGCAAGTTCGGCTGTGGTGCTAGGTCGTGCACTCATATAATTCACGCTTTCCGCGCGCGGCCGTCCCGGCCTCTGGCTGCGGTACGCGGCCTTGAAAGCCGCCCAGGCTTCCTGCGGACGCGCGCCTTGCCAGAAACCGGGCCGATCGCGCGCGGAAAGCGTGTATTTTATGAGTGCACGACCTAGACTGGTCGACGTCGTATGCCGCGCGGCGGCCGGGTTTTGGGATCGATAGCGATGCCGAACTATCGATACGCAGTCGGGGGCGAGACCTACCGCTTCCGCTCGCTCGCCGCCCTGATGGCGAAGGGGACGCCGCTGCGCTCCGGCGACCAGTTGGCCGGCGTCGCCGCCGCGACGGACGCCGAGCGCGTCGCCGCCCAACTGGCGCTCGCCGACCTCAGCCTGACGGAGTTCCTGAACGAAGCGCTGATTCCGTACGAGGACGACGAGGTCACGCGCCTGATTGTCGATGGACATGACGCTGCCGCGTTCCGCCCGGTCGCGCACCTCACCGTCGGCGGCTTTCGCGACTGGCTGCTCTCGGACCTCGCCGATACGGCCGCGCTCAGGGCGCTCGCTCCAGGCCTGACGCCGGAAATGGTCGCGGCCGTGGCGAAGATCTGCCGGGCGCAGGATCTCATCCGGATCGCGCGCAAATGCGCGGTGACGACCCGGTTCCGCAACACCATTGGCCTGCCGGGCCGCCTTTCGACACGCCTCCAGCCCAACCATCCGACCGACGACCCGGCGGGGATCGCCGCGAGCGTGCTCGACGGCCTCCTCTACGGCGCCGGCGACGCGGTGATCGGCGTCAATCCGGCGACGGACAGCGTGCCGGCGGCGCTGGACCTGATGCGCATGCTGGACGACGTGATCCGCGCCTACGAGATTCCGACCCAGTCCTGCGTGCTGAGCCATGTCACCACGCATATCGAAGCGATGAACCGCGGCGCGCCGGTCGACCTCGTCTTCCAGTCGATCGGCGGGACGGAGGCGGTCAACCGCTCCTTCGGCGTCGACCTGGCGCTGCTGGCCGAGGCGCAGGACGCCGCCCTCGCGCTCGGCCGCGGAACGGTCGGCGACAATGTGATGTACTTCGAGACCGGGCAGGGATCGGCGCTCTCGGCGAACGCCCACCAAGGGCTCGACCAGCAGACCGTGGAGGCGCGCGCCTATGCGGTCGCGCGCAAGTTCCGGCCGCTGCTGGTCAACACGGTCGTCGGATTCATCGGGCCGGAGTATCTCTTCAACGGCAAGCAGATCATCCGCGCCGGGCTGGAGGATCATTTCTGCGGCAAGCTGCTCGGCCTGCCGATGGGCTGCGACGTCTGCTACACGAACCATGCCGAGGCCGACCAGGACGATATGGATGTGTTGCTGACCCAGCTCTGCGTCGCCGGCTGCACCTTCGTCATGGGCGTTCCGGGCGCCGACGACGTCATGCTGAACTACCAGACCACGTCCTTCCATGACGCGCTCTACGCCCGCGCCGTGCTGGGGCTCCGACCCTCGCCGGAGTTCGAGGCCTGGCTGCAGGCGATGGGCGTCTTCGACGCGGCAGGTCGCCCGGCGCTCGCCGATGCGGCGCCGGACAGGTTCCGGCGCGCGCTGGCCGCGGCGGACTGAGCCAGAGGGATGACGGAAGGCCCGGAAAGGCCCCGTTCGGTCGTCGCCAATCCCTGGTCCGGACTTCGCCGCCTCACGCCGGCCAGGATTGCGCTCGGCCGCGCCGGCGCCGGCTTGCCGACCGCCGCCCATCTCGCCTTCCAACGCGACCACGCGCTCGCCCGCGACGCGGTGCAGGCCGCGATGGACGTCGATGCGATGACCGCGGCGCTTGAGGCTTTCGGCGAAGTCATCCCGCTCGCCAGCGCGGCGGCGGACCGGGGCGCCTATCTCGCGCGCCCCGATTTGGGCCGGCGCCTCAACGCGGCGTCGCACGACCGGCTGACGGCGTGCGTGAAGGGCGTCCGGCGGCCCGACATCCTGTTCGTCATCGCGGATGGCCTTTCCGCCAAGGCGGTCGAGCGTCACGCGGCGCCCCTCCTCGCCGCCGCTGTCCCTGAGTTGGCGGCGAAGGGGTTCTCGATCGGCCCGCTTGCGCTCGTCTCGATGGGCCGCGTGGCGATCGGCGATGAGATCGGCGCCCTGCTCGGCGCTCGCATGTCCGTCATGCTGATCGGCGAGCGCCCTGGCCTCAGTTCTCCGGACAGTCTCGGCGTCTACCTGACCTACGCGCCGGCGCCCGGTCGCCCGGATGCCGAACGCAACTGCATCTCGAACATCCGCCCCGAAGGCCTTGCCTATGCCGCAGCGGCCCGAAAGCTCTGCTATCTGGTTGCCGAAGCGTTCCGGCGCGGCGAGACCGGCGTCATGCTCAAGGATGAGTTGGCGGACGGCGAACCTGCGGGCATCGAGAAGCGCCGCAACTTCCTCGTGCCCGGTCCAGACGACAGATAGGGCGGCGTCAGACATATCTGAACTGAGGCGCATTTGGCCCGCCGCGGACGCAGTCAAAGTATCCCGGCATTTCTGGACGCGAGGTCTGCTTCGTAGTTTCAACAGTTCGCCAGAGGCGATTTGCCTTACTGTCTTCGATGCGTTCCGACGCCAATTCCCACGCCTGGAATTTCGGCCCGATCGCGCCCACATTTTTAGGAAAGAGCTTGCAGAAGGACGGGCGGACGCGATGCAGATCGGGCTGGTCGGGTACGGCGCGTGGGGACAGCGGCACGCCGCGGCGATCGAACGTCTGGACGGCCTCGAACTGAAGGCCGTGGTGGCCGCAAGCGCCGAGACCCGGACCCTGGCCGAACGCGCCCACCCCCACGCCCGCGTGTTCTCGACCTATCAAGAGGCGCTCGCCGACGCCGACATCGAGATGATCGACGTGGTGACGCCGAACTATCTGCATGCGGAGATCGGATGCGCCGCGCTCGCCGCCGGCAAGCACGTGCTGCTGGAGAAGCCGATGGGCGTCTCAGTCGCGGAGTGCGACCGGCTGATCGCCGCCGAGGCGGCGTCCGGCAAGCGGCTGTCGGTCGGCTACGAACTTCGCCTGTCGTCCCAATGGGGCCGGGTGAAGCAGGAGATCGACGCGGGCCGCATCGGCGTCCCCCGGCATGTGTCCGTCGGACTCTTCCGCAACGCCTACCGGCCGGGCGCGTCCGGCTGGCGGATGGATCCAAAGCGGGTCGGCGCGTGGAGCCTGGAAGAGACGGTGCACTTCTTCGATCTGGTTCTCTGGTACCTCCACGGCGCAGGTTCGCCCGAAGTCGTTCAGGCGGTCGGGGTCCCGTCCACGGACCGGCCAACGCTCTACGAGACGCTCTGCGCGCAGATCCGGTTCGGCGGCGGCGCCACGGCCGCCATCTCCCATACGACCGGCGGCTTCGGCCATAGCCAGTGGGTCGAAGTGGTCGGGACGGAGGGCGCGATCCGCACTTCCTGGCAAGGCCGCATGGACCGGGACGAGACGCCGGCCTTCTCGTTCCAGATCCGGCCGAAGGGCTTCCCGTTCGAGCGCGGCGTCAACGAGTTCGAGGCGATCCACCTGGACCCCTCCGGCGAGCTGGTGGAGTTGGAGCGCGAACTGGCGATGACGGCGGCGGCGTTCCGACGCGGCGAAGCCCTGGCGTCCGCCGCCGACGCGCGCCGCGGCGTGCAGCTTTGCCTCGCGGCCGAAACGGCGGCGCGGACGGGCGCGCCCGTCCGCCTCAATGGCTAGCGCCACGCCGGACGGTCCACACCGGGAAGCACCGAAAACCGTCGCGCGCCGCAGCCGCGTCGTCGCGTGGCTCAATTGACCGCTCGTCGGGCGCCGTCATAATTGCCGGATAATCGGTCGGTCCAGGGACCAAGCGCCGCCGGGGCCGCCGCAAGCACGGGGGGACGGCCTATGGCGGAACGCACACCCGGGCCGGCGCGCCATGGCTGACGCGATTGAAGCGATCGAGCGTCTGGTCGGCCGGTTGAACGCGCTGCTGCTCGCCGTCTGCAAGGGCCTCGCCATCTTCCTGCTGGCCGCGATGACCGCCATCGTCATCGCTAACGTGTTCGGCCGCTATGTGTTGAGCGACGCGATCCCCTGGTCGGAGGAGATCGCGAAGTTCGTCATGGTGTGGATGACCTTCATCGCGGCGCCGATCGGCCTGCAGCTTGGCGCACACATCGCGATCGACGCGCTGGCAAACGCGCTCCGGGGCCGCTTCTACTTCCTGCTCCAGCTCGCCATCTTCAGCGCCATCATCGCGCTGATGGCGATGTATGTGGACGAGGCGCTCTTTCTGACGCTGAACGCGCGCATCCAGCGGGCGTCGACGATCGATCTCTCGATCTTCTACGTCTACGCTGCCATGCCCATCGGCTGCGCGGTCGTGGCGCTGGTCTCGCTCGAGTTCTGGCTGAACGCGCTGAAGGGCTTGGTCGACCCGGCGCGCGGAACGGATCGGCGCGCCAGCGCCGCCGACCCGAGCCTGGTCGGCTAGAGGGAGCGGCGGCGCAATGACCCTTCTGTTCTTCTGGATTTTCCTGGCGGTCATGGCCTTCGGCGTGCCGATCGTCTTCGCGCTCGGCATCGCGCCCATGGTCAGCTTCATCGCGGACGGCAAGGAGCTGTTCCTGAAGATGATCGTCCAGCGGACCTTCGCCGGCATCAACCAGTTTCCGCTGATGGCGATCCCGTTCTTCATCCTGGCGGGCGAGCTCATGAACCGGGGCGGCATCACCCAGAGCCTGGTCGCCTTCGCGAACGCGCTGGTCGGGCACCTCCGCGGCGGGCTCGCCCACGTCAACATCGTGACCTCGATGCTGTTCGCCGGCATCAGCGGCTCCGCCGTCGCGGACACGTCCGGCGTCGGCTCGATCATGATCCCGGCGATGGAGAAAGACGGCTACAGCCGCAAGTTCGCGGCGGCGGTGACGGCCGCGTCCAGCGTGATCGGGCCGATCATCCCGCCAAGCATCATCATGGTGGTCTACGCCTTCATGATGAACGTCTCCGTCGCGGGGCTGTTCGCCGCCGGGGTCGTGCCGGGACTGCTGGTCGGGTTCGGTCTGATGGCCGTCACCGCGGTTATCGCCAAACGCCGGAACTACCCGAAGGCGGCCGAACGCGCCTCCCTCGGGCGGATGGCGCGCAGCGGCCGCGAAGCGGCGCTGCCGCTGCTGACGCCGGTCATCATTCTCGGCGGCATCATCGGCGGCGTCTTTACGCCGACCGAAGCGGCGTCGGTCGCGGCGATCTACGCCCTGATCCTCAGCGTCTTCATCCTGCGCACCCTGACGCTGCGGGAATTGCCGAACATCTTTCTGCGCGCCGCGGTATCGTCCGGCGCGATCCTGCTTGTCGTCGGCACCGCGACGGCGTTCGCCTGGGCCGCGACCCTCAGCCAGATTCCTGCTCTGCTCTCCGGGCTGCTCTTCTCGATCAGCGAGGACCCGTATCTTCTGCTGTTCCTGATCAACGTGCTGCTGCTGATCGTCGGGATGTTCCTGGACGCGGGGCCGGCGATCCTGATCCTGGGGCCGATCCTGGCGCCGACGATGACGGGGCTCGGTATCGACCCGCTGCACTTCGCCATCATCATGTGCGTGAATTTGACCGTCGGCTTGGCGACGCCGCCGATGGGGCTGATCCTGTTCGTCGCCTCGTCCCTGACGCGGCTTAGCATCGAGGTGATCGCGAAGGAGATGCTTCCGTTTCTGCTGGTCGAGATCGGCGTGATCTTCCTGATCACCTATTTCCCGGGGGTCACCATGACCCTGCCGCGCCTGTTGGGATTTGCCTGAACTTCGATATCCGAACGCATGACGGGCCGGGCGCGTACGCGCCCGGCCCGCTTGGCGTTCGACTTACCTCAGGAGCCGCGCGTCTTCCGCGGCGATTTCGGCCTGGGCGTCGGCGATCGCCGTCTCGAGCGCGTCGAGCCACTCCGTCCCGTACTTGTCGGTGAACCACTTCTTCAGGGGCTGCACCTTGTCGACGAACATCGCCTTCTCTTCCGCCGTCGGCACGTAGACTGTGCCGCCGGCCTTGCGGAAGGCCTCGTAGGCGTCGAGCTGGGTGTACTTCGGATCGTTATTGGCGACGGTCGTCATGTGATAGAAGCCGTCCAGCACGACCTTCTGGATGTCAGGCGGATAGCTCTTCAGCGCCGTGTCGTTCATCCACCAGAACAGGAACATGTAGGCGTGGTGGTCGAGGACCACATAACGCAGGAAGTCGTGGAATTTCATGTTCACGATGTCGGTGATGCCGTTCTTGTTGCCGACCACCACTTTGGTCGCGAGAGAGGTGTAGAGTTCCTGCCAGGGGATCGGCGTCGGGCTGCCGCCCAGCAGCTTCACCATCTCAACCTGCAGCTCGGATTCGATCGTGCGCAGCTTCAGGCCTTTCAGGTCCGCCGGCGTCTTGATGACCGCGCCGGTGGTGAAGAAGTCGCGCCACCCGCCGGTATTGTTCAAGCCCATGAGACGCAGCGTGCCGGTCTTCTCCAGCATCGCCGCGCGCACCTTGTCCATGAACGACGAGTGCATGACCTTCTCGGCGACGCGGTCGTTCGGGAACATGTAGGGGATGTCGGTCACCTGCAGTTCCGGCAGCAGGTTGGCCGCGCCGCCGACACTGGTTCCGGTGATCTCGATAGCGCCGATCTGCACGGCTTCGAGGCACTGGCGGAAGTTCCCGCAAAGCTGGCCGCCCGGATAGATTTCGACCTTGACGCGACCGTTGGTCTGGGACTGGACGAAGTCCTGGAAGACGAGCGCGCCCTTGTGATCCTCGTCCGTGGTCGAGGCGATATGGCCGATCTTGATCGTGAACTCTTGCGCGTTTGCGCCGGCCGCGAGCCCCAGAGCGGCGACAGCGGCGATGGCGGGCGTGGCGGCCCGTTTCAACAAGCGGAATGAGAGACTGGAAATCGGCATGGTTCCCTCCTTCGTTTTGGCGCGGAGCTTGGCGCCCCGTCGCGATCGGCGGCGCAGGCGCAGTCGATCGACGAAAAGCTTAACACCGAAGATCGAAGGCGGTCAGTCCGCCCTTCGGACGGAAGCGGCGCAGCGTTCCGGCGGCCTGGAGCCTGAACGGCCCCGTCGCCCAGTCATTCAGAGGCCTCCCGAGATTGGCTTGACGACGCCCCGCCCACCAGCGCCGCCATTCTGTCCGCAGTTTCCGCGTCGGCCGGGAAGAACGCCTCGATCGCGATCTCCGACAACGTGACGTCGACCGCTGTCCCGAAAACGGTCGTCGTTGTCAGGAAGGACAGCGGCCCCCGATCACTCTGCAGCCGCAGCGGCACTGCGATCGTCTGGGACGACGCCGCAACGGCACGAACCGGCCGCGCCGGCGCCGGAACGGGGTAGGTTTCCAACTCCTCCTTGAGCGCCGCGAGCGCCGGATCGGCCGAGCGTTCGATTTCGTGGCCAAGACGGCTTAGGACGTGATCGCGCCATTCCCTGATATTCAGAATGCGCGGGGCCAGCCCCTCCGGGTGGAGGCTCAGGCGAAGAACGTTCACGGCGCCGTCCAGAAGGTTGGGCGCTATGTCGGTCAGCAGATGGGATACGGCGGCGTTTGCGGACAGCAATGTCCAGTGGCGATCCACCGCCAATGCGGGATGAGGCAAATGCCCGCGCAGAATCCGCTCTATGATCTCCCGCGCAACGGAAAGTTCAGCGGCATCCAGCGTTCGCTGCGGGAAAACCGGCGCATAGCCGGCGGCATAAAGCATGACGTTGCGGTCGCGCAGCGGCAGGTCGAGTTGCCGACTGAGTTGCAGGACCATGTCGCGGCTCGGCCGCGAACGCCCGGACTCCAGGAAACTGAGATGCCGTTGGGAGATCCCTGCGTCGAGCGCGAGCGCGAGCTGGCTGAGACGACGACGGTGACGCCACTGCTTCAGCAGGCTCCCGACACTGTCCGTATCCGCGATCATCGGGACACCCTATCCGACACGAGAAGGCGCAACCATTACCTCGGACGTAATCGACGTCAGATCAGGGCTGCACAATGATCCCTGCATCACCACGCCGCTCGCGCTCTGCGACCATCTGTCGATGGAGGAAACCATGACCGATTCCGGACCCCGCCTTACCTTGCAAACCGTCCTTGCCTTCGACGCCGCGACCTGCGCGCTTATGGGAGCGCTGCTGGCCCTTGCATCAGGACCGATCGCGGGTCTGACGGCGATCCTGGGATTGCTGTTGCTCGTCGCCGGCCTGCTTCTGTTGCCGATTGCGGTCTTCATGGCGATGTTCGCGCGAGCTGCGACCATACCGGCGTGGGCGGCGCAGGTGATCGTCGGCGGCAATCTGCTCTGGGTTCTGGCCAGCGTGCTGCCGCCGGTCTTCGGCCTGATCGCGCCCAACGGTCTGGGGTGGCTCTTCCTGCTGATGCAAGCCGCGGTCGTCGCTGTCTTCGCCGGGTTCGAATGGACCTTGCGGGGACGCTCGGCCGTCGCCTGATCCCGGGTACGGAGGCCGAGATGACCTGCTATGCCGTCGCGCATCTGCGCAATGTCGCAATGGGCTCAGAGATCGTGGCATATCTCGAAGCCATCGACGCCACGCTGGCGCCGTTCGAGGGCGACCTGATCGTGATCGCATTCCCCGACCCGGCGCGGGCTCAGGCGTGGTATTCGTCCCCGGCCTACCAAGCCATTCAATCGCTCCATGAGCGGAATTCCGAAGGCGAAGTATTTCTGATCGACGGCGTGGACGCCGATCACAAGGCTGCCGACATCATTTCGTGCTGATCACCATTGAAGACGTTGTTTGGGTCGCCGCCTCGCCCCCGCCGTGCCGGCTAAAGACGCCCTTCAGGCCGCAGAGCCCGTCGAAGGTCGACCACGCCACGAGGTCCGACGGCAATTCCTCGAGGCCGAACCAAATGCGACAGATTCCAGCACCGTCAATGCGCCGGCCAGCGCGTCGCGTCCCGAGCTATGTCCGACCGCGTCGAGCGCCGCCAGGGCCGCGTCGAGCTCCTCGCCGCCGGCAAGAAGCGCGCGCACGATGCAATGGAGCGGCTCGGCCGCCATGCCCTCCGTGGCGGCCAAAAGGTGCGCGACGCTGACGCGTCCGGTGCGGCCAGGCGCCATGTGGCCGACGACACTGGCTAGAACGGCAAACCGGCGCGCATCGCCAATCTCGGCGAGCGCGATCAGAGCGCCTGAGAGGTAGTCGTCGCCGGCGGGCGTAAGGCCCTTGCCGAGGCCGAGCAACGCCTCGACGGCCTTGCGCACGGGCGCATCCCCTGACGCATTGCCGGACAACCATGCGGAGAGCGCGTCGACGCCCGCGGCGGCCCGTAAACGGAGAAAATCGTCGATGACGGCGCCGCCGCCTTCGGCGGCGACGAACATCGAACCCTGGCCGCTTCCCCTGCCCTGCAACGCCAGAAGACCGCGCGCGACCGCGTCCGGCGTCCAGGACCGTGCGGGCGCCGGACGCCATATCCCGATGCGCGCCGGATCCAGATGCAGGAGAGCAGCGTCGCCAAGCCGGATGCATGCGCCGTCGCCAAGCGCAGGCATACCCGGCGCGATCGCATCGAAAGCCGTAAGCGTCGTGGAGACGTTGATCGGGCCCTTCGGGAAATCGGCAGCGCCGAGCGAGACCAGCGCCTCTCCGGTCTCCGCGAATGCGAGATAGGCGCTCCGCCGGAACGCGGCGACGACCCGCCCGCGCCGGCCATGCCGCAAGGTCTCCGCCGCCCGCACGCCCGCCGTTTCGACGAGGCCCCGGCCCGGGGCGGTCACCCAGGCGGCCGCGCGGCCCATTTCGCCGCGTCCACATTCGTTGGCGCGACGACGACGCCGGCCGCGGTCAGCGTTTCGATCTGCCGGGACCGACCCTGCGGGTCGGCGTCCGTCCCTGTCACGGACGCCACGACGAGCGGCCGCGCGTCGCCGGACAGGTTGAGCGCCGCCACGAACGCGCCGGCCGGATCGTGATGGGCGCCGTAGCCGAGAACGATGTCGGCCAAGACGACGCCGACGCCGGGATCGGCGCATGCTTCGGCGAGCAACGGCGCACGGATGGCGGGCTCGATCATCGGATGCGGCCGGCCGCGGGTAAACTCGTCGGCGCCAAGATCGACGACCTGATCCGCGTCCGTCGCGCCTCCAAGGAGGCATGCCCCCGGGACAGGCGCATTGGATGCGACCCGGCGGCCCGCGCCCAAGAGGATCAGTTGGGCTTCCGCTGCAAGCGTGCCGCCGCTGAACAGGCCGGCGATCCGGCCTGGCCGCGCGGCGATCGGCGCCGCTTCGCCTTCCTCGTCATCGGCGAGGCCGAGCGCCGCCCGCGCCGCCGACTTGAGCGTCGACGCCATCCGGGCGTTGGCCGGCGGCGTCAACGGCCCGGCGCCGAGAAAGCAGATCGTGAAGCGCTTCGGACTGCGCGCCACTCGGTCGAGGACACGGCGGGAGACGTCGGCCGATGGCGGCTTCGAAATCAGAATGACGTGCTCGGTCGCAGGGTCGGCGTCCAGGAGATCCAACGCCGTCAGGGTCGAGACGCCGCCGACCGCCTCGGACAGGTCACGGCCGCCGACGCCGATCGCATGGGAGACCCCGCCGCCATAGCGGGCGATCAAGCTGGTC
>MRWG01001635.1_pt1 | contig 13521 bp, 8 predicted proteins | sample 1013341 | NCBI WGS metagenome assembly MRWG01 (sample SAMN06117577, study PRJNA244670) | biofilm metagenome | biome: Water; feature: Cathode Biofilm; material: Biofilm; isolation source: microbial consortium enriched at the cathode of a solar microbial fuel cell | place: USA: District of Columbia ... | reverse complement strand
TCGACGAGGTCATCAACGGCTTCGGCCGCACCGGCAAGATGTTCGCGCATCAGCACTACGACGTGTCCCCCGACATCTTGGCGATCGCCAAGGGCATCTCCAGCGCCTACATGCCGATCGCCGCGACGGCGGTGAAGAACTCGGTGTTCGAGAGCTTCCTCGGCGACGCCTCGGAGAACCGGCAGGTGGCGCAGGTGAACACCTATGGCGGCCACGCGGTCGCCGCTGCGGTCGCCGCGCGCAATGTCGAGATCCTGGTGCAGGAGAAACTGGCGGAGCGGGCCGCGGAAACGGGCGCATATCTCCTCGACGGGCTTCGGACGCTGATGCGCCATCCGGTGGTGGGAGAGGTGCGCGGCAAGGGCCTGCTGGCGGGCATCGAGCTGGTCAAGGATCGCAAGACGAAGGAACCGGTCGCGCCGGCGAAGGTCGGCGCGGTGGTGGAGTTCTGCAAGGCGAACCGCGTGCTGGTGGGCCGGTCGAACGGCGGCAGTCGCTATGGCGGCGTGATCACGCTGTCGCCGCCGCTGGTGATCACGCGCGCCGAGTGCGACCGCATCGTCGAAACGCTGGATCGCGCCCTTTCGGAAATCGATTTCAGCTAGGGGCCGAGCGACGAACCCTCTGGCGGGTTTGGGAGATGCGGTGATGCGGCGCCGGGCGCCGGAACGCGCCTGTGTCCCGCCCCGATTCTGCGGCGCTCCGCCGACGGCGGCCGCGCTCCTGGAGCCGTTTCGTCAATGGCGTGGCGCGCGCGTTCAGATTCGCCTTGCAAGCACGGGCCTTCTAAATCAATCTCCGACAGGAAATTGCTTTGAGCGCGCCGAAAATCGGCGCGCCATTGCGCCAGTATTGCCGGAACCCAGAACTGCGAGGCGACGATGAGCTTGTATTCCGACTACATGGCGGAAATTGAAGCCCGGAAAGAGCAGGGCCTCCATCCCAAGCCAATCGAGGACGGCGCCCTCGTCGAAGAGCTGATCGCGCGGATCAAGGACAAGGGCCACGCAGACCGTGACGCGGCCCTTAATTTCTTCATTTACAACACCCTGCCCGGGACGACGAGCGCAGCCGGCGTCAAGGCGCGGTTCCTGGAGGAGATCATTCGCGGCAAGGCCGTGGTCGAAGAGATCACGCCCGCGTTCGCCTTCGAATTGCTGTCGCACATGAAGGGCGGGCCCTCTGTCGAAGTCCTGCTCAATCTGGCGCTCGACGACGATCCCGCCATCGCGAAGGACGCCGCCGAGGTCCTGAAGACCCAGGTGTTCCTCTACGAGGCGGATACGAACCGGCTGGCGGCCGCCTATAAGGCGGGAAATGCCGTCGCCAAGGATATCCTGCAGAGCTACGCCGACGCCGAGTTCTTCACGAAGCTGCCGGACATCGAGGAAGAGATCAAAGTCGTCACGTATGTCGCGGCGGAAGGCGACATCTCGACGGACCTGATGTCGCCGGGCGCGGAAGCGCATTCCCGCGCCGACCGCGAACTGCATGGCCAGAGCTTCATCTCGAAGAAGGCGCAGCAGGAGATCGAGGCGCTGAAGCTGCAGCACCCCGGCAAACGGATGATGATGATCGCCGAAAAGGGCACCATGGGCGTCGGTTCGTCCCGGATGTCCGGCGTCAATAACGTCGCACTTTGGATGGGGCAGCCGGCCAGTCCCTACGTGCCCTTCGTTAATATCGCGCCGATCGTCGCCGGCACGAACGGCATCTCGCCGATCTTCCAGACGACCGTCGGCGTCACCGGCGGCATCGGCATCGACCTGAAGAACTGGGTCAAAAAGGTCGACGAGAACGGCAAGGTCATCCTCAACAATGACGGCAACCCGATCCTTGAGGAGAAGTATTCCGTCGCCACGGGCACGACGCTGACCATCAACACCAAGACCAAGAAGCTCATGAACGAAGACGGCACGGAGGAATACGCCGACGTGTCCGCCGCGTTCTCGCCGCAGGCGGTCGAATTCATGAAGGCCGGCGGTTCCTACGCGATCGATTTCGGCAAGAAGCTGCAGATCTTCGCCGCCGAAACCCTCGGCGTCGAGCCGAAGCCCGTTTTCGCGCCGCCCAAGGTGGTCTCGCACCCGGGCCAGGGCCTGACCGCGGTTGAGAAGATCTTCAACGCCAACGCCGTCGGCGTTCCCGAAGGGACCGTGCTGCACGCCGGCTCCGACGCGATGGTGAAGGTGAACATCGTCGGCTCCCAGGACACGACCGGTCCGATGACCGTCCAGGAACTGGAAGCCATGGCCGCCACCGTGATTTCCCCGGTCCTGGACGGCGCCTACCAGTCCGGCTGCCACACGGCTTCGGTTTGGGACAAGAAGGCCCAGGCGAACACGCCGAAGCTGATGGCCTTCATGAACAAGTTCGGCCTCGTCACCGGCCGCGACCCCAAGGGCAAGTATCACGCCATGACGGACGTGATTCACAAGGTCCTGAACGACATCACCATCGACGACCGGGCGATCATCATCGGCGGCGACTCCCACACCCGGATGTCCAAGGGCGTGGCCTTCGGCGCCGACTCGGGCACCGTGGCGCTGGCGCTCGCCCTCGGCCAGGCCAGCATCCCCGTGCCGGAGTCGGTCAAGGTGACCTTCAAGGGCAGGATGGCGCCCCACATGGACTTCCGGGACGTCGTCCATGCGACCCAGGCCCAGATGCTGGCCCAGTTCAACGGCGAAAACGTCTTCCAGGGCCGCATCATCGAAGTGCACATCGGCACGCTCCTGGCGGACCAGGCCTTCACCTTCACGGACTGGACCGCGGAGATGAAGGCCAAGGCGTCGATCTGCATTTCGAACGACGAGACGCTGATCGAATCGCTCGAAATCGCCAAGTCCCGCATCCAGGTCATGATCGACAAGGGAATGGAAATCCCCTCGGGCATGTTGCAGCGCCTGATCGACAAGGCGGACGAACGGATTGCGGGCATCAAGTCCGGCAAGCAGCCCGCGCTCAAGCCCGACGCCAACGCCAAATACTTCGCGGAGGTCGTGGTCGATCTGGACGCCATCAACGAGCCGATGATCGCGGACCCCGACGTCAACAATAGCGATGTCGCCAAGCGCTACACCCACGACACCATTCGGCCGATCTCCTACTACGGCGGCCAGAAGCCGGTCGATCTGGGCTTCGTCGGGTCGTGCATGGTGCACAAGGGCGACATGAACATCATCGCCCAGATGTTCCGCAATATCGAAAAGTCCGCCGGCAAGGTGGAGTTCAAGGCGCCGCTGGTGGTCGCGCCGCCGACCTACAACATCGTCGACGAACTCAAGGCCGAAGGCGACTGGGATATCCTCAAGCGGTATGCCGGCTTCGAATTCGACGACGCCGCGCCCAAGACCGAGGCGCGGAAGGAATACGAGAACATCCTCTATCTGGAGCGGCCGGGCTGCAATCTCTGCATGGGCAACCAGGAGAAGGCGGCCAAGGGCGATACCGTCATGGCCACCTCCACCCGGCTCTTCCAGGGCCGTGTCGTGGCCGATTCGGATGAGAAGAAGGGCGAATCGCTGCTGGCCTCCACGCCGGTCGTGGTGCTGTCGACGATCCTCGGCCGCACCCCGAGCATCGACGAGTACAAGGCCGCCGTCGACGGCATCGACCTCACCAAGTTCGCGCCGCCCGCGGCGTAACCGGCAGCCGCAGTCGACGACCGCGCCGGCGCGGCGCCGGTCGTCGATGCGCCGCTCTCTGCGGGCGGCGCATGGCGCTGCGCCGCGTCCCCCCACGCCGACTTCAACCCGCTTGATCACGCCGCGCTTCGGCGGCACGCTCCCGGCTTCGCGTCAATTCCGGCGTGGGGCGGGGGAACGAACATGATCAAGGTATGGGGACGGGCGGACGGGTCGAACGTCATCAAGGCGATGTGGTGCATCGGCGAGCTCGGCATTCCTTACGAACGGATCGACTGGGGCGGGAAGTTCGGCGGGAATGACGATCCGGCCTACCGGGCGAAGAACCCGAACGGACGGCTGCCGACCATCGAGGAAGAGGACGGCTGGTGCGTCTGGGAATCGGGCGCCGTCATCCGCTATCTCGCCGCCAAGCACGACATGGGCGGCCTCTATCCGGCCGATCCGCGCGCGCGCGCCGACGCCGACCGCTGGACGGACTGGAGCTCGCTCAACCTCGCGGGCTTCAACGTCGTCTACCTGGACTATTTCTTTCGCCTGCCGCCCGAGGAGCGCGACATCGCCAAGGTCGAGGCGGCGGCGAAGGCGGCAACGCCCTGGTTCGACATCCTGGACCGGCATCTCGCTGACCGGGCCTATGTCGCGGGCGACCGCCTGACCATCGGCGACATCCCGGCGGGCGCCTTGACCCATCGCTGGATGACCTGGACGCCGGACGGCATGCGCCCGTCCCATCCCAACGTCGAAGCCTGGTATGCCCGCCTGTGCGATCGGCCGGCCTACCGCGAGCACGTCGTCGAGAAGACCAACAAGCGGACCTTCTGACGTTACCGCGCGCGCTCAGGCCATGGCGGCGAGCGCGCCGCGGAAGCGGGCGAGCGCGGCCCCGAAAAGCGTGCCGCCGATCAGGGCGAGCCAGGCGAATTGCGGCCAGACGACGTCGAAGCCGGCGCCGCGGAACAGGATCGCCTGGGCCATGATGACGAAATGCGTGTTCGGCGCGGCCAGCATCAGGTGCTGTACGATCTCCGGCATGCTCTCCCGGGGCGTGACGCCGCCGCACAGCATTTGAAGCGGCAGCACCACCAGGATCACCAGCAGGCCGAACTGGGGCATCGAGCGGGCGACGGTCGCCAGCAGCACGCCCATGGAGGTCGTCGCGAACAGGTGCAGGGCCGCGCCGGCGAGCAGCAGCGGCAGGGATCCCGCGAGCGGCGTTCCGAGCAGGCCGCGACAGATCACGAGCAGGGCGAACATGGACGCCGACAGCACGACCAGACCCATCGCCCAGACCTTGCTGGTCAGGATCTCGACCGGCGAAACGGGCATCGCCAGGAGATGTTCGACGGCGCCGTGCTCGCGCTCACGGATCAGCGCTGCGCCGGTCAGAACGATCGAAAGCATCGTTACGTTGTTGATGACCTCCATGACGGCGCCGAACCAGCCGCGATCCAGCTCCGGATTGAACCGCGCCCGGAGCGCAAGTTCGACCGGCGGCGGTTCCGGCGGGCGGTCCCGGGCGACGAAGGCGCGGGTCTCGTCGGAAACGATGCGCGCGATGTAGGCGCTGCCGGTGAACGCCTGGCCGACGCGGGTCGCGTCGACGTTGAGCTGCACGCTCGGCTGCCGGCCGGCCAGGACGTCGCGCTGGAAACCGGGCGGAATGTCGAGCGCGAACGTGTCCGTGCCGGCGTCGAGCCGCGCATCCATCTCCGCCAGCGTCGCCAGATGCGGCGGCAGGAACTGTGGCGGCTGAAAGGCGGACCGAATGCGCAGGGACAAGGCTGAATTGTCCTCGTCCACGATGGCGAGGGCGGCGCGGTTCAGCGTGTCGGGGGTCGCCGTGGCCGCGGCGTAGATCGCGAGCGTGAAGGCGTAGACGATCAGCCCCAACATCGCGGGATCGCGCGCCAGACTGCGCAGTTCCTTGACGCCCAGCCAGAAGACGTTGCGTCCGCGCATCGGCCTAGGCCTGCTGCTTTTTCAGGAGGAGCGCTGCGGCGGCGACCAACGCCGGCACCGCGAGCAGAAGCGGGACGAACTCCGGCCAAAGGTCCGCGAAGCCAAGCGCCTTCGAGAACGCGCCGCGCGTCATCGTCAGGAAATGGGTCGTCGGATAGATCTCGCCGATCGCCCGCCCGACGCCTTGCAGGTTCTCCACCGGGTCCGTCAGCCCGGAAAAGCTGACCGCCGGCAAAGTCGTTCCGATCGCGGCGGCGAAGATGGCGGCGATCTGGCTGCGCACGAAACTCGAGATGAGCAGGCCGAGGGCGGTGGCGGCCATGACATAGACGAAGGCCCCTGCGGTCAGCGCCAGAAGACTGCCTTTGAAAGGCACGTCGAACGCCAGGACCGCCAGCGCGGCCAGGAAGAGGAAGCTTGCCGTCGAGACCGCGACGTAAGGCGCCTGCTTGCCGAGCAAAAACTCGAGCCGCGTGGTCGGCGTCACATAGAAGTTGACGATCGAGCCGAGCTCCTTCTCCCGCGCGACCGCCAGCGCCGTCAGCATGGCGGGCATCATGATCAGCAGGATCGGTATGATGGCGGGCGCCATCGCGACGATGCTGCGGACGTCGGGGTTGTAGCGGTAGCGCACCTCGATCGTGGCGGGCGGCGGCGGGATCGGCCTGCCGGCGTCGACTGCGCGCTGGCCGAGCCAGTCGGCATGCAAGGCGGCGACATAGCCCTGGATCGTCTCGGCGCGAACCGGCATCGCGCCGTCGACCCATGCGCCGACCGCGACCGGCCGGCCGCGGGCGATGTCGCGTGCGAAACCGGGCGGGATTTCGATCGCGAGGCTGATTTCCCCCGCGCGCATGCGCCGGTCGATATCGGCGTGGTCCGCGAGCGGCGCTTCCTCGATGAAGTAGCGCGAGCCGGCGATGTCGCTGGCATAGCGCTGGCTGGCGCCGGTCCGGTCCCAGTCGAGGACGGCGAAGCGCAGGCCGTCCACGTCCATCGAAAGGCCATAGCCCATGAAGACCAGCAGGACGCCGCTGCCGACGAGCGCCAACAGCAGGCGGATCGGATCGCGGCGCAGCGAGAGCGTCTCGACATAGGCGTAGGCGAGGATGCGGCGCGGGTCGCACCAGAGCGGGCGCGCCGCCTCGGCCGATGCCGGCGTCGCGGCGAACCCCGCGGCGCCCGGCGCGATCGCCGCGCCCGCGCCCGCATCTCTGAGATAGCCGATGAAGGCGTCTTCCAGCGTTGCGGCGCCGCGCTGTCGGGCAAGCGCCGCCGGCGCGCCGACCGCGAGCACCCGCCCGGCATGCATTAGCGCGATCCGGTCGCAGCGCCCGGCCTCGTTCATGAAGTGCGTCGAGATGAAAATCGTGACGCCGTCCCGGCGTGCGAGATCGACGAGACTGCGCCAGAAGGCGTCCCGCGCCAGCGGATCGACGCCGGAGGTCGGCTCGTCCAGGATCAGCACCTCCGGCCGATGGACCAGGGCCACCGCGAGGGACAGCCGCTGGCGATGCCCGAGCGGCAGCGCCTCGGGCAAGGCGTCGAGATGTCCTGCCAGGTCGAAGCGCGCCGCGAGTTCGGCGATGCGCCCCGGGATGTCAGCGGCGGGCAGCCCGAACAGGCGCGCGTGCAGCGCCAGGTTCTGGGCGACGGTCAGTTCCTGGTTCAGGGAGAAGGACTGGGACATGTAGCCGACGCGCCGGCGTTCGCCTTCCTCGCTGGTCCGGACGCGCTGGCCGAACAGCCAGGCCTCGCCCGCGCTCGGGGCAAGCAGCCCGGCCAGCATCTTCATCGTCGTGGTCTTGCCGCAGCCGTTCGAGCCGAGGAAGCCGAAGATCTCGCCCCGGCCGATGTCGAGGTCGACATCGTCGACCGCGGTGAAATCGTCGAAGCGCATGGTCAGGCCGCGCGCCCTGATCACTGCCTCGCCGTCCGCGTCCGCCGGCCGCGGCGGAATGACGACGGGCGCGCGCCCGGCCGTCCGCGCCGCGGGCAGAAGGGCGACGAACGCGTCTTCCAGCGTCGCCGCGCCGGTTCGGCTGCGCAACGCGGACGGGGCTTCGACGGCGAGCACGCGGCCGGCGTCCATGGCGACCAGCCGGTCAAAGCGCTCGGCCTCCTCCATGTAGGCCGTCGCCGCGAGAACGGTCATGCCCGGACGGTCGCGGCGCATGCGGTCGATCAGCTCCCAGAACTGCCGCCGGGCGAGCGGGTCGACGCCGGTCGTCGGCTCGTCGAGGATCAGCAGGTCCGGGTCGTGCACGAGCGCGCAGCAAAGGCCGAGCTTCTGTCGCATGCCGCCGGATAGCTTGCCGGCCGGTCGGTCGCGGAACGGCGCGAGGCCCGTCGCCGCAGTCAGCGCGGCGATCCTGCGGCGCCGGTCGGCGACGTTCAGGCCGAACAGGCGCGCGAACACGTCGACGTTCTCGGCGACGCTCAGCGTCGGGTAGAGGTTCCGTCCAAGCCCCTGCGGCATGAAGGCGATGCGCGGCGCGACGGCGCGCCGGTGCGCTGCGCCGGCCATGTCGCCGCCGAGCGCCTCGACCGAACCCTGCTGGACGGCGCGGGCGCCCGCGATCAGCGCGAGCAGGCTCGACTTGCCGACGCCGTCGGGACCGATCAGGCCGACCGTCTCGCCGCTCGGCACATCGAGGTCGACGCCGTCGAGCGCCAAGCGCCCGCCGTATTTCAGCGAAACGCCGCGGAGGCGCGCGGCCGGCGCCTCCCCGATCATTCGGGCAGCCTGACGTTGAGTTCCGGCGGCCATACGGCCCCGGCGTCCAGCCGCACATAGACCGCGCCCGGCAGCCCGGTCTTCACCTGGCGGCGATAGCGGCGCAGCAGGTCCGGATCGATCCGGGCTTTGATGCGGAACATCAGCTTCAGCCGCTCTTCCTGGGTCTCGACCGTCTTCGGCGTGAACTGCGCGATATCGGCCACGTGCGTGACGCTGGCCGGGATGACGTAGTCGGGCGCCGCGTCGAGCACGATCCGCGCCTCGGCGCCGAGCGCCGTCCGCCCGGCTTCGGCGGTCGACAGGAAGAACGTCATGTAGACGTCCGTGAGATCGACCAGATTGAGGATCGCGCCGCCGGCCGGCACGACTTCGCCGGTCTGCGCGGTCAGATACTGCACCCGGCCGGAGCGGGGCGCCTTCAAGGCTGCGTCCGCGATATCGGCTTCGATCCGTTCGACCGTCGCCGCCGCCGCCTCGGCCGCGGCTTGGGCGTTGACGACCTGGGATTCCGCGGCGCTGATCGCGGATTCGACTGCGGCGACGTTGGCGCGCGCCGCCGCCACGGCGGCGTTCGCGCCGGCGAAGCTCGCGCGATCGTTGTCGAGCGTTTCCGCCGCGATCGTGCCGCGGCGCGCCAGCTGGGCGGACCGGTCGAGGCGCTTGCGGGCGGCGTCGCGCTCGGCCTGCCGCTGCTCGACGACGGCAAGGGCGGCCTGCTTCTCCGCCTGGCGCTGCGTGACCATGGCGCGCGCCGTTTCGACGCCGATCAGCGCGCCGCGCCTGTGCGCTTCGGCTTCGCGTCGCGCCGCGTCGAGCGTGTCGGTGTCCATACGCGCCAGCACGTCGCCGGCTTCGACGAAGGCCCCTTCCGCGACCAGGATGTCGGCTATGCGGCCGGGCGCGCGCGCCGCGAGATCGATCTCGGTCGCTTCGATTCGGCCGTTCGCCCGCGCAAATCCGACCAGCTCTTCCGTCGGCCGGAACTCACGCCAGCCGGCGTAGACCGCCGTGGCGACAAGGACGGCGGCCCCGACGCGCCAGATGCGCCGCGCCGCGGGCCTCATGCCCCTGGCCCGAAGCGGCGTCTGCGTCGCGGCGGCCGGGCGTTCGCAATCCTCTGTCGCATCTCAAGCCCTCCCGTGCGCGGTCGGAGTATATCCCGAGCGCCGGCCTGGCTTTGCGATAGGTCAAACGCGGCGAACTTCGCCGCCGGTTCTGCTCGCGGCGCCTTTCAGCGGCCGCGCCAGACGGGCGGCCGTTTCTCGACGAACGCCTGGGGGCCTTCCTGGTAGTCTTCCGTTTCGGCCAGCCGGTCGAGGCCCGCCTCGCTCATCCGCCAAAGGGCCGCGTCGTCCTCGGTCATGGCGGCGTCGGCGATCAGGCGGCCTTCGATGACCGCGAGCGGCGCGTTGACGGCGATGCGTTCCGCCAGCGCCTTCGCCTTCGCCATCAAGTCTTCCGGCGGCACGACCGCGTTGACGAAACCCAGCGTATAGGCGCGCGCGGCGTCGATGGGATCGCCCGTCATGATCATTTCCATCGCGGTCGCCCGCCCGACCACGCGCGGCAGTCGGAAGACGCCGCCGGCGCCGGGGATCAGCGAGCGCTTCACTTCCGGCACGCCGAAGACCGCGCCCTCGACCGCGACGACGAGGTCGCAGGCGAGCGCGATCTCGCAGCCGCCGGCCAGCGCCGGCCCGTTGACGGCGGCGATCAGCGGTTTCCGTCGGTCGCGCCGCGTGACGCCAGCGAAGCCGCCGCGGGCGGTGAAAAGCGCCTTGATGTTTCCGGCGGCGATCGCCTTGAGGTCGGCACCGGCGGAGAATACCGGCCCGCGCGCCGTGATGATCGCGACCCAGAGATCGGCGTCGCCTTCGTAACGATCGAGCGCCGCCTCGATCGCGGACGCGGTTTCGCCGTCGACCGCATTGCGCGCCTCGGGCCGGTCGAGCGTGATGACCGCGATCCGGCCTTCGATCTCGAAATGTACGGGCATTCCGCCAATCTCCCCTGCCTCGGGCCGCTAGCCGCGCCCGCGTATCATGTCCCGCGCCACGACCATCCGGTGGACTTCCGACGGGCCCTCGCCGATGCGCCGGATGCGGCCCTCGCGATACCAGCGCTCCAGCGGCAGCTCCTCGGCCGCGCCCATGCCGCCGAAGATCTGGATACAGCGGTCGAGCACGCGATGCGCCGTCTCGGTGCCGTAGACCTTCGCGATCGAGGCGTCGATCTTGGCGTCCTCGCCCCGGTCCGCCTTCCAGGCGGCCTGATAGACCAGCAGCTTCGCGGCGCGGAGCTCGATTTCGGAATCCGCCAGCATCCACTGGATCGCCTGCTTGTCCGCGAGCGCGGAGCCGAAGGCGTGGCGCTGCTTGCTCCAGTCGATCGCCATTTCGAGCGCGGCGCGCGCGATGCCGATCGACAGCGCGGCATAGGGAATGCGCGCATGCACCAGCCATTCGTCGGCGAGCGCGAAGCCCTGTCCTTCCTCGCCCAGGCGGTTCTCGACCGGGATCTCGTAGTCGGTCAGCGTCACTTCGTTCGGCGCGTAGGAGCGCATCACCGGGATCTTGCGCCAGGAGATGCCCGGGCGGTCGGTGTCGATGATGAAGCTTGTGATGCCGCCCCGACCCTTCGCCTTGTCCGTCCGCGCGAACAGTATCCCCCAGCGCGCCTTGGTGATGCCGGTTATCCAGAGCTTGCTGCCGTTCAGGACGTAGCGGTCGCCCTTGCGTTCCGCCCGCGTCGCGATCGCCCGCGCCGGGTCGGAGCCGCCGCCGGGTTCGCTGATCGCGACGAAGGTGGTCTCGCCCGTCTCGACGGACTTGCGGCCGTATTTCTCGATCTGTGCGGGCGTTCCCTTGAAGATGACCAGGGGCGGGTCGGCGCCGAACGCGCCGCAGGCCGGGAAGTAGGCTCCCATCCGGCACTTGGCGGCCTCTTCGGCGACGACGCACTGCCCGAGGATGTTCAGGCCGGCGCCGCCATATTCGGCCGGCGACTGGACGCACCAGAGACCGAGCTCCTTCGCGCGGGCCTGCAGCGGCGCCAGCTGCGCCGCCGGGACCTCGTAGCTGTCGTGGGGCAGGGTATCCTCGACCGGCTTGACCTCGCGCTCCATGAAGCGGCGGACGGTCTCCTGCAACGCCAGCAGTTCTTCCGGCAAACGCCAGTTGCCGAGATCGCGGTCGCCGTCGTTCATTCCTGCCTACGTCCCTTCACGGTTCAGGGGCCGGCCTGCGGCGCATGCCGGACCAGGTCCGCCGCGGCTTCGTGGATCGCTTCGCCCCGGGTCGGGTGCGCGAAGATCATGCCCGCGACGTCGTCGAGCGTCGCACACATTTCGAGGGCCGTCGCGAAGGCGGCGGAGAGTTCGGCCACACCGGCGCCGACGGCCTGCAGACCGAGCACGAGGCCGTTGTCGGCGCGCGCCACCACACGGACGAAGCCGTCGTCGCGCTCGGACGTGAGCGCCCGGCCGTTGGCGCGGAACGGGATGCGGCCGACGCGCACGTCGCGGCCGGCCGCGCGCGCCTCGTCGGGCGACAGGCCCGCCGTCACGATTTCGGGGTCGGTAAAGCAGACCGCCGGGACGCAGCGCTGGTCCCAAGCCCGCTTGCGGCCTGCGACGATCTCGGCCGTCATCTCGCCCTGGGCGATGGCGCGATGCGCCAGCATCGGCTCGCCCGTGACGTCGCCGATCGCATGGACGCCGCGCATGGAGGTGCGGCAGCGCTCGTCGATTCGGACGGCGGCGCCGTCCATTTCGAGCGCCAGTTCCTCCAGGCCCCAGCCGTCGGTGCGCGGCCGGCGGCCGACCGTGACCAGGATCTTGTCGGCCGGGACGCGGCGCTCGCCGCCGTCTCCGGTCTCGACCAGCAACGCGCCCGCGACCTTGCCGCGCGCCTGCGCCCCGAGCAGCGTCTCTATTCCGAGCGTCTTCAGGCGCTGGGCGACGGGGCGGGTCAGCTCGGCGTCGTACTGCGGCAGAATACGGTCCTCGGCCTCGACCACGGTCACGTCTGCGCCGAGCTTGGCGTAGGCCGTGCCGATCTCCAGGCCGATATAGCCCGCACCTGCCACGGCGAGGCGCTCCGGAACTTCGGTCAGCGCCAGCGCTTCCGTCGAGGACAGCACGTCGTCGCCGAACGGGAGCCCGGGCAGCGCCACAGGCGCCGAACCCGTCGCGATCACGATCGTCTCCGCCCGCACGACCTGGAGGCCGGTCGAGGTCTGGACTTCGACTGTCTTGCCGTCGCGGAAACGCGCGCTTCCGTCGAGCGTCTTGACGCCGGCGGACTTCAGGAGGCCGGCGACGCCGCCATTCAGCCGGCCGACGATGCCGTCCTTCCAGGCCATCACGGCCGCCATGTCGAGCGTCGCCGGGCCGGTGGCGATCCCAATGTCGCCGCCGGCGGCGAAGACGCGGGCGCGGGCATACTCATCGGCCGCATGGATCAAGGCCTTCGACGGAATGCAGCCGACATTGAGGCAGGTCCCGCCGATGCGCCGGCTCTCAACAAGGAGCGTATCGACGCCGAGTTCGCCCGCCCGGGCGGCGCAGGCATAGCCGCCGGGGCCGCCGCCGATGACCAGGAGCTTGCAGTGGATGTCCATCATGGCCGCTCAGCCCTCCACGAAGATCATGGCGGGACTTTCCAGATAGGTCTTGAGGTCCCGCACGAACTCGGCGGCGAGATAGCCGTCGACGACGCGATGGTCGAAGGAGCAGGAGAGATTCATCATCTTCCGGGGCACGAACTGATGCCCGTCCCAATGCGGTCGGATCGCGATCTTGTTGACGCCGACGATGGCGACCTCGGGATGGTTGATCACCGGCGTCGTCGCGATCGCGCCCAGGGGGCCGAGCGAGGTCAGCGTGATGGTCGAGCCGGAGAGCTCGTCGGACCGGGCCTGCCCGCCGCGCGCAGCCTCGGCGAGCCGGGCGACCTCGGCGGCGCAGTCCCAGACAGAGAGCGCCTCGACATGCCGCACGACCGGGACCATCAGGCCGTTCTCGGTCTGCGTCGCGATGCCGACATGGACGCCGCCATGTTGGCGGATCAGACCCGCTTCCTCGTCATAGAGGGCGTTGATCTCCGGCCGGCGCTTCAGGGCGCGGCTCATCGCCTTCATCAGGAAGGGCAGCAGGGTCAGGCGCGGCCGGCC
>MRWG01001634.1_pt1 | contig 13524 bp, 13 predicted proteins | sample 1013341 | NCBI WGS metagenome assembly MRWG01 (sample SAMN06117577, study PRJNA244670) | biofilm metagenome | biome: Water; feature: Cathode Biofilm; material: Biofilm; isolation source: microbial consortium enriched at the cathode of a solar microbial fuel cell | place: USA: District of Columbia ... | reverse complement strand
TTCACCACCTGGTCGCGCTCTGGGGACCGCTCGACCTGCAGGCCCAGGCGGCCCTCGGCCTGCAGGTCGAGCGGTCCCCAGAGCGCGACCAGGTGGTGAAAGCGCCAGCGCCCGCCGCCGTCGCGCCAGGCCGGCAGGGCTTCTTCCGGTTTGCCCGGCGGGATACCGCCGATCAGCGTTGAATCGAAGGTCAGGCGCGCCACCGCGTCGCCCAGCGGGCCGCCGCGCCCCGGCGGCAGCTCGACGAAGAGGGCCTCGCCCACCAGGTCGACCTCGTCCAGGGTCTCGCCGCCATCCCTCTTGTTGCCTTCACGCAGCGGGCCGAGCCTGGCGGTGAGCCGCTGCAGGGTGACGGTCTCGATGTCGGCGCCGCTGACCTGCAGCACGCCCAGATCGACCATTGCCATCTCCACCTTGCCGTCGCTTTTCAGCACCACGCGGCCGCTGGCTTCCTCGGCGGAGACGTCGGCCTGCTTGCGCTCCGGCGTGCTGCCCAGCTCCTTGGCGAGCTTCGCCGGTAACTGCAGGCGGTGCAGGCCGGGAAAGCGCAGGTCGATGGTGAAGGGGTCCCATAGCTTGGCCTCGCCGTTGACCGGCGGGCCCTGCCAGATGAGGCCCTGGGGCGTGACCACCCGCGGCTCGCGGAAGGTGACGGAGAGCGCGAAGGGGAAGCCGGCGAACTCGGGCCCCTGGTAGGTGATGTCGTAGCCGCGCTCGATCTGCTCGGCGCGCCACTTGGCGATGCCGCTGTCCAGCGCCTGGCGGGCCCAAAGCCAATAGCCGGTGAGCGCGCCGGCGAGCAGCAGCAGCGCGAAGGTGGTGGCGACGGCAAGGCGATAGCGGGGCATGGCCGGCATGATAAGTCTCCGCCGGACCGCTTGCAGCCCCCAATTCGGCGCCAAGGCACCCGCAAATCGCCGCCAGACCCTCAGCGGCAGGGGCGGCTTGCATCGTCGGGCATGGGGCCTAACATGTTGAGTGAACTCTGGTTACAGCCGGTCCTGATGACGCCCCCCAAGCAGCCGAAACTCGACGACCTGCAGAGCCTCTCGGCGGAGGAGCTGGCGGCGCGCCGCCTCAGCCTGCCGCCGGACGAGGACTTCTGGGTCTTCGGCTATGGCTCGCTCATGTGGCACCCGGGCTTTCCGCATCTGGAGGTGCGCCTCGCGCGCCTGCGCGGCTTTCACCGCAGCTTCTGCGTTTATTCCCACCGCTACCGCGGCACCCCGCAGGTGCCGGGGCTGGTGCTGGGCCTCGACCGCGGCGGCTCCTGCCACGGCATGGTCTACCGGGTGCCGGCGGCCGAGGGCGAGGAAGTGCTGGACTATCTCTACGAGCGCGAGATGGTCACCGGCGTCTACCGCCCCTCCTGGCGCCGGGCCGAGACCGAGCACGGCCAGGTCAGCGCCATCACCTTCGTGGTCGACCGCGACCACCGCCAGTACGCCGGGCGCCTCGGCCACGAGGCGATGGTGGAACTGATCCTGCAGGGCCGCGGCAACCGGGGGCCCTGCATGGAGTATCTGGAGAACACCGTGCACCACCTGCGCAACCTGGGTGTTAACGACCGCGGCCTGGAGCGCCTGCTGAAGGAAGTCGCCCGCCGGCGCAAGGAGAACGACGCATGAAACCGATCACCCGCGAGGCCATCGCCGAGACCGAACGGCTGATCCGGCCCTACGTCCGGCGCACCCCGGTGCTGGCGGTCGATCTGGAGGACTTCGCGCCCGCCTACGAAGGGGCGCCGCGGCCGCTGGACCTGAAGCTGGAGTTCCTGCAGCACTCCGGCTCCTTCAAGGCGCGCGGCGCCTTCGCCAACCTGCTGACCCGCAAGGTGCCGGCGGCCGGCGTGGTGGCGGCCTCCGGCGGCAACCACGGCGCCGCCGTGGCCTACGCGGCCAGGAAGCTCGGCATTCCCGCGACCATCTTCCTGCCCTCGGTCACCTCGCCGGCCAAGGCCGAGCGTATCGAGCGCTACGGTGCGAAGCTGGTGGTCGGCGGCGAACGCTACGCGGACGCGCTGGCGGCCAGCGAGGCCTTTGTCGCCGAGAGCGGCGCCCTGCCGGTGCACGCCTTCGACCAGCCGGAGACCCTGCTGGGCCAGGGCAGCGTCGGCTTGGAGATCGAGGCGCAGCTGCCGGAGATCGACAGCCTGCTGGTCGCCACCGGCGGCGGCGGCCTGATCGGCGGCATTGCCGCCTGGTTCGCCGGGCGCATCAAGGTGGTGGCGGTGGAGCCCGAGGGGGCGCCGACCCTCTACAAGGCCCTGGCGGCGGGCCACCCGGTGGACGCCGAGGCCGAGGGCATTGCCGCCGACTCCCTGGCGCCGCGGCAGGTCGGGCAGCTGATGTTCCCCCTGGCCAAGGCCCATGTGGAGCGCTCGGTCCTGGTCAGCGACGACGATATCCGCGCCGCCCAGCAAGCCCTCTGGGAGACGCTCCGGGTGGTGACGGAGCCCGGCGGGGCGGCGGCCATGGCGGCGCTGCTTTCCGGGAAATACCGTCCGGCGGCGGACGAGAAGGTCGCCGTGCTGCTCTGCGGGGCCAACACCACCGCCGTCGACTTCGGCTGAGACCCCCGTGAACCCCCCGCGAAACCCGCGGAAATCCTGGCGTTGTGGGCCTCGCGCGGATGTGAGCACGCCGTCACATTCTCGTGTAGTGACGTGATTTGATCGTCCCCGGGGCGGCCAAATATCTCTAAGGCAGCAGGCAGTGGCCTGCGCCCCGCTAAGGGGATTGGTGCAACAGGAGATGTGAGGTTTCCCCCAATGATGCGCAAACTCCTTCTGGCCTCGGCCCTGTCGGTAATGACGCTGGGCGCGGCCCAGGCCGGCGAGCAGTACGTCGACGAGACCGGCTACGCGGTCAGCGGCTACGACCCTGTCGCCTTCTTCGACCTGAAGCAGAACCCGGTCGGCGAGAGGCAGCCGGAAGCGGTCCCCGGCAAGGCAAGCATCACCGCCGAATACAACGGCGCGAAATGGGCCTTCGCCTCGGAGGCCAACCGCGAGAAGTTCCTGGCCGATCCGGAGAAATACGCCCCGGCCTATGACGGCCACTGCGCCTATGGCGTTGCCAAGGACGGCAAGGTGCCGGGCAACCCCAACCTGTGGCGCATCCTCGACGGCAAGCTTTATCTGAACATCACCCCCACGGTGGTGGGCTTTTGGGAGAAGGACATCGACGGTTTCCTGGAAACTTCCGAGAGCAATTGGAAATCGCAGGAATCCGCTCCGGCCTCGACCAAGAGCTGGAAAGCGATCAAAGACAACAACGGCACCTACTCGGTCGATGCGCCGCTGAAGCCCAAGGCGCTGACCAACTGAACCGCGTTTCGGGCAGCCAATGCCTGGAAACAACCGACAGCATTGAGAGTTGATAAGGAGAGTCTTCGAATGGCTGACAAGACGAAAATGATGAGCGCCGCGATGATTGCCGGCGCGGTGGCCCTGGCGGTTTCGGCGACGGCGGAAGTGAACCCCGCGTCGGCGCAGGCCAAGGAGAAGTGCTACGGCATTTCGATGGCCGGCCAGAACGACTGCGCCGCCGGCCCCGGCACCACCTGCGCCGGTACCTCGACCGTCGACTACCAGGGCAACGCCTGGAAGCTGGTGCCTGCCGGTGACTGCGCGAAGTACGGCGTCGAGGAGTCCGAGGCCAAGTACGAGCTGCCGGGCGACCGCAAGGGCTCGCTCGAGGCGCTGGAGCGCGACCGGCCGGCCTGAGGCTCGTCCTGAAGGAGTTCCGCAGCCCGGCCGTGATGCCACGGCCGGGCGCGGTTTTCCCGGCAGCGTGAACTGGAGGATGGCTGGCATGGCGGTTTCGGCGGAGATTCCGGCACGCGCCGGGGTGGGGCTGAAGGCCCAGCACTACGATGCCATCCTGGGCAGCCGCCCCGACGTCGGCTGGTTCGAGGTGCATGCCGAGAACTACATGGGCGCCGGCGGCCCGCCGCATCACTACCTGGAGGCCATCCGCCGCGACTACCCTGTCTCGCTGCACGGCGTGGGCCTGTCCATCGGCGCCGACCGTCCCCTGGACGAGGATCACCTGGCGCGCCTCAAGGCGCTGAACGAGCGTTACCAGCCGGGGCTGGTCAGTGAGCACCTCGCCTGGTCGACCCACAACGACGTCTTCTTCAACGACCTGCTGCCGCTGCCCTACACGAGTGAAGCCGTGGCGCGGGTCAGCGACCACATCGACCGCCTGCAGGAGGTGCTGGGCCGGCGCATCCTGCTGGAGAACCCTTCCACCTACGTCGCTTTCGAAAGCAGCGAGATGAGCGAGCTGGATTTCCTGCAGGCCGTCTCCCTGCGCAGCGGCTGCGGCTTGCTGCTGGACGTGAACAACGTGCTCGTTTCGGCGACCAACCAGGGCTATAGCGCCGAGGCCTATATCGACGCCTTCCCCATGGCCGCGGTGGGCGAGATCCACCTGGGCGGCCACGCGCGCGACCGCGACGACGCCGGGCAGACGCTGCTGATCGACGCCCACGACCGCCGGATCGACGACAAGGTCTGGACGCTCTATGCGCGCACCATCGCGCGGGCCGGGGTGAAGCCGACGCTGATTGAATGGGACAACAACCTGCCGAGCTGGCGGGAACTCTTCACCGAGGCGCGCACCGCCGAGCGCCTGATGTCGGCGCAGGACGCCCTGCGCCGCGACCGCCAAAAGGGGCTGGAGGCCGGACATGCAACAGCTGGCTGACCTGCAGGCGGACTTCGCCGCGGCGCTCAGCGACCCGGCGCTGCCGGCGCCGCCGGGCGTGCGCCGCCAGGTGAAGCTGCCGCAGAGCCGGCGCTTCGACGTTTACCGCAACAACATGATGGTGAGCCTCATCGAGGCGCTGGAGGCCACCTTTCCGGCGGTTCAGCGCCTGGTCGGCAGCGACTTCTTCAAGGCCGCGGCCAAGGTCTACATCCGGCAGGCGCCGCCGCGTTCGCCGGTGCTGCTGCTCTATGGCGAGACCTTCGGCGATTTCCTTGACGGCTTCGAGCCGGCGGCCGGGGTGCCCTACCTGGGTGACGTGGCGCGCCTGGAATGGGCACGCGTCAACGCCTACCACGCCGCCGACGCGGAGCCCCTGACCATCGGGCACCTGGCGGCAGTGCCGCAGGAGCAGCTGGCGCAGACGCGCTTTACGCTGCATCCCTCGCTGCGGCTTATCAGTTCACGTTTTCCGGTGGCCTCCCTCTGGGCGGCGACCAGCGGGGCGGATCCGCAAGCCGAGGTCGACATGAAGCGCGGCGAGGACGCCGCGGTGCTGCGCCCCATGCTGGCGGTCGACCTGCGCCTGCTGCCGCCGGGCGGCCATGCCTTCATGGCTGCGCTGGCCGGGGGCCGCCCCCTGGGCGAGGCGGCGGATCACGCCGCGCAGGCGGTGGCCGACTTCGACCTCGCCTGCCACCTGCAGGGGCTGTTCCAGCTCGGCGCCGTCGCCGCCCTTCAACCGCCCGAACCGATTCAAGAACAGGCAAAGAGTTAGAACGATGACTCAAGCAATCTCCCGCGCGCTGCGCCTCTACCGCTGCGCCGTCGGCCTGACCGAGGCCCGCCTCGACGGCTGGTTCCTCGGCTTGGCTGCGCGCTTCCTCTTCGCCGCCGTACTGCTGGTCTATTACCTCAACTCGGCCAGCACCAAGGTGGGCGAGGGCATCGCCGGCTTCTTCTCGGTCGGCGACAACGCCTATTTTCAGATCCTGCCGAGCGTGGTGGAAGCCTACGGCTACGACGCCTCGCAGGTGCCCTTCTTTCCTTACGACCTGATCGTCATTGCCGGCACCTACGCCGAGTTCATCCTGCCGATCCTCATCGTGCTGGGCCTCTTCACGCGCCTCGCGGCACTGGGCATGATCGGCTTCACCCTGGTGCAGAGCTACGTCGATATCGCCTTTCACGGCGTCGACGCCAAGACCATCGGCGCCTGGTTCGACCGCTTCTCCGACGCGGCGATCATGGACCAGCGCGCGCTCTGGGTCTTCCTGCTGGTCACCCTGGTGGTGAAGGGCGCCGGCGCGGTGTCGCTGGACTGGGTGCTGGGCAAGAAGCTGCTGGCGAAACCGGCGGGACAGCAGGTCGCGGCCTAGCTACTTCCTCGGTCGTCACCCTCGGATTTGTTCCGAGGGTCCAGGGGCAACACCTCGGCGCCTGCCCTGGATGCTCGGGACAAGCCCGAGCATGACAGCAAGAAACCTAAGCCACCAGCCCCACCTTGCGGCGGCCTTCTTCGCTCTTCAGCGAGAAGTCGCTGCCGTCGAACTCCCGGCCCTCATCCGTGCAGAGCCAGGCGACGGCCTTCGCCGGCCACTCCGGGGGAATGTGCACGGAAGGGTCGAGCTGGCTCACCGGGTTGATGCCGGAGCTCTTGATGGCGACCTGCATGCCGGTCGCCACGGTCCCCGGGCTCATGCCGACGACGCGCACGCCCTTGTCCGCATACTCCTTGTGGACGCAGCGGGTGAGCATCAGCACAGCGGCCTTTGAGGAGCAATAGTGGCTCCAGCCTTCCAGCGCGCTGGTCGCCGCGCCGGAGCTGACGTTGACGATGACGCCGGAGCCCTGCGCCTCCATGAGCGGCAGCACCGCGCGCAGGCCGTGGTAGACGCCCTTTACATTGATGTCGATGGCCTCGTCCCAGCCAGCAGGGTCCGACTCGGCGAGGCGGGCGATGGGCTCGATGACGCCGGCGTTGTTCACCAGGATATCGACGCTGCCGTAGCTCGATTTGCAGAGTTCCACCGCGGCGGCGACGTCGTCGTAGCTGGCGACGTCGCAGGCGATGGCCTTGGCCTTGCCGCCGGCCGTGTTGATCTTCGCCGCGACCTCCTCGATGGCGCCTTTGCTGCGCGCCGCCAGCACCACGGCGACACCCTGGCGCGCCAGTTCTTCGGCGGTGGCCGCGCCGATGCCCTTGCTGGCCCCGGTGACGATGGCGGCTTTGCCCTGCAGTTCGCTCATTCTTCGTTCTCCCTCACTCGTCCGCACACTCAGTTCGTCACCCTCGGGCTTGACCCGAGGGTCCATGGTTCAACCGGCAAGAGCCAGTCCGTCATAGAAATGGATTGCCGGGTCAAGCCTGGCAATGACAGGTATATGGGGGCTCAGATGAACTCGACCAAGCTCACCCGCACTTGGAATAGCCGCAGGAGGTGCAGAGGTCGCAGCCTTCCTGGCGGATCAGGCCGGCGCCGCCGCACTTGGGGCACTGGGCGAAGCGCGTGCCGTTTCCAGACCCATCGGGCGGCGCGCCCAGGTTCACCACCGCCTTCTGCTCTTCGCCTTCGGGAGTCTCCTTGGCCTGCAGGAAGCCGATGTCGATCATGTGGCGCTCGATGACGCCGCCGATGGCGGCCAGCAGCGAGGGCACGTAGCGCCCCTCCATCCAGGCGCCGCCGCGCGGGTCGAAGACGGCCTTCAGCTCCTCGACCACGAAGGAGACGTCGCCGCCGCGCCGGAACACCGCTGAGATCATGCGCGTCAGCGCCAGGGTCCAGGCGTAGTGCTCCATGTTCTTGGAGTTGATGAAGATCTCGAAGGGCCGGCGGCGCGACTCCTTGCCAGTCCCCTCCTGCACGATGTCGTTGATGGTGATGTAGATGGCGTGGTCGCTCTCCGGCCAGCGCAGCTTGTAGGAGCGTCCCGGCAGCACCTCGGGGCGCCCCAGGGGCTCGGTCATGTAGACCACGTCGCCGCCTTGCGGCGCCGGGCCCAGGGGCGGCGCCGCGGCGGCGGCGGCCTCGGCGGGCACCAGTTCGCTGGTCGCGGTGTCGGCCCGGGGCTCGCCGGCGCCGGTGGAGAGCACCGCGCCGGTGATCTCGTTGGGGCGGTAGGTGGTGCAGCCCTTGCAGCCCAGGTCGTAGGCCTGCTGGTAGACGTCCTTGAAGGCTTCGAAGGAGATCGAGGCCGGCAGGTTGATGGTCTTGGAGACCGAGCTGTCGATGTAGCGCTGCACTGCGGCCTGCATCACCACGTGGGCCGCCGGCTCCAGGGTCTGGGCATTGACGAAGGCCGGGGGCAGGGGCGCGTCCTCGCCCTTCAGGCGGCGGAACAGGCGGTAGGCGTAGTCGCTGACCTCCTCCTCGCGGCGGCTGCCGTCGGCCTGCAGGATGCGGCGCTTGTAGACGAAGCTGAAGACCGGCTCCAGGCCGGAGGAGATGTTGTCGGCCAAGAGCGAGATGGTGCCGGTGGGCGCCACCGAGGTCACCAGGGCGTTGCGGATGCCGTGCCGGGCGATGGCTTCGCGCACGTCCTTGTCCAGCTCCTGGATGGACTCGCCGGCCAGGTAGGGCTCGCGGTCGTAGAGCGGGAAGGGGCCCTTCTCCTTGGCCAGCTCCACGGAGGCGAGGTAGGCGTGGCGGCGCAGCGCGGCCAGCCAGCGCTCGGTCGTCTTCACCGCCTCGGCGCTGCCGTAGCGCAGGCCGCAGCAGATGAGGGCGTCGGCCAGGCCGGTGATGCCCAGCCCGATGCGGCGCTTGGCCGTGGCCTCCTGGCGCTGCGCCTCCAGCGGGAAGCGCGAGACGTCGATGGCGTTGTCGAGCATGCGCACCGCCGTCGGCACCAGCTCGGCCAGCGCCTCCATGTCGAGCGCCGCGTTTTCCTCGAAGGGGTTGACCACCAGGGCCGCCAGGTTGATCGAGCCCAGCAGGCAGGCGCCGTAAGGCGGCAGCGGCTGTTCGCCGCAGGGGTTGGTGGCGCGGATGGTCTCGCAGTAGTGCAGGTTGTTGCGCTGGTTGATGCGGTCGATGAAGATCACGCCCGGCTCGGCGGCGGCGTAGGTCGCCTGCATGATCTTGTTCCACAGATCGCGCGCCTGCACGGTGCGGTAGACCGTGCCGCCGAAGACCAGCTCCCAGGGCTGGTCCTCGCGCACCGCCTGCATGAAGGCGTCGCTGACCAGCACCGAGAGATTGAACATGGAAAGCCGCCCGGGCTCCTGCTTGGCGGTGATGAAGGCCTCGATGTCCGGGTGGTCGCAGGCGAGCGTCGCCATCATGGCGCCGCGCCGCGAGCCGGCCGACATGATGGTGCGGCACATGGCGTCCCAGACATCCATGAAGCTCAAGGGGCCGGAGGCGTCGGCGCCGATGCCGTGGACCACGGCGCCCTTGGGGCGCAGGGTGGAGAAGTCGTAACCGATGCCGCCGCCCTGCTGCATGGTCAGGGCGGCCTCCTTCAGGTTCTGGAAGATGCCGCCCATGTCGTCGGGGATGGTCCCCATGACGAAGCAGTTGAACAGGGTGACGTTGCGCTCGGTCCCCGCCCCGGCCTGGATGCGCCCGGCGGGCAGGAAGCGGAAATCCTCCAGCGCCTCGAAGAACTTTGATTCAATTGAGCTTCTGGCCGCGGCATCGGCCTCCCCCTGGGCCTCTGGCGCGGCCAGCGCCCGGGCGATCCGGCGCCAGGAATCGGCGATGGTTTTGTCCACAGGCTCGCCCGAGGCCGTCTTCAGGCGGTATTTCATGTCCCAGATTTCCTGGGAGAGGGCCGGCAACTTGGTCATTTCGGCGCCTTTCGCCCGCTGCTAAGGGCAGTCCAGGCCACGATATTTGGCGGAAATACGAGCCTGACGATAGGTCCGGGCCGGGCGCCGGTCAAGCCGCTGTTCCCGCTTCGTTTCGCCAACCGGAGTCGGATAGGAATTCTGCCATGGCAAGAGAGACTTCGGGGAATTCGCGTCAGCGGCGTGAACTGTCCACAACTTTGCGCACAGCTATTTTTGCGCGGGGGACTTGCTTTCAATTCGGCTTTCGGCAGCCGACTCGGGCTCCGGCCCGGTGAGGGCGGCGGAGGACGCCCCGGCGAGGGCCCGGCTGCGCCCCTCGATGGCCTGTTCCAGGCGGGCCAGGAAGTCCTTGCGCTTGAGGCCCGGCGGGATCTGCGGCAGGAACTCCAGGGTGATGGTGCCCGGCAGCTTCCAGAAGCTGTTGCGGCGCCAGAAGAGGCCGGAATTGAGCGCCACCGGCACCACCGGGACCTGGAGCTGGCCGTAGAGCGCGGCCACGCCGGGGTGATAGGGGCGCTGCTGCTCCGGGGCGACGCGGGTGCCTTCGGGAAAGATCACCATGGGGCGGCCCTGGGCGGCGACCTGCCTGGCCGCCGCCACCATCTTGCGCAGCGCCTTGGCGCCGCCGCGGCGGTCGACGGGGATGAGCCCGGCGCGCCAGAGATAGAGGCCGAAGAGCGGGATGCGCATGAGCTCCTGCTTCAGGACGAAGCTGTGGTCCCACAACAGGATGGAAAAGATGATCGTGTCCCAGGCCGACTGGTGCTTGGCGGCGATCAGCACCGCCCCCTCGGGCAGGTTCTCGCGCCCGCGCACCTGGTGCTTCAGGCCGCAGATGAGGCGCAGGGCCGCCAGGATGGGATGGGCCCAGACGCGCCCCAGGACGTAGATGCCCTTGCGCGGGCCCAGCAGCAGCGGCAGGCCGACGATGACGCAGAGCGCGGTCCAGCCGTAGAAGAAGACGTTGAACAGCAGGGAGCGCAGCGCGGTCATGCCCGAACGATGCCCCCGGTCACGCGGCAGCCGCGAAGAGCGGATCGAAGATGCCGCGCACCAGGGCCACCAGGTACTTGCTGTACTCGGTGATCAGCAGGCTGCTGCTGCCCGGCCACAGCCACCAGTCGTCGCTCTTGAAATGCTCGGGGAAGACCGGGTGGGGCACGATCTCGATGTCCGGCATGATGCGGCGGAATTCCAGCAGCGAGCGCGGCATATGGTAGGTGGCGGTCACCAGGCGCAGGGAGGTGAAGCCCTGCTCCTTCATCCAGGCCGCGGTCTCCACCGCGTTGCCGCGGGTGTTGTCGGCCTCGTAGCCCAGGACCACGCAGCAGGAAAGGTCTTCCGGCGAATGCTGCGAGAGGTCGAGAAGCTGGCGCACGTCGACCCCGTGATAAACGCCGGAGACGAAGAGCTTGCGCCCCTTCTTGGCGCTCAAGAGGTCCAGGGCGGCACCCAGGCGGTCGCTGCCGCCGGTCAGCACCACGATGGCGTCGGTCTGGCGCTGGCCGTTGTCGGCCTGGGTCGGCATCAGGGTGGTGAACCACAGGAAGCCGATGCCGTAGGCCAGCGTCAGCAGCAGCGTCACCACGACCAGCCGCCTCAGGCGGCGCCAGCCGCGCCCCGGCGCCTTGCTTCTGTCCTGTCTGAGGGATCGCATGCGCATGGCCAGGACTCTTTAGGGCATGCGCGCCAGGGTGCGCAACACGGTGATGCGGGCGGTCAGCATGGTGACCAGGGCCGCGGCGACCGGCAGCAGGACCAGCAGCGACCACTCGTAGGGCTGCAGGCTCAGCTCCGGCAGCAGGCCGCTGTCGATGCGCTGCAGCAGGAAGCGCGCCAGGTAGAGCGTCGGCAGGGCGCAGAGAAAGCCCAGCAGCCCGCCGCGCAGGCCGAGCCTGAGGGCGTGGTTCTGGAACTGCCGGGCGACGTAGGAATCCTGTGCGCCGATCAGGTGCAGCAGCTCGATGGCCTGGTCGTGGGCGGCCAGGCCCATGCGGGTCACGAAGGCGACCATGATGCAGGCCGCCGCCACCACCAGCAGCACCACCACCGCGGCCATGATCTCCACCGCCCGGGCGAGGTCCAGCAGGCGCCCCAGCCAGCGCTGGTGGTCGTCCAGCAGGCTGCCGGGGGCCAGTTCCCGCGTCGTGGCGCGCAGCGTCTCCATGTCCGGCGGGCCGGCCGTGTCGATGGTGACGGCGACCAGGCGCGGCAGCGGCAGGTCGCCGGCCACCACCGCATCGCCCAGCCAGGGCTCCAGCAGCGCCGTCATCTCCTGCGCGTCCATGGGCTCGACCGCCAGCACGCCGGGGGTCGCGGCCAGCGCCTGGGTGAGCGCGTTCAGCGCCGGGCCGTCCGTGGCCGCCGCCGCCTCGGCGGGAATCTGCAGGGTCAGGGCGCCGGCCAGGCCGCTGTCCCAGCGGTCGGCCAGCTTGTTCATCGACAGGGCGCCGGCCAGGGCCAGGGCGGCCAGGTAGACCATGATGGCCACCAGCAGCGGCAGATAGCGCCCGGAGGCGTCGCGGTCCAGGGGAACGGGTTTGCGGGAGCGCCCTTTGGCTTTGGAGGGGGCGGCCATGGCGTCAGCCGTGGCCCGCTTGCGGGCTGGGCGCCGGGCCGGCGTCGAACTCCACCGCCTCGCCGTCACGCAGGCGGGTCACCGGGTGGCGGAAGCGCTGCACCAGGGATTCGTTATGGGTGGCGATGACCACGGTGGTGCCGATCTTGTTCAGTTCCTCGAAAAGATACAGCAGGCGCACGGCCATGCGGTCGTCCAGGTTGCCGGTCGGCTCGTCGGCCAGCAGCAGGCTGGGCCGCGCGATCACCGCCCGGGCGATGGCGACGCGCTGTTTCTGGCCGCCGGAGAGCGTCGGCGGCAGGGCGTCCATATGGTCGGCCAGGCCCACCCAGGTCAGCAGTTCCTCGACGTCCTTGGCGCTGCGCCCCCTGTCGGCCCGGGTGGCGCCCTGGCCGCTGATGTGCAGCGGCAGGGAGACGTTTTCACGCGCCGTCAGGTGGTCCAGCAGGCGGAAATCCTGGAACACCACCCCGATTCGCCGCCGCAGCAGCGCCGTTTCCCGGCGCGAGAGCCCGGCCACGTCTCGACCGAAAAGAGCGACTCGGCCGGCCGTAGGGTGCTGGGCGAGGTACATCATGCGTAAGAGCGACGACTTGCCCGCGCCGCTGGGGCCGACCAGGAAATGGTAGGATCCCGGGTCGAACTGCAGGGAGATTCGCTTCAGGATTTCCGGCCCGTTTCCGTAGCGCAGCACGACGTCCTCGAAGCGAACCAAGGTGCATTTTCCCTTTTTCGGAAGCTCGAATCGAAAATGGCATAGGCAAGTCAGTCCCGTAAAGGGTTCTGCTCCTGCCTTGCTTTGCCCATACCTCACTCATATAAGGTTAGCGTGACATCTCCCCGGAGGGCAGAAGTCGTCCATGATTGTTTCTTGTCCTGCCTGTGAAAGCCGTTTCGAGGTCGATCAGGAACAGCTCGGCTTCAAGGGCCGAATCGTCCGCTGCGGCAAATGCGGGAACTGCTGGCACCAAATGCCGGACAACGACCCGCGTGCGGCCGTGGCCGAAGAGCCGGGGCCGCCGCCGCGCCGCCGTCCGCCGCCGCCGCCGCCCAAGAAGAAGGGCCGCGGGGTGGCCGTCGGCTGGCTGCTCCTGCTGCTGCTCATCGCCGGCATCGCCGCTGGCGGCTGGTACGAACGGGAGCGAATCGTCGCCCAGTTCCCGCAGCTCGCCGATGCCTATGCGTTGCTGGGCATTCCCGTCACGCGGCCCGGCCCGGCGCTGGACCTGAAGGTTCAGACGCCCACCAGCGACGTGGTCGAGGGCGATACGGTCATCACCGTGCGCGGGACGGTGACCAACATTTCCGACCGCAAGCAGGAAGTGCCGCAGCTGCGCGCGCAGTTGATCAGCAAGTCCGGCGACGTGCTGTCGGAGTGGGTTTTCGACACGCCCCAGGTCGAACTCGACGCCGGCGGCAGCGTCGACTTCGAAACCCAG
>MRWG01001633.1_pt1 | contig 13528 bp, 11 predicted proteins | sample 1013341 | NCBI WGS metagenome assembly MRWG01 (sample SAMN06117577, study PRJNA244670) | biofilm metagenome | biome: Water; feature: Cathode Biofilm; material: Biofilm; isolation source: microbial consortium enriched at the cathode of a solar microbial fuel cell | place: USA: District of Columbia ... | reverse complement strand
GCGCGGCCCCGGCCCGCGCCATCGCGGCAGACGATCCCGTCACCCGGATCTTCCGCCTCGATCGTGGCCGCCGCCCCCGGCTTGCACAGCTGCAGAAAGCTGAAATGCATCGCGTCCGGGAGCATCACCCATTCCGTGGTGCCTGCGGGAAGATGCTCCGCCAGCCATCCGCTTTCCAGCTCCGCAGGCCGATCCCCGATATCGACACCGGCCCCGATCAGCAGCGCCGGCGCATCGACACCGCCAAGGCTTTCAGGCGTGAAGCCGCGCGCAAAACCGGGATCGAGCGAGACAAAGGCGCGGATGCGCGGATCGTGCATGTCCTGCCTGAGGCCGGGTGCATCGAGCTTCAGATCGCCCATATCGTTCAGATCGCTTGTGGGACACGCTCTCGAAGCAATGCCCGACGCGCAGTCCCGCGCAAACAGATCCGGATCGAACCGGCCACCCGCCAGCGCCGTGACGGTCCAGCCGCCGAGCGAATGGCCAATCGCCGCAATCCGCTCCGGTGCGATGGAACCGGCAAGGGCCGGCTCCTCCAGCACTGCATCGATGACCCGGCTCAGATCACGCGGCCGCTCCCAGAGCATGGCCGCCTGCCGTCGATCACGATTGAAATGCGTGGTGCCGGGATGATCCGGCGCGGCGACGGCATAGCCCTCATCGGCAAGCGCGACCGCAAGCCAGCTGAGATTGCGCCAGGTGCCGCCATAGCCATGCGAAAGAACGACCAGCGGATGCGCACCCGCCGAAGGCTGCGCATCACGCACAACGCGCGCGCCGACGAAGGCCGGCGTTTCCCCCACCACCACCCCGGGCGCACCGCCCTTAGCCGGATACCACAGCGCAACATTGAGCGGCCGCGGCCCCTCACCGCCAATACCGACAGTGCGAAAACCGACATCGGCCTGCGCAGCGGAACCCAGAACAACCAGCGCAACCGCGCTGAAGCAGATCTTGAACATTTCAGGTCTCTCCTTGGATCAGATCCGGGGAGGCATAGGGACCGGAAACGGGTTCGGAGACCTGAAACACGATTCAGGACGGGTTGGTGGAGCATATGTGTGTGCTGCGTAAAGACGGTCTTGTCTGATCGGGCGGTGGATCGACAGGGCGTACAAACACTGCGCCGTGTTGCAACCGTCCGACCGGCTACAGCGGATATCATCACCTAACCCTGAGCAGTCAGGTCTCGGAAAGAAACCCGCGCAGTTTTTGCTCAAGAGCAGGTCGGTCAGCGCTCTTCGTCTCACACTCCCAAACGGTGAGGACATTCCAGCCGGCATTTCTCAAAGCGGCTATGTTGACGGCATCGCGCGCAACATTGCGGTCAATCTTCGCTTTCCAGTAGTCACTGTTGGTTTTTGGTCGTCTGGCTCCGCGAGCGCAACCGTGACCATGCCAAAAGCAGCCATTGACCATAATGATCTTACGACGTCCCGCGAACACTAGGTCAGGTTTTCCGGGAAGGTCTTTTCGGTACAGGCGAAAACGGTAGCGGAGACCATACACTAGTTGGCGCACGATCATCTCTGGCGTCGTATTCTTCGACTTGACCGCACGCATCGTGGCGCTACGGGCATGATCAGTCACAGTCGTTTTCATCACCGGTCTCGGTGTCGACAGAAGCGGTCCCGCCAAGAGCTTGATACCGTCGATCTGCAAGCCACTGCAGGCGCTTGGCCTGAGTTAAAAGAACGCGCCGCAAACCACCTTGCACCTTGCGCTCTGAGATCACCTGCGCCAAGCGAGAAATGATAAGCGCTCGACGCGCAATGCGGAAATCCGGGTGCGAGCGGATCTTAGCGACCTCATCGGAAACGACCCGCATGCGATACGATGGCGGAATCTGAACCTCGACAGTAGGTGCAGGAGGATCTTTCTCGTTGAGTATCGCCTTAAACTCACTTTCAGCGACAGCCTTGCTGTACACTGCGTATTCCAATGCATTGAGATGCGCACGAGCAGCGGCGCGGTCAGCAGAGCTGCGAATATCCTGGAACTGAGGCAACGGATAGACCTCGATCTCGTAGACTTCGAACGGATCCAGCACACTCATTGCCACAGCATCGGTGCGCTGGTTCGTTAGATGCCTTCGGATGCGGGTACGAAGCATCTCGTTGGTCTGCCCAACGTAGATCGGCTCTCCATCGTAGTCGTAGAAGATATAGACCCCCCAGCGGAAATTGCCTACGCGACGAGTCTTTCCGGTAATGGGATCATCAAAATCGCTGTCTAGGAAAGTGACGAGGTTCCGCCTCAGATCGTCCGTCTCAAATGGTGGGACGTTGATATCGTCTGGTTTATTCTCACTTGTCATTCAGCCCCTCTGGATCGGCATACCACCGATTCGACTTGCATTGTGCTTACACAGGGGATCCTGATTTTAATACATCATTCAAGTGGACCGCATGTGCTTAAACTTGCTTCGCGCCCCCCGGCATCTGGTAACACGGCCATACAAACCGCCGGCTTGAATGAGCAACACGAATTGATACGCCGCCATCAAAATCGGATTGGATATGGACTTATGCGCCTGAAGGTACGTCTGATTTGATCATCCAGATCAGTTTTCCGCTGGCGGCGTACAGTCTCACGCCGCCACGCCAACCTTCGCCTTGAAGCTCTCAAGTAACGGCTCAATGATGTGTTGCGCCAAATGCCTCACGACTGGAACGGCCACACCGTCGCCAGTGAGATGATAGGCCTCATTGTATTTTTGGGGCAAAACATAATCGTCATCGAGGCCCATGAGGCGCGCAGTCTCGCGAGACGAAATCAGGCGTGAACGAATTCGGTCTCCATCAACAACAAGAATCACTTGGCGCGACGAGCCACCTGCTGGCGTACGAAGGCAACCGGCAAGGTCATCAAACCTCACCTCAGCACGCTGTCGCTTCACACCATCCTCGATACGGGTGCGTTTATAGACAGCGCCGACCATACGGCGACGCGCGCGTTTGGCGGCGTCAACCTTTGCCAAATTGACCGGAGACATCTGGCCAAGCAATTTCGCCGTTTCGGCTGCGGTGTGCCAACTGACGCTATCTGGCTTCTCTTCGATAAGATCAGCGAATACCGAGTTCCGGCGCGGCGGTGTGGGCATGTTCCACCACAGCCACTTAGCCTTAGCGTCATCGTTGATACGCTCATAGGCCGCGCGCAGACCGCGAGTGTGAAAGGGCTCAATGGGCCCTGGGGATACAGTGGCGTCCGCCACGTGAAAGTCATCGCGAACCCCCACCACGAACAATCTCGGGCGGGACTGGGGAACGAAGAGCGCAGCGTCAATCACCAACGCGCCATATCTGTACCCATTCTGAGCGAACGTCTCGCAGATTGCCTCGAAGTCCTTACCGCCATGACTGGTTAGCGCGCCAGTGACGTTCTCAAGCGCTACAACACGCGGCGCACGACCGTCCGCTGCCAGTTGCTTAATGATATCCCAAAACGGATAGAAGGTGCCCGATCGTTCTCCGCGAAGCCCGGCGCCTCCTCCTGCAAGAGAGAGATCCTGACATGGAAATGAAGCCCAAGCGAGATCGGCAGTCCCAGGCAACTCGTCCACATCGATCTCTCGAATATCACCGACCTTCAGAACAGTTTGACCGACCTTGTCCCAGTTGGCTTGATACGTAGCGCCTTTCTTAAAATCGAAGTCATTGGAAAAGGCGCACTGCCAATTAGCGCCGAGACCAGCGCGCGCCATCCCCCCACCGGCGAAGAATTCGTAGAAGGTTGTCTTGCCGATTTCGGTCATCCTGTCCCTGCTCCTCCGGCGCAAATCAAGTCAAGAAGTGTTTACGGTTCGTTCTCACTATGCATGAATCGCTACGGAGTTTCTAGCTCTACCGCGATGTGCTCCAACGTTCACGCACGCTCAATCGGTTATTTGTTCGTGTCCACCGACGCTTGTTCGAGAATCCGCGTATCAAGCAGACTACCTCGCTCAGCAAGCTAGCAAGTCGATTTAGTATGAGAATTCATAAGCTTCAGAGGAGGCAAGCTGGAGCGGGTAGCGGGAATCGAACCCGCATATTCAGCTTGGAAGGCTGCTGCTCTACCATTGAGCTATACCCGCCGGGTTCGTTGCGCTGGCTCTGGGAGACGGTGGTGGAGGGAGCTGGATTCGAACCAGCGTAGGCTTAGCCAACGGATTTACAGTCCGTCTCCTTTAACCACTCGGACACCCCTCCGTTTCCGTCAGAGCTCAGCGACGTGGCGTGAACTTCGTGTGGGCAAATCGCCCCGCTCAGTCCCGCAATGCGCGCCTTATGCAGAGACCGCTTCGAAGTGTCAACCGCCTGTCGCAAATCTGGTGTCAAAAATTTTCAGAACGCAAATCCTGTTTCCACAATCGCCCGGCGCGCCTATAGAGAACGCATGAGCGACGATCAGAATTCAAAGACCCCGAAAGACAGCCATTATGCACGCCTCCGGCGGGCCCACAGGGACCGTACACAGCAGAAGCAGGGCGATGGCAAAAGCGATTCCCGACGCGGCGAAGGCCCGCGCGACGGCCTTGTGCGGCTTTATGGCCTGCACACGGTGCGCGCCGCCCTCGACAATCCACAGCGTCGAATCAAGCATATGCGCATCACGCGCAACGCCGCTGCCCGGCTGGAGCTGGGCGAGCCCTCGGCCCTGCCCTTCCCCGTGGAGATCGTCGAGCCGCGCGCCATCGATGGCCTCACCGGGCCGGACGCGGTGCATCAGGGCGTTCTGATCGAGGCGGAACCGCTGAAACCAAGGCCGCTCGGCGATCTGGAAGGCGCAGGCCTGGTGCTGGTGCTCGATCAGGTCACCGATCCGCACAATGTCGGCGCGATCATGCGCTCGGCCGTCGCCTTCGGCGTCAACGCGCTTGTCACCACGGCGCGGCACAGCCCCTCCGAATCGGGTGTGCTCGCCAAGGCCGCCTCCGGCGCGCTGGAGCACATCGACCATCTGACCGTGCGCAATCTGGCCGAGGCGCTGGAAGAACTCTCCGCCGCCGGCTTCCAGACCATCGGTCTCGATTCGGACGGGCCGGCCCAGCTTGAGGCCACATTCGCCGCAGACCGCATCGCGCTGGTTCTGGGCGCGGAGGGCAAGGGGCTCCGGCAGAAGACACGCGACACCGTCACCGCACTCGCCCGTCTCGACATGCCCGGCGCAATCCGCTCGCTGAACGTTTCCAATGCCGCCGCCGTGTCGCTCTATGCGGCGCGCCAGTATCTCGGCAGCCGCTAAATCGCCCTGCGTCCTCCCGGACGCGCAAAGGACGATCCGGCTCATTGATGGAGCATCGGATCAATCCGGTGCTCAGTAGGTAACGGTCACGACCACCGTGTCCGTATAGGTTCCCGGCGAAGGCGTCGTCTGCGGCGGCACGCGGCCATAAACGGTCAGCACCTGCCCGCTGCCGCTTCCGGTGCCGGGCACCGCCTCGCCCGGAATGGCGGCCAGCCCCCAGGGCAGGCTGCGCGCTGCATCCTGATAGAGCCCGTAAGTCACAGTTTCGCTTCCCTTGCTCATCAGCCGCGCCGCCGGCGGCGCTGCGGCCTGCCCGCCATCGAGCCCGACCGTGTAGGCGGTGCCCGGCGTGCAGGTCACCGTCACACCGCCCGTCGTGTCCACATTGCCCGTCAGAACGCCATGGGCACCGAAATCCAGATCCTGCGTGGCGACGAGGCAATTGTCGGCAATGGAGGCCGAAACGGTGAAGGACGGGGACGCCGTCTGGCCCGACAGGTTCGAACAGTCGCTCAGAAGCGTGTAGCGGTAGATGAAATTCACATCCGCGCCTGAGAAGGCGGACAGATAGGTTCCCGCCGGCACGGTCGACTGGCTGCCGAACACCTGGCCATAGAGCGTGAAACTCGCCGATCCGCTGCCCAGCACGCCGAGTGTGAGTTCGAGCGTCGGCGGCGTGGCGGCGAAGCCCCAAAAATAGGAACCCCACACCACCGTGCGCCCGGCGTCGGAATAGGGCTGGAAAGCGAGTGTGTCGCCGCCGCTCGCCATCTGCCGCGCAGAGACGGTCGCGCCGCCGCTGCCCGCGCCAATGCTCGGACAGATCAGGATACGCGTGAGCGAAAGGCCGGTGCAGTTCACATTGATCGTGGCCGTCCCGTTCACCGCCCCGCCTGAAAGCGTGTCGACCGCGCCGAAACTCATGTCGGAGATGGTGAAGTTGCAGCTTTGCGCACGCGCCTGCGAAAGCGCGCCCAGCATGAAGGCGAGGAAGAGCAGAGCTGCGAGAAGCGCCCTTTCCCGGCCTGGAGGGTTTTCGCTTTTCGGTAGATCGCGAAAACGCTCCAACATATTGTTTTTACGCAATTTTGGACAGAAAACCGGTTCCCCCTTTTTCTGAAATTGCTCTAGCGGCATGGCACCGCCTCCAGCTGCACCTGCTCGCCCGGCTGTGACCGATAGGCGAAGGAGGCGGCGCAGACCTGCCCATCGGGCAGCTCGATGCGCACGGCGTTCTCCCGACCAAGCCCTGTCAGATAGGTCGCGCCATCATAGCCGATGAAGAACGCCTGCCCCTGAAACGCCCCGACCGATCCGACGGGAAGCGGCGCGCCTTCTCCATCCACGAATGAAACGAGCGCGCCACGCGCCTGCCGCTCAATACCGAAGGCAACCGCAACCCCGCCCTTGCGCGGCGGCACGGCGCTCGTCGCAGTCATCGGGATGTCCGCATCGAGCGGCAGATCCGCCGGGTCGATGGAGAAGGCGTTTTCCTCATTCGCCACCAGATCGGGAACGAGCAACCGCCCCCACCGGTCGCTCGTTCCGACGGGACGGTTTTGATGGGACACCGAAACACCCGGCGCGCCGGTATCGACAACGGCGAATGCCCCATCAATGCGGTTTGCGACAAATGCCCCGCCGCCTGCCAGAACCAGAGCGCCATCGAGCGATGCTTCCGCCTGAAACGCGTCGTCGCGCTGATAAAGCGCGCCCTCGATGCGCCCGTGCCGTCCGCGATAGCTGAGCGAGGCGGAACGTTCGGGGCACCCGCCCTCCGCGCTTCGCAGACGCCAGCCGAAACTCCCCTCTTCACGCGTTTCCTGCCGGGAGAGCTGCGAGACCAGACGCGTGCCATCCGGGCGGCTTTCAATGCCGCTGGAAACGTTGAAGTTTTCTCCAAAAGCGATTGAAATTCCGCCGAAAACGCCAAAATTCTCTTTTTCCTCGGCATCAACAAAACCGGTGAGATAGAAATTGCCGCGACGGGCTATGCGCCGACTGTAGGACAGCGAGAGAATGCGGCTGCTTTCGCTGTGCGCATCCTCTATATGCGTATAGGAGAGGCTGAGGATCGAGGGATCGAAGCGCAGCGGGATGCCGAGCGATATCTGGTCGATGGCGCGCGGAACGCCGGCACCCAGCCAGCGGGCTTCAAGATCGCCGCTCACCGGCAGCGCCGTGACCGATGCGATATCGTGATACGCGCCGAAGCTGCGTTGCAGCCGTCCACGCAGCGACCAGCCCTCAAAGCCCAGCTCCACCGATCCGTTGACGAGACCGCCGCTCTCACCATCGAAATGACTTGCCGCAGCCGCGAGAGAGGCAGCGCCATAAGGACCGATGGGAAAGGCGATGCCCGCACCGCCATTCACCAGCCCGCCCCCGCCTTCCACATGGCCTTCCAGCGTCAGCCTGTCGGTGAGGCCGTAGCGCATGCTGGCCGACGCCATCAACCGGCTGTCGTAATCGGAGGAGCGGCTGCCGAAGGCGCGGCGGGGAAAGCCCGCCTCGACCGAGAAATCGAGCAGTCCGCGCCGCAACAGCCGCGTCGAGGCGTAGAAAGGCAGTGTGGCCTCGGTCTCGCGCCCCTGCGCATCGCGCAGGACGATGCGCGCCGACCCGGCGCCGGAAACAGCCGGCAGATTGACCAGTTCAAACGGACCTTCATCGACGGCGCCGGAAAAGCGGCGCGTGTTGTCGGCGTAGACTTCAAGCGTCGATGGAACGGCCGCCGTGCCCGAAAAGGATGGCAGCGGCAGCGTGACCAGATCAGGGCGCAGGCCGAAATTGCGCTGCAGCTGCACGCCGCCCAGATAAACGGGCCGTGTCCAGGCCAGACCGCCGCTCACCAGATCGCCGGCGCGCCAGGTCAAAAGGCGCTCGTCGTCATCGCGGGTCCAGCTGGTCGCAAGCCGTGTTAGCCCATCGAGCTGACCATCCGTATAGCCGGCGAGAAACGATTGGCTGAACGTGCCGTGCGGACTGAAGAGCCGCGCCTCGAAACTGCCGGAGACGCCCTTCAGAAGCCCGGTCTGCCCGCGCTCGAATGAGTGCGAGGTGGCAAACAGCGCGTAGTTCAAAAGCGCCCCATAGATGGAGCGACCGGCCTTGCGTTCGTCATCGGCATCCTGCGACAGATCCAGCGTTCTGGCAGCGCGCCCCTCATGCCCGACTGTCACAAACAGTCGCTGCCCGGCCTCATCCACCGCAACAACAAGATCAGGCAATTCATTTAAAAGAAAGAGATTTTCGCCGAGCCTGGAATCTCCGCGTGGCTCGATACCCACCTCACGCAGCTCCTGCCCCGTCGCCGCCAGCTCGCCGGTCGACAGCTCCTTGAAGTTCCCGATCATCCCGACCGGCCGCTCATTGATGAACACTTCCAGATAGAGCTCGCGAACCACCTCCACGAGCCCGGGAGCAGCGCCGGAGAAAGCACCGCCCTCGCTGGCGCTGACGGGCTTGCCAACAAGCCCCAGCGCGATGGTGAGAAGCGCACTAGCGGCGCTGTATGGCCAGACTGGTTTCAATGGGACCGAGATGGCTTTGCGCCCGCATCACAAGCGGCCCCGCGCCAACCCTTCCACTTGTCCTGATCGGCCACTGCATGCTCGCGCCGCCAAGCACGTAACCCGTCAGGCCCTCATCCCGCCCAACCACACCGCCACCTGAAAGCAGCACGACGTCAGCAAGCCGCAATCGTGACGCGCCCTGATTGCGGGCAACCAGCAGAAGCTGCCCGTCCATCCGCACCAACCCCAGCGCGACCCGCGCCGGTGCAGCATCGGGCGCGCGGAAGAAAACCGGGATGGAGTGCCGCACCACAAGATTGACCGCCCCGGCCCGTCGCTTTGCCGGGTCGGGCAATTGATCCACCACGACGCGATAACTCTCCTCCCCGCGAACAGGCGTCCGGGCGGTGCGCACCACACGTATCGTGTAATCGGCACCCGGAGAAAGCTGCGTTGCCGGGGGACTCGCAACGACATCGCGCGTGGGTTCGAAACGATCCTGACCGCCGGACTGACTCCAGCGAAAAACGCGCACCTGAACATGCATGGGCGCAGCCGCATCATTGCGCAGCCGCAGCACGGCCGCGCTATCGGGCGCAATCAGGTCGAGCGTGGTCGGCGCGACACGCAGACTGCCAGCCGAAGCAGCGGATATCTGCAACGCAAGGAACAGGACAACGAGACAACAAAAACGCATTGGCATTCCGGTCTCCCTTGGCAATCCTAATAGGTGACGGTCACCGTCACCGTGTCGGCATAAACGCCAGCGCCGGGCGTTGCCTGCGGCGGCACCCGGCCATAGACGGTCAACGCCTGCGCGTTTCCATTGCCCGTCCCCGTCACCACGTCGACACCGGTCGTGTCTCCCCACAAAACGGAACGCGCCGCATCCTGATAGAGACCATAGGAAATGGTTGCCGACGCGGGACCGGTCATCAACCGTGTCGCCACGGTTGCACCCGAACCCGCGCCGGCATCCAGCCCCACCTCGTATGGCGTGCCATTGGTGCATTGGATGGAAATCGTGCTGCTCTGATCGATATTGGCGTCAATGACACCCTGCGCCCCAAAATCGAGGCTTCCGACGGATACAATGGTGCATTCGGCCTGAATGGTGATCTGCACGTTCAGAGTGCTGGTCGCAGTCGCCGCCTGCGCCACAACGCCACCTGCCCAGGTCAGGAAGGCGGCTGATGAAACGAGCAATATGCAAATCCTACGCACGCTGGCTCCTCTTGGTCACAGGCGCGTTTTGCTGCCGGACTAACGGTGGCTTCGCCAAGAATTACGTATTGAGGAGAAAGTAATGCGATTCGCCCAAAAGTAGAAAAATAAATTTGTCAGCTAACTTTATCCACCATGGCGCGATATTTGAATTGATATACAACATACGGAAAATTTCACGGAAGAACATTCATGGGGATCGATCACATCGATACATTCGATTGCGCTCGGCCCCGAGATATTTCGAAAACTCATTTCAAATTGCAAAGGACGAGTGGCGGTCGTTCAAAGCTGTCCGACTGAGAAACCCAAACCTCGGCCACGCCATACTGGTTGAACACTCTGCAGTTACCGGCGTTCCACACCTTCGCTGCGCGATACCGCACAGGACAGCCGAAGAATTCAGGACAATCCCGGCAACCATCCACGCCAGAAGCAACGAGCATGAACGCAACCTCCTCCCTAAACCTGACCCGGCTTCAAGAGCTTCTCACGCCACTATGGATTTGCGGACTTATCAATCAGATTGAGTTTTGTTGCGGCCTGCCGCATTGCCTCAACGGCTCCCAACGAGGGGTTTCCCGCGCATAGACCGGATATTTCGACATAAAGCTGGACCTCTGGAGTGTTCCAGAGGGCGATGAAGGTTTTGCGAGGTCGGCTTCTCTTATGTCGTCCTCCTCCATGAACCGCCTCATGAGAACGACAAACGGCAGGACATCCTCCTTAAGAAGCCCAAGGTCATCGCTAAACGAACCTTCCCTTCTGTGGCGGGCGATCTCGGCAGCATGATAGGCGACGATCAGGTCCTGATGCACGGTACCAAGCTCTTCGCAATTGAACCCCATGAGTTCGTCAGCGGTGTAGTGTTTTATCTGAGCGGGTCGCGCCCGGACGTAAAAGGCCAGAGCGAGCGCAGAGGCGCAAAAAAGCAGGCCGAATCTGGATACAGTTGGAGAACATACCGGACCGCACCCAAAATCCGGGTGAGGAAACAATCGGAGCAAAGCTAGCAAAAACAAAGCGAGAAGGTTGGAATGGTGCCCCCGGACGGACTCGAACCGCCGACCCCCTGATTACAAATCAGGTGCTCTACCAACTGAGCTACAAGGGCATCCGGCGATGCGTTAGCACAATCCGCGCTCAAGTGAAATCAAAACTGGCGACAGCCGGTTGCGATCCCCACATCAATGCAGCCGCATATGCCTTTGCACGCGTTCGCACGCATGCTAACCGATAGCCTCCTGCCTCAAGTTCAAGGGCCCTTAGATTACCATGACCCGAAAGCCGATGGCCCTTTCCTTCGTCTGCGCCGACACCAAGGATGCACAGGAAGCTGCAAAGCGCCTGTCCGCACTCTACGGCCAGGAGCGCCCCGAAGACGCGGATGTGATTGTCGCGCTGGGCGGCGATGGCTTCATGCTGCACATTCTGCGCGAAACCATGGGAGCCGGGAAACGCATCTATGGTATGAACCGCGGCTCCATCGGCTTCCTCATGAACGAATACCGTGAGGACGGGCTGCGCGAGCGTGTGGCGGCGGCCATTCCCGAAACGGTGCGACCGCTCCAGATGATCGCCGTGGATGCCGACGGCAACACGGTGAAGGCGCTGGCCGTGAACGAAGTGTCGCTTCTGCGTCAGTCCTACCAGGCCGCCAAGATCCGCATCGCCATAGACGACAAGGTGCGGCTTGAAGAGCTGATCTGTGACGGCGTGATGGTGGCGACGCCGGCCGGGTCCACAGCCTACAATCTTTCCGCGCATGGCCCGATCCTGCCGCTGGACGCGCCGCTTCTGGCGCTGACGCCGGTAAGCCCGTTCCGCCCGCGTCGCTGGCGCGGGGCGCTTCTGTCCAACCAGGCGACCGTGCATTTCGACATTCTGGAGCCGGGAAAACGCCCCGTAAATGCGGTTGCGGATCATACGGAGATCAAATCCGTCGTCTCCGTGACCGTGCGCGAATCGCATGATGAGACCGTTACAGTGCTTTTCGACGAGAGCCATTCTTGGAACGAACGCATCCTCTCAGAGCAGTTCCGCTATTGAACAATAGGTGACTTTACGGCAAGCCATCTGTTGACATCGGGCGCTCCAAGCCGTACGCCACCTAGGATTCGAGGCTCCATGCCTTATGAGGCGGCATCAGGCCGCAGAAACCAAAGACAGCCGAAACGTGCCAGCAGAAGAACAAGACACCGCTCAGGAAGCGTTGACATTTTCCGATCTGGGCCTGTCCCAAAAGGTCCTCTCCGCCGTGACCGACGCGGGCTATACGCAACCAACCCCGATCCAGGCGGGTGCGATACCGCATGCCCTGGCCGGCAAGGATGTGCTGGGCATCGCACAGACGGGCACAGGCAAGACGGCCTCGTTCGTTCTGCCGATGCTGACGCGCCTCGAGCGCGGCCGTGCAAGAGCACGCATGCCGCGCACGCTCATTCTGGAGCCGACGCGCGAACTTGCCGCCCAGGTCGAAGAGAATTTCGTCAAATACGGCAAGAATCACCGACTGAACATCGCGCTTCTGATCGGTGGTGTTTCCTTTGAAGAGCAGGAAAAGAAGCTGGAGCGCGGCGCCGATGTGCTGATCGCGACGCCCGGCCGCCTGCTGGATCATTTCGAACGCGGCAAGCTGCTTCTGACCGGCGTCGACATTTTCGTGATCGACGAGGCGGATCGCATGCTCGACATGGGCTTCATCCCCGACATCGAGCGCATCTGCAAACTGATTCCCTTTACGCGTCAGACGCTGTTCTTCTCGGCAACCATGCCGCCGGAGATCACCAAGCTGACGGAGCAGTTCCTGCAAGCGCCGGTACGCGTCGAGGTCTCCCGTCCGGCCACCACCGCAACCAACATCACGCAGCGCTTCGTCAAGAGCGGCTCCAAGCCGTGGGACAAGCGCGAGCGGCTGCGCAAGCTCATCGACGATGAAGGCGAGACGCTGAAAAACGCGATCATCTTCTGCAATCGCAAGAGCGAGGTTGCGACCCTGTTCCGTTCGCTGGTGCGTCATGAATATGATGCAGGCGCCCTGCATGGCGACATGGATCAGCGCGCGCGCATGACGATGCTGGAGAATTTCCGCAAGGGCAATCTGAAGCTGCTCGTGGCCTCCGATGTTGCAGCACGCGGTCTCGACATCCCGGATGTCAGCCACGTCTTCAACTTCGACATTCCCACCCATGCCGACGATTATGTGCACCGCATTGGCCGCACGGGTCGTGCAGGACGCAAGGGCGCTGCCTTTACGCTGATCACCAAAGCGGATCGCAAATATATGGATTCCATCGAAAAGCTGATCGGCCAGGACGTCGAATGGCTGGACGGCGATCTTTCGACGCTTCAGGCTGACGAAAGCCCTGAAGAGGAGAAGCGCGGGCGCGGCTCCAAGCGTGGCGGCAAGAAGGATGCCGGCGCGAAGGAGAAGCAGGGCTCTGCACAGAATTCCGGGCAGGACACCGACAGGAAGTCGCGCAAGGAAGAGATCAAGTCCGACAATGCCGAGCGCAAGGCAAAGCAGGACAGGCCCCAGCAGGACCGCTCCGAGC
>MRWG01001632.1_pt1 | contig 13537 bp, 18 predicted proteins | sample 1013341 | NCBI WGS metagenome assembly MRWG01 (sample SAMN06117577, study PRJNA244670) | biofilm metagenome | biome: Water; feature: Cathode Biofilm; material: Biofilm; isolation source: microbial consortium enriched at the cathode of a solar microbial fuel cell | place: USA: District of Columbia ... | reverse complement strand
TCTCGCGCATCCATGAACTTCTGCCTTGGAATTGGAAGCAAAGCCTGATCGCCAAAGCCGCATAATCGCGGCCTACGCCGGATGCTTACAGAGCGATCACGTTCAAGGCGTGTCGGCCGGGTAAGTAAAAGATCCGGCCCGGGGCTAGGAATGGCTTGATTCTTATTGATAGGTAGCCCGCCGGATCCCGGCACGAATGTGAAGTCCTAGGAAAATCGAAATCGTGATACGGGGATGCCTTCTGGTGCCACCGACGTCGTGTTCCCGGAACCTCCTATATCATGACTATGCGGCCAAAGACTGTCTGCCGAAATGCTCATATCGTATACCACTGAGACGGGCGCATGGCTGACATCCTCGGGATCCTCAATGTCGTAGATACTGAACGGTGCACATGCCTTCCGAACCCGATTTCCAGATGACAGGTTCTCGCGCAACGAATGGCGAGCGACCATGAGCAGGTCGCCATGATCACTGCCATTTCTCGAGATATGCCACACAGGTTGATCGCGTTCAGCTGCGCCTGACAAGGTAGCTGGAAAACAGGTTCCTGTAGTCGGGAATGTGGTTCGAGAAGAGCTCGCCCAGCCCTTCGATATCGTTGCGCCAGTCGCGGTGCAGCTCGCAAGCGGCGCCGAACCACGTCATGAGCTGAGCGCCCGCTGCCGACATCCGGTCCCAGGCCGCGTCCCGGGTCATCGGGTTGAACGTGCCCGAGGCGTCGGTGATCACGAATACCTCGTATCCTTCCTCGATGGCGGAGAGCACTGGGAACGCGACGCAGACCTCCGTCACCACGCCAGCGACGATCAATTGCTTCTTGCCCGTGGCCCTCACCGCGGCCAGGAATTCCTCGTTGTCCCAGGCGTTGATCTGCCCGGGACGCGCGATGAAAGGAGCGTCGGGAAAGGTCTCTTTCAACTCGGGCACGATGGGGCCGTTCGGCCCGTCCTCGAAACTCGTCGTCAGGATGGTCGGCAGGCCGAAATATTTGGCCGCGTCGGCGAGGGCGAGGACGTTATTCTTGAACTTGTCCGGGTCGATATCCCGCACCAGCGAGAGCAGCCCGGCCTGATGATCGACGAGCAGGACCGCTGCGTCGTCCTTGTTCAGGCGCTTGTAAGTAAATGACATTCGCGTTTCCTTCTGGTCTGGCGGCCGGCATGGCGGCCTCGGAGTGTTCTGGCGCTGCGCGGCTTGGCTGCCCGGATGTGGCTGGGCGGAACGAAGCGCAACACCGTCAGCATACCGGGCGTGCCGTTCGCCGCCATCGGTCGCGACGCGAATGTCGGGTTCACGATTCGAGAACGGGCGGAGAAGGGCAGCGGACGGAAACCGGCCCTAGGTTCGCAGCCAGGGGGGAGTGTCGCCAAGATGCTCCACGAGGTGGTCGATGAAGAGGCGGAGCTTTCCCGGCATTGGCCTGACCGGCGGCCAGACGACATGAATGGGCAGGGCATGCGGCCGAAGCTCCGGCAGAACCTGGACCAGCCGGCCCTCTTCGATATCGCGGTGCACGATGAACATTGGCAGGAGCGCGATGCCGAGCCCGGCGCAGACCATGTCGCGCATGGCCTCCCCGTTATTGGTGACGAGGTGGGAATGCCTGGGAGGCCGGACAGGCGAATCGAACCGCCAGATATCGCCGATGCGCCGGTTCAGATAGCTGATGGTGGCATGCTCCGACAGATGGCCCGGCTCGGTCAACGGACCGTGACGCGCGAGGTAGTCGGGACTGGCGACGATGGCGCGCCGGTCCTCGCAAAGCTTGCGCGACAGGAGCGTGCTGTCCGACATCTCACCCAGTCGGATGCCGACATCGTGCCCCTTGCGCGCGAGATCGACCATGGCGTCATCATAGTCGAGAACGATTTCAAGACTGGGATGGGCGCGCGCGAAACCGGCAATGATCGGGCCGAGGTGATGGATGCCAAAACTCATTGGTGCCGATATGCTCAACCGGCCCTGCAAGTCCGTCCCGCCAGATGCCGCGGCCTCGGTTGCGTTGACAAGTTGCGCCAGCGCCGGACGCAGGCTTTCGGCAAGTGTCAGCGCCGCATCAGTCGGCGTGATGCGACCGGCGTGGCGGGTGAAGAGGGCCGTGCCGAGCGCCGCCTCGAAGTCGCTGATCCGCTTGCTGATCACGGATTTCGAGACATCCGCGCGAATCGCGGCCCCCGAGATGGAGCCCGCGTCGATGACCGCGAGAAAGGTCTCGATCTCGTTGATCGTCCAGCGCATTCCAATTGATTACGGCAAGGATTGGTCCGGCGCAATTTGCGAGCGTGGCGCGGGGCAAAGTCGTGATCTCAAGGGAACGCCAGACAGAAGAAACCCGCGTTCTCGAGAACAGAACGGCAAGACCATTGATCGACTCCGGAGCGGTGCACAGTTGACCCTCGAACGCGGCAAGACCGCACGAGTGGGAGAATCCGAAATGAGACATGTGAGTTCCATCAGCACGGCCGCGTCGGGCCATTGGGTCGGAGACGGTTTTCCGGTGCGGTCGCTGTTTTCACACATGAGCGGCGAAAACAGCCACGATCCGTTCCTGATGCTGGACTATGCCGGTCCGCATCACTTCGAGCCGGCGTCACGGCCGAGGGGCGTTGATGTGCACCCTCACAAGGGGTTCGAGACCGTCACCATCGTCTATCAGGGCGAGGTCGAGCACGGCGACTCGACCGGCAAGGGCGGCGTGATCCGCGAAGGGGATGTGCAGTGGATGACCGCAGGCGATGGCATCCTGCACAAGGAGTTCCACAGCCACGACTTCACCGCGCGCGGCGGCCCGTTCGAGATGGTGCAACTCTGGGTCAACTTGCCCGCAAGGGACAAATCGGCCCCGCCGGGCTATCAGGCGGTCACGGATGCGCAAATCCCGGCAGTCGATCTGGGCGAGGGTGCCGGGCGTCTTCGGGTGATCGCGGGCACCTTCGATGGGCATGTGGGCCCGGCGCGGACATTCACGCCGATGGAGGTCTGGGACCTGCGCCTTCATGCGGGCAAGCGGACCGACTTGGCACCACCCGACGGGCAGGATGTGAACGTGGTAGTGCTGAGCGGGTCGGTCGCGATCAACAGCGACGCGCCAATCACCGGCCCCGCCGTCGCCCGCCTGGAGGGAGAGGGGACGTTTTCGGTCGCGGCCGAGACGGAGGCGAAAGTGCTGCTGCTCTCGGGCGAGCCCATCAACGAACCCGTGGCGGCTTACGGCCCGTTCGTGATGAACACCGAGGCTGAAATCCGTCACGCCATTGCCGAATTCCGTTCTGGTGCATTCGGCAGCTTGTAGAGGGCATCAATATCACGGGCGGGGATCTTCCCCGCCCTCTTTCGCGAGGTCTGGTGCGCCAACTTGCCAAGAGCAAAAGCCATCACGTATGCGAGGCACCGTTTGGGCAACGAAATTGGCGCACCTGCGATAGGAATGGCTCGCCTTTTAGGAAGACGCGTCGCGGCGGATCCCGATGGGCAAGCGAAGTCCTGGCGAACAGTTTAACGAGCATATGAGAATACGTTGCTGCGACCAATTTCAAGGCGAACTGACCACACACGGGAAGACAATCTGCGGCGTTGGAATCCACGCCCGTAGAAGAACTGCCGCACCAGGCTATCTCAACGGGAGCAGAGGAGAAACGCATGTCCCTACTCGTCCTCGTGGTCGTCACCGGCTTGATATTCCTTGTCGCTGACGCCGTCATGCTATCGAAAGTCATCATGTTGGCCCATGGAAGCATTCGCCACGGGGCAGCTGCTTCGCCAGAGTGCATCACCATCGTGCTCAGCAGAAACCCCTAGGACGTCGCGGGACGTCCGGCGACTTGGCAGAGTCAGCAGATCACTTCGTATCGAGTGTGAACTTTAGGAACCTCGCGCCATCGTGTTCGATCTCGCCCACGAAGCGCGCCCCCAACCGGTCGAGCGCAGCGACGTTCCGGCGCGACGGTGGCAGCAGAAAGGTTACGAAGGGAATGCGCGCATCGGCCCGCGCGAAGCCGAGAGCCTCGCGCGTGATCCGCACGCCTAGCCCGAAGGCATCGGGTTTCAGCACCAGACCGAAATCCCACTCCGCTCCCTCCTTCTGAAAGCCACCCCAGCCCACATAGCGGCCGTCGGCAAGAAAGGCCCAATGCCCAAGGCCGTCGCGACGCCAGCACTCCTCCTTCGTCTCGACAAAGCGCGCGGCGGCCTCGTGATCCCAGGTGAAGGTCAGGAGCGGCATGTGCGTGGCGACGCGCGGGTCGGACATATGCGCGATCAGCGCATCCGACGGGATCTCCGGCAGGCGTGCGAAGGTGATCCGGGGTGGCTTCCCTAGTGACATACCGGCGCTATCTTCGTGGACGGCGTCGAGATCGTAGCACATGGAGAGACCACCGGATCAAACTGTCGGCCGCTCCGGCATCGTCACGGGCGTCATCCGACGGGCCAGCGCGCCTGCGCGGCGGCGCAGGAACTCGGCCAGACGATCGCCATAGTCACTGGCAACGGCATCGCGCGCGGTGGGACGGGCGGCCAGCGCCGTCCGCCAGGCAAGAACCTTCTCGAGGTCTTCGAGGAATCCGAACTCGCCGATCCGTTCAAAGGTGTCGAGGTATCTGAACACCGGCGCGAAGACTGCGTCGACCAGGCTGAACCGGTCGCCCGCGAACCACGGGCCTTGGCCAAGATGCGCTTCGAGCAGGCGAAAACGGGCATGGAGCGCCGCGGCCTTCGCCTCCAGGGTGGCATCGTCCGGTGCGGAGTAGAAGCCCGCTATGTCGTTCAGCGTCTCCGACCCGAAGCCGATCCAGGCACGATGGCGCGCCCGCTCGACCGGGTCGGCGGGATGCAGTGGATTGGGCTGTGTCTCTTCGAGATACTCGAGGATCGCCCCAGACTCGAAAAGCGCGGCATCGCCCACCTTCAGGACCGGGGTGCGGCCCAAAGGCGAGATCGCCAGGAACCAATCTGGCTTGTTGGCGAGATCGACTGTGACACGGTCATGCGTGACGCCCTTTTCAGCAAGAACGATGGCGATGCGCTGGACGTAAGGACAGAGCGCGTGGCTCACGAGGGTGATGGGGTCAGACATGTTTCTTTCCTTCCTGTTCAGCTGCGCGGGCCATCCACCGGGGGAGGGCAGCGGACAGCCCGCGCCGCTCAGCCGGCCGCCTTGGGGCGAACGACTATGGTTGCCTGCATCTGCGGATGGAATTCGCAGACATAGGGATATGTGCCAGGGGCATCGAAGATGATCGTGAATTGACCGTCCCGGTCGATGGGCCCGGTCTCCCAGCTGCCGTCGCGTGCCGTGGCCGTGTGCGGCGCGAGATCGCCGTTGATCCAGGTCACGCTGTTGCCTGCGAGAATCTCGATCTCCGGCGGGTCGAAGGCAAAACCCGCGATGCGCACCATGACCTCGTGCGTCCCGTCATGCGCCCGGAGTGGGCAAGGCAGCCCGGTCAGGGCCAGCACAGTGCCGAGACCCTGGCCGAACTGCCGACGCGTCAAACGTGTCAGCTCGCGCATTGCAGGTCTGCGACCATGTGTTCCGCATGTGCCTCGTGGGCGCGGAAGGTGACGAGTGCATCCTCCAGCAGCAACTTCAGCGGCTCCACGGTGACAGCGGGGATGAAGGTCTCGGCGACCGTCTGGTTCACGAGCTGATGGTAGCCGAGTTCGTTCGTCGCGTAGGCGCAGTCGAAGTTCACACCGGTTAGCCCGGTCAGTTCGGCGCGCTTTGCCGCCGCGCCCTCGACCAGCGCCCGGGAGAGCGCGTTGTCCTGCGGCGTGACGTCAAGCTCGGCGATCAGCTCTCCGGCCTGCTCGTTTACGGCCGAATGATCGCGGATCATGGTCTGCGCGAATTCGCGAACCGCGTCGGTCTCGGAAATCGCCAGCGCCAGGTGCGCGTAGCGGATGTCGAGGCTGCCGGCGGTATAGGCTGTATGTGCGATTTCGAGATCGTTCATCGCCTCATCGGCCTGCGCACTGACACCGGCCGCCGCAACGGCAAGGCCGATCATGAGGGTAAGGGTTTTCATCGTGTCGTCTCCTTGACAGGGTTTCGGTGACGGCAGATGACACGAAGCTGTCCGGATGATGAATGCCGGTGCGTCCAGAATTGATGTCCAGTCGTCCAGCTCTCTGGACGCACTGAGAATTATTGATAAGCTTCCGCCCATGTTGGACCTGCTCAGCGATATTCTCACCCGCCTGTCGCTCCGCGGCACGCTCTACTTCCGCACCAGCTTCACCGAGCCCTGGGGGGTGCGTGTGCCGGCCTTCCGCGACGTGGCGCGCTTCCATTTCGCGCATCGGGGCGAGGCGTTGGTGCGTGTCGAAAGCCAGCCCGTTCCGGTGCATCTGGCGCAAGGCGACCTGGTGATCATCCCGCACGGGGCGGCGCATGTGCTGTCCTGCCGGCATACCGGGCCGGACGAGGCGTTGCCGCTCGACGACATCCTGACGCGCGCGGGGTTTCCCGGCCACGGCACGCTGGTCTGGGGCGGTGAGGGGGACGCCCGCGACACACAGCTTATCTGCGGCCATTTCGCGCTGGCCGAAGGTTCGCGGCACCTGCTCTTCGAACGCCTGCCGCCGTTCATCCACCTGCGCGGCTACGGCGACGAAGCCGGCCCCTGGCTCGAGGCGACGCTGCGCGTGATCGGAGCAGAAGCGGGCGGCGCGCGCCTCGGCGGTGACCTGATCGCACTCAAGATGTCCGAAGCGATCTTTGCCCAGGCAATCCGGGCCTATATCGAGCAGGCACGCGAAGTCGATTGCGGCGTGGCGGGTTTCGCCGACCCGCACCTCGCACGCGCGCTCACCGCGTTTCACCAAGCCCCGACCGCCTCCTGGACCGTCGCGACGCTCGCCCGTGAGGCAGGGCTGTCGCGCACTGGCTTTGCCGAACGGTTCACGGCGAGAATTGGCGTGACGCCGATGAGCTATGTAACATCCTGGCGCATGCAGATCGCACGCGAGGCGCTGGGGACGCGCGGGCTTAGCGTGGCCGAGGCGGCTGAGGTATCGGGTTACGTTTCGGAATCGGCCTTCAGCCGGGTCTTCAAGAAAGAGATTGGCATCTCGCCGGCCGCCTTTCGGCAGGGCGCCGCCGAGTCGCGAGCCGCGTGACCGGTAGTCCGATGTTTCGGACGATCTGCAATCTTATGCGAACTTTCTGAAATTCACCATCCTCATATGAGCGGATAGGCAGGTGGCACGGCGGATTGGCCGCCAACCCAGGAACCCTGTCGAAAGGACCTCGTGTCATGCGTTTCGTCACCAAGACCATCCATGCCTGGCTCGACTATCCCGTCGCGCTTTCTCTTATCGCCATGCCGTTTCTGCTCGGTCTCGGCTCATCGCATCCCCTCGCGCTGACCGTTTCGCCGGTGATCGGTATTGCGGCTTTCCTGCTGACGGTCTTCACCGACCATCATCTCGGCGTCGTCCGCGTGCTGCCCTATAGGCTGCACCTCGCCGTCGATCTGGTCGTGGGCCTTCTCTTTCTTGTGCTGCCCTTCGCGCTTGGCTTCTCCGGGCTCGACGCGGCCTACTACTGGCTGAACGGCGCCGCGGTGGTGGCGGTCATCGCCCTGTCAAAGCCCGATACCGGCATGGTCACGCTCTGAATCCGAAAACTCCACAAGAAAGGAACGTCCCAATGGCACGTATCACCCAAGTTGCCGACACCGCCGCCACCCCCGAGGCCGCAGCGCTCTTCACCGCGATCAAAGGCAAGATCGGCATGGTGCCCAACCTCTATCGCGTCGCGGCGAACCAACCTGCCGTGCTCGGCGGCATGCTCGGCCTCAACGAGGCACTGGCCGGTGGCGAGTTCGACGCCCGGACCCGCGAGGCGATCGCACTGGCCGTCGCCGGAGCCAACAGCTGCGACTACTGCGCATCGGCCCATGCCGCAATCTCGGCTGGGCTGAACGTGGCGCCCGGCGACATCGACGCCCATCTCGCCGGACGTTCGGACGACCCGCGCACCGAGGCGATCTTGCGACTGGCGTTGGCAATCGTGCAGGCGCGGGGTCTGGTCACCGACGCCGACCTGTCAAGGGCTCGCGATGCCGGGCTTTCCGACGCCGATATCGTCGAAACGGTTGCGAACGTTGTGGCGAACATCTTCACCAACTACCTCAACCACGTCGCCGCCACCGATATCGACTTTCCCGTTCGCAAAGTTCGCGCCGCCTGAACGAACCGGCCCGCCGAGCGCATCGGCGGGCCGACCCTGGCTTACCAAGCCATGCAGAGGAAAGTCCGTTCCATGAAACGCGATGCCGAGGCCACCCCCCATACGCTGATGCAAGCCGGCCGGAACGGTCGGCTCTCCACACAGCCATCGGTTGATGACCTTACAATCGTCCGGACGTTCGAACCGGACGATGCAGCGGCGGTGCGCGCGCTCTTCATCATGGTGAATAGGCTTATGGCCCCACCCCACCTGGCAGCGCAATTTGAGCTCTACATCGCCGGCGCCTTGCGGGAGGAAATCGACCGGATTGCCCTCTACTACGCGGCCAAGGATGGACAGTTCTTCGTCGCCACAGCGGCAGGTGAGCTGGTCGGCATGTTCGGCCTCGAACGGCCAGACCGGGACGTGGTTGAGCTGCGGCGCATGTATGTCGATCCGCGGTTCAGACGCCGCGGCATCGGGCGCGACTTGCTGGCCCGTGCCGAGACTGAGGCCCGAAAGGTCGGCTGCACGCGGTTGATCCTCAGCACGTCGGAATTGCAACCGGCCGCGCTCGCTCTCTATCGGAACGCCGGATATCGCGAGACCCGGCAGGACGTGGCGGCGCGCACAACCAACAAGACCATCGGCGGTCCGATCCGTCGCTTTCACTTCGAAAAGACGCTTCGCCCAAGCCCATAGCGATCTGGCTGGACGGCTCTTTCATCAAGGCTCCCGCGACCGCGCGCCCAACCACAAGGAAACTGACATGAATCCGCACTTCCAGCCGCAAGGCGCCCCGATCAAGCTTTATCGCCATGCGAAATCCGGCCATAGCCATCGTGCCGAGCTGATGCTGGCCCTGCTCGATCTCCCATATGAGACAGTCGATGTCGACTTGGCCAATTGTGGGCACAAGGCGCCGGAATTTCTGAAACTGAACCCATTCGGCCAGGTGCCGGCCATTGATGACAACGGCGTCATCCTCTCCGATTCCAATGCCATCCTGGTTTATCTGGCGCGCAGGTATTCTACGGATCATGCGTGGCTTCCCGACGAGCCGCTAATGGCCGCCGAGGTGCAGAGATGGCTTAGCATCGCCGCGGGGGAAATCGTCCAGGGGCTATGTGCCGCGCGCCTCGTGACAGTCTTCGGCGCGCCGCTGGACCACGGGGCGGCAATTGCAAGGTCGCATATGCTTCTTCGCGTGATCGAATCGACGCTCTCTGCCCGCAGGTTCCTGGGCGGACAAGGCATCACCATCGCCGACATTGCAGGCTACACCTATATCGCGCACGCGCCAGAAGGTGGTGTCGACCTTGAGCCCTATCGCGCCATACGCACTTGGCTGGCCCGGATCGAGGCATTGCCGGGCTTCGTCGGTATGGCACGTTCACCGCTGCCCGAAGGCATCTGACGTCTGCAACAGGAAAGAACCATGCGCGACCCCTACACGTTCCACGCCGGCGAAACCGCGGTCCAGGATCGCGCCAGCGTTCCGGCTCGGACGCGAGAGATGGCGAGCCGTGTCATCCGTGACGCCATGTCCAGGCAGCACCAGGAGTTTTTCGAGAGCCTGCCGTTCATGTTTCTTGCCCTTCTGGACCACCGGGGCCGTCCATGGGCGGTGCCGGTGTCGGGCGCGCCCGGGTTCGTCCGGGCACCTTCGCCGCAGCGGCTCTGTCTGAGTGGCGTGCCGGTCCTCGCGCAGGAGTTCGACCTCGACACCACTCCCGGCACGCGGATCGGCCTGATCGGCATCGATCTCACGACGCGTCGCAGAAACCGGGTGAATGGCCGCATCGCTTCGCGCGGCGAGGGGCTAGCAATTGCCGTCGAACAGAGTTTCGGCAATTGTCCGAACTACATCCATGCACGCGCCTTCGGCCCGCTGCCTGTCGATCCTCCGCCCCCGGTGCGACAGCCGATGCAGCTGGATAGCGACGTGGCGCGCCGCATCATTGCCGGTGCGGATACGTTCTTCATAGCTTCGCGAGGCGCGCATCCTGCGGACAACCCAAACGAAGGGCTCGACGTGTCTCACCGCGGGGGGCAGCCCGGCGTTCTGGGGGTCGACGACGACGGAACGCTCTCCTTCCCGGATTTCTCGGGAAACCGATATTTCAATACGCTCGGCAATATCGAGGCCGACGGTCGTGTGGGTCTGTTCGTCCCTGATTTCGCCAGGGGCGACGCGATACTCCTGACCGGCCACGCTTCGGTCGAGTGGACTCCTGACCGCGTCGCCGCCTTCGCGGGCGCAGAACGAATTGTGGACATGGTGCCTGACGAGATCTGGCATGTGGAACATGCATTTCCGGCCGCCGCTCACCTGATCAAGGTCTGGCCGGGTCTCAACCAAACCGGGGGCTGGCAGGATGCACATCCAATCAGTTCGTGAGGCGGATGTTCCAGCCATCGCGCAACTCGCCTGCAAACTGGCCAGCCATGTCGCCGATCCCGATTCGGGCGCCGAAACGGGTGCATTACACCGGCTCGGATTCGGGGAAGACAGGTTGTTCGAATGCCTCGTCGCCGAAATAGATGAGGAGGTGACAGGCTGCGCGGCCTACGGTGAGGGCTTCGAAACCCAAGCCGACAGGAAGAATGGAATACGTCGATGAAAGGACAATCAGAACGCGTGCCAGGACCTTGCTTGCCTTTGCGGAGAGCTGTTGCCGCGACGGTTTTCGCTGTGTGGGCAGCCTTTGTGTCCGCCCAACAGCAAATGGAACTGCACTTGGTTCTGGCATTTGATGCATCTGCCAGCGTCAACGATGTTGAGTTCAACTTGCAGCGAACAGGAACCGCTGAAGCATTGCGTTCACCGTTGGTGGCGGGAGCTATAGAACGGGCCCACGGCGGGGTCGCTATTGCGATCGTGCAGTGGTCTAGTGTGACACAACAAGCTCTCGGGTTGGACTGGGTTGAGCTGCACGACGCGACCGATATCGCTGCCTTTGCCAAAGATGTCGCCGACATGCCACGTCGCCTACCGGGGGGAAACACAATGATCCATTCCGGTTTGGAGTTTGCCGATCAAATGCTGGAGGCAGCGCCAGGGCAAGCGCGTCGCCGAGTCATTGACATCGCGGCAAATGGGCGGGCTGACGATGCCGAGAAACTTGCAATGACACGCACCAGCCTCTTGTCCGAAGGGATAGTCATCAACGGGCTCGCAATCGAAGAGGATCTTAAACTTTTGTCCAATTACTTCATTCAATATGTGATTGGCGGTCCAGGCGCGTTCGTCATCACCGCCAATGACTTCGATGACTTCGGCGAAGCGATGGAGCGTAAGTTAGTTCGAGAAATCAGCAGCCCACAGCTGTCGATGCACATAGAAGCAACATCGAGCCATTCCTATGAGGCGATGAACCGACAGCGGTCATGTAAAGAATCGGTGGAATTGCCTTCGCGCCGAGGAAAACAATCCAGCGGTCAGTGGCAGCGCAGCATCACGCCTTTTCGGGAAAAAGCCACCCCGAGACCGGCATGAGCGCTCGGCTCACGATCGGGATCAGCACCAAGCCGACGGTCAATCCGATGACACCATCCAGCCCCGCGGTGACCCCCCATGTCACGAAGCCTCTGGCAGAACCCAAGGTTTCCGCTGCCAATTTCGCTGTCTGCTTGATCTGCTCGTAGGGCAGATGCCAGCCGAAGTCGAGCAGCACGTGCACGAGGATGCTGCCACCGACCCAGAGCATGGCAACTGTGCCCACCGTGGCGATGAACACCATGACCCCGGGCATTGACCTGACGATCCCGCGCCCAACCACCCGAGTCACGGCGGTGCGTTCTTTCGCGCTGAGGAGAAGCCCGAGATCATCGGCCTTCACAAGCAAGGCGACTGTCCCGTAGACCAAAACGGTGATCCCGATGGCGACCGCTGCCAAGGCCAGTGCCTGAATCCAGAAACTGGCAATGTCGATCTGCGAGAGCGAGATGGTCATGATCTCAGCCGACGGGATGAAATCGGTCTTGATCGCGCCCTTCCCCCGATTTTCTTCGAGATGGGCCGCGTCCAGCGTCCGCGCCTGCTGCGGGCCGTGATCCTTGTGCGGCACGACCAAGTGCCAGACCTTCTCGGCACCCTCGAAACACAGAGATGCCCCGCCAATCATCAGGAGCGGCGTCAGCGTCCACGCAGAAACGCCTGCAACAGCAGCGCCGCAGGCAAGAGGATCACCAGCTGTTGAAAAAGGAGGCGCGCGCGATCTTCCACACGATCGGCAATTCGCGCGCTTCGGGCAATCCGGTCACGTATTTCGGGGTCACCGCCGCATCATCGATGACCACACCTGCCGCCTTGGTCTTGGCCTTGCTTGCCTGGGCCACGACATCATCGAGTTGCGTCGCCGCCAGTTTTGCAATCGCAGTCACGTCGTCGAAAAGGGCCGGTAATCCGCTCATGAAACTCCTTGTATTTGCTCGTCGCGGCCAAGGTCGACCCTTCCAAAGAACGAGAGGTGCCGCTAAATAATGTCACGTCATGAACCTTACCCATTCGGAATTCGAGGTCCAGCTTCAACCTTGACGACGCTTATGGCAGCACCAAAGGACGACCTGCGCCGAATAGGGCTCTAGACGCGCCATCTGCGCGTCGCTTAACCAGAAAAGATCAGACATGACACCACTCCGTTTTCGGAGGCAAAGACACCGGTCCGGGCAAGAATTGCTTGATCGCTTGACCTTGTCGGGCAATCTTTAGCTCAAACGGCACGCAACTTGGAGAATGTCGGGTGAAAGGAAGAGGCATGGCAGGCAGACAGGGACCACCGATGACGGATCAGGCCGGTCGCATGGCATCTGCGGGATACCTGGCGCAGGGGCCGGGCTCATGGGGCTGACGCTGCTGATAACCGGCGCGGAGAGGCCGCTGGGCCGTGCTGTGGTGGCCGCCGCGAGGGAACGGGGGCACGCGGTGCGCGCGCTCTCCTGCGGCGAGGCCGATCTGGCGGCAGAGGATGCTGTTGCGGCGCTGGCGGAGGCGGATTGCGTGATCCACCTCGCAGGGGATTTGGCTCCTGACCGGGACGACGCGCCGCGCGACCCGCTCGACGCGACGCGCCGCCTGGTCGCGGCGTTGCAGGCGCAACCGCTGCCGCCGCGGCTGGTGCTGCAAGGCTCGGTCGCGGTTTACACGGCCGATGCGACGGGTATCGTGACCGAGGCCACGCCGCTGGAGCATCGTCCGGCGCGCCGTGATAAACATGCGCGTCTCGCGCTGGCGCAGGAGGCGCTGCTGCGCGAGAGCGGAATTCGCCACACCATCCTGCGGTGCGGGTCGATCGCCGGAGCCGGACGTGGGCTCGTCGCGCATCTGGGGCTCGGCATCGGCGGGACGCTGCTGCTGAT
>MRWG01001631.1_pt1 | contig 13538 bp, 12 predicted proteins | sample 1013341 | NCBI WGS metagenome assembly MRWG01 (sample SAMN06117577, study PRJNA244670) | biofilm metagenome | biome: Water; feature: Cathode Biofilm; material: Biofilm; isolation source: microbial consortium enriched at the cathode of a solar microbial fuel cell | place: USA: District of Columbia ... | reverse complement strand
CATAGGCGTAGACGCCATAGAAGGAGCCCATGAACGCGCCGCAGGCCAGAAGCAGCGGCACGAGCCCCGGCGTGCGCAGGGCCGCCAGCGGGGCCATGGCGGGCTCCTCTGAGAGCGTGTCCCGGCGTCCGTTGAAGGCGAGCACGAGAAAGGCCCCCACCGCCAGAAGGCAGACCAGCGCAAACACCGCGCGCCAGTGCAGCATGTCCGCCAGAACCGCCGAAAGGGAGACGCCCGCCACGAGGCTCAGGGTCCAGCCGGTCAGGACGATGCCGACCGTTTCGGTCTCGCGTCCCGACGGAGCCACCGTCGCTGCATTGGTGTAGATCGCCGGCAGCGCGATGCCTGCCGCAAGGCCCGCGACGAGCTGCGCCGCCACGAGAACCGCCAGCAGCGGCGCGACGGCGCTGACGCCCAGCGCGAACGCCAGAACGGCAAAAGCCATCCGCAGCATGCGCCACGCTCCCAGCCGGTCGATGTGGCGGGCAAGGAAAAGGGCGCTGCCCGCCGTGCCCAGACCGAACGCCGCCGAGGCGATCATGACGCCCTGAACCGACGCGCCAAGAGAGCGCGACACTTCCGGCGCGATGGGCGAAAGAACAAGCGAATTGCAGCCGATCACCGCCACGCAGCCGGTGAGCAGAAAGACCGTTGGCGGAATGCGTGTGTCCAGCGCAAGCGCCAGGTCGCCATCGACAGGTGTTTGATTGAGCTTCGACATATGCGCATAATGTCCGAACCAAATTAAGCTTCAATCGGAATTTGCCGAACCATGAAAGAAACAGATGATATTCACGCGCTGGCCTCCGCAACCCAGCAGCTCGACCCCATGGACCGAAAAATATTAGCCGTCTTGGTCGAAGACGCGACGGTCAGCTACGCGGAGCTGGGCAAGCGGGTCGGCCTTTCCGCACCTGCCGCGCATGAGCGCGTGAAACGGTTGAAGAAAAGCGGCGCGATCCGCCGGATGGCCGCGCTCATCGATCCCGGCGCGGTGGGCAAGGGGCTGCTCGCCTTCATTCACGTCGACACAAGCGGCTGGGGCAAGACACCGGCGTTGATGGCGATTGCCGAATGTCCCGAGGTGGAGGAAGTGCATTCGGTGGCGGGAGACGCCTGCATGCTCCTGAAGGTGCGGGCCGCTTCCACGCGCGCGCTCGAAGGGCTGCTCGCCCGGCTCTACGACACGCCCGGCGTCAAGGCAACACGCAGCTATGTGGTGCTCTCCACCTATCTGGAGCGACCGCCGCAGCCGGGCATCACGCCATCCTGGCCGGTGCCGAAAGCCGCGCGGCCCGCCGAGATTGTCTAGATCTTCGTGGAGTGCTTGCGGCTGCGATACAGGTCGGTCGCTTTCATTTAGGTTTTGACCTAAGTGAAGAATCTGCTATGCTTAGGTCAATGCCTAAGCAAAAGCCACTTATCGAACAGACTTTCGCTGCGCTTGCTGATCCAACCCGACGCGCAGTGATCCGGGCGCTAAGCGAAGGGGATGCAACCGTATCCCGGTTGGCGGCTCCATTTGACATGGCGCTGCCCTCCTTCACACAGCACCTTGGCGTTCTGGAAGATGCAGGTCTGATCGTGTCGAGACGCGAGGGGCGGAGCCGTATCTGTTCGTTGAATCCATCGGCTTTGAGAAGCGCCGAAGAATGGATGGCTTCCCAACGGCGACAATGGGAGAGCCGCCTGGATCGTCTTGAAGCTCACATTGCAAAGACAAGGACGGAGAAATCAGATGATTGATAAGCCCGCAGCTCCGGCTTCGCCTTGGGAAACCTGGCCGCTGGACAAGGAAATCGTCATCGCGCGTGTCGTTGATGCTGATCGCGAAACGGTCTTTCAGGCGTGGGCCGATCCGAAGCAAATCGTGCAGTGGTTTGGACCTGAGGGTTTCCAGATCGAGTCCCATGAAGTGGACATTCGGGCAAGCGGCGTCTGGCGGTTCGACATGATCGCCCCCGACGGTACGCGGTTTTCCAACCGGATGGCGTTTCTGCGGATCGAGACCCCGGTTCTGATCGAACTCGATCACGGCCGGGATGTAGACAACGATCCGGACCGCTTCCGGCTTCTGGTCACGTTTGATGAGCAGGATAACGGCAAAACCGTTGTCACCCTGCGCCAGATGCACCCGACGCCGGAGCGCCGCGCCGCCGTTATCGGATTTGGTGCAGTCGAGTTCGGCACACAGACGCTGAACAAGCTTGCAGATCACGTTGCCGGGAAGGCTGGTGCCGCAGCTGTCCGGGGCTGACGGTTCGTTTTTGGCGTAACGCTTCTGCTGCCGCTTCCTCTCACTGTGTCAGCGGCATTCTGGTGCGGGGGGCGCAGAGCCTAATAGTCCACCTGCGTCAGGTAGAGCCCATGCGGCGGCGCGACCGGGCCGCAGGCCTTGCGGTCGCGCGCTTCCAGCGCCCGCGTCACCGCGTCTGCGTCCCAGCCGCCTTCACCAACGCGCTTCAGCGTTCCGGCGAAGGACCGCACCTGATTGTGCAGGAAGGAGCGGGCCGAGGCGCGGATCTCCACAAACGCGCCATCGCGCGTCACGTCGAGCTTTTCCAGCGTCTTGATCGGGCTCTTTGCCTGACACTGGGCCGCGCGGAACGTGGTGAAGTCATGCGTGCCGATCAGCCGCTGCGCCGCCTCGTTCATGGCGTCCACATCCAGCGGCGCGGCCACATGCCAGGCATGGGCGCGGTCCACCGTCAGCGGCGGGCGGCGGTTGTGAATGCGATAGAGATAATGGCGCGCCCTGGCGGAAAACCGGGCGTCGAAGTCGTCGGCCACTTCGGCGGCCTCGATCACGGCCACGGTTTCCTTGGCCATGGCCAGCCGCGCATTGATGGCGTTCTGCACGGTGCGCGCGGTCCATTCACGCGTCAGGTTGAAGTGGGCCACCTGCGCCAGCGCATGCACGCCGGTGTCGGTGCGTCCAGCGCCAAACAGCGTAACCGTCTCACCGGAAAAGGCCAGAATGGCGTTCTCCAGCGCGGCCTGCACGGAATGATGCGTGGCCTGACGCTGCCAGCCGAAATAGGGGCCGCCATCATATTCGATGTCGATGCGAAAACGCGCCATGGTCAGAGCCCGCCAAAGGCCGGTGCGTAGACCAGCCGTCCTGTTGTTGGTGTCTCGCCCCAAAGGGCGGCCTGCAGCGCCGCGCACTGGTAGTCGCTGTCGAAGGCGGCTGCATCCTCATGCGTGTAGCCGAAACGTCCGTAATAGGCCGGCTCGCCGAGCACGATGGAAAGCGTCTCGCCGGCAGCTCTGAGACGCCGATGCGCTTCCTCGACAAGCTGTGCGCCGATGCCCTGCCGCTGGTGCTCCGGCAGAACGGCAAGCGGCGCGAGCGCCACCGCGGGAAAGCTGCCGCCGCCACTCTCGACGGTCAGGCGCGAGAAAAGCACATGACCGCAGATCGCGCCGTCATCGGCTTCGGCCACCAGCGCCAGCACGGCGTCACCCGCCGCGTGAAGGGCCGCAACAAGCCCGGCCTCGCCATCGCCGTCAAAGGCGGCGGTCAGCAGGGCATGAACCGCATTGCGGTCGGCCTCAGTCTCCGGGCGGATGGTGATGGCGCTCATGGGAGCACGGTCCCCTTCTCGAGCTTCGCGCCGCGCAGGAAGTCCACCGCCTTCATCGGCTTGCCACCGGCGCGCTGCACTTCGCTCAGCCGCACCGCGCCATCGCCGCAGGCAATCGTCAGCGTGTCGTCCAGCGCCTCACCGGGCGCGCCTTCGCCGCTGGCGAGCACCGTGCGCAGAAGTTTCACGCGTTCAGGCTTGCTGCCAAACTGCATTTCGCACCATGCGCCGGGGAAGGGCGAGAGCCCGCGAATGTGATCGTGCACTTCCTTCGCGGGACGGCACCAGTCCACCCGTGTCTCGTCCTTGAGGATCTTTCTGGCGTAGGTCGCGCCGTCTTCGGGCTGCGGCGTGAGGTCAAGCGCGCCTTTCTCAAGCGCATCCATCGCCTTCACCATCAGCGCCGCGCCTGTTTCGCGCATGGCGTCATGCAGTTCGCCGCCGGTCATGTCGGGGGTGATGGCAAGGCGCTCCGTCATGGCGACAGGGCCGGTGTCCAGCCCCTCGTCCATCTTCATCACCATCATGCCGGTCTCGGCGTCGCCGGCCATGATCGCACGCTGGATCGGAGCCGCGCCGCGCCAGCGCGGCAGAAGCGAGGCATGGCCGTTGAAGCAGCCAAGGCGCGTGCCTTCCAGAATGGCTTTGGGCAGCAGCAGGCCATAGGCAACGACAATCGCCGCATCCGCATTGAGCGCGCTGAACTCTGCCTGTTCTTCCTCGCTTTTCAGCGATTTGGGCGTGCGCACCTCGATGCCCAGTTCCTCGGCGGCGCGGTGCACGGGCGATTTGGTCAGCTCAAGCCCGCGCCGTCCGGCGGGGCGCGGCGGCTGGGAGTAGACGGCCACGATTTCGTGACCGGCCCCGGCCAGCGCCTGAAGGGTGGCGACCGAGAAATCCGGTGTGCCCATGAAGATGAGACGAAGTGCCATGCCGCGTGTCCGATGCGTCCAGTAAACGAAATGAGCGCATCAGCGCCCATGCGGGTGCTTGAAGCGGATTTACCGGTTGAAGGTCAAGCCCCGCAGGCGGAAATGCCCGTATCGGTCGCGGCAGCAGAGGGGCGGCGTCAGCCGACCATGCGCGCGGGCGGGCGGTCCTTGGCGAGTTTCCTGAACTTGCGCACCACCATGTCGCGCTTCAGCTTCGACAAATAGTCGATGAACAGAACGCCGTTCAGGTGGTCGATCTCGTGCTGCAGGCAGGTGGCGAGCAGGCCGTCGGCCTCCACCGTCTGCTCTTTGCCGTTGACATCGAAGTAGTTCACCGTCACACCGGCCGGGCGTTCCACCTCGGCATAGTAATCGGGAATGGAAAGGCAGCCTTCCTCATGCACGTTGCGCGCATCGGTGCTGGCCACGATCTCGGGGTTGATGACCACGAGCGGAGCCGGCTCTTCGTCCTTCTCGGCAACGTCGATCACCAGCATGCGAAGCGGCTCGCCAACCTGAATGGCGGCAAGGCCGATGCCCGGCGCGTCATACATGGTCGCCAGCATGTCGTCGGCGAATGTGCGCAACTGATCGTCAAAGCGCTCCACCGATTTGGAGGTTTCGCGCAGGATCGGGTCCGGAAGAAGAACAAGCGGTTTGATGGTCATGGCTGTCAGGTAAGCCCTGACCGGCGGAACGTCAATACACAATGCCTGTTCACGTTTTGATCTTATGGTGCTATCCCGAATCCACCAGATCGCCCTGTGTCCCGTTCGGACGCGCGATGAGCGATCCAAATTATTGAGCGAGCATCGGAATAGCCGAACCCGGTTTTCACCTTTCGGTCCCATGCTTCCAACATGGCGGGATGAAGCAGATGTCCGACATTTTCGCAGCACCGGTGGCGCAGCTCGGCGCGAGCACCTTCACGCTGGGGCAGCTGTTGCTGGCTGGCGGCGCTCTGCTCTTTGGTCTCATGCTCCTGCTGATCGCCGGGCTCTGGCGCGCTGCACGGGCGCGCGCGGTCGCAGCCGCGGAAGCGGCGCAACATGCCCGCGAGGCCGAGGCGCGCATGGTCGAGCTCACACGGGCGCAGGCCGAGTTGCAGGGGCGCATGGGGTCGATTGCCGAAGTGTTCGGCAACCGGCAGGCCGAACTCACCCGCGCCCTGTCGGAGCGGCTTGATGGCATGAGCACGCGCCTTGGCCAGTCCATTAACCAGCAAACCAAGTCGACACATGAGAATCTGGCGAAGCTGCAGGAGCGGCTGGCGGTCATCGATACCGCACAGAACAACATCCAGTCGCTTGCCGGCCAGGTGGTGCAGCTCCAGCAGATCCTCTCCAACAAGCAGACGCGCGGGGCCTTTGGCCAGTCGCGCATGGAGGCGATCATTGCCGATGGTCTTCCGCATGGCGCCTATGAGTTTCAGGCCACGCTCTCCAATGGCAGCCGGCCCGACTGCGTGGTGAAGATGCCCAATGACGCGCCGTCGCTGGTGATCGACGCCAAGTTTCCGCTTGAGGCGTGGAACGCCATTCGCGCCGCCTCGGAAGGCGAGGGCGGCAGTCCCGAAGCGCGCAAGGGGGCGGAGGCGGCGTTCCGGCGCGATATCGATGTGCATATCAGGGCGATTTCGGAAAAGTATCTTCTCACTGGCGAAACGCAGGACACGGCGTTCATGTTCGTGCCGTCGGAATCGATCTTCGCCGAGATCCACGAGAATTTCGAAAACCTCGTTCAGCGCGCCCACCGCGCCCGCGTGGTGATCGTTTCTCCGTCGCTGCTCATGCTGTCCATCCAGGTGATCCAGGCAGTGCTCAAGGATGCGCGCATGCGTGAGCAGGCGCATCTGATTCAGGCCGAGGTGGTGCGGCTGATGCAGGATGTGGGCCGGCTTGATGAAAGGGTGCGCAAGCTGCAGACCCATTTCATGCAGGCCAACCGCGACATCGATCAGATCCTGACCTCGACCGAAAAGGTCACCAGGCGCGGCGAGAAGATCGAGGCGCTGGAACTGGGCGCGGGCGAGGCGGAGAAACCGGCAAAGGACGACAATCGCCTTGCGCCAAAACCGCCGACCGGCGAGGGCGGTCCCGGCTCCGGCCAGCTGCGCCTGCGCGTCGTGGATGAATAGTTCGAATATTTTCGAAATAAGATTGACAGTGCGGGCGCTGGGATTTAGGCGTCCGTACCATGGAACTTGAAACCGCATCCTCCCAGCTTGAAGCGCTCGGCAATCCGGTGCGGTTGCGCATCTACCGCATGCTTGTGCGTGCGGGTGGCGAGGGCATGCCCGTCGGCGGGTTGCAGGAGCGGCTTTCCATGCCCGCCTCCACCCTTTCGCATCATTGCAAGAAGCTTCTGGAAACCGGCCTCATCACGCGCGAGCGGCAGGGCACCACGCTGATCTGCCGGGCGCATTACCCGGCCATGCATGCACTGATCGGTTATCTCGTGGACGAATGCTGTGTCGAAAGCTGCCAGCCCCAGAGCTCCGGGGAAAACTGACGATGGCGCGCGCCCGGACCGCTGAGCCTGGATACAGGCGCATGATTACGGCGCTCGGCATCGCGCAGATCTGTTCCTGGGGCTCGATCTTCTACAGTTTCCCGCTCATTGCCGAAGCCATGCGCGTCGAACTCGGCTGGTCGAAGCCGCTTCTTTACGGCGGTGCGACGGCGGGGCTTCTTCTGGCAGCCTTCGCCGCCTATCCGGTTGGCGCGGCCATCGACCGGGGCTATGGGCGCTGGGTCATGAGCGGCGCATCGCTGACGGCGGGGCTCCTCTATCTCCTGTGGTCGCAGGTCGACAGCATCGCCTTCTTCTATGTGGTTGTGCCGCTGCTCGGCGGGCTTCAGGCGGCAACGCTTTACGAGCCGGCCTTTGCGGTGCTTGCCCGCCGCGTCGGTGCGCTTGAGGCGCGGCGCGCCATCACCGCGCTCACCCTGTGGGGCGGTTTTGCCAGCACGGTTTTCGTGCCGCTGGTGCAATGGCTCATCGCGACGCTTGGCTGGCGCGGTGCGCTGATGGTGCTGGGCGGGATCAACGCCTTTGTGTGCGCGAGCCTCTATTTCGCGGTGATTGATCCTGCCCGCGACAGGCCGAAGGAGCCGGCAGCCGAAGGCGCGCGGCCGGCCATGAACGGGCGCGAAGCGGTGTTCTGGGCGTTTCGTCAGCCGGTGTTCTGGGCGCTGGCGCTGTTCCTGGTGCTTTACGCCGGGGTGTTCTCCAGCCTGAGCTTCCACATCTATCCGCTGCTTCTGGAGCGGGGGCTGAGTGCCGCCGAAGTGGTGAGCATCGTCGCGGTCATCGGCCCGGCGCAGGTGGCGGGCCGCATCGTGATCTGGACGTTTGCGCCCAATGCGCCCGTGCGCCTCATCGGCGCTGCCATGGTCGCGGTGTTTCCGCTGGTGCTTCTGGGTTATGCCTTCGCGCCGCCGCACGTGCTTCTGATCGCGGCGATTGCAGCCGTTTACGGCGCAGCCAATGGCATGATGACCATTGTGCGCGGCCTTGCCGTTCCCGAAATGCTGAGCCGCGAGGCCTATGGCGCGATCAACGGCGCGCTCATCACGCCGTCACGCACGATCGAGGCGCTGGCCCCGCTGGGCGTCGCCGCGCTGTGGGCGGCAAGCGGCGGCTATGATCTCTATCTGATGCTCGCCTTCGCAGCCACGCTGGTTATGGTGGGGGCGTTCTGGACGGCCTCTTTCATGGCCCGCCCAAAATTTCCGAAAACGCATTAAAACGAGCGAATTCCCGCGATTTTTCCCGAATTCTCGCGAAAACGGGAAAAATCTCTGGCTGTGAAATGTCCAGAGCAATTCCAGGAAAAGCGGGAGCCGGTTTTCCGTCCGGAACTGCGCAAGAACTCTAGACAGAGAAGCGTGCCGTCAGCGCTTCCAGCGCCGCGGCGTCGGCTGCCGGACGCTCGCGCAGCGCTGCCACGAGGCAGGCTTCGGAACGCAGGATCACGCCATCGTCGAGCACCTTCAGGTGATTGGCGTCGAGCGTCGAGCCGGTCGAGGTGATGTCGACGATGATGTCGGCGGAACCGGCAGCCGGCGCACCTTCGGTCGCGCCGAGGCTTTCCACGATGCGGTAGACCTGAATGCCGTGCTTCTGCGAGAAGAACTGCTGCGTCAGCCGCCAGTATTTCGTGGCAATACGCAGGCGGCGTCCGTGACGGTGGCGGAAATCGGCGGCCACATCGTCCAGATCGGCCATGGTGGCCACGTCGAACCAGACTTCCGGCACCGCAACCACCACGTCTGCCCGGCCAAAGCCCAGCCGCGCGGCGATCTCCACCTTGCGTTCCCAGTCGGGAATGGTTTCGCGCACCAGATCTTCGCCGGTCACGCCGAGGTCGACCGTGCCGCGCTCCAGCTCACGGGCGATTTCGGATGCGGAAAGGAACGCGATCTCCACCCCGTCCACGCCTTCCAGCGTCGCGCGGTAGCTGCGGTCGTTTTCCGGCAGGTGAACGGTCAGGCCGGCCTTTTCGAGCTGGGCCAGTGCGTTTTCCTTGAGGCGGCCCTTGGAGGGCAGGGCGAGGGTGATGCTCATGCCGCCGTCTCCCTGAGTGCTGCAACGCGATCGAGCCAGATGGAAAAGCCGACGCCGGGAATGGGCGTCTCTGCGCCCAGAAGCGTCAGGAGCCGGTCATAGCGCCCGCCGCCGGCCAGCGGCTGCACTGCATCCGAAGCGGCGATCTCGAACACGAAACCGGTGTAGTAATCGAGCGGACGGCCAAAGCCGGCGTCATAGGTCAGTGCGTCGAGCGGCAGGCCCTCGGCCTTGATGCGTTCGGCACGCGCGGCAAAGGTTTCGAGCGCGTCGTCGAGGATCAGTCCGTTGTCGGTGGCGAATGCCGAAAGCCGCTCGCCGGCCTCGGCAAAGGGCACGCGCAGGGAGACGAACGTCTTGAGCGCGCTCATCGCCTCGTCCGTCAGCCGCACACTGCGCAGCTCGGCCTTTTCGATCAGGCGGCGGGCGATCTCTTCGGGCGTGCGCCCGGCGGATGGCGAAAGGCCGGTCTCTTCCATGACCGTGCCGACATGTTCGGCAAGGGCTGCCTCATCGCCCCGCGCCACCAGACCGGCAATCGCGCGCGGCAGATTGGCCGTGCCCTGCGGATTGGCGAGGTCATCGAGCGCCGCCTGTAAAAGCGTCTGCGAGCCGAAGGCGCGGGTGAGGCGCATCTGCCAGCCGCGCGGCAGGCCAAGGGCCGCCAGCACCGCTTCAAACACCGCCTGATCGCCAAGCGTCACGGACAGTGTCTCGCCCGGCAGAACGTGCGCCAGAAGCGCATGCGCATCGGCCAGAGACCGCGCATCGGCTCCCGCCCGGTCGCTTGTGCCCAGATCCTCGATGCCTGCCTGAAGGAATTCCGCACCGCCTTCGCGCTGCTGGCGGAACACCTCGCCCAGATAGGCATAGCGCTGCGGCGTGGCGGCGCGCTTGTCGATGTGGTCGCGACAGACGGGAATGGTGAATTCCGGCCTGAGGCAAAGATTGGCTCCGGTCTCGCTCTCCGTCAGGAAGATGCGGCGGCGCAGATCCTCGCCGGCCATGTCCAGAAACGGATCGGCCGGCTGGATGATGGCGATGTCGGTCAGCGCCGCATCGCGTTCTTCGAAGATCGCTACGATCTCGTCGGCGAAGTCGGGTGCACGCAGGGTCATGATCAGGACGCTTCGGCCTGTGCGGCGAGCATCTTGCGCACCGCATCCACCAGCTCGTCTTCGCTGACGGTCAGCTGCGCCACGCGCGCCTCGCGCCATTCTTCATTGCTTTCGATCTCGGCGGAGAGCCGCTTGCCCTCAAGCAGGTCCTTGATCTGGATCTCGCCATTGGCGCGCTCGTCCGCCCCCTGAATGATGGCGACCGGGCTGCCGCGCCGGTCGGCATATTTCAGCTGGTTGCCGAATTTCTTCCAGTTGCCCTGATACATCTCGGCGCGAATGCCGGCAGCGCGCAGTTTCTGCGTGAACTGCTGGTATTTCGCCATGGCTTCGGTGTCGCCATCCATGACGGTGACGAGCACGGGCGGCAGTACGGGGTCCTGACCGAGCTTGCCGAGGTTCTTCAGCGCGGTCATCAGGCGCGATACGCCGATGGAGAAACCCGTTGCCGGAACCGGCTGGCCACGGAAGCGCGACACGAGCCCGTCATAACGCCCGCCGCCGCCAACGGAGCCGAAGCGCACGATATCGCCCTTCTCATTGGGGATTTCGGCGGTCAGCTCGGCCTCGAAAACGGGACCGGTGTAATATTCGAGGCCACGCACGACGGAGGGGTCGATGCTGATGCGGCTCTCATCGTAGCCGGCTGCGCGGCACAGGCTTTCGATCTGCGCCAGTTCGGAAGCGCCCGACTGGAAGGTCGGGTTCTCGAGACCACCGGCCTTGCCGTCGATGTAGTCGAGAACGATCTGTGCGTTTGCATCATCCAGCCCGGCGCCCTTCGTGAAGTCGCCTTCGCCTTCCTTGCCGCCGTCCCAGCGACCGGGGCCGAGAAGCAGTTTCACGCCTTCCGGTCCGAACTTGTCCAGCTTGTCGATGGCGCGCAGCACGGTCAGCTTCTGGCCGTCTGCGGAAACGCCAATGGCTTCCATCACGCCGTCGAGAACCTTGCGGTTGTTGACGCGGATCACATAGTCGCCGCGCGCAATGCCCAGCGCTTCCATCACATCGGCCATCATCATGCACATCTCGGCATCGGCGGCCACGCCCGGCGCGCCCACCGTGTCGGCGTCGAACTGCATGAACTGGCGGAAACGGCCCGGTCCCGGCTTTTCGTTGCGGAACACATAACCCGCCCGATAGGTGCGGTAGGGAAGCTGGATGTCGTTGAAATTCTCGGCCACGTGACGCGCCAGGGGGGCGGTCAGGTCGTAGCGCAGCGAAAGCCACTGCTCGTCGTCGTCCTGCAGCGAGAACACGCCTTCATTGGGCCGGTCCTGATCCGGCAGGAACTTGCCCAGCGCATCGGTGTATTCGAAGATCGGGGTCTCGATCGGGTCGAAACCATAACGCTCATAGACCTCGCGGATTCGCGCGTTCATCTCTTCGACGGCGCGAATGTCGCTCGCATGGCGGTCGACAAAGCCGCGTGGGAGCCTCGCCCGGGTCTTGTCAGCCTTTTTAGCCATGTCGAAATCCGTCCGTAAAATGAAGAAAACCGCGCCCGGAAGGGGGCGCGGCTGTCCTAACCGATCATGGCCAAAGCGGCAAGGGCGGCGTCAGCCGACAATGCGCAGGTTGGAGAGTTCGTCGCCAATGGCCTTGAAGGCGTCGTCCAGATCGCCACTGGTGGCGTTCCAGAAAAGCTTAACCGGCTTGCCATTGCCGTCCTTGCGGGTGCGCGACTCGGAGGAGCAGGTTTTGAGTGCGTCGATCTGCTTTTTCTCATTGGCGTCGGTCGCATCAAGATCCAGTGCGACGGTCATGACCATGATCTTGTCCGACTTCGCATTCTCGCAGATCGCACTCATATGGGAGGTCATGGCTTTGGAGTAGTTGCCGTTGGAATAGTCATAGCTGCTTGCACCGGTTGCTCCATCGAAAAGGCGGCTGTTGCCGGCGCGGTTTCGCACATAGCCATAGTTCGAATAGATCGATCTGGAGCCGGCCAGATCATTGCCGCCATAGCGATAATAGGAGCCCGAATAGTCCTGGGCCGACACGCTGCCGGGCGTGTAATAGGTGTTTGCGCCATCGGTCAGCACGATGACCACCTTGTCATTGCCCGTCTCGTTGTCGGGGCGGCCTTCGGAAAAGGGCGCGCGTCCTGAAACGACCCGCCAGCCCCATGCCAGCCCCTCGGTCACATTGGTCGCGCCATTGGCTTCCATCGCGTCGATGGCGGTGTAGATCTTGTTGAGGCCCGTGGTCGAGCCCACATCGGTCAGCGCCGTGATGGGCTTGGTGCTGCAGCTTGCATTCGGCCCTTCGTCCATGCCCATGGCGCGGGTTTCATATGTGTCGTCATAGTATTTCGGCATATAGGCCTGATCATAGGCCGCGCTGGTGGAGCCACTGGTGAAGTCATCCCACCAGTTGTTGTTTGCCGGGCGACGGTTGCCGTCGGTCTTGTCTGTTTCGTCCGGTGCGAACATGGGCACGAAAAGCGTTTCGGGTTTGGTGCGGTCGGCTGGAGCATCGTTGATGTTGAGCGGATAGGGCCGCATCTCCACGCACCCGCCCCAGCTGGCGAACGAACCATGTGTGCGGGTCGTTTTCTCCACCCAGCCATACCGTCTGCACGAGCCGTCACTGTAGAAGCGGGTGCATTCATAGGCCCAGTCCGTTGATGTGCTGGAAACGCGCTTGATGTCGTCGTAAAGCGTGAAACGGGTGACCTTCTGGCCGGCTTCAGCGCCCCAGTTTTCGCCGCGCTTGTAATAAATGCCGTTGCTCTGTTCGACGCGCTTTTCCGCATCGAACGCAGCCATGGTCGACCAGTCGAAATTCTCGTGGTGGATCGGCGAGCGGCCGTCCGTGTCCATCCATGTGGCGGTCGCATTGTCCGGGCCGACATTGACCGAAGCGGCGAAGGGCACGACGCCGAACTGAACCGGCTTTTGCACCTGCTTCATCTGCGCGCCTTCCTTTGCGATGGTCTTGACCAGTTCCTTGGCGGCGCTTTTCAGGATGGCGAGGCGTTTTTCGGAGGAGCCGGTGCCGGTGTAGCCCATGGAGCCGGAGTTATCGAGCACGAGTGCGACTTCCAGCGTGTTCTTCAGCCGAACCTCGCTCTGGGCCTTGAAGTCGATCTTCGTGTCGCCGCCCGGGTTTTCTCCGCGCAGCTTCTGAAACACGGGATAGAAGATCGGCGCGTATTTGAGCTGCGCCTCCAGCTTCAGCGTCCCGCCGCCAGTGTTCTGGTTCGGCAGGGTGATCAGGAGTGTCGCGTTTTCGGGTTTCACGCCGCCGAGGTTGGCCTCGAAGAAATCCTGCGCATAGGCCTCGGCCTCGGCGTCGGTCGCGCCCTGCGTCAGATATCGGGCCGTGGC